>Ga0207652_10005618_pt1 | contig 10173 bp, 5 predicted proteins | sample KBSC63BmetaG_FD_184334 | JGI IMG/M metagenome (GOLD analysis project Ga0207652, IMG submission 184334) | Corn rhizosphere microbial communities from Kellogg Biological Station, Michigan, USA - KBS C6-3B metaG (SPAdes) (version 2) | ecosystem: Host-associated > Plants > Roots > Rhizosphere ...
TCCAGTCCATCGTGGCCGCACCATCGTGCACCTCGCCAATCTTGTGATTGACGCCGGTGTAGAAGAGGATGCGCTCGGTGGTCGTGGTCTTGCCGGCATCGATGTGGGCCATGATGCCGAAGTTCCGATAGCGCTCGATGGGTGTGGTGCGTGCCATTGAATTAACCTGGTGATACCGTTTGTGTTGCTGCTTGATTCGTGAGAGTCGCTCGCTGCGCGAGCTGTAAAGTCGCTCACTTCGTTCGCTGTAAATAGCCAGTAAAAGCGATCCTTCACGAAGCTCCGCTTTTACCCTTTACAGGGCGCGTCGCGCCCAACTTCACTCTTTACTCTTTACCGCTCTTGTTACCACCTGTAATGCGAGAAGGCCTTGTTGGCTTCCGCCATGCGGTGGGTTTCTTCGCGCTTCTTGACTGCGCCGCCACGGTTTTCCGAGGCGTCCAGCAATTCTGCGGCCAACTTGCGCGGCATCGAGTTCTCGCCACGCTTGCGCGCGGCATCGATGGTCCAGCGCATCGCCAGCGCGGTGCGACGCGAAGCGCGCACTTCGACCGGCACCTGGTAGGTGGCACCGCCGACGCGCCGCGACTTCACTTCCACCGCGGGTGCGACGTTATTCAACGCCTTTTCGACCAGCGCGACGGGCTCAGGGTTTTTCTGGCCCAGATGCTCGAGCGCGCCATAGACGATGCCTTCGGCAACCGACTTCTTGCCGCTCTGCATCACCATGTTGATGAAACGCGCGATCAGCTGGCTGCCGTGCTTCGGGTCGGGCAGGATCACGCGGGCGGGATGGGAACCTTTACGAGACATGTTTTTTCCAAAATGTCAGTAACAGCAGAAGCGTTAGAAAGTAAGTAAGTCAGTAAAAAGCAGCACGTCGCGTTTACTTACTTGCAGGTGCGCAGCGCCGACTCACCCTTTATCCACTTACCCTTTTGGACGCTTGGCGCCGTACTTGGAACGCGACTTGCGGCGCTTGGCAATACCGGCACAATCGAGCGAGCCGCGCACGGTGTGGTAACGCACGCCCGGCAAGTCCTTGACACGGCCGCCGCGGATCAGCACTACTGAGTGTTCCTGCAAGTTGTGGCCTTCGCCGCCAATGTACGAGATGACCTCGTAACCATTGGTCAGGCGCACCTTGGCCACCTTGCGCATCGCCGAGTTCGGCTTCTTCGGGGTGGTGGTGTACACGCGGGTGCACACGCCACGGCGCTGCGGACAATTCTGCAGTGCGGGCGAGTCACTCTTGTAGGTTTTCGGGCTGCGCGGTCGGCGCACCAACTGGTTGACAGTTGCCATAACTTTCCAGGTTCTCGATTGAAGTTCCGAGGAACTGTTGCAAGAAGCTCTTGATCTTCAGCCCCCTTTGAGCCAAGGGGGCGATCAAACCATTGCAACGCAATGGTTTGATGGGGGTTGTGGAGGCATGGCTGACCAAATCGAGACCCGAAGACTCGCCAGTCAACCAATGCTTCCAGATGAAAACGCAAGGGCAGACCGGAAACCCGGTCTGCCCAGAAGCGGAATTTTAACACGGAATCACGAAACCGGACAAGCCTTCGCGCCGTCGTGGCATCCTGCTCTCGAACACGAAGCGCATCCGTTGCGCCTCATTTCGATGGTGCCGCGCGCAGGAGGCGCGCGGCGTGATCATCATCAGTCGCCGCTGGCCGCGGCTTCGCTCGGTGCCTCGCCGGCTTCTTCGAACACGGCGGACACATTCGCGAGGGTTTCCATTTCCGCGTCGGTCAAACCCGGGGTCGCCTTGCGCTGTGCGTGGAAGGCAAGACCCGTACCGGCCGGAATCAAGCGGCCAACTATAACGTTTTCCTTCAGACCGTGCAAGTCATCGCGCTTGCCGCGCACCGCGGCATCGGTCAGCACCCGCGTGGTCTCCTGGAACGAGGCCGCCGAGATGAACGACTCGGTCGCCAGCGAGGCCTTGGTGATGCCCAGCAGGACCGGGATCGCCTGGGCGGGATGCTCGCTGCGGGCTTCCGCCTTGCGGTTGATCTCGACGAATTGGCTGTGCTCGACCTGCTCGCCACGCAGATACGTGGTGTCGCCGGGTTCGCTGATCTCGACCTTGCGCAGCATCTGGCGGATGATCGCCTCGATGTGCTTGTCGTTGATCTTCACGCCCTGCAGCCGGTACACGTCCTGGATTTCCTTGACGAGATACGCGGCCAGCCGCTCGACGCCCAAAAGGCGCAGGATGTCGCGCGGATCGGACTCGCCGTCCACCACCGTTTCGCCCTTCTCGACGTGTTCGCCCTCGAACACCACGATGTGGCGCCACTTCGGGATCAGGTCCTCGTGCTCGTTGCCGTCCACGTCCTTGATGATCAGGCGCTGCTTGCCCTTGGTGTCCTTGCCGAAGCTGACCACGCCCGAGACCTCGGCGAGGATCGCCGGTTCCTTGGGCTTGCGGGCTTCGAACAGGTCCGCGACGCGTGGCAGGCCGCCGGTGATGTCGCGGGTCTTGGACGATTCCTGCGGGATGCGCGCGATCACGTCGCCGACGCCGACCTCGGCGCCGTCCTGGATCGACACGATTGCGCCAGCCGGCAGGTACGACTGCGCCGGGATGTCGGTGCCGGGCAGCTTGAGATCCTGGCCCTTCTTGTCTTCCAGGCGCACCGCCGGACGCAGGTCCTTGGCGTTGCTGCCGCGACGCTTCGGATCGGTGACCACCACGCTCTCGAGACCCGTCAGCTCGTCGATCGACGACTGCACGGTCACGCCATCGACGAAGTCGATGTAGCGCACGCGGCCCGCCACCTCGGTGACGATCGGGTGGGTGTGCGGATCCCAGGTCGCGACGGTCTGGCCGGTCTTGACCTCCGCGCCATCCTTGACCGTGATGTTGGCGCCATACGGCACCTTGTAACGCTCGCGCTCCCGGCCGTTGGCGTCGATCAGGCTGACCTCGCCCGAGCGCGACACCGCGACCAGGTGACCCTGCGCGTGCCTCACGGTCTTGAGGTTGTTGAATTTCAGCGTGCCCTTGGTCTTGATGGTGACGTTGTCCACCGCGGCGGCACGCGAAGCCGCGCCACCGATGTGGAAGGTACGCATCGTCAGCTGCGTGCCGGGTTCGCCGATCGACTGCGCGGCGATGACGCCCACCGCCTCGCCAAGGTTGACGAGATGTCCGCGCGCGAGGTCACGACCGTAGCACAGCGCGCACACGCCGAAGTTGGCTTCACAGGTGATCGGTGAACGCACCACGACGCTCTGCACGCCGGCCTTGTCGAGCTTTTCGACCAGCGACTCGTCGAGCAACGTGTTGCGCTCGACAATCGGTTTGTCGTCGTCGCCCGGCGCATACACGTCCTCGACCACCACGCGGCCAAGCACGCGATCGCGCAGCGGCTCGACCACGTCGCCGCCTTCCACGATCGATGTCATGGTCAGGCCCTCGTGGGTGCCGCAATCGTGCTCGGTCACCACCACGTCCTGCGCCACGTCCACCAGACGGCGTGTCAGGTAACCCGAGTTCGCCGTCTTCAACGCGGTGTCGGCCAGGCCCTTGCGCGCGCCGTGGGTGGAGATGAAGTACTGCAGCACGTCCAGGCCTTCGCGGAAGTTGGCCTTGATGGGCGTCTCGATGATCGAGCCGTCCGGCTTGGCCATCAGGCCGCGCATGCCGGCGAGCTGGCGAATCTGCGCCGCGGAACCGCGCGCGCCCGAGTCGGCCATGATGTAGATCGAGTTCATCGATTTCTGTTCGTGGACCTTGCCGTCGGCACCCTTGACCTTGTCGAAGCCGATGCCCTTCATCATCGCGGCCGCGATCTGCTCGTTGGTGCGCGACCAGATGTCGACCACCTTGTTGTAGCGTTCGCCCGCGGTGACGAGACCGGACTGGAACTGCTCCTGGATCTCGACCACTTCCTTCTCGGCCTCTTCCAGGATCGCCTTCTTCTCTTCCGGGATCTTCATGTCGTCGATGCCGATCGAGATGCCGGAAATCGTCGCGAAACGATAGCCCGTGTACATCAGCTGGTCGGCGAACACCACGGTGTCCTTCAGACCCAGCTCGCGGTAACACGCGTTGATGAGCTTCGAGATCGCCTTCTTGGTCAGCTCGGTGTTCATGCGGCTGAAAGCCAGGCCTTCCGGCAGGATTTCGGCCAGCAGCGCACGGCCCACCGTGGTGTCGGTGAGCGTGACCTTTTCCTTGCGCGAACCGTCGGCGGCAACTTCCACTTCGCGGATGCGCACCCTGACCTTGGCGTGCAACTCGACCGACTTGGTGTCGTAGGCGCGGCGCACTTCGGACACGTCGGCAAACGCCATGCCCTCGCCCTTGGCGCCGGCCAGTTCGCGGGTCATGTAGTAGAGGCCCAGCACCACGTCCTGGGTCGGCACGATGATCGGATCACCGTTGGCGGGCGACAGGATGTTGTTGGTGGACATCATCAGCGCGCGCGCTTCCAACTGAGCTTCCAGCGACAGCGGCACGTGCACGGCCATCTGGTCGCCGTCGAAGTCCGCGTTGAACGCGGTGCAGACCAGCGGGTGCAACTGGATGGCCTTGCCTTCGATCAGCTTCGGCTCGAACGCCTGGATGCCGAGGCGGTGCAACGTCGGTGCGCGGTTGAGCAGCACCGGATGCTCGCGGATCACCTCTTCGAGGATGTCCCACACCACCGGCTCTTCGCGCTCGACCGACTTCTTCGCCGCCTTGATGGTCGGCGCGATGCCGCGCAACTGCAGCTTGGAGAAGATGAACGGCTTGAACAGTTCCAGCGCCATCTTCTTGGGCAGGCCGCACTGGTGCAGCTTGAGCGTCGGACCGACGGTGATCACCGAACGGCCGGAATAGTCGACGCGCTTGCCGAGCAGGTTCTGGCGGAAGCGGCCCTGCTTGCCCTTGATCATGTCGGCCAGCGATTTCAGTGCGCGCTTGTTGGTGCCGGTGATGGCACGGCCGCGGCGACCGTTGTCCAGCAGTGCATCGACCGACTCCTGCAGCATGCGTTTTTCGTTGCGCACGATGATGTCGGGCGCATTGAGCTCAAGCAGCCGCTTCAGGCGGTTGTTACGGTTGATGACGCGGCGGTACAGGTCATTCAGGTCGGACGTCGCGAAGCGGCCGCCTTCCAGCGGCACCAGCGGACGCAGGTCCGGCGGCAGCACCGGCAGCACCGTCAACACCATCCATTCGGGGCGATTCTTCGACTCGATGAACGCCTCGACCAGCTTGATGCGCTTGGTGAGACGCTTCAGCTTGGTCTCGGAATTGGTGGCCGCTATTTCCTCGCGCAGACGCACCATTTCGCCGTTGAGGTCCAGCGACTTCAGCAGTTCGTAGACCGCTTCAGCGCCCATGCGCGCGTCGAACTCGTCGCCGTGCTCCTCGACCGCGGTGAGGTACTGGTCTTCCGTCAGCATCTGGCCGCGCTCGAGCGGGGTCAGGCCCGGATCGATCACCACGAAGGCCTCGAAGTACAGGATGCGCTCGATGTCACGCAGCGTCATGTCCAGCATCAGGCCGATGCGCGACGGCAGTGATTTCAGGAACCAGATGTGCGCGGTCGGGCTGGCCAGTTCGATGTGGCCCATGCGTTCGCGGCGCACCTTGGCCAACGTGACCTCGGTGCCGCACTTTTCGCAGACCACACCGCGGTGCTTCATGCGCTTGTACTTGCCGCACAGGCACTCGTAGTCCTTGATCGGACCGAAGATCGCGGCGCAGAACAGGCCGTCACGTTCCGGCTTGAAGGTGCGGTAGTTGATGGTTTCGGGTTTCTTCACTTCGCCCCACGACCACGAACGGATCAGGTCGGGCGAGGCCAGCGAGATCTTGATCGCATCGAAGTTCTGCGGCTGTGCTTGCTGGTTGAACAGGTTCAGAAGGTCTTTCATTTGATTACTCCGGGAATCGGGAATTGAGAATCGGGAATGGTTTGGAGCGGGGAACCGGTGGTCCGGGAAGCATCGGCTTTTGCCTTCGCGATTCCCGACTCCCGATTCCCCATTCCCGTCCTCACCGTTCTTCCAGCTCCATGTCGATCGCCAGCGAGCGGATCTCCTTGACCAGCACGTTGAACGATTCGGGCATGCCCGCGGCCATCTTGTGTTCGCCATCGACGATGGCCTTGTACATCTGGTTGCGGCCCTGCACGTCGTCGGACTTCACCGTCAGCATTTCCTGCAGGGTGTAGGCCGCGCCGTAGGCTTCCAGCGCCCACACTTCCATTTCGCCGAAGCGCTGGCCGCCGAATTGCGCGCGACCACCCAGCGGCTGCTGCGTGACCAGCGAGTACGGACCGGTGGAACGCGCGTGCATCTTGTCGTCGACCAGGTGGTTGAGCTTCAGGTAGTGCATGTAGCCCACCGTGACCGGGCGATCGAACGCGTCGCCGGTGCGGCCGTCGTACAGCGTGGTCTGGCCCGATTCCGGCAACTCGGCCAGTTTCAGCATCGCCTTGATCTCGGCCTCGTCGGCGCCGTCGAACACCGGCGTCGCCATCGGTACGCCGGCCTGCAGGTTCGCGGCCAGCGCAAGGATCTCGTGATCCTTCAGCGTATCCAGATCGACGTGGTGCTCGGCCTTGCCGGAGTTGTAGATCTCGTTCAGGAACTTGCGGACCTTGTCCGCCTTTTCCTTCGCTTCCAGCATCCGCCCGATCTTTTCACCCAGGCCCTTGGCAGCCCACCCGAGGTGGGTTTCGAGGATCTGGCCGATGTTCATGCGGCTCGGAACGCCCAGCGGATTCAGCACGATGTCGATCGGGTTGCCGTCGGCCATGTAGGGCATGTCCTCGACCGGTGCGATCAGCGACACCACGCCCTTGTTGCCGTGACGGCCGGCCATCTTGTCGCCCGGCTGGATACGGCGCTTGACCGCCAGGTGCACCTTGACCTGCTTCAGCACACCCGGGGCAAGGTCGTCGCCCGCGGTGATCTTGGCCTGCTTCTCACGGAAGCGCTTGTCGAAAGCCTCCTTGTGGCGCTTGATCTGCTCGGCGGCGCGCGAAACCAGCTCGGCGGTTTCCTCGTCCTTCGGATTCACCTTGAACCACTCGTCCTTCTTCAAGGAATCGAGGTATTCGTTGGTGATCTCCGCGTTCTTCTTCAGGCCCTGCGGACCATTGTTGGCAGGCTTGCCGACCAACTGCGAACGCAGGCGGCCGTAGATCGCGCCTTCCAGGATGCGGAACTGGTCGTCCAGGTCCTTGCGGACGCGCTGGATTTCCATTTCCTCGATCTGCTTGGCGCGCTCATCCTTCTCGATGCCATCGCGGGTGAACACCTGTACGTCGATCACGGTGCCGTCCATGCCGGGCGGCACGCGCAGCGAGCTGTCCTTCACGTCGGACGCCTTCTCGCCGAATATCGCGCGCAACAGCTTCTCTTCCGGCGTCAGCTGCGATTCGCCCTTCGGCGTGACCTTGCCGACCAGGATGTCGCCGACCTTCACTTCCGCGCCGATGTAGACGATGCCGGACTTGTCGAGGCGGTTCAGCGCCTGCTCGCCCACGTTCGGGATATCGGCCGTGATTTCCTCCGGCCCGAGCTTGGTGTCGCGCGCCTGGCAGGTCAGTTCCTCGATGTGGATCGAGGTGTAGCGGTCTTCCTGCACCACGCGCTCGGACAGCAGCACCGAATCTTCGAAGTTGTAGCCGTTCCACGGCATGAACGCGACCAGCATGTTCTGGCCCAGCGCCAGTTCACCGAGGTCGGTGGAAGAACCGTCGGCCAGCACGTCGCCGATCGCAACCTTGTCGCCTACGTTCACCAGCGGTCGCTGGTTGAGGTTGGTGCTCTGGTTGGAGCGCGTGTACTTGGTGAGCGTGTAGATGTCCACGCCCGGATCGTTCTCGCCAACTTCCTTTTCGTTCACGCGCACCACGATGCGCGCGGCGTCGACCTGCTCGATCACGCCACCGCGTCGCGCCGCGATGGTGACGCCGGAATCGCGCGCAACGGCGCGTTCGATGCCGGTGCCGACCAGCGGCTTCTCGGAACGCAGCGTCGGCACGGCCTGGCGCTGCATGTTGGCGCCCATCAACGCGCGGTTGGCGTCGTCGTGTTCGAGGAACGGCACCAGCGCCGCCGCGACCGATACGGTCTGCATCGGCGACACGTCCATGTAGTTGATCTCGGGCACCGGGCGCAATTCGGACTCGCCCTTGAAGCGGCAGGAAACGAATTCCTCGGTGAACTTGCCGTGCTTGTCGAGCGGCGAGTTCGCCTGCGCGATCACGTAGTTGCCTTCCTCGATCGCCGACAGGTAATCCACCACGTCGGTGACCTTGCCGTTGGTCACCTTGCGGTACGGCGTTTCCAGGAAGCCGTAATGGTTGGTGCGGGCGTACACGGCCAGCGAGTTGATCAGGCCGATGTTCGGGCCTTCCGGCGTTTCGATGGTGCACACGCGGCCGTAATGGGTCGGATGCACGTCGCGTACTTCGAAACCCGCGCGTTCACGGGTCAGGCCACCCGGCCCCAATGCCGATACGCGGCGCTTGTGGGTGACTTCCGAGAGCGGGTTGTTCTGGTCCATGAACTGCGACAGCTGCGAGGAACCGAAGAACTCCTTCACCGCCGCCGCGACCGGCTTGGCGTTGATGAGATCCTGCGGACCCAGGTTGTCGGCTTCGGCCAGCGACAGGCGCTCCTTGACCGCGCGCTCGACGCGCACGAGGCCGATGCGGAACGCGTTCTCGGCCATCTCGCCGACGCTGCGCACGCGGCGGTTGCCGAGGTGATCGATGTCGTCCACCGTGCCGTGGCCGTTCTTGATGTCGATCAGCACACGCAGCACGTCGAGGATGTCGGACGTGTCGCCCTGCGCCTGCACCAGCTTGACCGCGTCCTCTTCCTTGCGGGTCGAGAAGTACTTGTTGTCGTACAGCACCGACGGACCGGTCACCTCGGTGCGCCCGACGCGACGGTTGAACTTCATGCGGCCGACCGTCGACAGGTCGTAGCGCTCGAAGGTGAAGAACAGGTTGTGGAACAGGTTCTGCGCGGCTTCCTTGGTCGGCGGTTCGCCCGGACGCATCATCCGGTAGATCTCGACCAGCGCCTCGAGCTGCGTGTGGGTCGGATCGGCACGCAAAGTGTTGGAAATGTACGGACCGCGATCGAGGTCGTTCACGAACAGCGTCGCGATGGTGTCGATGCCGGCCTTGCGGAAGGCTTCGATCAAGTCGGCGGTCAGCTCGTCGTTGGCGGACGCCAGCAGCTCACCGGTGTTCGCGTCCACGATATCGTTCGAAAGGATGCGGCCGACCATGTAGTCGTCCGGCACTTCCAGCGTGGTGATCTTGGCGTTCTTCAGCTCGCGCACGTGGCGCGCGGTGATGCGCTTGTCCTTCTCGACCAGCACCTTGTCACCGGCGACGAGGTCGAAGTTCAGGGTTTCGCCGCGCAGGCGCTCGGGCACCAGCGCCAGTTCGGCGTGGCCTTCCTTGCCGAGGTGGAACACGTTGTGTTCGAAGAAGATGTCCAGCATCTCTTCGTTGGTGTAGCCCAGCGCGCGCAGCAGGATCGTCACGGGCAACTTGCGGCGGCGGTCGATGCGGGTGAACAACACTTCCTTCGGATCGAATTCGAAGTCCAGCCACGAACCGCGGTACGGGATCACGCGCGCGTTGAACAGCAGCTTGCCGGAGCTGTGCTGCTTGCCCTTGTCGTGGTCGAAGAACACGCCGGGCGAACGGTGCAGCTGCGAGACGATCACGCGCTCGGTACCGTTGACGATGAAAGTACCGGTCTCGGTCATGAGCGGGATTTCGCCCATGTAGACCTCCTGCTCCTTCACCAGTTTCGGCACCTTCTTGGAGGCCGGGCTGTCCTTGTCGTAAATGACCAGGCGCACCCTGACGCGCAGCGGCGCGCCGTAGCTCATGCCGCGCTGGCGGCATTCGCGTTCGTCGAACGCGGGTTCACCGAAATGGTAGTCGACGAATTCCAGCTCCGCGTTGCCGGAGTGGCTGCGGATCGGGAACACGGATTTCAGCGCGGCCTCGAGACCGGTGTCCTGGCGCGCGTTCAGCGCGACGTCGGCCTGCAGGAAATCCCTGTAGGAATCGGTCTGGATGGTCAGCAGGTTGGGCACGCCGAGGACCGGCGGGCGCTTGCCGAAATCCTTGCGGATGCGCTTCTTTTCGGTGAAGGAATAGGTCGTCATGGATGCTACCGCCTCGT
>Ga0207652_10005620_pt1 | contig 10172 bp, 7 predicted proteins | sample KBSC63BmetaG_FD_184334 | JGI IMG/M metagenome (GOLD analysis project Ga0207652, IMG submission 184334) | Corn rhizosphere microbial communities from Kellogg Biological Station, Michigan, USA - KBS C6-3B metaG (SPAdes) (version 2) | ecosystem: Host-associated > Plants > Roots > Rhizosphere ...
TGCGCCATAGCCGATCAGGACAGCGGCATGGTGAATGTCGCGGCAATCGCCCGCCTCGACCGCAATTCCGGTGAGAGTGCGCAGCCCGGCCAGCACCAGCGCCTGGTGGACCGCTCCGGTCACCATTGCCATCGGCACAGGCAAGCGCTCGGGGCTTGCCGAACGATCCGACAAGAGGAGAATGCGAGCGCCGTTGCGTACCAGTTGCACAGCCTTCATGCAGACTTCGTCCAGCGCCTGGACCAGCGAGATCTCCGGCTTGAAGACGCACTGAATCTCGGCAAAGCTCAACTCGTCGGCATGGCCATGCTGACGCTTGCGCAGCGCCTCAACCTGCCCCAGCGACAGCAGGGGAGAAGGGAGCGAAAGCCCCGGCAGCGGCGAGTTCTTATCCAGAAGATGCGCCCACGGCCCAAGCTGGGTGTGCAGAGAGACGACGCAGGCCTCGCGCAGAGGATCGATCGCCGGATTGGTCACTTGCGCGAACCGCTGCCGGAAGTAGGCGTATACAGGACGAGGAACCTTTGCCAGAAAGGCCAGCGGAGTATCATCGCCCATCGACCACACGGGATCCTTGCCATTAGCTGCCATCGGTAGCAGGATCATCTTCACGTCTTCGCGGGTATACCCGAAACCGCGCTGCGAGGCGGCAAGGGCGGCGGCGTCGATTTGTGTCACCGGCAATGGATCGAGCGGCGTCTCTTCGACCAGCTTGGCGTAGGTCGCGCCCTCATCGAACAGCCGCAGGAGCGCCTCGTTCTCATAAAGCTTATGGTTCTCCAGGTCGACCAGAAGCATCTCGCCCGGTCCCAGGCGGCCGCTGTGGGTAACGGCGTCCGGATCGAGGTCGACGAGGCCGATCTCCGATCCGGCGACCACCAGGCCATCTTTTGTCACGGCAAAGCGGCACGGCCGAAGTCCGTTGCGGTCGAGCGCGGCTCCAACCACGCGGCCATCGCTGAAGGCCAGCGCCGCCGGACCATCCCACGGCTCGGCACAATCCATGTGGTAACGCAGGAACGGAGAGGTCTGCTTGCCCACGACCGCAGGCGGAAGCAGCATTCGGACTGCCTCGGCCAGGGTTCTGCCATTCTGTGAGATCAGTTCGATGGCCTCATCGAGGCTGGTCGAGTCGGTGCCCCCCTCCGTCAGGATCGGCTTGCATTCGACCGGCAGGGTGGAATCCCGCGATGCCATGCGCGCACGGTTGCCCCAGACCGTGTTGATCTCGCCGTTGTGGCCCAGTTTGCGACCCGGTTGCGCACGATGCCAGGTAGGCAGGGTGTTGGTCGCATAGCGCTGATGGAAGATTGCGAAGGGAGTAACGTACTGCTTGGAAGCGAGATCGGGATAGAACTTTGAAAGGAAGCTGCCGGCGACCATTGCCTTGTAGGTGATCGTCTGCGAGGAGAGCGAAGCGATATACCCGGTAACATCATCACGCTCGTGGGCCCGCTCAAACTGTTTTCGCGCCAGATAGAGCCTTCGCTCCATGGTTCCCGCCTCGGCTCTTGGTGTATCAACCACTAGAACCTGTCGGATCACCGGCATCGTGCTGAGGGCTTCCTCACCAAGCCACTCGGTACATATCGGCACGTCACGCCAACAAAGCACCTTGAGATCGTGGGCGACCAGGCACCGCTCCAACAGTTCCTCGGCGCGCTTCTCTTCCGGCGGGAGCAGCAACATCCCGACGCCCAGCAACTCCTTCTCATCCAACTCAATACCCGCAGCCTTCAACAGAAAAGTCCGGGGAACGGCGGTCAACACACCGACGCCGTCGCTGCTCTTTCCGTCTGCAGCGGTCGCGCCACGATGCGACAGGCGGCTCAGCGCGGTAAGGGCCTGCTCTAAGATCGTGTGGGAGGGCACGGCATCCAGATTCGCGACAAAGCCGACGCCGCAGGAATCGTGGTCAAATCGCTCATCAATCAAAGACGAAAGAGAGCCCAGAGACGGAGATGTCAGGTTCCGGGCAGAGTGTTTCTCAGCAGTCGAAAAAACAGAGGTCAGCACATTTGAGGGAATCTGTTCCATGCTTCACTATACGTCCAGTAACGAGCAAATGTCGCTGGAGATACCTTCCTTTTTGGACTCGCCGCAGAGAGGATGCAGGCGCAATGTGTATAAATATACATCATGATGTATATTTATACATAGCGATGGGAACATAAAAAGAGAGGGGTAAGGCTCAATTCGCTGGCGCCGGTTGCGTGAATTGCGAATACCGGACGGGATTCAGCGCAGCGGAAGAGCGAGCACTCATTATGAAACAGCAACGCCATGCCGTCATTCGAGACCTGCTGGTCAAGACCACCGTCGCCAGCCAGGACGAGTTGCGGAAAAAACTGGCGGAGCGAGATTTTCATGTCACCCAGGCCACGCTCTCGCGAGACATTCGCGAACTGCGGCTGTCCAAAGGACCACAGGGTTATTCTCTGCCCGGCAGCGAGGAGTCGGGCGAAGATACGCTGCCGGGAATCCGCGAAGTACTCGAAAGCTTCGGCATCGAGGTGCGCCAGGCGGCAAATCTCCTTATCCTAGTAACAACGACAGGAAGCGCCCAGCCGATTGCGGCGGGAATCGACTACGAAGACTGGCCGGAGGTCGTGGGAACGATTGCCGGAGATGACAATGTGCTGATCATCTGCCCGGACAGCCAGCAGGCAAAAACCATCAAGGCACGAATTGAAGGGTACATTGGCTAACCTCGAAACACAGACTCCCTCGGCGGCCGGCGCCGTCCATGCGGCGGCATCTGCGCATACGCAACCGCCTCGCATCGCCGTGGCCGGAGTGAGCGGCTACGCGGGCGGCGAACTGGCGCGCCTGCTGCTGCATCATGCTGCGCTCAATGGAACCAGGCCGGTATTTCTTGGCCGCGCAGGCGAAGCGGAGCTTGGCTCATCAACTTCTCTTGAAGATCTGCACCCCCACCTGACGACTGCGGCCGGCGCCGGTGAGAACCCCATCTTCCCATTTAGCTGGAACCGGATCAGCGACGCGGGAATCGATGTATTGTTCCTGGCGACGCCGCACGAGCAGTCGCGTGAATGGGCGCCCCAGGCCATCGAACGCGGCATCCGTGTGATCGATCTCAGCGGCGCATGGCGACTGCACGATGCCCGCAACCGTGATGTCTATCGGCTGAAGGATGCCGACCCCAAGCTCGCTGCCGCGTTGCAGGACGAGGCCGTCTACGGCTGCCCGGAGTTGCACCGCGACGCCATCCGCAGCGCCCGCCTGGTTGCCAACCCCGGCTGCTACCCCACCTCTGCGATTCTTGCGCTCGCTCCCCTGTTGCGGGCGGGCCTGGTCGATCTCGACCGGGGAATCATCTGCGATGCCAAGTCGGGCGTCAGTGGCGCAGGCAAAGCGCCCACCGCGAAGACTCACTTCATGTACGCCGCCGACAACCTCTCCGCGTACAACGTCTTCGGCCATCGCCATGGGGGCGAGTTGATCGAGCAGCTTCATGTCACTGCCGATCAGATTCAGTTCACGCCTCACCTTTTGCCGATCCCGCGCGGGATTCTTACCACTATTTATCTGAAGCTCAAGGATGCGGCGGAGCCATCGGACATTACTGCCGTCCTCGCGAATTTCTATCGCGACAGCCCCATGGTGCGTCTCTACCCGACGCCGCAGTTGCCACAGATTCAGCATGTGGTGCGGACCAACTACTGCGATATCGGCTTCGAACTTGCCGCCGACGGCAAGCGGATGGTGATGGTCGCGTGTCTCGACAATCTTTTGAAGGGCGCATCCGGTCAGGCGGTTCAGAACCTGAACCTGATGTGCGGCTGGAAAGAACAGGAGGGCTTGCTGTGAGATTTGTCGTCAAACTAGGCGGTGCGGCCCTTGAAAACCCCGAGATCCTCCACGGCTGCGGCAAGGCCATCGCCGATCTCGTCGCCGATGGCAACCAGGTGGCAGTCGTCCACGGCGGCGGCGTTCAACTAACGCGCACCCTGGCGCTGATGGGCAAGAAGAGCGAGTTCATCTCCGGCCTGCGCGTCACCGACGCTGAGACGCGGGACGCCGCGCTGATGGTGCTTGCCGGTCGCGTCAACAAATCGCTGGTTGCCGCCATCGGCTCGCACGGGCAGGCTGCCGTCGGACTATCGGGCGGCGACGGCCACGTCTTTCGCGCGCGCAAGAAGAAGACCAACCCCGACCTCGGCTTCGTCGGCGAGATCGCAGCCACCGATCCCCGCTGGCTCGAAGCCATCTGGACCATGGGCGCGGTTCCGGTCATCTCTTCGATCGCTCTCGGATTCGACGGCGAATACTACAACATCAACGCCGACGAGATGGCCGCGGCCTGCGCCATCTGCACCCGCGCCGACACACTCGTCTTCCTGACCGATGTGCCGGGAGTCAAAGGCGCGGACGGGAACGTGATGCGCTGGCTCACCTTGGCACAGATTCCCGCACTTGAAAAGCAGCAGGTCGTCTTTGGCGGCATGTTGCCAAAGTTGAACGCCTGCCGCCGCGCACTGACGCATGGGGTCAAGCGGGTTCGCATTCTGCCTGCGGAGGCCGCGGGGCTGCTCCCCGACCTCTGCTCCACACGGGTCAACGATGGAACGGAGGTCATGGTCGCATGAAGCTTGCATCCATACAGGCGGCGGAGAGCAAACTGCTTCTCCATACTTATGAGCGCACCCCTATTCTCTTTGTCAGCGGACAGGGCGTCTATCTGCGCGACGAAGAAGGCAGTGACTACCTCGATCTTCTGAGCGGCATCGGCGTCTCCGCGCTCGGCTACTCCAATCCGGTGATTGAAGAAGCCATCCTGCGCCAAAGCACGCGCCTGCTGCATACGTCGAACCTCTTCTTCCACGAGGGCACAGCAAATCTCGCCCTGCGCCTGACCGAGATCAGCGGCCTCGATCGCGTCTTCTTCTGCAACAGCGGCACCGAAGCCTGGGAGGCTGGGTTGAAGCTGGCCCGCTCTCATGCGCGGATTCTGCGCGAAAGAGGCAAGCAGATCGGCACCAAATTCCTTGCGCTCGAGCACAGTTTCCATGGGCGCACCATGGGCTCGGTCGCGACGACGTACAAGGAGAAGTACCGCGAGCCATTCGGTCCGGTCATGCCCGGCGTCGAGTTCGTACGCTTCAACGACGTCGCCGACCTGCGGGCTAAGTTCTCATCCGAAGTCTGCGGTATCTGCATCGAAGCTCTTCAAGGCGAGGGGGGCATCCATCCGATCTCCCAGGAGTTCTTCGCCGCCGCGCGCGAGCTCTGCGACTCGACCGGTGCGCTGCTGCTGGCCGACGAGATTCAGAGCGGCCTGGGGCGCACGGGAAAGTGGTTTGCCTATCAGCACTACGGCATCCTGCCCGACATCACCACCGTCGCCAAGCCGATCGCCGGCGGCATTCCCATGGGCGCGATGCTCTGCACCGATGAGGCCGCGCTCGGCTTCACGCCCGGCCAGCACGGCACCACCTTCGGCGGCGGTCCGCTGGCCTGCGCCGTGGCCATCGCCGTTCTCGACACCATGCAGCGGCAAGATATGCTGGCGCACATTCGCGAGGTTGGCGAGTTCTTTAAATCCAAGCTGCAATGGCTGGCGACGCGCCACGACTGCATCACCGACGTTCGCGGCATGGGCCTGATGCTGGGCCTCGAACTGAACTCGGCAGAGCTGGCAAAGCAGGCCGCCGCGCAGATGATGGAGCGCCGCATCATCATTAACCGGACCAGCGAGACCGTGCTTCGCTTCCTTCCGCCCTTCATCCTGGAGCGGAAACATGTCGAGATTGCCGTCAATGCGCTCGATGAAATTTTGAAAGACCTTACAGCCTATGCCGGAACCGCATCGGCAGGAGAACAAGCCCATGGGTAGCAAAACCGTCATCATGAACCCCAAGCCCCCGGAGAGCGAAGAGACCTCGCCGCGCAAGGCGACCGCGACTCTGGGCATCCAGTCCGACACCGCCTTCAGCGAAGCCGCCAAGCGTTTGAGCGGCCGCGATCTCTGCTCCATCGCCGACCTCACGGTGCAGGAGATGGCCGCGGTCATGGAGCTGGCCCACGCGGTCAAGGCCAACCCGGAAGACTTCCGCCATGCGCTCGACGCTCGCCAGATGGTGATGTTCTTCGAGAAGGCATCCTTGCGAACCCGCCTGACCTTCGAGGCGGCCATCAACACCTTGGGCGGCAACGCCATCTTCGTCGACCAGACGCAGTCCCCGCTCGGCGAGCGCGAGTCGCTGGCTGACATGGCCCGCAACCTCGAGCGCTGGATGAACATCATCGTCCTGCGCACCTACGCGCACGACACTATCACCGAGATGGCGGCCTGCTCCAAGGTCCCGGTAATCAACGCGCTCTCGGACCTCGAACATCCCTGCCAGGCCATTGCCGATTTCTTCACGCTCGAAGAGCGGTTCGGCTCTGCCGAGGGTCTGCGCTTCGCCTATGTGGGCGACGGCAACAACGTCTGCCACTCGCTGATGCTCACCGCCGCGCAACTGGGCGCGCACTGCATCGTGGCCTCGCCCAAGGGCTTCGCGCCCAAGCTCGAGATCATCCACAAGGCGATCGAGATCAGCGAGTCGACCGGCGGCAGCATTACGCTCATGCACGATCCGGTCAAGGCGGTCACCGGCGTCGACGCCATCTACACCGACGTCTGCACCAGCATGGGCTTCGAACACGAGGCCACCAAGCGGGCGCCCATCTTCAAGCCCTACCAGATCAACGAGGAGATGATGGCCCATGCGCAGCCCGATGCAGTCTTCATGCACTGCCTGCCCGCGCATCGCAACGCCGAGGTGACGGATGCCGTGCTCGACGGCCCGCAGTCGCTGGTCTTCGACCAGGCGGAAAACCGCATGCACGCGCAAAAGGCCCTTCTGCTGATGCTCCTCGGAGGAGCAAAGCGTACCTCCAACAGCCGCAGCCGCGGGATTCAGGCTCGCAAGCGCACCACCGCCTGATTACTCGGCGCATCAGCTTCACCATTGAGGTCTGCATCACTATGTCCGTAATTCTCGAATCCCTGCCCGTCGGTCAAAAGGTTGGCATTGCCTTCTCCGGCGGCCTCGACACCAGCGCCGCGCTTCACTGGATGAAGCAGAAGGGCGCGCTGCCCTACGCCTACACCGCTAATCTCGGCCAGCCTGACGAGGCCGACTACGACGAGATCCCGCGCAAGGCGCTCGAGTACGGCGCGGAGAAAGCCCGTCTCATCGACTGCCGTGGTCCGCTCGTTCGCGAAGGCATCGCCGCGCTCCAGGCGGGCGCGTTCCACATCACCACTGCCGGCGTCACCTACTTCAACACCACTCCCATCGGCCGGGCTGTAACCGGCACCATGTTGGTGACGGCGATGAAGGAAGACCACGTCAACATCTGGGGCGACGGCTCGACCTTCAAGGGCAACGACATCGAGCGCTTCTATCGCTACGGCTTGCTCGTCAACCCGGACCTTAAGGTCTATAAGCCCTGGCTCGACGCCGCGTTCATCGACGAACTCGGCGGCCGTGCGGAGATGTCGGCCTTCATGCAGAAGTCCGGCTTCGCTTACAAGATGTCCTCCGAGAAGGCCTACTCGACCGACTCCAACATCCTCGGCGGCACGCACGAGGCCAAGGACCTCGAGCACCTCTCGACCAGCATGAAGATTGTCGCTCCCATCATGGGCGTTGCCTTCTGGCGCGACGATGTCGAGGTCAAGCGCGAAGAGATCACCGTCCGTTTTGAAGAGGGCTTCCCAGTCGCCCTGAACGGCAAGGAGTTTCCCGACCCCGTAGCCCTGATGCTCGAGGCCAACGCCATCGGTGGCCGCCACGGCCTCGGCATGAGCGATCAGATCGAAAACCGCATCATCGAGGCCAAGAGCCGCGGCATCTACGAGGCCCCCGGCCTTGCTCTCTTATTCATCGCATACGAGCGCCTGGTCACTGGCATTCACAACGAGGACACGATCGAACAGTACCGCGAAAACGGCCGCAAGCTCGGTCGCCTCCTCTACCAGGGCCGCTGGTTCGATCCTCAGGCCATCATGCTGCGCGAAGCCGCGCAACGCTGGGTCGCCAAGCCCGTCACCGGCACGGTCACGCTCGAGCTGCGTCGCGGCAACGACTACACGATCCTCAACACGGACTCGCCCAATCTCACGTTCCACCCCGAGCGCCTTTCGATGGAGAAGACCGACTCCGCCTTCTCCCCCCGCGACCGCATCGGCCAACTCACCATGCGCAATCTCGACATCACCGACACCCGCGCCAAGCTCATCACATACGCAAAGAGCGGTCTCATCACGCTAAGCAAAGGCAATGAGATGCCAAAGCTCAACTCTAGCGAGAGAGACTAGTGGTGGCGCAAACGCAAAGTCGATCGACATTTCTGACGTTAGCCCGATGCGTGAACTTCTTTTGTTTTGTTGTGTGCATCGGTTGCTGCCTCTGTCTGTTGGTCCAACGATCAGCCGGACAATCGCGGAGGTGTTCACAGCAAACGATCGACCGTTTGGAATCGGAATCCGACAACATCCGAGATTGGTCAAAGCTCCGCGCGTTCTACCTTCATTATCGTGCATGCCAAATCGATGATGCCGAAGTTAGCGAAGGTGTTAGCGAATCCGTTGCTCGAATGCTTGCTGACCACTGGGATACGCTTCCAGCGGCCTCCAGACTCTTCAAGCAAGATCCAACGTTCGAGGCATTCGCGCTGGCTGGCATCAACATCACCGACTTGACTGAAGACCTTAACCGCATCGATAAGCTCGCGGCGGAGCACTGTCCTGTAGATCTTCATGTTCTTTGCAGTAAAATTCGTCAGTCAATTCGCGACAACGACTAGCGCCGTTTTCTGACGATACCGAAGCAAATTGACAAGAGCTAGGGTTTCAGAACTTTAGCCCCCGAGGTACAAGAGGCGCCACGATGTCTAACTCCCAACAACCAGCAAAGATGTGGTCCGGCCGTTTCCGCGAACCCCTCAACGAAAAGTTCGAGGAATGGCAGCGATCCTTCCCCTTCGACTACCGCCTCCTCCCCTACGAGGTCGAAGCCAGTATCGCGCACGCCCGCGCGATCACAGCCGCCGGCATCCTCACCAGCGAAGAACTTCTCCTGATGGAGCAGGGCCTCCGCGCCGTAGCCAAACTCGAAGACATTGCCGGCAACGAACAAGCCGAAGACATCCATCACTTCGTCGAGCTTGAACTCACAAAGAAGATCGGCGATCTCGCCCTCAAGCTCCACACCGGACGCAGCCGCAACGAGCAGATCGCCACCGACATGCGCCTCTACGTCCGCGACTCCGCCAACCGCATCCTCTCCGGCCTCCGCCAGTGGGCGCTCGCCCTGGTCACGCTGGCCGAGCAGGCAGGCGATGCTGTCATGCCCTCCTACACCCACCTCCAGCGCGCGGAGCCCGTCCTCGTCGCCCATTGGCTGCTCTCCTACGTCAGCATGATCGAGCGCGACCTCTCCCGCCTCGAAGACGAGAAGGCCCGCATGAACCGCTGCCCTCTCGGCTCGGGAGCCATCGCCGGCGCAACCCTCGCCCTCGACCGCACCATTGCAGCAAACGCGCTGGACTTTGATGCGCCGACGCCCAACAGCATGGACGCCACCAGCGACCGCGACTTCGCCATGGAGTTCACGCAGACGCTTTCGCTGCTCGGCCTGCACATCTCCCGCTTCGCCGAAGAACTCACCCTCTTCTCCACCGCCGAGTTCGGCTTCCTCGACCTCCCCGAAGCCTTCTCCACCGGCTCCAGCGCCATGCCGCAGAAGAAGAATCCCGACCTCACCGAACTCCTCCGCGGCAAATCCGCCCGGCTCTTCGGCGCGTCCGCGACCCTCACCCTGCTCCTCAAGGGCCTGCCCCTCGCCTACAACAAAGACCTACAGGAAGGTCAGGAGCCAGTCTTTGACGCCGCCGAGACCACGCTTGGAATCCTCAGGCTTCTTCCCGCCTTCACTACTTCCCTGCGCTTCCGTTACGACCGCATGAAGGCCGCCGCAACCGCCGGTTATCTCAACGCCATGGCCGCCGCCACCTATCTCTCAAACAAAGGCGTTCCCTTCCGCAAAGCGCACGAGAAGATCGGCCACGCCGTCCGTTTCGCGCTCGAAACCGGACGCGAACTCAACGACCTCACCCTCGCCGAACTTAACCAGTTCGGTCCTGAGTTCAGCGAAGAC
>Ga0207652_10005624_pt1 | contig 10170 bp, 11 predicted proteins | sample KBSC63BmetaG_FD_184334 | JGI IMG/M metagenome (GOLD analysis project Ga0207652, IMG submission 184334) | Corn rhizosphere microbial communities from Kellogg Biological Station, Michigan, USA - KBS C6-3B metaG (SPAdes) (version 2) | ecosystem: Host-associated > Plants > Roots > Rhizosphere ...
CGGGGCACCGATCGCCGGGGATAACAAGCCCTTGCTTGACCGCACCTAACTTTCGATATAGCGGCGCGTCTTGCGTGCTCCGCGACCAACCAGATCCCCGGGGCACGCACCCCCTCCGCCTCAGAGTTTGCCGCGGCCCGCGATCCGTCGGAAACCGCGCCCGCTTCGGCGCGTTGTGAAGCCGGGAGGCGCGGGCTCCCCGCTCGCCGCGGCCGCGTCCCCGCCGCAATTAGGGAGACCAGCACCGATGAACAAAGTCCTCCTCGCCGCCGCCGCGCTCGGCGCCACCGCCATCGCCGGCGCGGCCTGGGCGCAGCCCGCGCCGCCCGCCTGGAACCCGGCGCCCTCGATCACCGCCAGCCTCGACATCGGCGGCAGCGGCAACTTCACCGGCGTGATCGACAACGGCCGCCTGTGCTACATGATCAACGCCGCCGGCATTCCCAACGCGACGGGCGCGGTGATCCAGTCCGGCCGCAAGAACAACGCCGGCGCGGTGGTCATGCAGCTCAAGCCGCCGGTCGGCGGGGCGAGCGCCGATTGCGTGCCGATCGCGCCCGATCTCGCCGGCAAGCTCGTCAAGAACGCCGATCAGTACTGGTTCACGATCCAGAGCGCGCAATACCCCGACGGCGCCGCCGGCGCCTGGCTCCAGGGCATGAACGGCTGACGCGCCGAGAGCGTCCCCATAACACAAGAAGAGGACTTGCCATGATCAAGACCGTTTCCGCCGTGCTCGCGGCATCCGCTATGGCCGTCGGCCTGGCCGCCTGCGCGACCGCCGCAAGCGGGCCGGCCGTTGCGCGCTCGCACGCCGGCGTCCCGCTCGTCGCCACTCTGGACGGCAAGGCCGAAGTGCCGGGGCCAGGCGATCCCGACGGAAACGGGGAGTTCTCGGGCTGGTTCGACGCGGCCAAAGGCCAGGTGTGCTACACCCTCGGCGTCGGCAGCCTGGCGAGCCCGACGATGGCGCATATCCACCGCGGCGGCGCGCAGACCGCCGGCCCGGTGGTCATCGCCCTGGCCAATCCGATCCACGACATCGCCGATACTTGCGCGCCGGTCGACAAGAGCGTGATCAGCGAGATCGTCGCCAACCCGGCGGGGTTCTACGTCAATGTCCATACCACCGCCCATCCGGGCGGCGCGATCCGCGCTCAGCTGAAGCGGCCGAAGTAGCTTACTGCGGGGCGTTGGCGCCGGTGTCGAGCACGGCGAGGGTGACCTTGCCGCTGCCGGCCCGGCGCAGGCCGATCTGCTCGGCGGCGGCCTTCGACAAGTCGATCACGCGATGGCCGGCGAACGGCCCACGGTCGTTGATCCGCACGATGACCGAGCGGCCCTGGTAGGTCACGCGCACTTCGCTGCCCAGCGGCAGGGTGCGGTGCGCGGCGGTCAGCTGGTTGGGATTGAACCGCTCTCCGCTGGCGGTGCGGTGGCCGGCAAGCTCGGCGCCGTACCAGCTGGCGACGCCGCCGCTGACCGGCGCCCAGGTGCCGCTGTCGGTGTCGGGCGCGTTGTCGGCATCGGGCGCGGTGCTGTCGTCGGCCTGCGGGTCGAAGCGCGGCTGGGCGGCATCCGCCTGCGCCTCGGCGGGAACCGTAACGGGCATTGCGGCGTCTTCAGCAAAGACAGGCGCGATAGCCCCGCCGAGACCCAGCAGTGCCGCTGCGGCAACGGCTGCGCGCAGCCTTGTGGTGATGCTCCCATCCATGTCGGGGCTTGGGGTAGCCGCTATATTGTTGCGAATGGAACCCCGCTGCCTTCCTTCTGCCCCATTGTCGGCTCGACTCATCGTGAGTCGTGAGCCTTTCGGGGCAGGGTGAGGAACGGGTTTTGCTTAACGAACGGCGATCGGAGCCTGAACGGGGCCCACCCGCGGATACCGGTTTCCAGGCGATTCGCGGCTTATGCCGGACCTCTGCCGCGACGCGGAGCGGGCCGCTCCATACGGAAATGGGGCCGGCCTTGCGGCCGACCCCACTCTCACCGGCGTGTGGTCTCCACCGAAGTGGAAAGCTTAACGCCCGGCGTCGTTCGCGCGCTAGCGGTTTAGGCAGCAGCGCTATGTCGCCCGGCGCTCGCGCCGGTGCCGGTTCCGTCGGGGGACGGAGAAAGTCGGAAGACTTTTGCCTGACCGCCCGGCGGTTCCGCGACCGGTTTTTCGGCCAGGCTCGTCAACTGGTTCGGTGATGCGGGGCATCGCCTCTCCATCGGAGCCGGCCGGCCAGTCCGGCCTGCCGACTGCGCACCTTCGCGGTCTCAACGGTCTGGAGTTTGCGATCGTCCCGAAAGACGATCCTCAGCGTCCATTCCTCCACCGCGCGGCATCTCGCCGTCGCGTCGAAGGCGGTTCCAAAATCTCTTCGCCTTTCAGGGTTTTATCCCGTCGATCCGAAGAGCCAATCGCCGCTTTCGATGTCTGGAGGATGCGCTCGCACCCCGAGTCGGGCAATGGGCGAGAGCGCTAGTTTTCCACTTTCAAGCCAATCGCCGGTGGACAAGGGTGGATAACTTTCGTTTCGCGCCCTGAATCAACAAGTTATCCCCGGTCGCGTTTGGCCAACAAACGCAAGCGCAGGGCGTTGAGCTTGATGAAGCCCGCCGCGTCCTTCTGGTCGTAGGCGCCGGCATCGTCCTCGAATGTCACGTGGCGTTCGGAATAAAGACTGTTCGCGCTCTTGCGGCCGACGACTTGCGCCTGGCCTTTGTAGAGCTTCAACCGCACCGTGCCGCTGACTTTCTCCTGGCTGAGGTCGATCGCCGCCTGCAGCATGTCGCGCTCGGGTGTGAACCAGAAGCCGTTGTAGATGAGCTCCGCGTACTTCGGCATCAGCTCGTCCTTGAGGTGCGCCGCGCCGCGGTCGAGGGTGATGGATTCGATGCCGCGGTGGGCGCGAGCATAGATCTCGCCGCCGGGCGTCTCGTACATGCCGCGGCTCTTCATGCCGACGAAGCGGTTCTCGACCAGGTCGAGCCGGCCGATGCCGTGCTTGCGGCCGAGCGCGTTGAGCTCGGTGAGCAAAGTCGCCGGGCTCATCGCCTGGCCGTTGAGCCCAACGCCGTCGCCCTTCTCGAAGTCGATGGTGATATACTCCGGCGCGTCCGGCGCATCCTCGGGATTGTCGGTGCGCGAATAGACGTAGTCCGGCACTTCCTCCCACGGATCCTCGAGCACCTTCCCCTCGCTCGAGGTGTGCAGCAGGTTGGCGTCGGTCGAGAACGGGCTTTCGCCGCGCTTGTCTTTCGGCACGGGGATCTGGTGCTGCTCGGCCCAGGCGATCAGCGCGGTGCGGCTGGCGAGGTCCCATTCGCGCCACGGGGCGATCACCTTGATGTCGGGATCGAGCGCGTAAGCCGACAGTTCGAAGCGCACCTGGTCGTTGCCTTTGCCGGTCGCGCCATGCGCAATGGCGTCGGCGCCTGTCTCGTGCGCGATCTCGATCAGCCGCTTGGAGATCAGCGGCCGGGCGATCGAGGTGCCGAGCAGGTAATCGCCTTCATAGCGCGCGTTGGCGCGCATCATCGGGAAGACGAAGTCGCGGACGAACTCCTCGCGCAGATCGTCGATGTAAATGTGCTCGGGCTTGATGCCCATCAGCTCGGCCTTGGCCCGCGCGGGCTCGAGCTCCTCGCCCTGGCCGAGATCGGCGGTGAACGTGACCACCTCGCAGTTGTAGGTCACCTGCAGCCACTTGAGGATCACGCTGGTGTCGAGGCCGCCAGAATAGGCGAGAACGACGCGCTTGATGTCCGACATTATCAGCTCCGGGGGTTGCAGGGCGCGGCGCGCCTAACAGGCAGCGGCCCGGGTCGCAATGGGCGAGGGCCTCAGCCGTTGATCGCCTTGGCGTGAAGCTGAGGATTGAGCGCGGCGATGTGGTTCAACCAGGCGCGCGGCTTGCGCATCAGGTTCTTCGGATAATCGACCTTGAGGCCGGCCATTTGCGCGATCTTGCCGACGAAGCTGATGCAGTTGTTATGGTCGAGATCGTAGAACTTGCCGGGATGGTGGTCCCAGAATTCGACCTCGCTGCGCATCTTGCGAAAGGTCGCATCGTCCACCGTGACCGCGAAGTGGTCGTTCGTCTTGGCGATCCACTTTTCCTGCTCGACCCAGATTTCGCCTTCGACCGGGCCGGAAAGGATCGCCGGGGTCACCGACTTGGCGGTGAAGCCGAAGTTCTCGTGCACTTTATGGCCGCCGTCGAGCACGCCGTCGAATACCACGAAGGTGTGCGGGTAGCGCCCGAAGAACATCGAACCGTTGAAGCTGTGAAATGAAACCGTGACATTGGCGGAGGCGGCCTGGGCCCACAGACCCAGGGCGAGAAACGACAGCAGGAGGCGAAGCGAAAAGGCTGTAATCCCGCGCAAGTTCATCGCCATCGCTTACGCACTCTCCCTCGGGCCCGCAACCGGCTCAGCCGCCGAGCAGCCGGCGCTCTTCGGCTTCGATGTAGCCGCGGGTGAGCGGCAGCGTGTGGCGATTGCGAGCGTACTGGATCTGGTAATTGCACAACCCGCCGCTCTCGAACGCCGCGGTGGATCCCGACAGGTAGAATGTCCACATGCGGAAGAACCGCTCGTCCATCAGCGCGACCATCTCGTCCTTGTGATCGAGGCAGCGCTTGTACCATTCGCGCAATGTCTTCGCGTAGTGCAGGCGCAGCATCTCCACATCGGTGGCGATGAGCTTCATCTTCTCGCTGACTGCGACCGTCTCGCTCAGCGCCGGGATATAGCCGCCGGGGAAGATGTACTTGTCGGTAAACGCGTCGGTCGTGCCCGGCTTGCCCATGCGGCCGATCGTGTGCAGCAGCATGACGCCTTCGTGGGTCAGGAGATTGGCGCAAGTGCGGAAGAACGTCTCGAACTGGGGCGTTCCGACATGTTCGAACATGCCGACCGAGACGATCCGGTCGTAAGTCACGCCGCGTTCGCCCAGCAAGCGGTAATCGACCAGTTCGAACGTGGCCTTGTCGGCGACGCCGGCGGCCTGGGCGCGCTGCTTGGCCAGCGCGATCTGCTCCTCGCTGAGCGTGATGCCGTGGACTTTCACGTCGTAATGCCGCGCAAGGTAGATCGCCATGCCGCCCCAGCCGCAGCCAATGTCGAGCACGCTCTGGCCGGGCTCGATCGCCAGCTTGGCGGCAATGTGCGCCAGCTTGGCTTCCTGCGCCTGCTCGAGCGTCATGTCGTCGCGCGGCCAGTAGGCGCAGCTGTATTGCATGTGATCGGCATCGAGCATGAGTTTGTAGAGGTCGTTGCCGATGTCGTAATGGTGCGCGACGTTGCGCTTCGAGCTGCCCGGCTTGTTGAACGACCGGGCGAGGAAGGCGAGCTGGCCGGTGATCTTGCGGCGCAGGCTCGGGGCCATCAGCTTGCCGCGCTTCTCCCAGCGGTTGTTCGCCTGGACCAGCTCGACGAGCTCCATCACCCCGCCGCGTTCCATCACGATGCGGCCGTCCATGTAAGCCTCGCCGGCGCCGAGCCGCGGGTCGAGCACAATGTCGCGTCCGACTTTCGCATCGGTGAAGCGCACGGCGACATCGGGGTAGCCTGGCGCCGGCTCGCCGTAAGTGACGGTCTCGCCAGTGGCATAAGCGATGGTGAGAGTGCCCTGCTTGATCACGCGGGACATCAGCCGGTCGAACAATCGATTCATGAGTTCAAGCCAAGCGGTTCGGGCGCACGATTGTCAACCGTCGGGGTCTAAACGCCGGCGTACCATTGGTAGCCGACCTGGTCTTCCCAGTAGCCGCCTTTGCCGCCGGCGACCTTGCCGAGGTCGGCAACCGCCTCGATGCCCTGGACATACTTGGCGTGCTTGTACCCGAGCTGGCGCTCGATCCGCATGCGCAGCGGCGCGCCGTTCTTGACCGGCAGCGGCTCGCCGTTGAGCTTGTGGGCGACGATGGTCTGCGGGTGGAACGCATCGACCAGGTCGACGCTCTCGTAATAGGGTGCGCCGTCGAGCACGTCCGCGCAGTGGAAGACGATGTACTTCGCCTCGGGCTTCAGCCTGGCCATGCCGAGGATCGTTTTCAATTGCGGCCCGGTCCATTGCCCGATCGCGCTCCACCCTTCGACGCAGTCGTGGCGGGTGATCTGGGTGCGCTGGGGGAGGGTGCGCACCTGATCGAGCGTCAGCTCCAGCGGATGCTCGACAAGCCCCGTCACCGCGAGCTTCCAGTCGGCGAACTGAGCCGCGGCGTGGGCGGCGTAAGCGGCATCGCCGGGATCGGTCGTGCCGTTGCCGCGGAACACCGGCGAGATGTCCGCCGGGGAGAATTCGCGCGCGAGCGCCTGGCGGAACGCCAGCGTACGCTGCGCGCCCCGATGCAGCCCTTCGGCGAAATCGAACAGCTTGCGCATCGGCTCGGTGTTGCCGATCTTGTCGCAGCCGGCGAGCAAGCTCGCGCCGAGCCCGGCGAGGAGGTTACGCCGCTTCATCGACTCGCCCTCCGCCGATCATGTCGCGCAACTGCCCGACGGGACCGGACAGCAGCACCAGCAGCAGGTGGACCACGAAGAAGCCGAACACGCACCAGGCGACGATGAAATGGATCGAGCGCGCGCTCTGGCGCCCGCCGAACAGGTCCACCAGGAACGGGAACGCGGCGTCGGTGCCCGGGCTGATCGCCATCCCGGTGAAGATCATCAGCGGCAGGAGGACGAACAGCACCACGCCGTACGCGAGCTTCTGCAGGAAGTTGTACTTGCCGGCGCCGTGGTGGAAATCGAACCGCAAGTGCGCCGCGATGTCGCCGCGGATTTCCGCCCAGCGCCACTCCTTGCGGCGCGTCACGATGTCGCGGCGGAAGTGGCCGTTGATCAGCGCGACGAGCATGTAGATCAGCAGCCCGAGCGCGAAGACCCAGGCGAACAGCAGATGCCAATCACGCGCGGCGGCGAGGTTGTAGTATCCCGGGATCGTGGCCCAGCCGGGCCAGTTGTGCACCGCGAACCACGAACGGTTCGGCTGGAAGCCCCACTGGCCCCAGTACAGCCACGGGTGCGCGTTCGAGATGTTCAGCCCGGACATGAACAGGATCACCACGGCGAGCAGGTTCACCCAATGCCAGATCCGTGTCGATAGGCGGTGCTTTTTCATCCGGTTTCCCCGCGTGCCAAGAACATCACGTCGCGCGGCTGGCTTAGCAGATGCTGGCCGGAATCGACAAAGAGTGTTTGCCCGCTGGCCAGCGGCCCGGTGGCGAGGAACCACGCGGCCTCGACCACTTCGTCAAGGCCCGTGCGCCGTCCGAGCAGGTTCATCCGGTGGGAGACCTCGGTCTCCTCGGGCAACTGGTCATGGCTCGCGAGGATCGCGCCGGGGGCCAGCGCGTAGACGCGGTCGGCCGGGGCGGCGGCCATCGCCAGCAGCGGCACGGTGGCGGCCAGCGCGTGCTTGCTCACGGTGTAGCTGAAGAAATCGGGATTGGGGTTGGCGAGCTTCTGATCGGTCAGGTCGATCACGCGCCGGCCGGCTGGCGACCGGGCGCAGCGCAGGAACGCCTGCGCCATCGCCGCCGGCGAAGTGGCGTTGACGCGCATCGCTTCGGCGAAAGTCCTGGAATCGAGCTTCAGGACGTCGTCGGGCCGGAACACCGAGGCGGAATTGACCAGCACCCGCCAGTCGGCGAGGCGCGGCGCCAGGTCTTCGATCATGGCAATCGCGGCGCCGATATCGATCAGATCGCAAACGACGACTTCGGCGCTCGGCAGTTCGGCGGCCAGGGCGCGGGCGGCATCCTCCGACCCGTGGCAGTGGATCACCACGTGCCAGCCTTCGGTCGCGAAACGGCGGACGATCGCTTCGCCGATCCGGCGGGCCCCGCCGGTGACGAGGACCGCGGGGCGCGGCATCAGGCGCGCTTGGCGTCGAAGGCGAAAGTGACCGCGACCGAGCCGCCGAGATCGCTGCCGTGCGATCCCGTGCCGATGCCGAAGCCGAGCCGGTCGATCGAGGCGGTGCCATCGACATGCCGCTGCGCGCCGCTGCCGCTCAGGCGGAATTCGACGTCCTGCGCCATCTTCATGCCGTGCAGGCTGAGCGTGCCGTGGGCGAGGAAGCGGCCGTCGGGCTGAGCTTCGACCGAGGTGCTGTCGTACGTCGCGGTCGGGGCGCTGGCGGTGCCGAAGAACTCGTCGCCCTGCAGCAGGTCGTCCTTGAAGGCGTCGCCGATTTTGGCGCTCGTCAGGTCGACATCGATGTGGATCGCGGCGGCGCCCGGGCTGTCCGGGTCGAACCCGATCGAGCCGCCCCATTTGGCGAAATTGGCCGCGATAGTGTCGCTGCCGTTCGACACGGCGAAGCCAAGCGTGCCGCCGGGCTGGATCGTCCATGACGGGCCTGCCGAGGTCGCCGCCGCGGCGGGCGCCGATCCCGTGGCGACCAGCGGACCGGCCACGGCGATGCCGGCAACCGCCAGCGCGGCGAGTAGCTTCCTGTTGCGGTCCATCGTGCGTCCCTCTCCTGTGCTCGGGCAGACTATAGCGACGCGGGGACCACCGTTGGCAAGCCCCTAATCGCCACGTGCCGGAACTGGAGTGTCGGACGCCGCGTGAACCCGCGCTGTCCGCGAGGTCTTTAGATCCTCCCCATTTGCCGCGGAGCGGCAAATGGGGAGGGGGACCGCCGCCGAAGGCGGTGGTGGAGGGGTATCGCGCTAAGCCGCCGCTTGCGCGGCGGTACCCCTCCGTCACGCGCCCTTCGACAAGCTCAGGACGCGCGCCACCTCCCCATTTTGGCTGCGCAAAATGGGGAGGATCGATGCCTTAGCCGGTCGTCGAGGTCGTGGTGGTCGTCGTCGTGGTGGCAGAGCCCGCGGCGCCCGTCGTCTCGCTCGTCGTGCTGGCGTTGTCCTTGTCGTCGTCGCCGATCTTGGACGCGGCCTTGCCGACGGCGGTCGAGGCCTTGTCGAGGTTGGTGGCGGTGTCGGACACCGCATTTTGCGCGGCGGTGGCGGCGGCGTCCTGCGTCTTCTCCGAACAGCCGGCGAGGGCGAGGCCGGCGGCCAGGGCAACGATGGCGAAGCGCATGCGAAAATCTCCCCGATGCAAAAGTGACTCCGCGGCGAAAACGACGACCGCGGCGGCCGGTTCCTAGAGCGGCACGTTGTCGCGCAGCTCGGCGAGCCAGACTTCGGCCGAGGCATCGCTCGGCGCGCGCCAGTCACCGCGCGGACTCAGCGCGCCGCCGCTCGAGACTTTCGGCCCGTTGGGGATCGCGCTGCGCTTGAACTGGCTAAGGGCGAAGAAGCGGAACAGGAAGCTTTCCAGCCACTTGCGCACGGTCGCGAGGTCGTATTCGTTCTTGCCGCCTTCGGGAAACTCGGCCGGCCAGGCGCCGCGCGCGCGATCGCGCCAGGCGTGCCAGGCGAGGAACGCCACTTTCGACGGCAGCTGGCCGAAGCGCATCGTGTGGTGGAGGAAGAAGTCGTTGAGCTCGTAAGGCCCGATCTTGCTCTGGGTGCTCTGGATCTCGCCGTCCTCGCCGGCGGGGACCAGCTCGGGGCTGATCTCGGTCGAAAGGACGGCTTCGAGCACGGCATCGGTCGTGGGCTCGAACTGGTTGGTGCGGGTGACCCAGCGGATCAGGTACTGGATCAGCGTCTTGGGCACGCCGGCGTTGACCGCGTAGTGGCTCATCTGGTCGCCGACGCCGTAAGTGCACCAGCCGAGCGCGAGCTCACTCAAGTCCCCCGTGCCGATGACGAACCCGTTGTGCTGCCCGGCGAGGCGGAACAGGTAATCCGTCCTGAGGCCGGCCTGGACGTTCTCGAACGTCACGTCGTAAACCGGCTCGCCGCGGCCGAACGGATGGCCGATTCCTTCCAGCATCGTGCGCGCGGCCGGGCGGATGTCGATCTCCTCGCCGGTGATGCCCATCGCCTGCATCAGCTTCCAGGCGTTCGACTTCGTCCCTTCCGACGTGCCGAAGCCGGGCATCGTGTAGCCGCGGATCGTCGTGCGCGGCAGGCCCAGCCGGTCGCAGACTTTGGCCGCGACGATCAGCGCATGGGTCGAATCGAGCCCGCCCGACACGCCGATGATCATGCTGTCGCCCCGGGTCTGCTCGAACCGCCGCATCAGCCCGTCGACCTGGATGTTGAACGCCTCGTAGCAGTCGGCGTCGAGCTTGTCGGGCCGGTTGGGGACGAA
>Ga0207652_10005630_pt1 | contig 10163 bp, 10 predicted proteins | sample KBSC63BmetaG_FD_184334 | JGI IMG/M metagenome (GOLD analysis project Ga0207652, IMG submission 184334) | Corn rhizosphere microbial communities from Kellogg Biological Station, Michigan, USA - KBS C6-3B metaG (SPAdes) (version 2) | ecosystem: Host-associated > Plants > Roots > Rhizosphere ...
GAAAAGGGTTCCCCGCCCGATATAAATTTTTTTCGGCGGCCGAAATCGTGCGGTCCGATGGCCTTGCGCTCGCGCGGCGACGGGTTGTAGAGCGGCGCGGATCGTTGCTGGAACCAGGCCCGGCCCGGTGCGTTGCAAGCACGCCTGACTTTTGGGAAGGGGTTCTATGTCTATCGGCGCCGAAGTTGCCGCACATCTTCCGTTTCTACGTCGTTACGCCCGCGCGCTGACCGGTTCGCAATCGACCGGGGATGCTTTCGTCAAAGCCACCCTGGAAGCGGCTTTGGCGGACGACGATCTTGCTCAATCGCTCAAGGGCGGCCGCGTGCCGCTCTACGCCGCGTTCAACAAGCTGTGGTCCAGCGCTTACATGGAAGTGGCCGAAGAGGTCGACGCGAACGGTCTCCATGAAGCCGCCGCGCAGGATCAGTTGCGCAGGATCACGCCGCTCAACCGGCAGGCGCTGCTGCTGACGACGGTCGAGGATTTTTCCCCGGCGCAAGCGGCGCAGATCATGGATGTCGAAGAAGACGACATCTCGCAACTGGTGCAGGAAGCGATCGAGGAAATCGATCGCGAGAACACCACCAGCGTGCTGATCATTGAGGACGAGCCGCTGATCTCGATGCAGCTGGAAGACCTCGTGCGCTCGCTCGGCCACGACATCTGCGGCACCGCCGCGACCCGCACGCAAGCCCAGCAGATCGCTGCCGAGCAGACGCCGGGCCTGGTCCTGGCCGACATCCAGCTGGCCGATGGATCCTCGGGCCTCGACGCAGTGGACGACATCCTCGAGCTGGCCAGCATGCCGGTGATCTTCATCACCGCCTATCCGGAGCGCCTGCTCACCGGTGACCGGCCCGAGCCGACTTACCTGATCACCAAGCCGTTCCAGGAATCGACGGTTCGCGCGGCGATCAGCCAGGCGCTGTTCTTCGGATCCAGCCGCCCGCTCAACTGAGCCGCGGCATCGCGTTCGCCCGGCGGCTCAGCCCGCCGGGCGTTGCGCGCGCATCGAGAACTGAGTCGGCTGCCGCACCGGTATCAGCAGCGTGCAAGTGACGCCTTCCTCGGCGAATTCGAGGTTGACCGGATTGTCGAGCTCGTTGGCGACGATCTTCTCGATGAGGTCCGTCCCGAAGCCGCGCCCGCGCGAGGCCTTGACCGGCGGCCCGCCGCGCTCACGCCACTGCAGGCGCACCAGGCGCGGCGCGGCCAGTTCCCAGATCACCGAGACTTCGCCGCCGGCCTTCGTCAGCGCGCCGTATTTCGCTGCGTTGGTGGCGAGTTCGTGGACCGCCAGGCCGAGCGACAGGGCATCGTTGGGCGCCAGCGGGATGTCCGGCCCGGTAATCGTGATCCGGTGCTCGTCGGTCTGGCGATAAGGCGCGAGTTCGGCGTCGACGACCGCGCGGATCAGGGTCGTCCCCCAGTCGGACTGGGTGAGCAGATCGTGCGTCGCCGAAAGCGCGCGAATGCGCCCGTCGAGACCATCGACGAACTCGTCGAGGCTTTTGGCTCGCCGGCGGGTGAGAGCGACGATCGACAGTACGTTGGCCAGCGTGTTCTTGACCCGGTGATTGAGCTCGCGGGTCAGCGAATTGCGGATCGAGGCTTGTTCCTCGAACCAGTGGAGCGCCGCCTCGTCCTCGGTCGCCTGTTGCGTCAGCATCCGCACGACGAGCATGAGCAGGCTCGCCACGAGCAGGCCGAAGATCGTCGTCAGCATCGACAGGCCCGACAGCGAGGCGGGACGGGCGGACTCGATCTCCAGTACCCAGGGGTGGTTGGCGATTGTCACCTGCTGGGTATAAGTCGTGCCGCGCCGGCCTTCGTGGCTGATCTCGGCGATCAGGTTCCGTGGCCCGATGCCGCGATCGTAGAGCCGGATGCCGTAAAGGCCGGGCCGTTCCAGCTCGAGCGCCGAGGCGAGAAAGTCCTGCGCGTTGAACGGGCTGTAGATGAAGCCCTTCAGATGCCGGCCGCCCGCGTCGGCACCGAACACCGGCATGTAGATCAGGAAGCCGGCTTCGCCGCTGTCGGCCCCGTCCTGCTGCAGGACCACGCGGCCGCTCGCGGTCGGCCGCGCGGTGCGCTCGGCCTCGATCATCGCCGCCCGGCGGACCGGGTCGGAGAACATGTCATAGCCGAGCGCGCGCTGGTTGCGCTCGGTGTCGGGCTGCAGGAACGTGACCGGCACCGCATAAGGCTGCGTCGCGTCGGGCGCGGGGTGCAGCGTCGCTTTCCACGGCCCGCTCGCGGCTTCCAGGGCATTGAACGCGCCGACCTTGTCGGGCGGCACGACCATCGCCCAGCCGATCCCTTCGGCGCCGCGATAATCGGTGTCGAGCCGCAGTTCGGAAACGAAGCGGCGGAAGAGCGGCGCGGGCACTTCGTCGAGCGTGGCGATGAGCGCGGAGCCCGCGCGCAAATAGGCGCTGCTGGCGTTGGCCCGCCGCTCCAGCGCCGAGGCGACCGCGTCCGCCTCGCCGTGCAGCTGGGCTTCGGCGCGCTGGCTCTCGCCGCGCTCGATGGCGTAAACACTCAGGCCGGTGATGGCGGCGACGAGCAGAAAGATCGCCACCGGGACCCCGCGCGGGTAGCGCACCAGCCAGCGCTTGGTTTTGCTGTTAGCCCCGGCCATCTCTCTCAGTTTTCCCGTCGTCTGCCCTGCAGCGAAATGGTCAAGGCGGAACCCCCCGGTGGCCTCTCTAACGGATAGTCCGCCGATTAACCAACGGTCGCAACCGTTTTTGGGGAACCGGAGGCGAGCGATTTCGTTCCACAGCAGTCTTAGACGGGTCTATACGCGGAGCAGGCGTGCCACAGGTGCCACCCTGGCGCTGCCATCGCGTTGCTGCATAACGGGGTCAAAAATTGCATTTCATGGCTGGCGGGAAGAAAACCAAGCGGGGCGATGCGCCCAAAACGGGCGGCAAGCCCAGCGACCCCGAATGGGCCGCCGGTCTCAAGCGCCTGTACGATTCCGTGGTCGATGAGCCGCTCCCCGATACGTTCAAGGACCTGCTCAGCAAGCTGGACTCGGCGGGCTGATGGGCGCTGAAACCGCACCGCCGCTGCCCGTCCGCAGCCCGGACGAAAAGCGCGCGTTCAAGCGCGAGCTGACCGAAGTCGTGCCGCACTTGCGCGCCTTCGCCCGCGGCTTGTGCGGGCGGCCGGACATGGCCGACGACCTCGTGCAAGAAACGCTGCTCAAGGCCTGGGCCGCGCAAGACCGTTTCGAGCCCGGCACGAGCATGCGAGCGTGGACCTTCGTGATCCTGCGCAACGCCTATCTCACCGACATGCGCCGCAATCGCTTCCGCGGCGATTATGACGAGACTGTCGCCGAGCGCGTCCTCACCGCTCCGGCAGGGCAGGAGGAACCGATCCACCTCAGCGACATGCACCGCGCGTTGCTGACCCTGCCGGCCGAACGGCGCGAGGCGCTGCTGCTGGTCGGCGCCGGGGGCTTCTCGTACGAGGAAGCGGCGCAGATATGCGGTTGCGCGGTGGGCACGATCAAGAGCCGGGTCGGCCGCGCCCGGGCCGCGCTGACGACGATGATCGAGGAAGGTAACATCCCCGATCGCGCGATCGGCGATCCGCAGGCGCACCGCGCGATCCTCGAGGAGCTCGACGAGGTGGCGGCCGGCAACGGCCGCGCCGTGGCCACCCGCTAACCCGGCTTGATTGGCGCCCGCGCCCGGCGCACATTCGCCCGATGGCCGAGAGCGATCCGATCAGCACCCCGACAGCCGCGCCACCCCCGCGCAAGCGGGCGCTGACGTTCGCCGCGCAGGAGTTGCGCCTGATCTCGGCGCTGGTGCTGCTGCTGACAATCGGGCTGTTCCTGGCGCTGCCGTTCGTGCTGTCGATCGGCGCGGTGGTTTTCCTGCCCGCGGTCACGGCGATGATGCTGACGATCATCCTTTCGCCGCTCGCCGACCGGCTGGCGCAAGGCGGCTTGCCGAATATCCTCGCCTCGCTGATCTCGCTGCTGCTGTTCCTCGGCATCGTCATCCTGGCGCTGACGGCCGTGTTGCGCCCGGCGGTCGGCCTGTACGACCAGCTCCCGGCGATGATCGAGCGGATCAACCAGCATTTCCACGAACTGCAGCACAGTTTTCGCTGGCTGACCCGGCTCAACAAGCAGGTCACCGACATGGCCGGGCCGGCCGGCCACCAGCAAGTCGTCCTGGCCAGCCCGTCGGTGCTCGAACAAGTCTTCTTCGCTACTCCGACGGTCATCCTCGAGGTCCTGCTGACCTTCCTGATGGCGTTCTTCATGATCGAGGCCCGGGTCAGGGTCCGCCGGCGCCTGCTGCTCGACCGGCAGCACGTCGGCGCCAGCCTCAAGGCTGCCCGGGTCATCCGCGACGTGCAGGACCGGGTGGCCGCTTATATTCTCACGGTCGGCCTGATCAACGTTTGCGTCGGGGCGATCGTCGCGCTGGGCGCCTGGGCCCTCGGGCTCGATGCACCGGTGATGTGGGGCGGGCTGGCCGCGCTGCTCAATTTCCTGCCTTACATCGGCCCGTTGACGATGATCGGGATCCTCGCGCTGTTCGGCATCGGCACGGCGGCTTCGCCCTGGGTCGGAGCGGTCCCGGCGTTATGCTACTTGTGCCTCCACGCGATCGAATCCAACGTGGTGACGCCCTCGATCCTCGGCGCGCGGTTCACCATGAACCCGGTGCTGATCCTACTCGCGCTGTCCTATTTCACCTGGGTCTGGGGCGTGGTCGGCGCGCTGCTGTCGGTGCCGATCCTGCTGACCCTGACCGCGCTGGTCGACCACCTCGGCAAGCCGAACCTGATCGGCTTCCTGTTCGGCGAAGCGCTGTTCGCGGACGATCCGCTGGCGGCGGCGGAGGAGCCCCTGGCGGAAGCTCCTCCGATAGCGACCGCTTAGCCCGGGTACTTCCAGGCCGATCCGCGCTCGAGGTTCTCGGCGGCGAAGTCCCAGTTGAGGTGATTGTCGAGCACCGCCTTGAGGTAATCGGGGCGCACGTTCTGGTAATCGAGGTAGTAGGCGTGCTCCCACAGGTCGATGGTGAGGAGCGGGTTCTTGCCGCTGTCGGCCAGCGTGTCGCCGTCGTGGGTTTCCTCGAGCGACAGGGTGCCGCCGTTGTCGGCCAGCCAGACCCAGCCGTTCGAGAAGTGGCCGACGCCGCGCTCGACCAGCTTGGCCTTGAGCGCGTCAAGGCTGCCGAACGCCGCGTCGATCTTGCTGGCGAGATCGCCCGAGGGCGAACCGCCGCGCGGCGACAGCGAGTTCCAGTAGAAGCCGTGATTCCAGCTCTGCGCCGAATTGTTGAACAGGCCCTGGTTGGAACCGCGGGCCGCGGCGATGATCTCTTCCAGGCTCTTGTCCGCGTTGTCGGTGCCTTCGATCGCCGCGTTGGTCTTGTCGACATAGGCCTTGTGGTGCTTGTCGTGGTGGAAGCCCAGCGTCCTGGCGCTGATCGCGGGCTGGAGAGCCTCGGGATCATAGGGCAGCGGCATGAGTTCGAAAGCCATCGGTGCATCCTTCCTGTTCGTGTGCGGGGGCGTTCGCTTTGCCAACGCGCAGGGATGCAGCTAGTGCCGCGCTCAGCATTTCGCAATCGGCCGGAGGCAAACGAAAGCTTCGCGGCGGTTTAGGGGTTGGCATGGCTAGGAAGTTCTTCGGCACCGACGGCATCCGCGGGCGCGCCAACGCCGGCATCCTGACCGCCGAACTGGCGATGAAAGTCGGCCAGGCCGCAGGGCACCGCTTCCTGCGCGGCGAGCACAAGCACCGGGTGATCATCGGCAAGGACACGCGGCTGTCCGGCTACATGATGGAGAACGCGCTCGTCGCCGGCTTCACCAGCGTCGGCATGGACGTGATCCTCACCGGCCCCTTGCCGACGCCCGCGATCGCGCTGCTGACCCGCGAGATGCGCGCGGACCTGGGGGTGATGATCTCCGCCAGCCACAACGCTTTTCCCGACAACGGGATCAAGCTGTTCGGTCCCAACGGCTTCAAGCTCAGCGACGATGACGAGGAAGCCATCGAAGCGCTGATGGAGTCCCAAATCCCGCTGGCGAGCGGCGGCGACGTGGGGCGCGCGCGGCGGATCGAGGATTCGCGCGGACGTTACATCCACGCGGTCAAGAACTCGGTCGGCGAGGAGGTGCGCTTCGACGGGCTCAAGGTGGTGATCGACTGCGCCAACGGCGCCGCTTACCAAGTCGCGCCGACGGCGATCTGGGAGCTCGGGGCAAAGATCTTCGCCGTGGGCGTCGAACCGAACGGGGTGAACATCAACGACAAGGTCGGCTCGACGGCGCTGGAGACGGTCAAGGCGAAAGTCCTCGCAGAAGGGGCCGACATCGGCCTCGCGCTCGACGGCGATGCCGACCGGCTGATCGTGGTCGACGAGAAAGGCGAGACGGTCGACGGGGACCAGCTGATGGCGCTGATCGCCACGCGCCTAGCCGAAAGCGGCAATCTCCAGGGCGGAGGCGTGGTCGCCACGGTGATGAGCAATCTCGGGCTGGAGCGTTATCTGAATGGCCGCGGCCTCAATCTCGTGCGCACCGGAGTCGGCGACCGCTACGTGCTCGAGGCGATGCGCGCGGGCGGCTACAACGTCGGCGGCGAGCAATCGGGACACATGATCCTGCTCGACCACGCGACCACCGGCGACGGCACGATCGCCGCGCTGCAAGTGCTCGCCGAGTTGGTCCGCTCACGCAAGCGGGCGAGCGAGCTGTTGCACATCTTCGATCCGGTGCCGCAATTGCTCAAGAACGTCGTCTATGCCGGCGGCGATCCGCTGGCCGACCCGGACGTCAAGGCTACGATCGCCGAGGGCGAGCGCGCGCTCAACGGGCGCGGACGCCTGGTGATCCGCAAGTCGGGCACGGAGCCGAAAATCCGCGTGATGGCCGAATGCGACGACGCCGGCGAAGTGGAGCGCGTGGTCGATGCGATATGCGACGCGGTGACGAAAGCCGCCGCCTGAATGCTGGAGATGCGCCCCGACTGCGAGCGCTGCGGCGCGGAGCTTCCCGCCGAGGCACCCGGCGCGTTCATCTGCAGCTTCGAATGCACCTTTTGCGCGCCCTGCGCCGAGGAATTGGATGACGTCTGCCCGAACTGTGGCGGCGAACTGGTTGACCGGCCCACGCGGGCGACACGGCATCACGGGAAGCATCCGCCGGGCACGCAGCGCCGATTCAAGGGATGATCTCTCCTCAAATCGTCATCCCCGCGAAGGTGGCCTAATGCGCTCCCCGCCCCGCATCCTCGCCATCGCCGGCTCCGACAGCTCGGGCGGCGCGGGAATCCAGGCCGACATCAAGACGATCACGATGCTCGGCGGCTACGCGATGACCGCGATCACCGCGGTCACGGCGCAGAATAGCGTCGGAGTACGCGCGGTTGAGGTTCTGGCACCGGAAATAGTGGCGGCGCAGATCGATGCTTGTCTCACCGATATCGGGGTGGACGCCATCAAGATCGGGATGCTCGGTTCGCCGGCGATTGCCGGGATCGTGTTCGACCGACTTGACGGCCTGACGATCCCGATCGTGTTCGACCCGGTCATGGTCGCCACCAGCGGTTCCGCGTTGGCGGATGAAGCGACCGTCGCCGGCTTCGAGCCGCTGATGCGCCTGGCCACGCTCACCACGCCGAACGTCGCGGAGCTTACAGCACTCGGCGGGCCGGAAGCCATGGCGCGACGGCGGGTCGCCTATCTTGCCAAGGGTGGCGATGCCGAAGGTCCGGAAGTCGAAGACCGACTGAGCCGACCCGCGATGGAGGATCGCCTCTGGCGCAGCCCGAGGATCGACACGCGTCACAACCACGGCACCGGCTGCACTCTGTCGAGCGCGATCGCCACGCTGCTCGGCAAAGGTCTGCCGCTCGACGAAGCGATCGAGGACGCGCGGCGATTCGTTCGGGCCGCCCTCGAAGCCGCGCCGGGGTTCGGGGCCGGCCATGGTCCGATGGGCCACCACGCTGTGCGCCTTAGGCCGTGAGCGCCTCAGGAAATCGCTTTCCTACATCGGTCTGTTCCGCATATGTTCCGCCAATGCTTTCGATGCTCGCCTTGCCGGTCTCCGCGGGATTTCGCGTTCCCTCAGCGAGCTGTTGCTCGCGGGAAAAGGGTTACGCTCCGGTGGTCGAAAAATTGCTCGTCATCTGGCAGGCGATTGCAAGCAAGCTGTTGAGATATAACGACATACACGGCTTGCGCCGAGGGTTACGGGGTGTAACCGTGCGTCACCTTATCGTAAACCTTTTGAACCGTGCGCGCCCGCGTCGGCTAGTCCCGGATCTTGTAGAACGCCGCAATGTGCTTCCATGCGTCCTCGGCGGTTTCGCACCAGTGGAACAGCTCGAGATCGTGCGGCGCGATCGTGCCTTCCTCGCACAATGCCTCGAAGTCGATCACGCGGTCCCAGAACTCGCGGCCGAACAGCAGGATCGGAATCGGCTTCATCTTGCCGGTCTGGATCAGGGTCAGCGTTTCGAAGAACTCGTCAAGCGTGCCGAATCCGCCCGGGAACACCGCCACGGCCCGGGCGCGCAGCAGGAAGTGCATCTTCCTGAGCGCGAAATAGTGAAAGTGGAACGACAGGTACGGGGTCACATAAGGGTTCGGCGCCTGTTCGTGCGGCAGGACGATGTTGAGGCCGATCGATTCCGCCCCGCCGTCGCTGGCGCCCAGGTTGGCGGCCTCCATGATCGACGGCCCGCCGCCCGAACAGACCACAAACTGCCGTTTGCCGCTCTCGACGATCGACTTCTCGCTGACCATCCGGGCCAGCCGATAGGCTTCGGTGTAGTACTTCGATTTCGCCGCCAGGCGTTCGACCACTTTGCGCTCGGCCTCGGGCAGCTTGCTGGCGCCTTCGAGCGCCGCCGCGACCGCGTCGGGCGGCGGGATTCGCGCGGAGCCGTAGATCACCAGCGTCGAGCCGACGCCCGCCTCCTCGAGCAGCATCTCCGGCTTGAGCAGCTCGAGCTGGAAGCGCACCGGGCGCAGCTCTTCGCGCAGCAGGAAGTCGGGATCCTGGAAGGCGAGGCGATAGGCTGGATGGCGCGTCTGCGGCGTGTCGGTCGGCGCGCGGTCGGCGAAGCCGGCTTCCTGTTCGGCGCGATAGAACTTGCGCACCGTCAGTTCGCGATCGTCGTCACCCGGATTCTGGTCGGCCACGCTTCCTCCTTGGTCCCGCTTACGGGCGCGGGACTAGGCTCTCCCGGCGGCGAAGGAAAGCAGCGGCCCGGTTCAGGCCGAACAGAACGTGTGCGTAAGGCGCAGCAACTGCATCGAAGTCGCGACCGACGCCTTCGTGTGAATTTGCTTCAGATGGCTGCGAACCGTGCTCAACGACACGCCGAGATCGTGCGCAATCTGCTTGGGCGCGCTGAGCTCGGCGAATTCCCTGAGCACGCGAACTTCGGCTTTGGTCAGCTTCAGCGCGCCGGCCAGGCCGCTGGCGACGATGTCTTCCAGTGGCGCCGAGGGACTCGCGAGCAGGCACACCGCCCGCGTCCAATGGTCCGGCTTCCACGCGCGCACCACCGCCCATTGCCGCTTCGTCTTGCTGCGAATCAGCTTGCGCGCCGGCTGCGGGCCGGCGTCGCGCAGGAATTCGATGAACTCGCCGCGAAGCTCGTCCTCATCGAGGATCATCTTCCCCTTGCGGATGCACAGCGGCATCGCGGAGCCGGCAAGAATCCGCGCGGCGTTGGCGCACGCCCACAATACGCTCCCGTCATGGTCGACGACCAGTTTCGGACGATGATCGTAGCTGTCGAACTCGTCGCGCCACGCATCCCGCGGCCCTTCCGCCGCCCTGACCAAAGCCGTCATTGCGCGCCGCCCGCCTTGCGAACAGCTCCGCGGGAAACCTGCCCCTTGCGCTCCATAGATGCCCCCATTTCACGCGCCGCTCCCTGAAGCGCATGATGTCCTTGTATAACAGGCTAGTGCCGCTGACGAAACGCCCAAGCAGGATTTTTCCTGAACGGCTCGAACGACGCGGTCGGCCACCATCGAAGCGACGCTGGCTAGCGAATGAAGCTGGATGCCCCGCAAGGATTCGAACCTTGATTGACGGAGTCAGAGTCCGCTCTCTTACCGTTAGAGGACGGGGCAGGAGCGGGCGCATCTAGGCAG
>Ga0207652_10005633_pt1 | contig 10161 bp, 8 predicted proteins | sample KBSC63BmetaG_FD_184334 | JGI IMG/M metagenome (GOLD analysis project Ga0207652, IMG submission 184334) | Corn rhizosphere microbial communities from Kellogg Biological Station, Michigan, USA - KBS C6-3B metaG (SPAdes) (version 2) | ecosystem: Host-associated > Plants > Roots > Rhizosphere ...
CGCGGCGGTGAAGAGCGCGCGCAGCACGCCGTGCCGGCGCGCCGAGGGCACGACGTACACCGACGAGATGTAGCCGTGCCGCGCCGGGAAGAGCAGCGGCAGCCCCGCGCTCGCGACACAGCGCAGGATTCCGACGGTGGTGTGCTCGTGCTCCGCGAGAAAGATCACCTCGTTCGGGGCGCGCAGCTGCGCGGCGAACAGACGGCTCGCCCGCGACGGCGCGTCGGGGCGCAACCGGCGGTAGATCGGATTCTGCGAGTGCTCGCGCAAGAGCGCGAGCCGCAGCTCGACCACGACCGGCAGATCCGCCATCGTGGCCTGGCGCACCGTGAGCCCGGCGTCGAGGCCCGCGTCCGCCTCGAGCGAAGCGCTGCCGCTCGCCGGGAGATCCATCACGTCATCATGCCGCCGCCGAAGAGATCCTGATTCGGCCGGCGCCGCTCCGGCGGTTGCGCGCGGCCGTACATGCCCGTGTCGGAGCGCGAGATCTTCTTGCGCGCGACCAGCGCCTCGAGCACGAGCTCGGACGCCGCGGCCACGACCGACGCATCGCCGCTCTCTCCCAGCCCGCTCCGGTGCACGACGTCGAGCAGGCCGGGAATGCGCTGGAATCCCTCGACCATCGCGCCCGACGACACGTCCCCGTCCACCTGCAGCGCATTTCCCTGATCGAACCACATCACCATGTCGTCGGTGTTGAGCGAGCCCGCGCGCTCGTGCACCGTCGCGTCCGCGGCGCGCCGAATGAGCTCGTGCGCGATCGCGTGCCCGCCCACGAGCTCGCCCTCGTACTCGAGCTCGATCTTGCCGGTGATCGCCGGCAGCGCCGCGTAGATGTCGCTGATGCGCGGCACGACGTCGCACTCGCCGGTGAGCAGCGAGCGGCGCTCGGCGTTCGAGATCGCGTTCTCGAGCACGGAGATCGGCATGCGCTGCGACACGCCCGAGCGCTTGTCGATGCGCTTGTCCATGCGCGCCTCGAACGCGATGCGCTCGATCACCTCGGAGATGAAATCGGGCACGCGCACGGGAAGCCCGCCGCGCGACGCCCAGGCCTCCTGCTGCGTGATCGACATTCCGAGCTCCACCGACTCGGGATAGTGCGTCATGACCTCGCTCCCGATACGGTCCTTGAGCGGGGTGATGATCTTGCCGCGCGCGGTGTAGTCCTCCGGGTTCGCGGTGAAGCAGATCAGCACATCGAGTGGGAGACGAATCGGATACCCTTTGATCTGGACATCCCCCTCCTGCATGATGTTGAAGAGGCCGACCTGGATCTTCCCCGCCAGATCCGGGAGCTCGTTGAGCGCGAAGATGCCACGGTTCGCGCGCGGGAGCATTCCATAGTGGATCGTGAGCTCGTCGGCGAGCACGTGGCCGCCGCGCGCGGCGCGGATCGGGTCCACGTCGCCGATAATGTCGGCGATCGTGACGTCCGGGGTGGCGAGCTTCTCCACGTAGCGCGACTCGCGGTCGAGCCACGCGATCGGGGTATCGTCGCCCGCCTCGGCGATGCGCATGCGCGCGAACTTCGAGATCGGCGCGAACGGGTTGTCGTTGATCTCGCTGCCGGCGATGACGGGGATCCGCTCATCGAGCAGCGTGGCGAGCGAGCGCAGAATGCGCGACTTCGCCTGCCCGCGCAGTCCGAGCAGAATGAAGTTGTGGCGCGAGAGGAGCGCGTTCACGATCTGCGGCACCACCGTCTCGTCGTAGCCGACGACGCCGGCGAAGATCGGCCCGCCCGCGGAGAGGCGGGCGAGCAGGTTCGCGCGCACTTCGTCCTTGACCGAGCGGCGGGCGAGCGCGGGGGCTGCAAACGGCGACCGCTTCAGGGCGCCGAGGGTTTCGGGGTACGACGACACGGACAGCTCCGGTGTGCCAGGGAAAGACGGACGAACCTCAGCCTACTCTGGGGGAACCGTGCTCCGCTAGCCCTGCGCGGGCGCCACGGAGACCTCCACGAGATTGTCGTAGAACACGGGACCGTGGCCGAGGTCGGTCTCGCGCTGCGACGTCGTGTCGTTGGCGTTGTGTCCGTCCGATGCGTACTTGGTCCACCACACCGAGGGCGCCCACACGGTACCGCCGCGAATGGCGGTGGACACGTGCGCCACCGCGCGGAAGTGTCCGCGATCGTTGCGCACGTCCACGATCGCGCCGTCCACGATCGCGCGCGGTGCGGCGTCGTCCGGATGGATGCGGAGCTCCGGCTCGCGCGCGGCGCGCCGCAGCGGATCGACGTTCACGAAGCTCGAGTTGAGAAAGTGATGCGCCGGCGACGAGATGAGCGACAGCGGGTAGCGCGCGGCGAGCTCCGGTGCGCTTGCCGGCGATTCGTAGGGCGGCGTGAACGTGGGCAGCGGATCCATGCCCATGTCCGCGAGCCGCTGCGAGTAGAACTCGCACTTGCCGCTCGGCGTCGGGAAGTTCCCCCCGGCGAACGGGAGATACGGACGCGGCACGTTGAGCCGCGTCCAGCCGTTCTCGAGCAGCGAGTCGAACGTCACACCCTCGAACTTCTCGCTCTTCGTGTCGAGCGCCTGACGGATGAGCGAGAGATCGTCGTCGCGCATCGCGGGGTGATCGATCCCCATCCGGGCGGCGAGCAGCCGGAAGATCTCGCTGTTCGGCTTGCACTCGCCGATCGCGTCGATGGACGGGCGATTGAGCGTGACGTAGTGATGGCCGTACGAGTAGTGGACGTCCCAGTGCTCGAGCTGCGTCGTGGCGGGGAGCAGAATGTCGGCCCAGTCCGCGGTGTCGGTTTGAAAGTGCTCGAGCACGACGGTGAACAGATCCTCGCGCGCGAGCCCGCGCACGACGACGTTGCGCTCCGGCGCGACGGCGGCGGGGTTGGAGTTGTAGACCACGAGCGCGCGCACTGGCGGCCCGCCCACCCCCGCGTCGGCGGTCGTGAGCGCCTCGCCCAGGCGGATCATGTTGATCGTGCGCACGGGCGGCGAGAGATCGGGGCGCTCGAGCTGGGCCCGATTGAACTGAAAATTGCCGCTCGTCGACAGCTGCACGCCGCCGCCCGCACGGCGCCAGTGGCCGGTGATGGCGGGCAGACACGCGATCGTGCGCACCGCCATGCCGCCGCCGCCGTGACGCTGCAGCCCGTAGTTGATGCGCAGGAAGGCCGCCTTCGCGCGTCCGTATTCGCGCGCGAGCGACACGATGCGCTCGGCGGGAATTCCGGTGATGGCGGCGACGCGCGCGGGCGGATATTCGCTCGCGCGCGCGCGCAGCTCGGGCGCACCGAGCGTGTGGCGCTCGAGGAAGTCGGCATCCTCCAGCTGCTCGGCGAAGAGCACGTGCATGAGGCCGAGCGCGAGCGCGGCGTCGGTGCCCGGGTTGATCGGGATCCACTCGTCGCACTGATCCGCGGTGCGCGTGCGCAGCGGATCGATCGCGATGATGCGTGCGCCGCGCGCGCGCGCCTGGAGCACGAACGGCCACAGGTGCGGATTGGAGGTGAGCGTGTTCGTGCCCCAGAGCACGACGAGATCGCTCTCCGGCAACCCCTCCGCGTCGGCACCGATGCTCGCGCCCACGGTCATGCGCATCCCGACCGTGCCCGCCATGGAGCAAATGGTCCGGTCGAGCATGGATGCACCGAGGAGATGGAAGAAGCGGTGATCCATCGCGTTTCCCTGCACGAGTCCGAGTGTGCCGGAGTACGAGTAGGGGAGAATCGCCTGCGGCCCGTCGGCGGATCGTGCGATCTCGCCGAGCCGCGAGGAGACTTCGCCGATGGCGTCGTCCCAGCTGATGCGCTCGAAGCGGCCCTCGCCCTTTTTCCCGACGCGCCGCATGGGATGCGTGAGGCGACCGTGATGATACGTGCGGTCGAGATACCGATTCACCTTGGCGCAGAGGAAGCCGCTGGTGAAAGGGTGATTCGGATCACCGGCGATCTTTATCGCGCGTCCGTCGCGAATGGTGATGAGCGTGGCGCACGCGTCGGGGCAATCGTGCGGACACGCGCCTCGCACGACGGTATCGCCCGCGTGAGCGACTTCGGAATCAGGGGCAGCGAGGGAAGATGCCATGTCGTGAGGATACGTCGGGGAAGCGCGAGTAGCCAACGTTCGCGAATGGAACGCAGATCACAAACCTTCGCGCGGGTCATCTAACCGATGAAACTATAACGAGTTACGATAGGTGTGGCGGCGCGGGTGAGCGGAGGGGCGCGCGCGATCGGGTGATGATGCGAAGAGAATGCGGTCGCGATCGAACAAAAGCGGTGTATGTGCGTGGCGCATCGACTCTTGACAGCGTATCTTCCGGAGGTAAAATAACCGCCGCTCGCTCCCGGCATAGCAACGCTCGTGCTCGGACGAAAGATCTGATTCAATACCGCCCTGCAACAGGAGATTTTCGATGAAGCGCCTTGCCGTCGTTGCTGCCATTCTCGCCATTGCCGCGTGCAAAGCGAAAGAGTCCGCTCCGGCCGACACCGCCGTTGCGGCTCCCGCCATGAGCCCGGCGCCTGCGATGATGGACACCACGAAGCACGATTCCGCGATGTCCTCGATGACGAAGACAGACTCGGCGAAGAAAGATTCGGCGATGAAGAAGCCGTAACTGCCTGTTTCGTAACGAATAAGGCGCAACCCCGCGGGGTTGCGCCTTTTTTGCATCGGGTGCATGGGGGTCCGGTTATTGCCGACGAAATGGGTGGAGTACTCGAGCGTCTCGCCGTGCAGGCTGGCGTTCTCGGTTCTTATCTCTCGGGAGGATTCATGAAGCGCATCGCTATGGTGGCAGCTCTGGCCTTGCTCGCCGCGTGTGCCAAAGGCGACAAAACCAACGCCACCGATACGTCCGCCGCGGGCGGCTCCGTTGCGCCGGCGGCGACGGACAGCAGCGGCTCGAGCATGAGCGGCAGCACCTACAGTGACAGTTTGCGCAAGAGCGACAGTGCGCACATGGCGACGGGCTCGAACCCGTCGAGCATGAGCGACTCGTCGCGCATGAACGGATCGTCGGCGACCTCGCCGACGTCGACGCAGCCGGTGACGGCGAAGGGCGACACGCTGAAGAAGCCGCCGACGCCGTAGTCGATTTCGACACGCCGGGCACGATTCGCCCGGCGCTGCACGTGCAGCACGATGCGATGAGAGGGCGGGTTGCGAGCGAGAGAGCAGGGCGTCTCTTGATTGCACCCGTCCTCTCTCTCATCCGCCAGCTGCATGACCGTCTCCAGCCCATTCGCGCTGTTCGAGCGCCGCGTCGCCGTGCGCTCGTCCGGCGACGGGATGGAGAGCACCACGCCGCCGAGGCTCGCGATGCTGTGCGTCGCGCTGGCCGCGGTGACCCCGTATCTCGCGACGCTCGGCTACGGCTTCGTCTACGACGACGGGCCGATCATCGCGGACAACGCCGTGCTGCACACGCCCGCGGGAATGCTCGCGGCGTGGCACGTTGCGTACTGGCCGCCCGAATGGGGGAGCGCCGGACTCTTTCGGCCGGTGGTGCAGTTTCTCTACTCGCTGCTCTGGAACGTGAGCGGTGGCACACCGTGGGTATTCCACCTCTACGCGGTGCTGCTCCATGCGGCGTGCGCGATCGCGGTGCTCGTGGTGCTCGCGCGCGCGCTTCCCTCGTGGGCGGCGCTCGCCGGCGCGCTTCTCTTCGCAGCCGATCCGCTGCACGTCGAGTCGGTGGCGAACGTGGCCGGCTCCGCGGAGGCGGTGGCGGCGCTGGCGAGCATCGGATGCCTGCTCGTGCTCGCGCGCGCGTATTCGCGCGCGCCGGCGGGTGAGGCGATCGGCTGGCGCCCCGCGCTCGCGAGCGCGCTGGCGTTCGCGATCGCGCTGGGCGCCAAGGAATCGGCAGCCACGGTTCCCGCGCTCGCCGCGCTCTTCGTGTGGGGATGGCGTACGCCCGACGGCGAGCGGCCGAGCGGGCGCTCGGTGCTCGCGCGCGGCTGGCGCGCGTGGGTTGCCTGTACCCTCGTTCTCGTGGCGATGCTCGCGGCTCGACGGGCGGTGCTCGGCGAATTTTCGCCGCCGCGGTCGGCGCTCGCCGTCGGTCTCGAGGGCGAGACGCTGGCGCAGCGATGGTGGACGATGACCGCCGCATGGCCGCGCGTCGCCGAGCTGCTCGCGTGGCCCACGCGGCTCTCGATGCATTACGGACCGACCACAGTGCGGCCATACCACGCGATCTCTCTCGCGGCGGCCGCCGCGATTCTCGCCGCCGTGGCAATCGCGGGAGGGGCGCTCGTGCTCGCCCGGCGCGGCGACCGCCGCCCGCTGGTCGCCATCGGGTGGATCGCGCTCGCGTATCTGGCGGCGTCCAACATCCTCGTACCCACGGGACAGCTGCTTGCGGAGCGGACGCTATTCTTTTCGTCCGCGGGTGCGGTGATGCTCGCGGGCTGGCTCTTCGCGGGCGCGGACGCGATGCAGGCGAGCGTGCGCCGCGCGATGTCGGTGGTCGCGATGGCCGTGGTGGTCGCGGGGGCGATCGCGAGCGCGCGCCGCGCGCGGGTGTGGTCCACCGAAGAGCGATTGTTCCAAAGCGGAATCGACTTCGACGGCGCCGCGTTCTTCCCGTACTGGCAGCTCGCGCGCGCGGTGGGGCGCCACGGCGACAACGGCCGCGGCCTCGCCCTGCTGGGAGAGGCGTACCGCCGGTATCCCGACGGCGAGAGCCTGGCGCTCGAGTACGCGCAGCATCTTCGCACGAGCGAGCGCGCCGAAGACGCGCTGCACGTGCTGCACTCGGTGAGCGAGGCGCACCCGCGCTCGCAGGCGGTGCGGCTCGCCTACCTCGATGTGCTTCTCGAGCGTCGCGGGGCGGACTCCGTGATCGCGTCCATTGAGCAGTATCGCGGCGCGGATCCTGGCGGCGCGCTGCGGCTCGTGGTGCTGGCGCACGCGTATCAGACGCTCGGCCGGCAGGACTCGGTGACGTCGGCGTACGCGCGCGCGGTAGCCGAGGATGCGGGCGATCCCGGTTTGCGCTACGCCTACGCGAGCGCGCTGCACGCGTCGCATCGCGACGATGAGGCGCAGCGGCAGCTGGACAGCGCGGCGGCGTCGGGGGCGATGCCGCCGGTGGTGCGCTACGCGCTGCAGGCGCGCATCTCGCTCGCGCGCGGGGACACGCTGAGCGCGCGGCGCGCACTCGGCCTCGCGCGCGCGGTGTCGCCCGCCGACACCGCGCTCTCCGCCCTCGACTCGATGCTCGCCTCGGCGGCTCGCCGCTAGCCCGGCTCGCCGAGCACCGACGCGAGCGCGGCGAGCCGGGCGCTGAAGACGTCGTCGCCGAGCACCGGCTCCGCGGAGTGCACAAGTACGTCGTCGTCGAGCTTCACCCACGACACGCACCCCGCGTAGCGCCGGATCTCCGGGAGCGTGAGGGCCTCGGGCAGTCGCGCCACTCGCACGGCCACGACGTGTACGACCGGATCGTCGCGATAGCGGAATCGCGATTCCACGGCGCCCCAGGTGAGTCCATGCTCGTGCGCGATGCCGCGCAGGCGCTCGAGCTCAGTGACGCGCCACACGGCGGCGACCCGGGCCACGAGCCGCAGCCGCAGCGATCCCTCCGGCGGACGCGCCTCGTGCGCGCGCTCGAGCGACGGGCGGAAGCGCTCGGCGAGCTCCGCGAGCTTCTCGTGAAAAAACGTGGGATAGAGAAGAAATCGATCGTGGCGCACGTCGAAGCCGGCGCGCCGCTCGCGGATGCCGCCCTTGCGCACCATCGCGATGATGTCGCCGCGCTCCATCGCGTCCACGAGCACCGCCCACTCCTTGAGCGCGGTGCGTTCGGTGTCGGTCATCGCGCGTGCTGCTCCCGCCACCACGCGAATGCGTCCGGAATTCCGACGTCGGGCGTGACGGTGGGCGACCAGCCGAGGTCGCGCCGCGCGAGCTCGGAGGTGAACGGGTTGTCGCGCGCGAAGGCGTTGAGCGCACCGGGAAGCTGGCTCGCGAGGCCGCTGCGGCCGGCGACGCGCATCAGCTGCGCGAGCACGAAGAACGATGTGCGGGCGAGCGGGAGCGGCACGGAAACTCCGCGCACGCGGCGCGCAAGCCCTTCCGCGGCGTAGCGCACCATTCCGGCGACGGTGACGGGAAAGTCGTTGGTGAGATTGAACGCGCGGCCGCCGGCGGCGTCGGTTCGCGCGGCGCGCACGGCGCCGTCCGCCACCGCGGACGCGTGCACGAGCGACATCGTCGTACACCCGCCGCCGAACAGCGGGAAGAACCCGGTGCGCATGACTCGAGCGGCGCGCGGCACGAACTGGCGATCGCGGCGGCCGTAGATCACGGTGGGGCGCACCGCGGTCGCCCACACGCGGCCGGCCGCGTGCGCCTGCATCACGACATCCTCGGCCTCGCGCTTCGATCGCGCGTAGAAGGAGCCGGAGGCGACCGGCGTGAGCGGCGTGCTCTCGTCCGTGGGCGCGGTGGCATAGCGATGCGAGTCGTCGTACACGGCGACGCTGCTGAGGTGCAGCAGGCGGGCGCCGGCGGCCGCCGCCGCGTCGACGACGGTGCGCGTACCGTCGATGTTCATCCGGCGAAATGTCGCCCAATCACCGCCGGAAGCGATGAGCGCCGCGCAATGAAAGATCGTGTCGCACCCGGCCGCCGCTGCGCGCAGGGTGTCGAGGCTCAGGATGTCGCCCTCCGCGAGCTCGGCGCCCATCGGGATGAGCCATCGGGCGGCGCCGGCATCGCGTACGAGCGCGCGCACCTGGCAGCCGTCGGCGTGCAGCCGCTCGACGAGATAGGAGCCGACGAGCCCCGTCGCGCCGGTGACGAGGGCGCGCTTCACGCTTTCGGTGCGAGGCGCAACTTGCCCTCCGTGTGGAACCGGCTCAACATGCATTGCGATCTCTTCTTGGGATGCCCCGGGAAGAATACGATGTTCCGCGGCGACTTCGTTTGCGCGGCCTTCACGAGGACCGACTCACCATGCCAGACCAGCCGAAGCAGACGCGCCGCATCTTTCTCGGGACGGCAGCGATCGGCGTCGCGGCCGTGCTCACGAAGCTCTCTCCGCTGCAGTCCCTGATCACGGACGAGGGCGCGATGCCCGACCTCGACGGCGCGACCGGATGGCTCAACACCGCTCCGCTCAGTACGAAGCAGCTTCGCGGGAAAGTCGTGCTCGTGGACATCTGGACATATTCCTGCATCAATTCGCTGCGGCAGCTGCCGTATCTGAAGCGCTGGGCGGCCACGTACGGGAATGCGGGGCTCGTGGTGATCGGCGTGCACTCGCCGGAGTTCGAGTTCGAGAAGGATCGCGCGAACGTCGAGCGGGCCGTGAACGATCTCGGCATTTCGTATCCGGTGGCGATCGACAGCGACCACGGTGTCTGGCGGGCGTTCAACAACGAGTACTGGCCCGCCGACTACTTCGTGGATGCAAAGGGAAGAATTCGCCATCACCATTTCGGTGAAGGCGACTACGCCGGCTCGGAGCGAACCATCCAGGATCTGCTGAGACAGAACGGAGCCAAGGGACTCGGTGCGATCACCGACGGCAATTCGGCCACGGGTATCGAGGCACCGCCGAGCAACACGGTGCAGACACCGGAGACGTACGTCGGCTACCGGCGCGCCGAGCAATTTGCGTCGCCCGAGCTCATGACGCGGGATGCGAGGCAGAAGTACAGCGCACCGTCGGCGCCGACGCTGAATCGGTGGGGACTCGGGGGAACGTGGATCGTGGGCGGCGAGAGCGCGGTGCCGCTTGACGCCCACTGCCGGATCGTGTTCCGCTTCCACGCTCGCGATCTGCACCTGGTGCTTGGTCCCCCGACCAGTGGCGAGCGCGTTCGATTCACGGTTCGGCTTGACGGCGCCGCGCCGGGCGAGGATCACGGAGCCGACGTCGCGCCCGACGGCAGCGGCGAGATACGCGAGCCGCGGCTGTATCAGCTCGTGCGGCAGAAGGGACGAGTGGACGACCGCACGTTCGAGATCGAATTCGTCGATCCGGGCGCGCACGCGTACGTGTTCACCTTCGGCTGACGCCGGTCCGGCTCACTCTTCCGCAAACGGTAGCGGTACGAGACGGCCGGGAGTCATCTCGCTCTCACCCTCGACGACGAGCGTGGCGCCCATCTCGATCTCGCGCCGCACCATCGCCAGCGCGATCGAGCCAAAGCGCGGCGAGAGCGCGCTCGAG
>Ga0207652_10005634_pt1 | contig 10161 bp, 5 predicted proteins | sample KBSC63BmetaG_FD_184334 | JGI IMG/M metagenome (GOLD analysis project Ga0207652, IMG submission 184334) | Corn rhizosphere microbial communities from Kellogg Biological Station, Michigan, USA - KBS C6-3B metaG (SPAdes) (version 2) | ecosystem: Host-associated > Plants > Roots > Rhizosphere ...
CAGCGTGCGGCGCAAGGCGAGCTCACCATCCTTGCCTCCGGCAGCGCGGCAGCATTCGCGAAAGCCCGTCCCGCCCTTGATGCGATGGCCGCAAAACTCTATGAGCTCGGCGATGCGGCAGGCTTGGGCGCGGCCTTCAAGATGGTCAACCAGTTGCTCGCCGGCGTGCACATCGCCGCGGCCTCGGAAGCGATCACGTTCGCGGCCAGGCAGGGGCTCGACATCAAGAAAGTATATGAAGTGATCACGGCATCTGCCGGAAATTCCTGGATGTTCGAGAACCGCATGCCGCATGTGCTGGACGGCGATTATACGCCGAGGAGCGCGGTCGAGATTTTCGTGAAGGACCTCGGCATCATCCAGGACATGGCGCGCACGGCGCGGTTCCCGGTGCCGGTCTCCGCCGCCGCGCTGCAGATGTTTCTCGCCACCGCCGCCGCCGGCATGGGCCGCGACGACGATGCTTCGGTCGCCCGCCTGTATGCCCGTATCACCGGCACCAAGCTGCCGGGCGAGCCCAAATAGAGCATGATCCGGAAAAGTGGAAACCGGCTTTCCGAACAAGATCATGCTCAGATAATAGATAATACAAGAGGACAGACATGCCCCGTTTCGCCGCCAACCTCTCGATGATGTTCACCGAGGTGCCGTTCCTCGACCGGTTCGAGGCCGCCGCGAAGGCCGGCTTCACTGCGGTGGAATTCCTGTTTCCCTATGAATTCCCGGCAAAGGAAGTCGGCGACCGCTTGCACAGGAACGGCTTGGTGCAGGCGCTGTTCAACCTGCCGCCCGGCGACTGGGCGGCCGGCGAAAAAGGCTTTGCGGCGCTGCCGGCGCGCTTTGCCGACCTGCAGCAGAGCCTGCACACGGCGTTGCCCTATGCGCAGGCGACCGGGGTCAAGCGCGTGCACCTGATGGCGGGGATCGCCGAGCGCAGCGACCGCAAGGCGGTGGAGCAGTTCTACAAATCGGTGGCCTGGGCCGCCGAGTTCTTTGCGCCGCACGGCCTCGACGTCGTGATCGAGCCGATCAACCCGCGCAACGTCCCCGGCTACTTCCTCAACAATTTCATGTTCGCGCGCGACCTCATCAACGAGCTGAAGATCCCGAATCTGAAACTGCAATTCGACATCTATCACTGCCAGATCATCCATGGCGACGTCACCATGCATCTGCGCGACATGATGCCGATCATCGGGCATACCCAGATCGCCAGCATTCCCTCGCGTAACGAGCCTGACGGGGAGGAGCTGAACTATCCGTTCGTGTTCGCCGAGCTCGACCGGCTCGGCTACAAGGGCTTTGTCGGCTGCGAATATAATCCGCGCGGCAAGACCACCGACGGGCTCGGCTGGTTCAAGCCCTATGCGGGGGTGAAGCCGTGACGTTGAAGCTCGGCTGCATCGCCGACGACTATACTGGCGCCTCCGACCTCGCCAACACGCTCACGCGCGCAGGCCTTCGTACGGTCCAGACCATCGGCGTGCCGGCCTCCGATCTCGCAATGCCCGAGGTCGATGCGGTCGTGGTGTCGCTGAAGAGCCGTTCGATCGAGGCGGGAATCGCGGTCGAGCGTTCGCGCGCAGCGGAAAAATGGCTGCGGGGGCGCGGCGCGGCCCACGTTCTGTTCAAGATCTGCTCGACCTTCGATTCCACCGACAAGGGCAATATCGGCCCGGTCATGGACGCGCTATGCGCCGACTCCGGCGACAGCATCGTGCTGGTGACGCCGGCCTTCCCCGAAACCGGCCGCACCGTCTACATGGGCAATCTGTTTGTCGGCGCCGTGCCGCTGAACGAGAGCCCCCTGAAGGACCATCCACTCAACCCGATGCATGATTCCAACCTGGTGCGGGTGCTGGCGCGCCAGAGCAAGACAAAAGTAGGCCTCGTCGACCTTGCGACCGTCACGCGCGGGGCGGATGCGGTCCGGGCCAGGCTTGCCGATCTTGCCGGCCAGGGCTGTGGCGCCGCCGTTATCGACGCGGTGTTCGACCGCGACCTCGAAACCATCGGCGCGGTGGCGGTCGGGCATAAGGTCTCGGTCGGCGCCTCCGGCATTGGGCTCGGGCTGGCGCGGGCGCTCGCCGCGGGAAAGGCTGCGGTATCCAGCGACGCTTCAGACAAGCCGGTCGGCGGCCCGGCGGCCTGTCTTGCCGGCAGTTGCTCGCAGGCGACGCTCGGGCAAATCGCCAGCGCCGAGAAGGTCATGCCGGTGTTTCATCTCGATCCGGATCAGGTCGTTAAGGGCAAGGATGAAGCCCGGCGCGCGCTCGCCTGGGCGCGCGAGCGGCTCGGCAGCGGGCCTCTGTTGATTGCCTCGAGCGCAACACCCGACCAGGTCGCCGCCCTTCAGTCGCGCCACGGCCGCGATGCCGCCGGTCACGCCATCGAGCAGGCGATGGCCGACATCGCCGAAGGCCTCGTGCAATCCGGCGTGCACAGGCTGGTCGTCGCAGGCGGCGAGACCTCGGGCGCGGTGGTCGATCGCCTGAAGATCCCCGGCTTTCTCGTCGGAGTGGAAATCGCGCCCGGCGTGCCCGTACTGCGCGCGGTCGGCGCAAAGGCAATGTTGCTTGCCCTGAAATCAGGCAATTTCGGCGGGCCGCAATTTTTCTCCGACGCACTCTCGCTCATGCGCTAGGGGCAGGGCCGCTGCCGTTTTGCATGCATTTTTGTCGATTCCGGAGTCCTGCGGGACGGACGCGTTAACGCGCTCGTAGGTTGCTTCAAGTCTTATGCGATTTGATATCCGTGCCCGGTTGCCGGCCGGCGCCATTTCGGGCTCAAGAACACAAGAGACTTTGTCATGCTCTCCAAGCTTTCGATCCGCGCCAAGATTACCGCCGTCGTCGCCATTCTGCTCTTCGCCATGGCCGGCATGGGCCTGCTCGCCGTCCACAACATGCGGGCGATCAACGCCGACACGGTCGATATCGCGACCAACTGGCTGCCGAGCGTCCGCGTGCTTGGCGAGCTGCGCGCCGACGTCATCACCTACCGCAATGTGATCCGCGAGCACATGCTTGGCGAGAACGCCGAGGAGAAGGCGTCGTCCGAAAAGGTCCTTGCGACAGTGGTCGAGGCCAACAACAAGATTCGCCAGCAATACGAGCAGTTGATCACCTCGCCAGAGGAGCGCGCGATCTACGCCGATTGGTCGAAGACCTGGGACGAATACAAGAAGGGCACCCAGGAAGTCCTGGAATTGTCGCGCAGGGATGCCGGCAAGGTCCCGCATGACGCGCACGACTTCAACACCAAGACCGTCAACAAGATCGGCATCGAATCCGACAACATCCTGAAGAAGGACATCGACCTCAACAACACCGGCGCCGACAAGGCGAAGGACGACGCGGCGGCGAACTACAATTCGGCCCTGATGATGCTCGCCGCCATCCTTGGCGCGGCCGTGATCGCCGGCATCGCCGTCAGCTTCTACCTGATCCGCGATGTTTCCAACGGTATCGCTTCCATCGTGAAACCGATGCAGGCGCTCGGCCAGGGCGACCTTTCGGTGGAGATCCCGCACCGGGGCGAGAAGACCGAGATGGGCCTGATGGCGGATGCCCTGCAGGTTTTCAAGGAAGCGCTGATCGCCAAGAGGTCCGCCGACGAAGCCGCCGCCAAGGACGCGGAAGCCAAGATCGAGCGCGGCCGCCGCGTCGACAACATCACCCGCGAGTTCGAACAGATGATCGGCGAGATCGTCAATAATGTCTCCTCGGCCTCGACACAGCTCGAAGCTTCCGCCGGCTCGTTGTCCAAGACCGCGGCGCGTTCGCAGGAGCTGTCCACGACGGTTGCTTCCGCCTCGGAGAAAGCCTCCACCAACGTGCAGTCGGTTGCCTCCGCAACCGAAGAGCTGTCGTCCTCGGTCAACGAGATCAGCCGCCAGGTGCAGGAATCGGCGCGGATGGCGAGCGATGCCGTCGGCCAGGCGCGCGGCACGACCGAACGCGTCAGCGAGCTGTCGAAGGCCGCCACCCGCATCGGCGATGTGGTCGAGTTGATCAACACCATCGCGGGCCAGACCAACCTGCTCGCGCTCAACGCCACCATCGAGGCGGCGCGTGCCGGCGAAGCCGGCCGCGGCTTTGCGGTGGTCGCCTCCGAGGTGAAGGCGCTGGCCGAGCAGACGGCGAAAGCTACCGGCGAGATCGGCCAGCAGATCAACGGTATCCAATCCGCGACCCAGGACTCCGTCAACGCCATCAAGGAAATCTCCGGCACGATCGAGAAGCTGTCGGAGATCTCCTCGATGATTGCGGCGGCTATGGAAGAGCAGGGCGCGGCGACCCAGGAAATCTCCCGCAACGTCCAGCAGGCGGCACAAGGCACGCAGCAGGTGTCCTCCAACGTCACCGACGTGCAGCACGGCGCCAGCGAAACCGGATCGGCCTCGTCGCAGGTGCTCTCGGCGGCGCGGACATTGTCCACGGACTCCAACCGCCTGAGGCTCGAAGTCGACAAGTTCCTCTCCGACGTGCGCGCCGCCTGAGCGGGCCCCGCGACTTTGGGAGGCGAGCCGAGGAGCCGAGGTAGCGGCCCCGGTGAGCCAGCCCTGCATCCGCCGGGTACCGCCAGCTATCGCGGAAGTGATTGGAGACTTTGCGCCCGGCCGTTAGCTAATTTGCCGCGTTTCGGGTAAACACCGCCACCGGATGGCCTGGCGGGGGTTCCAGGTTATTTTGCACCACCTGGGAATGCCCATTTAATGATCGCATTGGTTCGGATCGCGCTCAGCCGACCCTATACTTTCGTCGTACTCGCGCTGTTGCTGACGCTGCTCGGACCGCTCGCCGCGTTGCGCACGCCAACCGACATCTTTCCGGACATCCGCATCCCCGTGATCGGCGTGGTCTGGAATTACACCGGCCTGCCGCCGGACCAGATGGCCGGGCGCATCACCACGCCGTTTCAGCGCGCGCTCACGACGACCGTCAACGACATCGAGCACATCGTCGCCAACTCCTACAACGGCATCGGCATCGTCAAGATCTTCTTCCAGCCCAATGTCGATATCCGCACCGCGAACGCGCAGGTCACGGCCATTTCGCAGACGATGATCAAGCAGCTGCCGCCGGGTGCGACACCGCCGCTGATCCTCAACTACAACGCCTCGACCGTGCCGATCATCCAACTGGCGCTGTCCGGCGAAGGGTTGACCGAGCAGAACCTCGCCGACCTCGGCATCAACCAGCTGCGCACGCCGCTGGTGACCGTGCCGGGCGCTGCGATCCCCTATCCCTTCGGCGGCAAGCAGCGCCAGGTCCAGATCGACCTCAACTCGACGGCGCTACAGGCGCGCGGCCTGTCCGGGCAGGACGTCGCCAACACGCTCGCAGCCCAGAACCTGATCACGCCGGTCGGCACCCAGAAGATCGGCCAGTTCGAATACAATATTCAGCTCAACAATTCGCCGCTCAAGATGGAGGAGCTCGGTGATCTGCCGATCAAGACCGTCAACGGCGCCATGGTCTATGTCCGCGACGTCGCCACCGTGCGCGACGGCAACCCGCCGCAGACCAACATCGTCCACGTCGACGGCAACCGCTCGGTCCTGATGATGGTGCTGAAGGCCGGCGCGATCTCCACCCTCGACATCATCGCCGGCATCAAGCAGAAGGTGGTCGAGATCAAGTCGCAGCTACCCGACACGCTGAAGATCGGCTTTGTCGGCGATCAATCGGTGTTCGTGCGCGGCGCGATCGGCGGCGTCGCCAACGAAGGCGTGATCGCAGCCTGCCTCACCAGCCTGATGATCCTGCTGTTCCTCGGCAGCTGGCGCTCGACGGTCATCATCGCGATCTCGATCCCGCTGTCGATCATGGGCGCGATCGTCATGCTGTCGGCGGTCGGCGAGACGCTCAACATCATGACGCTGGGTGGGCTTGCGCTCGCCGTCGGCATTCTCGTCGACGACGCGACCGTCACCATCGAGAACATCAATTACCATCTGGAGCAGGGCAAGCCGGTCACGCAGTCGATCCTCGACGGCGCCAACCAGATCGTCACCCCGGCCTTCGTCTCGCTGCTCTGCATCTGCATCGTGTTCGTGCCGATGTTCTTCTTGACGGGCGTGGCGCGCTTCCTGTTCGTGCCGATGGCGGAAGCGGTGATGTTCGCGATGATGTGGTCGTTCATCCTGTCGCGCACGCTGGTGCCGACCATGGCGAACTATCTCCTGAAGCCGCACGTCCATCATGGAGGTGGCGGCCCGCCGCCCACGCGCAATCCGCTCGTCAAGTTCCAGCGCGGCTTCGAGGCAAGGTTCGAGCGGCTGCGCGTTGGCTATCGCGATCTGCTGTCGCTGGCGCTGGCGCATCGCCCGACCTTCGTGATCGGCTTCCTCGGCTTTGTCGCGGTGTCGTTCCTGCTGGTGCCGTTCCTCGGCCGCAACTTCTTCCCATCGGTCGATGCCGGCAACATCCTGATGCATGTCCGCACCCAGGTCGGTACCCGGGTCGAGGAGACCGCCGGCCAGCTCGCCGACGTTCAGAAGGCGATCCGCAAGATCATCCCGCCGGAGGAGATCGAAACGGTCACCGACAATATCGGCATGCCGATTTCCGGCATCAACATGACCTACAACAATACTGGCGTGATTGGTCCGCAGGACGGCGACATCCAGATCAAGTTGAAGGAGGGCCACCGTCCGACCGCCGAGCATGTGCAGGCGCTTCGCGAGCAATTGCCGCGGCTGTTCCCGGGCATGACGTTTGCATTCCTGCCGGCCGACATCGTCAGCCAGATCCTGAACTTCGGCGCTCCGGCGCCGATCGACCTCCAGGTGCGCGGCGCCAATATCGACGCCAACTTCGCCTATGCCAACAAGCTTTTGAGCCGCATCCGCCGCATTCCCGGCATCGCCGATGCGCGTATCCAGCAATCGCCGAGCGCGCCGACCTTCAACATCGACGTCGATCGCACCCGCGCGCAATATGTCGGATTGACCGAGCGCGACGTCACCAACAGCCTCGTGGTCAATCTTGCGGGCAGCTCGCAGGTCGCGCCGACCTATTTTCTCAATCCCGAGAACGGCGTGTCCTATTCCATCGTGATGCAGACGCCGCAATATTCGATCGACTCCCTGAGCGCGCTGCAGGCGCTGCCGATCACCGCGACCGGCAATCCGCAATCGCCGATCCTCGGCGGCATCGCCGACGTCAAGCGAACGAGCTCGAGCGCCGTGGTCTCGCAATACGACATCCAGACCATGGTGCAGATTTTCGCGACCCCGCAGGGACGCGACCTCGGCGCCGTCGCCGACGACATCAGGACGCTGCTCTCCGAAACAGCCAAGGACGTGCCGAAGGGCTCCAGCGTGGTGCTGCTCGGCCAGGTGCAGACCATGAATTCGGCCTTCTCCGGCCTGTTGTTCGGCCTGCTCGCCGCGGCGGTGCTGATCTACCTTTTGATCGTCGTGAACTTCCAGTCGTGGTCCGATCCGTTCGTGATCATTACGGCGTTGCCGGCCGCGCTCGCCGGCATCGTCTGGATGCTGTTCACGACCAACACCACGCTGTCGGTGCCGGCGCTGACCGGCGCGATCATGTGCATGGGCGTCGCCACCGCCAACAGCGTGCTGATCATCAGCTTCGCGCGCGAGCGCTACGAGGAGCTCGGCGACCCCGTGATGGCGGCGCTCGAAGCCGGCTTCGTCCGGTTCCGCCCGGTGCTGATGACGGCGCTCGCCATGATCATCGGCATGACGCCGATGGCGCTGGGGCTGGGCGAGGGCGGCGAGCAGAACGCGCCGCTCGGCCGCGCCGTGATCGGCGGGCTCATCTTCGCGACGACTGCGACGTTAATGTTTGTTCCCGTTGTTTTCAGTATGGTACACAAGAAACAAGGCGCCAAAGCCGCCGCCTCATCGGAGATGCCGCATGCCCACTGAACAAAGCTCCCCGGTTTCGCGCCGGAAGCTGGGCATATTCGGGGTGCTGGCAGGCATCGCGCTGGTTGTAGTCGTCATCACGGGCATTCGCGCGCGCGAGCAATCGGGCGAGAAGCTCAGGGAATGGACCGATGACCAGGCCGTCCCGACCGTTGCAGTGACCCGGCCCGACGCGAAGATCACCAACCCGACCATCGACCTGCCGGGGCGGCTGGAAGCCTACCAGCGCGCGCCAATCTTCGCCCGCGTCCAGGGCTATCTGAAGAGCTGGAGCGCCGATATCGGCGCCAGGGTCAAGGCGGGGCAGGTGATCGCCGAGATCGAGGCGCCGGACCTCGACCAGCAATTGCTGCAGGCGCGCGCCGATCTCGCGAGCCAGCAGGCGAGCGCCAAGTTGTCGGAAGCAACCTTGAGCCGGCGCAAGACCCTGGTCGCGTCGAACTTCGTCTCGGCGCAGGAAATCGACGAGCGCACCGCCGACCTCTCCAACAAGAACATGGCGGTCAGGGCGGGACAAGCCAATGTCGAGCGGCTGGAAGCGCTCGCCGGCTACAAGAAGATCACCGTGCCGTTCGACGGCATCGTCACCGCGCGCGACACCGACGTCGGCGCGCTGATCAATGCCGGCGGCGGCTCGGGGCCGGCGATGTTCGTGATCTCGGACATCACCAAGCTTCGTGTCTACGTCAACGTGCCGCAGAACTACGTGCCGTCGATCAAGATCGGCGCCAAGGCCGTCATGACGGTGCCGGAATATCCGACCCGCACCTTCGAGGCGACGGTGGAAGCTTCCGCCCAGGCCGTCGATGTCTCGTCGGGCACGACGCGGATGCAGCTTGCGCTCGACAACAGCAAGAGCGAGCTGATGCCGGGCAGCTATGCCAATGTACGCTTGACGCTGCAGCGCGACGGCGTGCCGCTGAGCATTCCCGCAAGCGCGCTGATCTTCAACCAGAACGGCCTGCGGGTCGCGACCGTCGGTCCCGACGACAGGATCCAGTTCAAGCAGGTGACGATCGCGCGCGACCTCGGCCGCACCATCGAGCTCGCCTCCGGACTTTCGCCTGATGATCGCGTCGTCGTCACGCCGCCCGACGGCGTCGCCGACGGCGACCAGGTCCGCATCGCCGGCGACAAGGCCAGGCCGGCCAAGGTTTCCGAGAAGCAGGACGTGAAGGGGTAGGCCCTTTTTTCACCGCTCCCCGCGTGCGGCGAAATTGTAGGGTTGGGCAAAGCGAAGCGTGCCCACCATCTTCTGAATATGCCGTGACAGGATTGGTGGGCACGGCGCTGGCGCGCCTTCCTCAAGGCTACCCCACCCGCCACTGCGGCACGCCATCCTCCGCCATCGTGATCTCGCCAATCGAGCCGACCGGGGTGCGGTCCATGTTGCGCAGATGCGCCAGCGTCTTGTCGTCACTGGCGGGAATGCGGCCGAGCGTCCGCCGTCCGTCCTCGTCGCGCAGCATGACGACGCCGTGCTCGACCTCGCCGTTGTTCCGGTAGATCACGGTGAAGGCCTCGACCTTGCCCTTGCCGCCGGCTTCTGTGATGAACTCCGGTACTGCACGCTTGTTGCGGTCGGCTTCCGCCTGCACGGAGGTCTCCTGCTTCATCGCCTCGCGCGGCGCCTCGCGTGAGACGACGAGGCCGTGGTGCTTGGTGACGAAGCCGCCCTGGCCGTAGAGCAGGCCGAGCTTTGCGCCGTTGCGAAGCTGGCGCACCATCGCGCAGGCCGCATGCGTCATGTAGGTGTTGAGCGGCGCGCCGAAAAAGGTGAGCCCGCCGGTCACCGTCGGCTGCACGTCGGGCCCCAGGCCGAGCGTGCGCCGTACCATCTTGGGCACGCAGGGAAAGCAGCTATAGAGCTCGATCGCGTCGAACTTCCTGCCGTCGCCGCCGGCCAGCTCCATCACCGCCTTCAGCACCGCGTTCTGCGGGTGGCTCTCATAGAACTGGTCGCGGATCAGATAGTCGCGCGGCTCTTCCGCCGACGCGCCGCCGAGCGGGTAGACCAGTTTGTCCTCGGGGACGCCTGCGGCGCGTGCCTTCGCGAGCGATGTCAGCAGCACCGCGCCGCCCATGTTCACCGTGGGGTTGGCGACCATCAGTTTTGTGTAGGGCCACGCGATCAACCGGTTCTCGGGCGTCGGTGTCGTGATGTCGTCGGAGGAGAAGCGCTTCTTCAGCCATGAATTGGGATTTTCCGACGCGACGCCGGCATAGGCCGACCACAGCGCGCCGGATTCGGCGAGTGCCTC
>Ga0207652_10005635_pt1 | contig 10161 bp, 10 predicted proteins | sample KBSC63BmetaG_FD_184334 | JGI IMG/M metagenome (GOLD analysis project Ga0207652, IMG submission 184334) | Corn rhizosphere microbial communities from Kellogg Biological Station, Michigan, USA - KBS C6-3B metaG (SPAdes) (version 2) | ecosystem: Host-associated > Plants > Roots > Rhizosphere ...
TCGGACGCCCACCTCGGCTTCGCGCCGCTGGATGTGGAGCGCGCCGTCGCGTCGTTCTTTCGCCATGCAGCGACGCATGCGGGCTCGCTGGTCGTCAACGGCGATCTGTTCGAGTTCTGGTTCGAATGGAAGTCGGTGATACCGCGCAAGGGTTTTCGTGCGCTCGCGGCGCTCGCGGACGTCGTCGACGCGGGCGTTCCCGTGCTGATGATCGCGGGAAATCACGACTGCTGGGGCGGCGACGTGCTTCGCCATGATCTCGGCATCGACTACCGGTTCGGGCCGTGGACCGGCGACGTCGCCGGATGGCGTACGCTCATCGAGCACGGAGACGGGCTGCGTCCCGTCGAAGACAAGCGATATCGCCTGCTGCGCCGCGTGCTTCGCAATCCTCTCGCCATCCGCTCGTTTCGGTGGTTGCATCCGGATGTCGCGACGCCGCTTGCCTCGGGAAGCTCGAATGCCAGCCGCAGCTACGCCGCGCGCGATGGTGGTCGCGGGCTGCACGACGCAGCCGTCCGAGCCGAGTCGGCCGCTCCGGACGTCGAGTTGATCATCTATGGTCACTCCCACGTCACAACGCTGGATCGACTGCCGCGTGGTGCCGTCTACGCCAATCCAGGTTCGTGGCTCGACGCTCCCACGTTCCTTCGTGTGACGGAGGACACGGTGGCGCTGCGACAGTGGAACGGATCAGCCGAAAGTGTGGACCTCCACGCCTTCCATCGTTCCGCCGAGGAATCGCTGTCCTAACTGCAGGAACATGAGTGGATCGTCGGACGCGATGAATCGATACGACGGATCCGCGTCTGGATAGGCGCACAGCGATTCGGTCTCGAGCGTTCGCGCGGTTTCCGCAGCAGTTTCCTCCGCGCTGTCGATGAGCTTCACGTCGGGGCCAAGCACGTCACGCAGCAGGGGCTTGAGCAGCGGATAGTGCGTGCAGCCCAGCACGAGCGTGTCGATCTCGGCGCGCATGAGCGGCTCGAGATACTCCTGGGCGATGAGCCGCGTGGCTTCGTGGTCGTTCCAGCCTTCCTCGACGAGCGGAACGAACAAGGGACATGCGCGCGCCGTGATGATCGCGTCAGGATTGATCGCACGGATGGCGCGTTCGTATGCTCCCGACTTGATCGTTCCCACTGTTCCGATGACGCCGATGTGTCCCGTGCTCGACGCAGCGACGGCGGCACGCGCCCCGGGCTCGACGACGCCGATGACGGGCATGTCGAGCTCCTCGCGCAACGCGCCGAGTGCATGCGCGGTCGCCGTGTTGCAGGCGATGACGATGCTCTTCACGCCCTGATCACGCAGGAACGACGCGATCTCGCGACTGTAACGTCGCACCGTCTCCGGGCTCTTGGGGCCGTATGGGACGCGCGCCGTGTCGCCGAAGTAGATCACGCTCTCGTGCGGGAGCTGACGAATCACTTCGTGGGCAACGGTGAGCCCTCCGATACCGGAGTCGAAGACACCGACGGGTGAGGTTGCAGCCATCACATCAGAATTTGAATGATGCCGTGAGCGCGCGGCCGTTCGGCGAGAGACGCATGCCGAGTTGCGCGCCGACGTCCCAGAGATGCGCGGCGACGTAGGCATCCGCGCCAGCGAACAGATGATTGGCAACGAGCAATGCGACCCAATCCTCGACGTGCGCTTCACGCGTGTGGACGTATGCGTTGGTGAAGCGCGGCGGTGCGGTCACGCGAGTCGTGACGCCATTCGTGGATGCATAGCTCACGATGACGCTGTCGTCCGCGATGCGCCGCGCTTCGTGCACGTCGGCGGCGGATTCACGAATCATCACGAGGCTGATGCCCTCGACGAGCCCGAACGCGACCGCGGCCTTGTTCCGTCCGAGGATGCCCTGCGAGTAGCCGGGAAGAAGAAACGAATACAAGAATGCGCGTCGCGGGGTGATGGGCGGCCGTCCGATCGAGTCGGTAAGTGCAGTGCCACTTCGCGCGGGCGCTGGCGCAGGCCGCTGCCGTGCGAGCGTGTCGATCTGCGCGGAGAGAGCGGTCGTCGACCCGAGCGTGATGGCAACAGCGGTCACGAGACGCGAGAGACTAAGCAGCATGATGTCGGTAGTAAGCTTGCCACATGGACCGGCGATGCGCCGCGCGGTCACGGTGGCGGGAGTGCATGGGAATCGAACCCACCCAACCCGACGGAGTCAGGTCGCGAACGGTTTTGAAGACCGTGAGAGCCACCAGGCCCCATCCACTCCCTCGATGGTCACGCAAGCACGAGACCGTGAGACTCGGCACCGATGACGTCGCCGATGACTACACTTTCAGGCACCATCGAAAGATACTCGTCGACGCGAGCGGCCGGGACAGCAACGAGCAGCCCACCCGAGGTCTGCGGATCGATGAGCAGGTCGCGAATCCACGGTGATGCGTCATTCCACTCGACGCGGGTCTCGAGGTAGGACGAGTTGCGTTCCGCCCCGCCAGTGCGTGCTCCAGCGTTCCAGGCTGCCTCGGTTCCCGGCAACACGGGCACGCGCGACGCCTCGATGCGCAGTGTGACGTTGCTCGCGCGGGCGATGTGCGACGCGTGTCCGAGCAAGCCGAACCCGGTGATGTCGGTCGCGCACCGCGCGCCCACGCTCAATGCTGCCTGACTCGCTGTTCGGTTGAGAGTGCGCATCGCCGCGTAGAGTCCGTCGGTCTCGGCCTGACCAAGGACGCCGCGCTTGAGCGCCGTGGCAAGAATCCCCGTGCCGATCGGTTTGGTCAGCACCAACCGGTCTCCGACGGACGCCGCCGCGTTGGTGAGCAATCGTTTCGGGTGCGCACGCCCGGTCACGGCGAGACCGAACTTCAGCTCCTCGTCGATGATGCTGTGGCCACCGACGACGAGCGCACCGGCCTCGTGGACCTTGTCCTGTCCTCCGCGAAGAATCTCGCCGAGGAGCGACATCGGAAGCTTGCTCGACGGGAACGCGACGATGTTGAGCGCGGTGAGTGGCTCACCGCCCATCGCATAGACGTCCGACAACGCGTTCGCCGCGGCGATCTGTCCGAAGAGATAGGGATCGTCGACGATGGGGGCGAAGAAGTCGACGGTCTGCACGAGCGCGAGATCATCGGACAGCACGAAGACCCCCGCGTCGTCGAAGGTCTCGCGCCCGACGATCAGACGCGGATCCGACTTCACAGGGACATCAGCGAGGGCGCGCGACAGGTCACCCGGACCCAGCTTGGCGGCTCAGCCAGCGCAACGCGCGAACGCCGTCAACCGGAACAATTCCTGTCTCGTGTGCGACGTCGTGTCCGATGTCTCGCTCAAGGGTACCTCGAGGCACCTCGTGGAAACGCTCCGCGAATCGCGGAGCGTGTTTCGACCAACTTGGCGTACTGCTCTACTGTGGAATCGCGACGATCGCTTCGATCTCGACGAGCACGCCGCGCGGCAGTGCGGCGACCTGCACGGTCGATCGCGCCGGCCGCGCCTCGCCGAGCGCCTTGCCGTACACCTCGTTGACGGTCGGGAAGTCGTTCATGTCGTGCAGGAAGACCGTCGTCTTCACGACATCGTTCCACGTCGCATTCACGGTCGCCAGGACGGCCGCGAGATTCTTCATCACGCGGTCCGTCTGCGCCGCGACGTTGCCCTGCACGATCTGTCCCGAGGCGGGATCGATCGCGATCTGTCCGGCGGTGAAGAGAAAGCCATTCGCAACCACACCCTGCGAGTACGGACCGATCGCGGCGGGCGCCGACTCCGTGTGCACGATCTTCAAGCTCACGATTTCACTCCCCGGTGATGGGTAGGCCAAAGAAGTGGATGGTATTGGCGAGGGTCAGGCGTCCGAGCGCGTCGGCGTCGATGCCACGTGCTGCCGCAACCCGCGCGACCGTGAAACTAACCCACGCCGGCTCGTTGCGCTTTCCGCGGTGTGGAACGGGCGCGAGATAGGGCGCGTCGGATTCGACGAGGACGCGATCGTCCGGCACGAGCCGAATGAGCGCGTCGTCGTCCCACTTCTTGAACGTGACGATGCCACTGAAGGACACGTACCAGCCGGCGTCGATCGCGGCCTGCGCAAGGCGATGCGATCCGGTGTAGCAATGGAGCACGCCGCGCACGCCGGCCTTCGCGGCTTCCACGACCATCGCGAGCGTGTCATCCTCCGCCTCGCGCGTATGGACTACGACGGGCCGGTCGACACGGCGCGCGATGTCGAGTTGCATCGCGAAGGCCCGGCGCTGGAGCTCGCGCGGCGAGTGGTCATAGTGGTAGTCGAGCCCACACTCGCCGATGCCGACAGCGCCGGCCCCGACGAGTCGCTCGATGTTTGCGACATCGTCGACGGGGTCGAAGGACGCCGCATCGTGCGGATGCACGCCCGCGGTGAAGAACGCGAACGTTGGATGCTCGGCGGCAATGCGCGCCGCGCGCTCAGCGGCAGCAATTGATTCACCAATACAAACGATCGCGCGCGCTCCGGTTGCCCGAGCGCGCGCGATCGTCTCGCTGCGATCGTCGTCGAATGCGGGATCGGCGAGATGCGCGTGGCTGTCGATGAACGTGGTCATGTAAACGAGAACCGCCGCCTCGCGGCGGCGGTTCCAGAGCGTTTACCGTGAACCCGCCGTGGCAGCGGGCTGCTCACGGCGCCGCCCTTCGGCGAGCGCCTTCGCCGTTCCCTTGGTTTCTGCACCAGTGGCACGCGGCCACTTGTGCTCGATCCAGAGCAGGATCGCGCCGGCGACGTAGATGGAGCTGAACGTACCGGTGAACACGCCGAACGCCATGACCCACGAGAACGGCCGGATGACTTCGCCCGCGAAGATGAGGAGGGCAAGCGTCGCAGCGAACACGGTAGCGTGCGTCAGCACCGAGCGCGGCAGCGTCTCGTTGATCGAGCGGTTGAGCACCTCGTACAGCGACTCCTTGCGCTGCTTCTTCAGGTTCTCGCGCACGCGATCGAAGATGATGATCGTGTCGTTGAGCGAGTAGCCGATCACGGTGAGGATTGCGGCAACGACCGTGAGCGAGATCTCGAGACGCATCATCGCGAGGAACGCGAGCGTGGTGAGAATGTCGTGGGCGCTCGCGATGACCGCCGCGACGCCGAAGCGCCACTCGAAGCGGAACGCGAGGTAGATCAGCGTGACGGCGAACGAGAGCAGGATCGCCATCATGGCGCGTGTCTTCAACTCGCTGCCAACGCGCGGACCGACCGACTCAGCACGAGCGACAGTCGCCTGATTGCCAGGAATACGCTGCGTCATCACCTGAACGATGTGCGCGCCAACGCTGTCGGCGTTGGCGGCCGCTTTGACGCCTTCCTGCGGCTGCACTTTGATCAGATAGTTGCGGCTGTCGCCGAACGTCGTGACCTCGGCACCGCTGAAACCCGCCTGATCGACGGCATTCCGGACCGCATCCGCCGAGGGCGGATTCTCGAATGTGAGTTGGACGACGGTGCCGCCCGTGAACTCAACGCTCTGATTCAGCGCCTGGCCGTTGTGGCGCGCGGCATGGACGCCGAGCAGGATGAAGCCGAGGACGATGAACGCGATGGTACCGATCGCGGCCGACTTCCAGTGGCTGATGAAGTCGAACTTGGTGTCGTGGAGAATGCGCAGCATAGTAATCTCAGATGCTCAGCGTCTGGGCGCCGCGCGAGCGGTTCAGCCACAGGAGGTAGAAGGTGCGCACCACGAAGATCGAGGTGATGAGCGACGCGAAGATACCGGCGATCAGGGTGACGGCGAAGCCTTTCACCGGCCCGGTGCCGTACTGGTAGAGCACCGCGGCGGTGAGGATCGTCGATACGTTCGAGTCGACGATCGCGGGCATCGCGTGACGGAAGCCTTCGTCGATAGCGGTGCGAACCGTCTTGCCTCGACCGAGCTCCTCTCGAATGCGCTCGAAGATCAGCACGTTCGCATCCACCGCCATACCGATCGAGAGCACGAAGCCCGCGATTCCCGGCAGCGTGAGCACGGCGTCGAAGCCGGCGAGCGCCGCGAGCGTGTACAGCACGTACAGCGCGAGGCCGCCAACCGCGAGGAGGCCCGAGAAGCGGTAGTACACGAGCATGATCACGACGACGAGCGCGACCGAGATGATGGTGGCGCGCAGGCCCTTGTTGATAGAATCCTCACCAAGGCTCGGACCGATGCTGTGCGTCTCGGCGACACGGAGCTGCACTGGAAGCGCACCGGCATTGAGCACGAGCGCGAGATCCTGCGCGTCGGCCAGGCCCTTGCCGCCCATCGTGATCTGACCGTGCGTGCCGATCGCGCCCTGAATGACCGGCGGGCGCCCCATCACGCGACCATCGAGGATGATGGCCATGTAGTCGCCGATGTGCTTTCCAGTTTCGTTGCGGAAGCGGCGACCACCTTCGTTGCTGAGCGAGAACTCGACGATCGTGCCGTCCGTCGGGCTCTGGTTCGGGCGAGCGTTCGACAGATAGTCACCCGTGATGATCGGGTTGTGATCGACGAGATAGTATGCCTTGTACCATTTGTTCTGGAGCGATGTCGAGTCGGTTCCCGGCACCATGTCCTTGCCCGGCGGCAGGGCGGCGCGCACCGCGGAATCGGCGAGGAACTTGTCGAGCGTCGGGACGTCGGTGGTCGCGACGTAGTACTCACCAGGCATCCCGCCCTGCTGGAGCAGGCTGGAGAAGGCACCGCCCGCCTGCAGCTTGAGCGAATCCGCCGCGGCGGCTGAATCCTTCTTGGCAGCGCTGTCCTTCGCGGTCTTGCCGAGCGCGACTTTCTTCGCCGTGTCGCCGCTCGTGAGCAAACCTTGAAGCGCCTTGTTCGGCGCACCGGCCTTGGTCGACGTGTCGGCGGCCGTCGCGGTGGCGAGCCCGCGCTGCTTCACCACCTGATCGAGCTTTGGCAGCGCGCGCTCGAGGGCGCCAGTCTTATCAGTAATGTTGAATTGGAGGAACGCCTGCTGCTCGACGAGCTGGCGCGCGCGCTCCGGATCCTTCTCCCCGGGGATCTGGACCACGATGCGGTCGTCGCCCTGCTTCTGCACGACCGACTCCGACACGCCGTACCCCTCGATGCGCGTGCGCACGGTCTTCAGCGCGCGATCGATCGCATCCTTCTTCTTGTCCGCAGGAATTGCCTGCTTGCTGTCATCCACCTCGAGGGCGAGATAGGTGCCGCCCTCCAAGTCGAGGCCGCGGCGAAGCGGCACGTGGCGAACGGTCTCGTCGTGCAGCGCACCGTCGGCGCCGCGCACGCGCTGTTTCACGTTACGTGGAAACAGGAAGAAGACCGACACCAGGCAGAGGCCGATGATGGTCAGAACGCGCCACTTCAAGGGCATACGACTGCGGGTAGGAGGTAGGTAGGTGCGAGGAACCTATAACGTTAACTGGCTCTTACGCTTGGGTCAACGCGAAACGGGCATCGGACGCGTCGCGAGCAAGCTGGGCGACGAGTGCCTCGATCCCATCGAAGCGCACCGTGTCTCGTAGACGACGAATCAGCTCCACCGAAACAGCTTCGCCATACCAGTCGCCACTCACGTCGAAGAGATGCACCTCGAGCGTTCGGCCGAGGTCGCCGAACGTGGGACGCCCGCCGAGGTTCATCATTCCGCCGAAGGTGCCACGTCGCGTTTGTGCGCGAACCGCATATACCCCGTCGGGCGGAAGAAGTTTGCGAGGCGACACGAGCTCGATGTTCATGGTCGGGTAACCGAGCTCACGTCCGCGCTGATCGCCGTGCACGACGGTGCCGCGAAATGCGTAGCTGCGACCGAGCGAGTGTCTCGCGCGCTCCAGATCGCCATGCGCGATCGACGTTCGGATTGCGCTCGACGAGATCGGTGCGCCTGACGGATCGAGTGTCGGTGGGACGACCTGAACGCCAAATCGGAACCGCCGACCGAGCTCGGCAAGCACCGTCGCATCGCCACCACGCCCCCGGCCGAGGCCGTGATCGTAGCCGATCACCACCTCGCGCATGTGGTAGCGGTCGACAAGCAGCGACACGACGAACTGCGCTGCGGAGTAGCGGGAGAGCCCGGCGGTAAACGGCAACACGATCACGGTGAGATCACCGCTGTCCACGATCGCGTCGAGCTGCTCGCCGCCCGGGGTGAGCAGCATCGGAGCGGCCGCGGGATTCACGACCTCGAGCGGATGCGGCCGGAACGTCACGAGCGCCGGCGGAAGTCCCAACGCCGCGCTTCGCTCGACCAGATGCCGCAAGATGTCGCGGTGCCCGAGATGCACGCCGTCGAAGGTGCCTACGGTGACGACGGCGCCTCCAGCGAGCTGTGGCAGCGGATCGTGCTCACGCATCGCGCAGCACCAGCGTTGGACGCAGAACGTCACCTGCTCGTTCCGCCACGGCGATGAGTGTCTGTTCATCATCCATGAGCGCGACCCGCGCCGCAGGCACGCGCGCGGCGATCGCGTTTCCATGCACGACACGCGCGCGTTCCGTCTCGTCGAGACGTTGTTCGGGGATCGACGGAATCGCATCACGCAGCGGTCGCAGCTCAGCGCTCCCGGCCCGCAGTCGGTCGAGCGAGATCGCTGACGCGACGTTGAACGGCCCGCTCGCGACGCGACGAAGCGCCGTGAGGTGCGCCGCGCTGCCCGCGAATCGACCGAGATCGCGCGCGAGGGCGCGGATGTACGTGCCGCCGCTGCAAACGATCCGCGCGCGAAGCACGTTCGCCGATCGCTCGAGGAGCTTCCACTCGTGTACCGTGACGCGGACCGGCGCGAGCTCGAGCGGCGCACCGCGCCGCGCCGCATCGTACGCACGCACACCGCCGACCTGCTTCGCGGAAAACGCGGGCGGAGTCTGCTCGATCGTTCCGGTCAGGCGGGCGATTCCTTCGGCGGTCGCAACGTCGCTCGGGGCCGGCGATTCGCGGGTCACGCCTCCGGAGAGATCGTCGGTCTCCGTCTCTGCGCCGAAGCAGATGTCGGCCTCGTAGACCTTTGGCTCGCCGTCGATGTACGGGATGAGCCGCGTGCCGCGGCCCACGAGGAGAACGAGCAGTCCCGTCGCGAACGGATCGAGCGTTCCAGCGTGGCCGATGCGCCGAGTGTGCAGTGCGCGCCGGACGACCGCGACGACGTCGTGCGAAGTGATGCCCGCCGGCTTGTCGACGAGCAGCAAGCCCGACACGTCAGGCGTCGGCGTCGCCATCGGGTGGTGCGTTGCCCTCTTTGATCCGAGCAAGCAGGTCCTCGATGCGTGCGGCGCGAGCGATCGACTCGTCCGGCTTGAACGTGATCTCGGGCGCGAGGCGCAGCCGCAACGCGCGACCCACGCGCGCGCGGAGATGCGTCGCGACGCTCGCGAGTCCCTCGAACGTTTCCTTTCGCTCAGCGTCGGTGCCCATGACGCTCACGAAGACCTTGGCGTGGCGCAGGTCGCGCGTGACTTCCGCGCCAGTGACGGTCACGAGCCGCGTGATGCGCGGATCCTTCGCGTCATTGGCGAGGAAGGTCGCAACTTCCTCGCGAATGGCCTCCGCCACGCGGTCGGCGCGGCGATTATCGCTGGCCATTGAAAAGCTCGGTGCTCAGGTCGACGCCGTGGACTCGAGCGTACGCGCGACCTCTTCGGTCCGGTAGCACTCGACGACGTCGCCAACCTTGATGTCGTTGAAATTCTCCACGCTCAAACCGCACTCGAAGCCTTCGCGCACTTCGCGGACGTCGTCCTTGAAGCGCTTGAGCGACGCGAGCGTGCCGTCGAATACCTCGACACCGTCGCGGATCACGCGCACGCGACCCTGGCGGTTGATCACGCCGCTGCGCACCGAGCACCCCGCGATGGTTCCGATACGAGAGATCTTGAATACCTCGCGCACTTCGGCTTCGCCGAGGATGACCTCGCGCTCCTCGGGACGCAGCATCCCTTCCATCGCCGCGCGCACGTCCGCCACCGCCTCGTAGATGATGCGGTAGAGCTTGATCTCGACGCCTTCGCGTTCGGCCGCGTTGCGCGCGTTGTTGTCCGGGCGCACGTGGAAGCCGATGATGATCGCAGCGGCTGTCTTGGCGAGCAGGATGTCGCTTTCCGTGATCGCGCCGACCCCGCGATGGACGATGTCGACTTTGACCTCGCCGGTCGAGAGACCGATGAGCGCGTCGGCGAGCGCTTCCGCCGGACCACCCTGGTCCGCCTTGATCAGGATGTTGAGCGT
>Ga0207652_10005636_pt1 | contig 10159 bp, 11 predicted proteins | sample KBSC63BmetaG_FD_184334 | JGI IMG/M metagenome (GOLD analysis project Ga0207652, IMG submission 184334) | Corn rhizosphere microbial communities from Kellogg Biological Station, Michigan, USA - KBS C6-3B metaG (SPAdes) (version 2) | ecosystem: Host-associated > Plants > Roots > Rhizosphere ...
GTGTGTCGTAGTCGAAGTTGTAACCGGTGCCCCACGACTTGAAAGAGTTCTGGACCGTAGTGAGCGTCAACAAGTTGCTATCGTTGATGTTCCAGTTCAGCTTGGCGTAGATCTTCGGAGCGTGCCAGGTATAAAAAGTGTTGTAGGCATTGCCGGTGTTGGGGTCAATCAAATTGGAATGGGCGTTGTCCTGCTCGACGCCCAGGAAGAAGAACAGCTTGTCCTTGACGATCGGGCCGCTTACGTAGGCGTCGTAGATGTTCTCCGATCCCGCAAGACCAACCGCGGGACCAGCTCCCGCGATGGTCAACGCACCCGAATCGCCTTTGCGATATTGATACAGTTGACCGTAAGCCTCACTCGGATTCAGGGCCAACGCGCCCGTATAGCGCGGATTGTTCCAATAGGAATTGACGTCATCGCTTTGCAGCTTGGCCGGCTGCCACGAGGCCCGGAAACCGAAGTGCCATTCGTTGGAACCGCTCTTGCCGATCTGGTTGATCACGCCACCGACGGAGCGACCGTATTTGGCGCCATAGCCGGTCGTAAACGTTTGCTGCTGCTCGATCGCGCCGTAAGGCAGACTGATGCCACCTTGACCCGTGAGCGCATCCGTGGTGTTCATGCCGTCCATGTAGTAAGCATTTTCCGCGACCGATGCGCCGCCAAATACCAGTAACGGCGTGCCCAACGCCGTGGGATTGCCGGTTCCGACCGCCGAGCCGCCAGGCGTCACGCCCGGCGCCAGCAAGGCGATGTTTTCGGCCGTGCGCTGCAGCGGCAATTGCTGCAACTGCTTGGCCGTGATCGTGGTGACCTGATTGGTGGTGGTCACGTCGATCGGTGGAATCGCATTGGCCGTAACGTTGACGGTGGCAAGTGTTTGCGCGTTCGCAGCCGACGAAGAGGATGTGAAATCCACCGCCACCGCACCGGCCGCCACAGGGCTTACCTGGGTGCGTGACTGCACGACCTTGCCGTCTTGCAACAACGACACCGTGTACGTACCGACTGGAAGCGTGATCGAGTAGCGCCCCGAAGGTCCGACGGTGATGGTGCGGTTGAACCCGGCACCGCCGACGACCTGGATGGTTTCACCGGAAGCGACCGGGACGGTGCCGTAAATGGTGCCCGTGGTGGCCTGCGCGAACGCGCCACCCGCGAAACCAAACGCTATTGAACCCCCGATTGCCAAGGCCAGCGCCTTGCGCTGGAACAAACGATTGCGCGAAGCGCGCCGAGATTTGCCGCTCATGAGACGTGCACCCCCGAAGGTAGCAGCCCGTGCGGCACCGCCTCGTTTCTCCCCGGAACGATTTGCGACAAACCGCACTCACAAACTTTCAGCGACCCAAGGTCGCCGGAAGCGGTCTGCGCTGTCCCTCGTAACAGTGCGAGTGGGACCGTAATCCCAAATTAATGAAACTGCAAGTACCGATTCACGAGCGCGCCAGCAAAAAGACATGAACCCGTCGAAATTCTTTGGTGCGGATCGGGATCAAGCTTCCGTTGCCAATCCCGCATCGCACAGCCGCTGGCGCAACTCGTCCAGCAAATGACCGTAGCGCGCCGCGCGCGCGGTATCGCGTCGCAAGGGTTGGCGCACTTGTCCGGCACTGGCTGCGCTGATGACGGTACGCTGCGTCTGGTGAAAAGCCACGCACGCGGGATCGAAAGGCAGTCCGCAGAAGTCGAGCAAGCGCCGTGTCACCGTTTCCGGATCGGCCAGCAGCGCTTCGTATTCGAGATCGAATACCCGATCGGGATATTGTTGCAACCAGAACCGAGTCAGGCGGATGAAATCGATGCAGTAATCCGCCATTTCATCGAGGTCGTAGGCGAAGTCGGTGCCACTGGCGAACCACTGGCGATAGCAGGCAAGGCAGGCTTCAACGGGATCGCGGCGCACCACCACCATCCGCGCACCCGGCAGCATCGCGAACGCAGCGCCGACGTACTTCCATGTCGCCAGGTTCTTGTCGGTGAAACGCGGTTTGCGTTGGCGCCAGCGCGCGGTGCGCGCGAGGTATTCGGTTCCCAACCGCTGCCAGTCGACGGACGTTGCGTCGGGCACCCACACGGGATATGCGCGCCCGCGCTGTCGCGATTCCTCATCCAGGATGGCCGGCAAGCCATTGATTTCATTCGCACCCTCAACCTCGGGATGCGACGCCAGGATCTGCTCGATCAACGAGGACCCCGAACGCGGGATGCTCGCGATGAAAATGACCTCGCGGCCCCGCGTCGAATCGATCGGCGCGGGTGACTCTGCCGCGAACGTCCGCTCGATGGCGGCTGTCTGCGCACGATGCCGCGCGGCATTCCAGCGCACGCACTGCCGCTGCAAACGGTTGGCCTGCTGCAAGACCTCGAACGAAGTCACGTAGTCGTTCTGATCTTCCAGCGCCCGTGCCAGCGCGAACCCGAACAGCACGCGATCTTCCGCAGCCATGGATACCGATTCGAAGCGATGCCGCAACAACGTCACATCATCACTAGTGAGCGCCACCACCTTCAGGTTGGCCAAGGCGAACCACGCGTGCGCCTGCTCCGGATGGGCTTTCAGCAAGCCGCGCAACTCGCTGGACGCCTCATCGACCTGGCCGATGCTGGCTTGCGCGTCGGCCAGCGTCAGGCGCGCCGAAACGTGCGAGGGATCGATACGCAACGCTCGTTGCAACGCCTCGATCGCCTGTTCCGTGCGTACCTGCAGTTTGAGCGCCTTGCCGAGGTTGTACCAGCCCGCCGCCACGTTCGGTGCCAGCTCGCACGCGCGCCGCAGCGCCGCGATCGCGCCTTCGACATCGCCCGTTTCAAACAGCGAGATGCCGAGCCCCGCCTGCAATCCTGCATCCAGGGGCTGCTGCGCGATCGCTTTGCGAAAGAAGGCTGCCGCGTCGGCGTGGCGGCCCTGCATTTGCGCCGTCACCCCGGCCATGCCCAGCGCCGGCGCGCAATCGGGCGCCGTGACCAGCAACGACGCCAAGGTGGCGGCGGCGGCATCCAACTGCCTGCGCGCCAATTCACCTTGCGCCCTTTGCATCAAGCCGAGGATGGTCGGTGGCAGCGATGAAAGAGTCACGATTGGCAGGGATGGCGCAAATACATGGACGCGCAGCCTACACCCCTGCGCGGATCACTAGGCCATCGACGCAACGATGCGGCCGACGTCCGCCAGCACCGCCTTGCGGATGGATGGATCCGTGGTGTGATTCATGTAGTACGCGGTCACCAGCAATGGCTTTCGATTCGGCGGCCAGGCGATTGCGATATCGTTGTTTGCACCTTCTCCGTTTCCGTCCCATTGGCCAGTCTTGTCGCCCACTCGCCAATCCTTCGGCATTCCTGCGCGCAAAGACTGAATCCCGGTCTGGCAGGCCACCAGCCAGCGTATCAACAACTCGCGCGACGACTGGGAAAGCCGATCGCCCAACAACAGTTGCTGCATGTCGGCGAGCATCGCGTCCGGAGTCGTCGTGTCGTAAGGATTCAACGCGGGCTCGTAGCGATCCAGCAGCGTGAATTGGTCGCCGAGGCTGCGCGCGTACGCGGTGACCGCCTGGGGGCCACCGATTTCCTTGAGCAACAGGTTCGCCGCCGTGTTGTCGCTCAACGTGATCGCGGCCGCGCACAGTTCGGATACCGTCATGCCGGGCGGCCCGACGTGCTGCTTCGAGATCGGCGCGTAATCGAGCAGCACGTCCTTGCCGAACACGATGCGACGGTCGAGCGTCTCCTTGCCGGCATCCACGCGCTGCAGCACCGCGGAGGCCAACAGCAGCTTGAAGGTGCTGCACATCAGGAAGCGTTCGTCGTTGCGGTAGCCTTCGCGCCGACCGCTGCCCGTATCGAGGATCGCCACGCCGAGTCGTCCGCCGTGCCGGCGTTCAAGCATCGCCAGCTTCGCCCCCACGCCATCAAGCGCCGGCTTGGCAACGGCAGGCACCATGCGCACCGTCGCGATGGCTGCGCCTCCGAATGCCATCCCCTTCAACACGTCGCGACGCCGCATGCGTTTTCCTCCAATGGTCCGGTGACGCGCAGCGTACGCGGGAATTCGGACGGGGTGGTGGAAAACCCGGTACAGATGCAGGCGCGCGGGTCCGCGCAGACGACCTTGAGGCAGATCGGCGGCGCCTCCATGTGGTGAGGATCGCCGTTTTCGATCGCTCCTCGATCCGGGAGACCACCATGCCCGATTACCGCAAGACCCCCGAAGCCTTGGCCCAACTCACGCCAACGCAATATCGCGTGACCCAGGAATCGGCCACCGACCGGCCGTTCGACAACGAATTCAACGACCATCGCGAACCCGGTTTGTACGTGGACGTCGTATCCGGCGAGCCGTTGTTCACCTCGCTCGACAAGTTCCAGAGCCATTGCGGCTGGCCGAGCTTCAGCAAGCCGGTCGAAGCCACCAACGTGGTCGAGAAACACGACGCCACCCACGGCATGAAGCGCACCGAGGTCCGCTCGCAACACGGCGACAGCCATTTGGGCCATGTGTTCGACGACGGCCCGCGCGATCGCGGCGGGTTGCGCTATTGCATCAACTCCGCGTCGTTGCGGTTTGTTCCGCTAGCCGATCTGGAAAAGGAAGGCTACGCGGAGTACCGTCACTTGTTTGAAAAATGATTTTCCTCCCCCTTCCAAGGGAAGGGGGGATGAGGGGGATGGCTTTTGACTCGCAAAAGCGCATCCCCCCGCCGCTACGCGGCGACCCCCTTCGTTCCGAAGGGGGTGAACATTTTTCCTTTAGCACCCTGAACTCGAAGGCAAACACCATGACTACCCAACGCGCCATCCTTGCCGGCGGCTGCTTCTGGGGCATGCAGGACCTGATCCGCAAGCAACCCGGCGTGGTTTCGACGCGCGTCGGCTATTCCGGCGGCGACGTTCCCAATGCCACGTACCGCAACCACGGCACCCACGCCGAATCGATCGAGATCACCTTCGATCCGGCGCGCATCAGCTACCGCACGCTGCTGGAATTCTTTTTCCAGATCCACGACCCGACCACGATGAATCGCCAAGGCAACGACATCGGCACCAGCTACCGCTCGGCGATCTTCTACACCAACGACGAGCAGAAACGCATCGCCGAAGACACGATCGCCGATGTGGATGCCTCGGGCCTGTGGCCCGGCAAGGCCGTCACTGAAGTCGCACCCGCGGGCGATTTCTGGGAAGCCGAACCGGAGCACCAGGACTACCTGGAGCGCATCCCCGACGGTTACACCTGCCACTTCATTCGCCCGGACTGGAAGTTGCCTGTGCGGCAGAAAGCCGCGGGTTGACTTGTAGCCCGGATGAAGCGAAGCGACTGCGTTTGCAGGATTGCAAACGCGAACGGCAGGGCCGGCCCGGAGGGAGAGCGACATGGATGTCGCGAATCAATCCGGGACCGGTACGCGAACAATCCCGGATTCCGGCGCTGCGCGCCTGCATCCGGGCTACGTGATTTTCATTTCGTCGAGGAGATTCCCATGACCCGCACCCCCGCCTACGCCGCGCAAGCCGCCGACAAGCCGCTCGGTCCGCACACCATCGAACGTCGCGCACCCGGCGCGCACGACGTCGCCATCGACATCAAATTCTGCGGCGTGTGCCATTCCGACCTGCACACCGCGCGCAATGAATGGGGCAACACGCACTATCCATCGGTGCCGGGCCACGAAATCATCGGCACAGTCACTGCAGTCGGCAAGGACGTGAAAGGCTTCAAGGTCGGCGATACCGTCGGCGTCGGCTGCATGGTGGACAGTTGCGGGCACTGCGATTCCTGCAAGGCCGGCGAGGAAAATTATTGCGAAAACGGTTTCACCGGCACCTACAACGGTCCGGCGCAGGCCGATGGCGGCAACACGTACGGTGGCTATTCCGCCAACGTCGTGGTCGACGAAAAGTTCGTGCTGCACATCACCCACAAGGACAATCTCGCCGCGGTCGCGCCGCTTTTGTGTGCCGGCATCACCACGTACTCGCCGCTGCGCCACTGGAACGTGGGGCCCGGCAAGAAGGTCGGCATCGTGGGGCTCGGCGGCCTTGGCCACATGGGCGTCAAGCTCGCCCACGCAATGGGTGCGCATGTGGTGCTGTTCACGACGTCGCCGAGCAAGGTTGCCGATGGCAAGCGCCTCGGCGCCGACGAAGTGGTGATCTCGAAAGATGCCGATCAGATGGCGAAACACACCGCCAGTTTCGATTTCATTCTCAACACCGTGGCCGCGTCGCACAACCTCGACGCCTTCCTCAACCTGCTGAAGCGCGACGGCACCATGTGCCTGGTCGGCGCGCCTGAACATCCGCATCCCTCGCCCACCGTGTTCAACCTCATCATGAAGCGGCGCGCACTGGCCGGCTCGCTGATCGGCGGCATCCGCGAAACCCAGGAGATGCTGGATTTCTGCGCGAAGCACGACATCGTCAGCGACATCGAGATGATCGCGATGCGCGACATCAACACGGCTTATGAACGCATGCTCAAGAGCGACGTGAAATACCGTTTCGTGATCGACATGCAGTCGCTCAAGGACGAAGCGAAAGCCGCGTGAGAATGCAGGGCGGGAGAAGCGCAGCGCATCCCGCCTGACCCCGCGAATGCCGAAATGCGGGACGGCGGGTTGCCACCCGCCCTACAATCGGCGCATGACCACTTGCAAACGCGTTGTTCCTTGCCTCGCAGCCGCGCTCCTGCTGGCCGGCTGCTCAAGCCACAACGAACCGCAGTCCGCATCATCGGCTGCGCAGGGCTCGCCATCCACGAGCACGACATCCAGCGCGACACCCGCCGAGGCGCGCCAGGCGGCGCGTTCCGTGGTCGAGCGCTTCGGCAAGCAGATGCAAAAAATCTCGGTCCTCGCGCCGCCGGACGCCGTGCGCGCGGAGCTGCACACGGCCTATGGCGGCCTGTTGTCGCCCGAATTGCTGAAGACCTGGCATGCGCACCCCGACCAGATCATCGGCCGCGAGGGTTCCAGCCCTTGGCCCGACCACATCGAGATCAAACAGTTTGATTGCACCGCCAATGGCGGCTGCCGCGTCGCCGGCGACGTCGACTACATCACCAGCAACGAGGTCGCGCACGGCGGCGTATTCATGCGCCGCGCCATCGCGCTGGACGTGACGCGCAGCGGAAGCGATTGGCGCATCGCTTCAGTAAAGTTGGGGCCAGCGCGCAGGTAAGCCAATGCAGTCGCGAGTCAACCGTCGCCGGCCGGCAACGTATCGCCTGTCTTGTCATATGCTGGCGGCGAGTAGAAATTGACGGTGCACAGCGGCTCGTCTCCCGTGCAGCGAATCTCGTGCGTCTCGCCATGCTCGATCACGAGCAGGCTGCCGCCCTGCAACGGCTGCCGCACGCCATCGACGATCGCAAGTCCGGAACCAGAAACCACGTACATCCACTGATCGGCGCCGGAATGCCGATTGTCCGGGCCGCCGGTATTCGAACCCGGCGCAAGCGTCATCTCCGCCGCCTGCACCTTGCGGACCGCAAACGCGACCTCGAAATCGGACTGAAGCGACAAGGCCTTGTGTTTCATTTCGGTTCTTCCCTGAAGGATGCGCGAGTGCCGAATCGAAGCCTACGCACGCCTGCTTGAAAGCGGCGTGAAATGCCGTTTTCCGGCGGACGCGCGCATCGGCAAAGACGCAACCCGGGTCGCGTGGCATGATTGCGCTGTTCCTTGCCGAGTCCCCTGGAAATGAGCGAACGCCTGATCGCCTGCGTGCTGGGTGGCACCGCGCCCGGCGCGAAAACCGAACTGCACGATGTCGCGTTCGCCGTCGGCGATTCGCTCGAAGCCGTGCACGACCAGCTTTTGGATGGCTGGTTCGGCGACCCGCGCGGCCTGCACGTGGACGCATTGTGTTTTCTCGACAGCGTCGCGGGTTATCGCGTGCAGTTGTCGCAAACTCACGCCGATAATGGCCTGCACCTCTACTTCATCAACATCGGCGGTTACCGGCCGGGTGTGTTCGCCGAGCATCACGCGTGGGGATTCTTCGGCGCGCCGAACAAGGCCGAAGCCAAGGAACGCGCCAGACAGACGTTGCTGCAGGACCACGAGGAAACCCACAAGGACGACCTGCACGAGATCGATGATTGCCTGCAGGTTGGCCGCATCGGCGAATGGCACGTGCACCTGACGCCGGATGCCGATGCGCGCGATCCGGAAGTCAGCAACGGCTACTTTCCGCTGCCCAAATCCATCATCGACGCCTGGATCGCTCGGCGGGAGCCGCGCTGAGCGGCCGGCCTGCCGCCACACCGCCCTCAACCCGCCGGTTCCTCCGGCGGCGGTTGCAACTTCTGCCGCAACACTTCGAGATCGGCGATCACTTTCTCCAACGCATCATGCAACTGGCCCTGGCGATTCATCAGGTCGTCGATCTTGTCGGTCTGCTTCAGCTTCGACAGCTCGCCGTCGAACAACAGCCAGATCGCGGTCAGGCGCTCGACATTGTTCTTCGCGTAGTGGTGCATCTCCTTGAGCTGCGTCAACGTGTCGGTGACCTGTTCGAGTTGCTTGCTGACATTTTCGTCGGCCATGGCGTGCTCCTCTGGAGGGCCGTGCCATGCTACGACGGCAACCCCAACGGCAACGAAATGCCGGTATCGATCCAGTTGAGTAACCGCTCGCGTTGAGCGTGGAGAGCGAAGCGAACGAAGTCGAAACGCCTGACGCCCTTCGACTCCAGCCCATCTTCCAAGATGGGCCTGCGCTCAGGGCGAACGGTGAATCTACCCAAACACCGTCACCATGATCCCTTCGCGCTTCGTGCATACTGATGTTCGCGCAACGATCGCGGAGCCGTCATGCACGAACTGCCCCCGTTCCATCTGGCCTTTCCGGTCGCGTCGCTCGGCGAAGCACGCGGCTTCTACGGCGGCCTGCTCGGCTGCCCGGAAGGACGTTCCAGCGATACCTGGGTGGACTTCGATTTCTTCGGCCACCAGATCGTCGCGCATGTCGCGTCGGAAGAATTGCATGCCGCCGCAGCGCACGATGTGGACGGCGACAACGTGCCGGTGCGGCACTTCGGCGTGATCCTGGACATGGATGCGTGGCACGCGCTTGCGGAAAAATTGCGCGAAGCCGGCACCCATTTCGTGATCGAACCGCACGTACGCTTCAAGGGCCAGCCCGGCGAACAGGCCACGATGTTCCTGCTCGATCCATCCGGCAACGCGCTGGAGTTCAAGGCTTTCGCGGATCGCTCGAAGCTGTTCGCGAAATAGCGCAGAAAGCAAAACCAAAAAGTCCCCATACAAACTTCCGAATGAAGCTCCGGCCCATCGCTCCGCGTTCGACCCCTTCGGCATGGCGCATGCGGTGGGCGTAGGATGATTCCACGAGACCGGCTGCGCCCCGCCGGCCTCCTTCACGGATACGGAAGAAGGTTCGTCATGAAACCTTTGCGTGCATCGCTGATCGCCTGTGCCATCGCCGCATTCGCGGGAACCGCGACGGCATCGTCCGGATCACTCGTCGAGTTCAAGCCCAAGGTCATGCCCGTGGTAGTACAGGTCGATGCCCAGGGACAGGTCACCGACATCCTGCCGAGCGAGCAGCTCACACCGCGGCTGCAGAAGATGCTGGTCAAGCAACTCGACGCCTGGATCATCAAGCCGGCAACCGTAAAAGGCCATCCGGTGGGTAGCCGGTTCATCGTCGAAGTCGCGATGCAGGCGAAACCGCGCAAGGATGGCAACTACGACGCCAGCTTTGTTTACGTGAAGAGTATGGCGATGCCGTTCGCGGGCGCGGTGCACTGGAACGTGATCAACGGCGGCCTCGAACTGGCGCTGGTCTCCGACATGGGCGGCGGTCACGAGCGTCAGGTGTTCGATACCACGGACCGTTGGCAGGGAAATTACCAGCGAGAGCATGCGTGGCAACCGGCGACCCGCGGAGCAACGCCACGACCCGCGACCCATGCCGCGGACCGGGCGTCCTCCATGCCGACCATGATGGCCGCGCCACAAACCGCTCCGCGCAATGCCGCGAGTTCAAACGGCGCGCCACGGACGGCAAGGCAATAAGCAGGGTCGTCGTTGCCGGGTATCTCGCACGGCTCGTCCCGCCTGGGCAAGCCTGCGCGTCCGGCTGCCGGTCATATCGTCAGCCCGATGTTCCTTGTGCCAACAGCGCCG
>Ga0207652_10005643_pt1 | contig 10152 bp, 8 predicted proteins | sample KBSC63BmetaG_FD_184334 | JGI IMG/M metagenome (GOLD analysis project Ga0207652, IMG submission 184334) | Corn rhizosphere microbial communities from Kellogg Biological Station, Michigan, USA - KBS C6-3B metaG (SPAdes) (version 2) | ecosystem: Host-associated > Plants > Roots > Rhizosphere ...
GGCGGGGATCGGTTCGGCATCCGTCGTCTCATGCATCCTGACTTGCCTCTGATAACGCGACAGCCGGAGTTGGGTTGACCGCAGCTTCCCGCCCGCGCATGCCGGTATGCATGCCGTTATGATGGCCCGAGCTTGCAGGAGGGAAACATGATCACCGGCTTTCTTGCACTGTACATCTTCATGTTGGCGGCATTTACCGGCTACGAGATCATCGGTCGGGTTCCAGTCATCTTGCACACGCCGCTGATGTCGGGCTCCAACTTCGTGCACGGCATCGTGCTGGTCGGGGCAATGGTGGCGCTGGGGCATGCCCAGGGCGGCATCGAAATCACCATCGGCGTGATTGCGGTGCTGCTGGCCGCGGGCAACGTCGCGGGTGGTTACGTCGTCACCGAACGGATGCTGGAGATGTTCAAATCCAGCAAACCGGCTTCTCCGCCATCCACGGAGAAAAAATAATGGCGCTTCCAACCTGGATGCCGACTTTCGTCGAAGCGATCTATTTCATCGCCGCTGTTCTTTTCATCTGGGGTTTGAAACGCATGAGCTCGCCGCGCACCGCGCGCACGGGCATCGTGTGGGCGGGTGCCGGCATGGCGGCGGCGATCATCGTGACGTTCTTCCTGCCGGGCATGCACAACCTCGGCTGGATGATTGGCGCGATCGTCGTCGGCGTGGTGCTGTCGTGGATCGTCGGTCGGCGCGTGCCGATGACCGCGATGCCACAGATGGTGGCGCTGTTCAATGGCATGGGCGGTGGTGCGGCCGCGGCGATCGGCGCGGTGGAATTGATCAGGTTCAACGCGGCGCTGATGCCGGCGGGATTGAACACGTGGCCGATCCAGCCGGAAGCGTGGGCGCGTGGCGCGTCCGTACTGCCTTCGCTCACGCCCGTCGAACTGGTGCTGGCGTTCGTGGGCGTGCTGATCGGCGCGGTCTCGTTCACCGGTTCGCTGATCGCGTTCGCGAAACTGCAGGGCTGGATGGATCGCCGCTTCGTGTTCCCGCTGCAGCGTTGGGTGAATCTCGCGATCTTTGCGGCCGCGGTGGTGTGCGGCGCGCTCGCGCTTGCCGCCGGCATCGAAGGCCACGCGTTCGCGTGGGGCTTGCTGGTCGGGTTCATCGTGTTGTCGCTGGTGTTCGGCATCGCGATGACGTTGCCGATCGGCGGCGCCGACATGCCGGTGGTGATTTCGATGTACAACGCCTTCACCGGCCTCGCCGTCGCGTTCGAGGGCTTCGTGCTGCAGAACGAGGCGATGATCATCGCGGGCATGGTGGTGGGCGCGGCCGGCACGCTGCTGACGCAGTTGATGGCGAAGGCGATGAATCGTTCGCTCGGCAACGTGTTGTTCGGCAATTTCGGCGCGGGTGGTGGCGCGGCGCAGCAGGAAATCGCGGGCGCGCTGAAACCCATCGATGCCAACGACGCCGCCGTGATGATGGCCTACGCCGAACGCGTCGCGATCGTGCCGGGTTACGGCATGGCCGTCGCGCAGGCGCAGCACAAGATCTGGGAATTCGCGAAACTGCTGATCGAACGCGGCGTCAAGGTGAAATTCGCGATCCATCCGGTCGCCGGTCGCATGCCGGGCCACATGAACGTGCTGCTGGCGGAAGCCGGCGTGCCGTATGACCTGATCGAGGACATGGACGACATCAACCCCGAGTTCCCCAACATCGACGTGGCGCTCGTGATCGGTGCCAACGACGTGGTCAATCCGGTCGCGCGCACCGACAAGAATTCGCCGATCTACGGTATGCCGATCCTGGACGTCGCCAGGGCGAAGAACGTGATCGTGATCAAGCGTGGCCGCGGCAAGGGGTTCGCGGGCATCGAGAATGCGCTGTTCTATGCCGACAATACACGCATGCTGTACGGCGACGGCCAGGCCGCGGCGGGCGAACTGGTCACGGGCCTGAAGACGCTGGATGCGTGACGGTCATGGCCTTGGCCTTGCAAGCCACGTCGCAAGGATCGCCGCCAGCACTGCTGCGCCCGCGTAAAGCAGCACGGATGCGGCACTCAGGCCGAGCTTGGCCACCTGCAACGTGAGCCCGATGCCGCCGGTGCGGAATGCCTCGCCGAAGGGATAGCCGGTCGCCGCGGCCACCCGCGCGACCGCGACCAGAGAGGCGGCATATGCACCGGCCAGCAACACGGCCAGCGCGGCGACACTTCCCGCCCAACGTGCGTACAGGCAGCCGCAGAACTTCAACACCAACGTCAACGGGATGGCCAGCAGCAGGATCATCCAGCTCGGGCGAACACCCAATACGAGCGCGGCGAATGCGGCGACAGCGCCGGTGGCCAACGTGCACATCAACCACCCGAAGCCCGCGGTGATGCCGGCCGAAATGCGTGCGAGCGCGGATCGCGACCTGTGCGCGGGCGCGGCGGATGACGATGGGATGGATTGATCCACGCGGTTTCGCTTGGGCGACGGCATTCCCGATGATAGAACAGGCGCGTCGCGAACGGCGCAATGGGCGGGGAATGAACGACCGACATCAACGCCGGCTGATCTCCATCAGGTGCCGTCTTGACGCGTGTTGTTATCCTTGACAGATCGCGCCGTCAGCCCAATGTCCATAGCAATGTCCGGATTCAGTGCCAGCAGCGAACCCTTCACCCTGCAACGCGATTGCCATGCGGTACACGTGCCGTATGGCGACATCGTCAACTTGCCGGCGGGACAGACCGGCTACATCACCCAGTCGCTCGGCGGCAGTTTCACTGTTTACGTCGAAGGCAGCTTGTTCCGCATCGACGGCAAGGATGCGGACGCGCTGGGCAAGCCGCCGCCGGAGCCGCTGAGCGTTCCCGAGGACGCGGGCGACGAGGACGTCGAACGCGTGGTGTGGGAGCAGTTGCGCACCTGCTTCGATCCGGAAATCCCGATCAACGTGGTCGATCTCGGGCTCGTGTATGACCTCAGCCTCGAGCACCTCGACGACGGACAGCGCAAGGTGTACGTCAAGCTCACGCTGACCGCGCCGGGTTGCGGCATGGGCGACATTCTGGTCGAGGACGCGCGCACCAAGCTGGAAATGATTCCCACGATCAAGGAAGCGCAGATCGACCTGGTGTTCGATCCGCCGTGGAACCAGTCCATGATGTCCGACGAAGCGAAGTTGCAGACCGGCATGATGTGAGCGCCGCGATCGGCGTGCGGGTCGGCTAAGCTGGCTCGACTGGACCGGGTATTTGCCCGCACGGCTCGGGATTCGAAAGCATGCACGAACCACCGATGCCGGATGTCGCGACGGCCGGCGATGCGGCGGGTGCGCTGATCGATCGGGGCAACGCGCTGGTGCGGCGGGGCCGTGTCGCCGACGCGCTGGAACTCTACTTCGCTGCGGTGCAGACACAGCCCGGGCGGTTCGAGGCGCATGCCAACCTCGGTTCACTGCTGCTTGCCGCCAATCGTTTCGGCGAGGCGGAAGCGCACCTGCGGTGCGCGCTCGCGTTGCGTCCGGACCAGGCGCCGTTGCACGTCGCGTTGGGACAGGCCTGCAGTGCGCAAGGCCGCGCCGCGGAGGCCGAATCCTGTTTCATGCGCGCACTCGCGATCGCACCCGATGATGCCGGGGCACTGGTCGCCCGGGCTGGCGTGCTTCGGCAGCGTGGTCAGTTTGCGCAAGCGGCCGAGGCGTATCGGCGCGTGCTGGACCGGCAGCCGCGGTACGCATTGGCGCATTACGGACTAGGGCATTGCCTGCGCGAGCAAGGCATGGCGTCGGAAGCCGCGGACAGTTTCGCGCGCGCCGTCGCGGCGCAACCCGACTACGTCGACGCGCACTACCGCCTGGCGGTGCTGCGGCCCGGCGAAGCGGACGGTACGTACCTCGCGCAACTGGAATCGCTGCGCCCGCGCGTGGCGACGTTGGGGCTGCCACAACGGATCCGTTACTGGTTCACGCTCGGCCGGCGGCGCGAAGACGTTGGCGCGTACGACGACGCATTCGCCGCGTACGCGGAAGGCAACCGGTTGCAATACCAGTCCATGGCGCCGCCGGATCGCCACGCGGCGCAGGAAGCGCTCAATGCGAGGTTCGTGGAGCGCATCCGGTCCGTCTTCGACGGAGAGCGCTTGCGCGCGGCGTCGCGCACACGCGAGGCGGATGCGCGCGTACCGGTTTTCGTCGTCGGCATGCCGCGTTCCGGCACCAGCCTGGTCGAGCAGATGCTGGCATCACATCCGGCCGTACACGGCGGGGGCGAAATGCGGCACCTGCCCGCCGTGCTGGAAGAGACTTTCGGTTTCGAGGAATCGGAATCCTCCAACACCTACCCGGAAATCGTTCCTTCGCTTCACGCGGACGCACTGGAACGGGTGGGGCGCTCCTACCTCGATCGTGCGTGGCGTGGAGCGCGCGAAGCAAGCCACGTCACCGACAAGTTGACCGGCAATTTCCTGCACCTCGGCATGATCGCGCTGTCGCTGCCACAGGCGAAGATCATCCATGTGGCGAGGGATCCGCGCGACACTTGCTTTTCCTGTTTCGCGAACCTGTTCAGGCAGGGCGACATCGCGTACAGCTACGACCTCGGCGCGCTCGGCCGGCATTGCGTGCGTCGGCAGTCGTTGATGGCGCACTGGCACGCGCTGCTGCCTGCGAATCGCATCATGACGCTGCGTTACGAGGAACTGGTCGGCGACACGGAGCACGTGTTGCGCGGGCTGCTGGATTTCCTCGAACTCCCCTGGGACGAACGCTGCCTCGAGTTCCATCGACAGCAGCGCGCGGTGCACACGGTGAGCGTCGGCCAGGTCGGGAGGCCGGTGTATGCAACCTCCGTTGCACGCTGGCGCCATTTCGAACCGCACCTCCAGCCCTTGCTCGACATTCTTGAAAAGGGTCGTTGAGCGCCGGCAGGCGGCTGCGGTTTTACCGGTGAACCGGCGCAACGTGGTGACTGTCTGCACGCTGAACGCCTTGCTGCGTTGCAGCGTGACCGATAATTGACAATTGTTTACGTTGCTCGGGTTCGCTGGTGTGAGGGCGCCATTCGGGCAGTCCGCACACGCGCCGTCCGGTGCGTTTGCTTGCAAGGTTTCAAGCAGGGCTTGGCGGCCGCGCGCCGCCGGGTGGGGAGTATGCATGGCGGATTTTGCGTCGCGCGGTCGCGTGTTCGCAACGCGTTGCCGTGCGTATTCCCTACCAGAAAGGAGCTCTGTGATGCCAAGCAATCTCCGATTGAAGGCCCTGGTCGTTGCCATGGGCCTGGCTGCCGGTTCGGCAGCGTTCGCTGCAACGCCCGCTGCCGTGCTCGCCAACACATCCGTCGTCCAACTGGCCACCCAGTTGCGCGCGGGTGACTCGGTGACCGGTCCGATGGCGCTTACGAAAACGATGCGGGTGACGCTGTCGTTGCACTGGCGCAACGAAGCGGAACTGAAAGCGTTCATCGCCAACCCCCACCACGAGAACCTGACCCATGCCGAGTTCGTGGCCAAATACGGCCCGGGCGAAGCACAGGTGAACCAGGTGAAAGCGTTCCTGCGCCAGCAGGGTTTCCACAATATCCAGGTGACGTCCGACAACCTGCTGGTGTCCGGCGAAGCGCCGGTATCGACCGTGCAGGCGGCGTTCCACACCAGCATGGTGAACGTGCGCACGAGGCACGGCCGGATGGCGTACGCCAACGCGACCGAAGCGCGCATTCCGAATGCGTTGCAAGGCGTCGTACATGAAGTGCTGGGCCTGCAGAACGTGCACCGCTTCCACGTGCTGGAACCACACACGCTGGCGGCCAGCGAAACAGGCCACAATCCGACCGATTTCGCATCGATCTACAACGCCGGCAGCACCGCGACGGCGTCCAGCATCAACATCGGCATCATCACGCAGGGCAGCATGACCAACGTGCAGAGCGACTTCCAGTCGTTCCTGAGCCAGAATGGTTATGGCAGTATCCCGATGAACGTGGTCAAGGTCGATGGTGGCGGCAGCGGCACCAGCGGCGACGACGAATGGGATCTGGATAGCCAGGACATCGTCGGCATTTCCGGTGGTGTCAAGGCGCTGTACCTGTACGACACCGCTTCGCTGTCGACCCAGGATCTGGTCGACGACTTCAGCAAGGCCACCACCGACAATCTGGTGCGCGCGGTGAACGTGTCAATCGGCGGCTGCGAGACCGGCACCGAAACCAACGGTGCCGCCACGGGCGACAACGTTTTCCAGGAAGCCGATTCCGAGGGCATGACCTTCTCGATTTCCACGGGTGACTCCGGCGCCGACGAGTGCGGCAACGGCGGCACCACGCCGAGCTGGCCCGCGGACTCCGAGTATGTCGTGGCCGTCGGGGGCACCGATCTGTATACCTCCGGCTCGACGGCCTGGTCGAATGAAACCGCGTGGGCCGATGGCGGCGGAAGCCCCTCCACCTTCGAGCCGATGCCGAGCTGGCAGCAGGGCGTGGGCAAGAACGCCGGTCACAGCACGCGTGGCTTGCCTGACGTGGCTTTCGATGGTGACCCCAATTCAGGCGCCATCATCATCGTCCATGGTTCGACCGAACAGGTCGGCGGCACCAGTCTGTCTTCGCCTTTGTTCGTGGGCGTGTGGGCGCGCACCCTGGCCGCCAATTCGAGTCTCGGCTTTGCCGCGCCCCTGATCTATCAGGATGCCGCGTCGCATTACGCCACCGACTTCCATGACGTGACGTCGGGCAGCAACGGTGGCGAAACCGCCGCGACGGGCTGGGACTACACCACCGGCTTCGGCTCGATCAACATCGCGAACTTCGTCGCGAATGTCGCCGGTGGCGTGAGCCCACCGCCACCGCCGCCACCGCCGCCACCGCCACCGCCACCTCCACCGCCGCCGGGTGGAACGTTCTCGAACAACACGCATTACACGATCGGGGACGACGCCACGGTGACGAGCACGATCAGCGTGACGGGTGAATCCGGCTACGCACCCTCCGACCTCCCGGTGCACGTCAACATCACCCACAACTGGTCGGGCGACCTGGAAATCGTGCTGTATGCGCCGAACGGTTCGTACGCGATCCTGCAGTACCCCGACTACAACAACGACGGCAACATCAGCACCACGTACGATGTCAACGCTTCCTCGGTGCTGAGCGATGGCACCTGGAAGCTCAAGGTCATCGACGACGACGTCTGGGGGGATGGTGGCGACTATGGCACGCTCACCGGTTGGAGCATGACCTTCTGAGGAAGCCTTGAGTCATCACGCATGACGTTCGATGAAGGCTTGGGCCCGGTCGCTCGCGACCGGGCCTTTCTTGTCTGGTCTGGCGTGGTGTTCGGCAGCGCGGGCAGCCTTCCATCAAGGCCTGCGATCCACGCCTTGGTGCATTGCAGCGTGACATCGGTTCGCGGCCGGCGTTACGGTGCAGCGGCTTGCACGCGTGAGGGCGCGCGCTTGCGGTCTGGAGAATGTCGAGCTTCATGCTTCGTGCATTTTCACGCGGGTGTCGGACCAGAGTGGTGCGGGGAGATTGGGCCGGCTGGCTGTTTCGTTCCCGCCATGCACACGAGAGTCTGCAAGCTCGATCACATTTCGTGCGCACCCGAGGAGACTTCGATGACACACAAGTTGCATTTGAAGAGTTTGGTCGTTGGTCTGGGCCTCACTGCTCTCACGTTGACCTGCGCCGCGGCGCCTGTCGGCACCAGAATGGTGGCACACGCCACCGCATTGCACGCCGGCGACGCGGTGACGGGGCCGATGTCGCTTGCCCAGCCGCTGCGCGTGTCGGTTTCGCTGCAGTTGCGCGACGAGACGCAACTGCGGGCCTTCATTGCCAATCCAAGCCATCCCAATCTGACGCCCGCGCAGTTCACCGCGCAGTACGGACCGAGCGAGGCGGACGCGAATGCCGTTGCGGCCTGGCTCAAGCAGCATGGCTTTTCCGACGTCAGCATTTCATCCAACCGCCTGCTGGTTTCCGCCACCGCGCCGGCGGCTGCGGTGCAGTCCGCGTTCCACACGAACGTGGTGCGGGTGCATACCCATGATGGGCGCAACGCGTTCGCCAACGCGACCGACGCGTCGATTCCCGCTTCGCTGCACGGCGTAAGCGGCGTGCTCGGCCTGCAGACGGTGCACGTCCCGCACAGGGTCGGGCATGTCATGAAAGGCAAGCCAGGCGGCGGCGGTGGCTCGATCATCGGCCACAACCCGACCCGGTTCCCGTCGATCTATGGCGGTACCAGCCTGCCGACCGCGGCGGGCGTGACCGTCGGCATCATCTCGAATGGCGACCTGACCCAGACGCTCGCCGACCTCAACACGTTCACCTCGCAGAACGGCCTGGCGGCCGTGACGACGCAGATCGTCAACACGGGTGGCACCGGCACCGACACCAGCGGCACGGCCGAATGGGATCTCGACAGCCAGGACATCGTCGGCATGGGCGGCGGCCAGGTCGGCAAGATCGTCTTCTACAACATCCCGACGCTGGCGAACTCGAGCATGGTGGCCGACTTCAACACTGTGGTCAGCGCGAATGCGGCCAAGGTCATCAACGTGTCGTTGGGTGAGTGCGAAACCTCGGCCGAGGGCGACGGTTCGGCCGCGGCCGCCGATGCGATTTTCCAGCAGGCCGACGCACAGGGACAAACGTTCTCGGTGTCCTCGGGCGATTCGGGTTCCAACGAATGCGGCAGGGGCGGCCCGCGTGGCACCACGCCGAGCTGGCCGGCCAGTTCGCCGTACGTGGTGGCGGTGGGCGGCACCACGCTGAACGCCACGACCACGACCTGGCAGGGCGAGACGGTGTGGTCCGGCACAGGCGGCAGCCCCAGCACCTTCGAGCCGATCCCGAGCTGGCAGGTGGGCGTCGGCCAGAACGCCGGCAGCCAGTATCGCGGCGTGCCCGACATCGCCTTCGACGCCGATCCCAACAGCGGCGCCATCATCGTCGTCAACGGCAGCCCCGCGCAGTACGGCGGCACCAGCCTGTCGTCGCCGCTGTTCGTCGGCTTCTGGGCGCGCATGATCGCCGCCAAGGGCACCGGCATTGGCTTCGCAGCACCCAAGCTCTACCAGTTGCCCGCGTCGGCGTTCCACGACGTGACTTCCGGCAGCAATGGTGCCGAGAGCGCGGCGCCGGGTTGGGATTACTGCACCGGTTTCGGCAGCATCATCATGAGTCAGGCGGCTGCGTCGCTTTGACCTCGCGCTGCCGTTGCAACTTCGAGCCCGGCATATGCCGGGCTCTTTTTTTGGACGGCCGATGCGGGGTTTGCTGCTACGCAAGTTCCTCGAAGCGGTTGGCCGCGCGGTTCTTGCGCACGTGCTCGGGGTCCCAGATGCGGCCGTTCATGGCGATCCACACGCCGTCGCCCAGGCTTTGCACTGCGCCCACCGCGCAGCCGATGTTGAACACCGCGTCCGAACCCTGGAAGCGCGCCGGGTTCAATGCGCCGGTCAACACGATGGTCTTGCCAACGAGTCCGGCGAGCGCGCGCGCGGTTTCGACCATGGTGTCGGTGCCGTGGGTGATGAGGACATGTCGATGCGCCTGCCGCTCGATCGCGGCGCGGATCGCCTGGCGATCGGCGTCGGTCATTTCCAGGCTGTCCTTGCGCAGCACCGAGACCACGTCGAATTCGAACCCCACCCCGAGCTGGGCCAGGATGTCGCCGATCTGCGGCGCGCCGATCTGGTAGTCCGACTTGGCGTCGAAATACACCTTGTCGATGGTGCCGCCGGTGGTGATCACGGTCAGGTGCTGCATCGCGGCGTGTCCTCGGGGCGGTAGGAACCCGAATTATCGCAGCGCGACCCAGGAAAACCACTGCTCGACAGGCCTCAGAAGAACCGTCGCGAGCGAAGGCAGATTGCGTGACGCCGACTAAATCGGCAGGACTGCCGATTTGAACGCCGCAGGCGGCCCACTGGGTGAGCCACATGGATGTGGCGAATCAGCGCAGCAGCGGAGCGTACACGTCAGCACGTGAGCATTGCGAGCACCGCCGGCGCGCAGGCTGGCGAGCGCGGCAGATCATTCAGAGGTCCCGCGAGGCATGCGCCCGTCGCGAACCCATGGCATAATCCGCTGTCTTTTGGGCAGACAAGCCGCCTTGCGGCCGCCCCGCAACCGAGAGTCCCGCATGTTGTCAACGATCATCGCCGCCGCCGCGGCGCCGGCCGCGCAGGCAAGTTCGA
>Ga0207652_10005644_pt1 | contig 10151 bp, 5 predicted proteins | sample KBSC63BmetaG_FD_184334 | JGI IMG/M metagenome (GOLD analysis project Ga0207652, IMG submission 184334) | Corn rhizosphere microbial communities from Kellogg Biological Station, Michigan, USA - KBS C6-3B metaG (SPAdes) (version 2) | ecosystem: Host-associated > Plants > Roots > Rhizosphere ...
GCTTGCCGCCGTCATTGCGTATGGCCGCAGCCGCGTCGCGCCCATTCCGGCACGGACACGCCCGGCCGCCAAGCCGGCGACGACCATCGGCGTCGCGCGCGCGGCCTGACGGATCGCGTCATGAGAAGTCTCTAGTTTCAGAACTCTCGGTGGGTCGGCGAGCGGGCGCCGCGAACCTGCGCGGCGCGATGCTCAGGCCGACTCGCTGTCGTCCTCGAGGTATCGCCGGATCGACACGAACGCGAAGTACGCCGCCGCCGCGCCGGATGCATATGTGCCCAACCCGATCGAGATGCTGCGGCGCATCTGATCGCGAAGATCGCGGGCCAACGATCTCGTGACGTCCGCCTCGGCGGCACCGAGCACCGACGCATCGCCGGACGGGGCGTTCGCAAGATGCGTGATCTTCCAGGCGACGACGAGCATGAGCACAAGGGGCAGCACACCCGCCAGATGCGCCCTGCGATCACGCCACAGCGGCGCAACGAACGGCGCCGACAGCGCGGCGACCGCAAGCAAGCCGTAGATCCCGACGGACCCGCCCGCGCCCGATACGCGCTGCAACAGAGCACCATCGCCCGAGTTGATCGCGCCGAGTGCTTGCCAGAAGGTGAGATTCACGCGGCCGACGGGCGTCGCGAGCGATGCCGCGACGAGAAAGAACCAGCCGGTCACGAGAATCGCGCCCGCCGTGAGCGCCGACGCGCCGTAGCGAGCGACCGCGCGACGCGCGAACGCTCCACCGTGTGCCCGCACGCCGCCGAGCACGTGGGCACCTTGCTCGCGCGCGAGCAGTAGGCCGGGCACAGCCGTTACGGATACGACCCTGCCGCCCTCGATGTCGACGTCGACGACCTTGCCGGCGACCGGCGGCGCGGAGGACTTCCAGATGCCTTCGAGCGTAAACGGATATTGCGTCTCGTCGACGACGAGCAATCCAGGGCCGACCGCAGTGTCGCGGAGGATTCTGCCTCGACGAATCATGAGTTGTCCCATTCGGGTACGCGACGCACGGCTGCTCGAGGGGTTCTGCTTGATGACGTTGCGCGGGATGCGCGGCGAAACCGTCATGCGACGATCACACTCGTTGCGGCCCCTCGGGACGAGGCGTATGATTGCTGCCCGCCCTTTGCGACTCGCCGCCAATGGAATCGAACGACGCTGTCCGAGACCCCGGCGCGGGCGCCGTCTCATCGACCGCGCCCGCTGCGGATCAGGCTGTGCTGGACGCAATGTTCAGCGCCGCGTACGACGAGTTGCGTCGTCTTGCGCGCGCGATTCGTCGCGACGACGCCAGCGCGACGATCGATCCCACGGCGCTCGTCAACGAAGCGTGGCTCAAGCTCGCCGGCACACCGGGGCTCGCGTCGACGTCGCCGCTGCATTTCCGTCGCATCGCTGCGCGTGCGATGCGGCAGGTGCTCGTCGAAGCCGCGCGTCGACGGCACGCCCGAAAGCGCGGCGGCGTCGACGCCGTGATGGTGACGCTCGATCATGGGCTCGACGGCGCGCTCGCCCGCGACACGGATGTTCTACAGCTCGACGCTGCGCTCGAGGAGCTCGCGCGCATCGAACCACGACAGGCCTCGATGATCGAAGCTCGCTTCTTCGGCGGCTTCAGCGTCGCCGAAACCGCACATGCCCTCGGCGTCTCCGAAGCGACGGTGCTCCGCGACTGGCGCGTGGCGAGAGCATGGCTCATCGACGCGTTACGGTCGGCAGATTGACGCTTTCCCGCCTCACGCACGGAGGCACCATGGACGCGGTTCGGTGGCAGCGTATCCAGACGATCTTTCACCAGGCAGCGGATCTGCCGCCCGCGAGCCGCGGCGCATTCGTCGATGCGGAATCGGCCGGCGACGCGGAGCTCGCGCATGATGTGAAGCGCTTGCTCGATGCCGATGCTGAAGGCGGCGCGATCATCGATGAGCCGCTCGCGCGCGTCGCGAAGGACATCGTGGTCGATCTCGCACCACCCGGTGTGATGTTCGGCCCATATCGTCCGCAGCGGCCGCTCGGTGAAGGCGGCATGGGCGTCGTCTATCTGGCAGAACGAAGCGATCTGCACGTGCGCGCCGCGGTGAAGGTGCTGCGCGATGCGTGGCTGTCGCCCGCCCGCCGAGATCGATTCGCGGCTGAACAGCGCATGCTCGCGCAGCTCAATCATCCAGGCATCGCGCGTCTCTACGACGCGGGTACGCTCGGCGACGGCACGCCTTGGATTGCGATGGAGTACGTCGACGGATTGAATCTCGTCGACTACTGTCGGCAGCACACCCCGACCCTTCGCGAGCGGCTGCGCCTGTTCCGCGACGTGTGCGACGCGGTCGGACACGCGCATCGCCATCTGATCGTGCACCGCGATCTCAAGCCGTCGAACATTCTCGTCACGCGCGACGGTCAGGTGAAGCTCGTCGACTTCGGCATCGCGAAACAGCTCGAGCCCGACGAGAACGCGGATCTCACGCGGACAGGCATGCGTCCGATGACGCCGGCGTACGCCGCACCCGAGCAGCTTCGCGGCGAGCCGATCGGCGTTCACACGGACGTCTACACGCTCGGCGTGGTGCTGTACGAGCTGCTCACCGGGCGCTTGCCGTTCGACGTTGCGCGTTCGACGCCCGAGGAAGTCGCCACACGCATCATGTCGACGGAGCCCGAGCGGCCGTCGCAGGCAGTGCGGGACACGCCCGGTGGCCTGGTTGCGAATGCCGCGGCGTGGGCAGACCTCGACGTGATGTGCCTGACCGCGATGCGCCCCGATGCCGCGCGACGCTATGCGACCGTGGAAGCGCTCGTGCGCGATGTTGATCATTTTCTCAATGGCGAACCGCTCGACGCGCGGCCCGAGGGAACGCGATATCGACTCGGCAAGTTCGCTCGGCGGCATCGCGCGGCGCTGGCGAGTGCCGCGGCGGTCGTCGTGCTCATCATCGGCCTGGTCACGTTCTACACCATTCGCCTCGCCGCCGCGCGAGATGCCGCCGTCGCCGAAGCGGCGCGAAAGGATCGCATCGAGCGATTCACCCTCGACCTCTTCAACGGCGGCGACGAAGAGCAAGGTCCCGCCGATTCGCTTCGCGTTCTCACGATGCTCGATCGTGGCGTCTCGGCGGCGCGCGCGCTCGACAACGATCGTGCGACACAAGCCGACATGCTCGTGACGCTCGGTGGCGTCTACACCAAGCTCGGGCGATACGATCGCGCGGATTCGCTGCTCAATGCATCGCTGACCACGCGTCGTACGCTCTTTGGGCAGGACAATCCGGATGTCGCCGCGAGCCTGCTCGCGCTCGCGACGCTTCGGGAGGAACAGGGCAATCTTGCAGAGGCCGAGAAGTCGGCACGGCAGGCAATGGACATGCTGCGTCGTGTGCGTCCGCCGGGACATCCAGACGTTGCGAAGGCAATGACGATCGTGGGACGCATCCTCCAGGAGCGGGGAGACACGGAGCACGCGATCGCGCTGCTGCAGGACGCCATCAAACTCGAGTCGCTCGCCGGGGCCGAGGAACGGGATCTCACGACGACGTTGCAGACGCTGGCCGTGACGTACTTCACCGCCGGCCAGCTTCCCCAGGCGGATTCGCTGTATCGTGCCGAGCTCGTGATCGATCGGCGGATCTTCGGCGAGCGTCATCCGCAGGCGGCGTCGGATATCATGGATCTCGGCTCGATCGCGTTTCAGCGCGCGCAGTATGTGCAAGCCGAGAGTCTGTATCGGCAGGGCGTCGCGATCGACGAGGCCTGGTATGGTCCCGAGCGTCCCGCGATGGCCGGGCCGTTCCTGCTGCTGGGCCAGGCGCTCGTGAAGCTGGGAAAGACGGCGGAGGCGGATTCGCTGCTGCGGCGTTCACTCGCGATTGCGCAGCGCGTTCACAGCGGGCCGCATCCGGACGTCGCGCGCACGCTCAATGCGCTCGGCGCCAACGCCGCGGCGCGCGATCACCAGGCCGAGGCGGAGGACTATTATCGGCGGTCGGGTGACATGCTGCGCGCGCTGTATGGGGCCGACAACGTGTATGTCGGTGCATCGCTCGCCAACATTGCGACCACGTGGCTCATGCGACGCGATTATCCGAAGGCCGAGCAGCTCTTCCGGGACGCGCTGGCGGTGTACGCGAAGGTTCAGCCCAGGCCAGATCTCTATATCGGCATTGCCCGGGCGAAGCTCGGTCGCACGTTGGCGCGCGAAGCGCGCTGGCGTGACGCGGAACCCGAGCTGCGGACGGCATATGAGATCATGAATAAGCAGGCGCCGGCATCCGAATGGGCGGCGAGCTCGCGTGAAGATCTCGTCGCGACGTACACCGCGCTCGGTCGCGCCGACGAGGCACAGAAATATCGAACCGGGGCAGTGGCGGCGGCGAAACCCTGAAGCACGTAAAGCATGGAGCAACGAGAACGGCGCGCCCGAAAGCGCGCCGTTCTCGTTGATTGGAGCTCAGGTTCAGCGCTTACCGACGAGCTGGCGCAGCACGTACGGCAGGATGCCGCCGTTGCGATAGTAATTCATCTCCTCCGGCGTATCGATGCGCGCGAGGACCTTGAACTCCTTGGTCGTGCCGTCCTGGCCCTTTGTGCGAACCGTGAGCGTCGCGCGCGGCGTGAGCTTGTCGTCGAGCCCGACGATGTCGAACGTCTCGAAGCCTGTGATGCCGAGCGATTGGCGAGTGTCGCCATTCGTGAACTCCAATGGCAGCACGCCCATGCCGACGAGGTTCGAGCGATGGATGCGCTCGAACGATTCGGCGATGACGGCCTGCACGCCGAGGAGGATGGTGCCCTTCGCGGCCCAGTCGCGCGACGAGCCGGTGCCGTACTCCTTGCCGGCGACGATGACCAGCGGGGTGTTCTCCGCCTGGTGTTTCATCGCGACGTCGTAGATGGGCTGGGGGGCCCCCCCCGCTTCGAAGGTACTCAATCCACCCTCGGTTCCCGGCACCATTTCATTGCGCAGCCGAATATTCGCGAACGTCCCGCGCATCATCACTTCATGGTTGCCGCGCCGCGCGCCGTACGAGTTGAAATCCTTCTTCTCCACGCCATGCGCGATGAGCCACTTACCCGCCGGGCTCGACGCCGGAATGTTGCCCGCCGGAGAGATGTGATCCGTCGTGATCGAGTCGCCGAGCACCGCGAGTGCGCGCGCACCCGTGATCGCACGAACGCCCGGCGGCTCCATCGTCATGCCCTCGAAGTACGGCGGGTTCTTCACGTACGTCGAATCGGCGTCCCACGCGTACGTCTCGCCCTTCGGCACCTCGAGCTGCCGCCACTGCTCGTCGCCCTTGAAGACGTCCGAGTACTGCGACTTGAAGAAGTCCGCTTTCACGCTGCGGATGACTTCGTCCTGCACTTCCTGCGGCGACGGCCAGATGTCGCGCAGGAACACGGGTCCGTCCTTGCCGACGCCGATCGGCTCGCGCGTGAGATCGAGATCCATGCGCCCCGCGAGCGCGTACGCGACCACCAGCGGCGGCGACGCCAGATAGTTGAAGCGCGTGAGCGGATTGACCCGTCCCTCGAAATTACGATTTCCTGATAGCACCGCCGCGGTGACGAGCTTGTTGCTCTCGATCGCCTGCGCGATCGGCTCGGGCAGTGGACCCGAGTTGCCGATGCAGGTCGTGCAGCCGTAGCCCACGAGTTGGAAGCCGAGCTGGTCGAGGTATTCCTGCACACCGGCCTGGCGCAGATAATCGGTGACGACCTTGGAGCCCGGCGCGAGCGACGTCTTCACCCACGGTTTGCGCTGCAGCCCCTTCTTCACCGCATTGCGCGCGAGCAGGCCGGCGGCAAGCATCACCGACGGGTTCGACGTATTCGTGCAGCTCGTGATCGCGGCGATGACGACCGCGCCGTGGCGCAGCGTGAACGTCTGGCCGTTGTACTCGACTTTCGCGCCGTTCGACGGTTCCTCTCCGTCAGCGACCAGCACCGCGCTCGGGTTGAGCTCCGGCACCGCGGAGACCTTGGTGGCGTCCTTGACTTCTGCTGCGGCGGCGGGCGTACCGAGCTTCGCAAGATCGGCCTCGAGCGCTTCGCGGTACATCGTCTTCGACTTCGAGAGCGGCACCCGATCCTGCGGACGCTTCGGGCCCGCGAGGCTGGGCTCGACGATGCCGAGGTCGAGCTCGAGTGTGTCGGTGAAAATGGGATCGGGCGTTGCGTCCGTGCGGAAGAGGCCCTGCTCCTTGGTGTAGGCTTCCACGAGCTTGACGTGATGTTCGGGACGCCCGCTCAATCGCAGGTACTTGAGTGTTTCCTCATCGCAGGGGAAGAAGCCCATCGTCGCGCCGTACTCGGGCGCCATGTTCGCGATCGTCGCACGATCGGCGAGCGGAAGCGAGCTGAGGCCGGTGCCGTAGAACTCGACGAACTTGCCGACGACTTTCTTCTTGCGGAGCATCTCGGTCACCGTCAGCACGAGATCCGTCGCCGTGGCGCCCGGCGGAAGCTTGCCGTGCAACTTGAATCCGACGACCTCCGGAATGAGCATCGACACGGGCTGGCCGAGCATCGCGGCTTCGGCTTCGATGCCGCCGACGCCCCAGCCGAGAACGCCGAGGCCGTTGATCATGGTCGTGTGCGAGTCCGTCCCGACGAGCGAGTCGGGATACGCGACGGATGCGCCGTCCTCTTCCGATACGAAGACTGTCTTTCCGAGATACTCGAGGTTCACCTGGTGGCAGATGCCGGTGCCCGGCGGAACGACGCGGAAGTTCTTGAACCCGTCCTGGCCCCAGCGCAGGAACAGATAGCGTTCCTTGTTGCGCTCGAACTCGAGCTCGGTGTTGATGAGAAACGCGGCCTGCGAGCCATACTCGTCGACCTGCACGGAGTGGTCGATGACGAGGTCGACGGGCTGAAGCGGGTTGATGCGTTGCGGATCGCCGCCAAGAGCTCTGAGCGCGTCACGCATCGCGGCAAGGTCGACGACGGCGGGCACGCCCGTGAAATCCTGCAACAACACGCGGCTCGTTCGGAACGCGATCTCCTTCTCGGCTCTGCTGGTGACGTCCCAGCGTGCCATCGTCTCGATGTCGCCGCGTTTGACGAACGCGTCGTCCTCGTTTCGAAGGAGATTCTCGAGGAGAATCTTCAGCGAGAAGGGAAGCTTCGCGGCGTTGCCGCCGGAGGCCTGGTCGAGCGCGGCGAGACGGAAGATCGTGTAGGTCTTTCCGTCGACGGTGAGCGTCGCGCGGCTGCCGAAGGAATTCTTGCTTGTCATGGGAGTCGTCTTTCGGGCACGCCCGCTCTCGGGGGCCACAAGGAATAGACGGAGCCACTGGCGGGGCGCGCACGCCGTTCGCCAGGCTGTGGCTTAATCTAATTCGGTCGGCTCGGACCGCGCGCGGCCGGAATGCCCCCGCTAAGCCCCGAGCTTCTTCAGAGCCTCGATCTTCGGCTTACGACTCTTCGGCGAATCGAGACTGAACGAGCGTGCGTCACCGAGCTGATCGCGAACGCAGGACTCGGTCTTGTCGACCGCGGACTTCAATCCCTTGTCCTTCTTTCCGGCGAACGTCGCCCAGACGATGCGTCCGTCGTCCACGTCGTACTCCCAGTAGCCGATCAGCCGGCCGCGATCGAAGATCGCATGCGCCGCGAGATCGGTCAGGGCGCCGCCGGGCTTGTCGCCGAACGTGAGCCTCGCGACGGTCTCGCGGTCCTTCGCATCGACGAGCGTCGACACGTCGCGCCGCGCCGCGGAGATGGAGTCGAGGCTGCTCACGAGCGCGTATTGCGGCTCGCTCGGCGCCGTGAACTTGACGAACGCGTCGACGTCCCCCGGGAGCAGCAGCCGATCGCTCTCCGGCCCGATCGAAGCCAGCCCGAGTGACTTCACGGCGTCCTGCGCCGCCTTCACGCCCAGACCGGAAAACCATTGGAATTCTTTCATGGTCGCGGGCCCGACCCAGCGAAAGAATCTCCGTGCGAGCTTCGTCAACGCCGCAGCCTGATCGATCTTCGACTTCGCGAACGGACTGGGCGTCCAGCGGACGTATTTGTATCGCTGTTGGTCGAGGCGCCCGCCGATGGGCACTCGACGAATGTCACCACGCGCCTGCAAACGGCCGAGCGCGATGGGGAGCGTCGTGATCATGCCCTTCTTCTTGCCTTCTTCGCCCAGGCTGCGGACGGCTTTGCCGGCGGACTGTTTGATCGCCTCGGGATCGAGCGGCTCGCCGTCGAGCGTCTCGAGGACCGCGCCCTCCAGCTTCGCGATCTCCTTCTCGGTGACGCCGAGCTTCGCCGCGGTTCGCATGTCGGCGTCCAGCGCGGACTGGCCCACGACCAGCGCAATCGCATAGTCGGCGGCGGGGACGACGTACGTGCAGCCGCGAGCGGCGGGAAGCTCATGGATCTCGAGCTTCGCCACCGCGGCGTCTGCTGCTTCGCGCGAGGTGCCGGCGCGTGCGAAGAGTGAGAGGTACGGCCCGACACCGCCGACGGATCGCGCCCAGCCGGCCTGATTCAGGATCTCCGCTGGCTTCGTGCCGTCGAGCGAGCCGTCGAGGCCCTGGCGGGCCCACCACCACGCGCGGAGTTTTGATTCGAGATCTGGCATAGAGTTGTCATCCTCTGCGAGCGGAGGATCTGCTGTTCCGGTTCGTGGCTGCTACGACTTGGCCTCAACGCCGTGCATCGAGCATTTCAGCATCGCGTTTGTCGGGCGGGAGGGAGGCGTTGCTTGGAGCCGACGCGTCGCCCGTCGCTCTGGTTTTCACGGCGTGATCGGCGGCGTTCCTCCACCTGGCCCGCCAGTTCCGCTGCCAGCAGCACCGCCAGCAGTCATCGGCGTCCCGATGCCGGCGCCTCCACCCATCAACTGCACGGCCTGTGCGGCCGCACCCGTCGGCGTCTTCTTCTTGATGAACGGCACTCCGTTGGCGATCCAGTCCGCCTCCGGCGCGTCCTTCAGATAATGATCATAGAACTGGTGCATGCGCACCTGCACGTCGTACTGATTGTCGTAGCGCGTGAACCCGTGGCCTTCGCCTTCGTACGAGAGGAAGATCACCGGCTTGTGCAGGAAACGCAGCGCGTTGTAGAACTCCACGCCCTGGAGCCACTCCGTCGAGCCGTCGTTCGTGCCCTGGAGAATCAGGAGCGGTGTGTTCATCGTCTTCGCGTGGAACACCGCCGACTGATCCATGAACAGGTCGAGGTTGTCGTACGGATTCGTGCCGAATCGACCCTGCCCGTAGACATCGTACCGGTGCTGATTGGTGCCGCTCGTCTTCCAGAGCTGGTTGAAGTCCGCAATGAGATCCACGGCCGCCGCACGAATCGCGATCGCGGCGAACATCTTCGACTGCGTCGCGATGTACGCGCCGCCCTGGCCGCTGTAGCTGCCGCCGTGCAGACCCACGCGCTTCGGATCCGCGTAGCCGAGGTCCTCGGTTTTCTTCACCGCGGCTTCGACGGAGTTGAGCATGTCCGTGTGCGAACGGCCCGTGTGGTAGTACACGTCCGGCAGCAGCACGAGGTACCCGTTGCTCACGTAGTCGACGTACTCGGGGGCCGACGCATAGCGCGGCACCTCGTATTCGTTCTGGTGATCCGAGAGCTTCTCGTAGAAGTACACGAGCATGGGACGCTTCTGGCCCGGCTGATAGTCATCCGGCACCGCGAGCGTGCCCTGAAGGCGATGGCCGTCCTTGTCCTTGTACTCGATGAGAATTCTGTGGCCCCACTTGAACTGATCCTGTTGCGGATTGGCGAGCGTGAGGCGCTGCGGATTCGCGAACTTGCCGTCCGTCACCCAGTAGTCCGGGAAGTCGACGTACGTCTCGCGCGTGAGCAGCACGCGGTCGGCGTTCTTCGCCTTGATCGGACGCCCGAACGTCCGGTCCTCGTACACGAGCGGCGTCAGGTGGCCCTCGGAGAGTTGATAGAATCCTGATTTCTTCGTCCACTCGCCGAACGCCGACAGCACGACCGGCTTGCTGAGATCGATCGTCGTCGCGGCGCCGGCGCCTCCACGTCCACCACCGCCGAATCCACCGGGACCGCCTGCCGGCGCATCGGCGTCGAGCGGCACGTATCGGAAGCGAATCTCGTTCTTCGTGCCTTCACCATTCGTGATGTTCTTCGGCGCGCTGCTGCCGTCGAGCGACACGAGCCACAGATCGTAGCGGTGA
>Ga0207652_10005650_pt1 | contig 10147 bp, 14 predicted proteins | sample KBSC63BmetaG_FD_184334 | JGI IMG/M metagenome (GOLD analysis project Ga0207652, IMG submission 184334) | Corn rhizosphere microbial communities from Kellogg Biological Station, Michigan, USA - KBS C6-3B metaG (SPAdes) (version 2) | ecosystem: Host-associated > Plants > Roots > Rhizosphere ...
CAGCTACGATTCCAGTTGCAGAAGCAACCTTGATCGTGGTTGTGCTGGAGCTGGTTACAGCGGTCGCCAGCGAAGTGGTAGTGATGGCGGTCTGCGCTACTCCCGGAATTGAGAACAGCGCCAGAACCAGCCCAATCAGAAGAGATTTCCAGTTTTTCATGTCTTTATGTCCTTTTCAGATTGAATTGGTCTTACGCTCCGGCGATTGCAACCGCGCCGTTGTCTTGATAGAAGTTGCCGAACCCGATGCACATGTCAAAGCGGTTCGTCATCTTCGACTCCCTCTGATCCCATGCCCGGACAAAGCGAGTGCTCATGCCGGTATCAGGGTCCGTGGTGATTTCACCCTGCTCAACTGCTTTGGGAACTTCAAACTTCCCGCCAGCAAGAGCAAAGGCATACTTGGACAGCAGGAGGGAAACGACTCCAGACAATCCGCTTGGGGTGGTGGTTCCGGGCCAGAAGGTCAATGCCGCAGAGTTCGCCGGCAGGGAATCAACGTTCTGGTACTGCGAACCAGGTCCGAAGATGGCCGGGAGCACATTCAGGGTGTCATTCCCACCCGTAAGAGTCAGGTCTTGGGTTGCGGTAAACATCTGCGCTCCCATCGAACCAGCTCTACGAGTGCGCGGGTTGACGCCGTTCACGCTGGCGATAGAGAACTTGTCGCCTTTGAGAATGGTGTCTCCGTTGGTCCCGGTAATGACAAGCGAGCTGCCAGACTGGCCAGCGCCGCTGATGGACGTGGTATGTGAAGCCGCCGTCCCAGCAGTATGCTTGAACAGCGAGTTGCAGTTGTACCACTCGCCGCCCATTGCCGTTCCCACAACGCCCTCACGGAACATGCGGGAGATTTCAGGGGCCGGGTTGAACTGCGTGACGTTCGCCTGTACATAAGCCTGCATCAAGGAAGGACTCACGCAAAAATGCCTGATTCCCTTGGGGCAAGCCTTTTCGTACAAACGACGCTGCGCAGAGGCAAACGAGTTGATTGTGGTTCCGTCAGTTCCCAGCGTGCCAAACACGTTGGAAGCGTTCTGGTAGGCCCAAAGAGCCGCGCGAGAGTCGGTTTCCTGTGCAAGCTGGCGGGCAGCGGGGAAGAGATAGTTTTCTTCGAGTTCTTTCTTCGAGCGTTCCATTTTGACTAAACGCTCGTAAGAATCCCATTCAAAGTGAATCCCGAAAATCTGATCCAGGTTGATGGTGGTGGAGAGTCGGGCAATGCCCTGAGGATCGTAACCGAGTCCATCAGTGACAAGCCAGCTCTGCGGCAGTTTGACTTGAACGGAAGCGCCAACCGGGAAGGTTTTCCCGAATTCCGACTCCCATTCGGTGTTGAACATCTGGGCAATCTCAAGGGCATTCTGCAAAAACCACAGAATGCGCATGGATACCCAGTTAGTGTCTAAGAAATTGTTAGCCAAGGATTACCTTGAAACCTTTCTGGCTCACTTGTTAGCGGCCAAAAACTCACGGTTCCATTCCGCCTTCGCTGTGCGGAAGTCGCCGGAGCGCGCAGCCGCAACGCCAGAATCTTCAGTCGCGGTTCCTCGACCGCCAACTTCGGAAACAGGTTTGGGTGCGCGTGTGACTGGTTCCACAGGAGGTTTTTTTTCTTCTGGCTCAGCCTTAACAGCTTCTTTCTTGCCTTTGGCGAGTTCTGCTTTCACTTCGCTTTCAACGATGGCCAGCCGCTTGATTGCTTTGGCTGGATTCGTCTTCGCCTCATTGAGGAATTCCGCTCTCGCTGCCTCATCCCCTACGATGACCATCAGGACATCAGCAAGGTTCTCGGTAGCTTGAAGGAATTGGCTTACAACGGGCTGAGCTGAGGTCATCAACTCATTTGCGAAGGGTGGAAGAACTTCTTTGAGGTTCGGGTAGCGTTCGGCGGCTTCAGCGAGATACTTGTTGTACTCTTTCTGGGCTGCCTCGAACGTGCGCCTCTGCTCTGCCTCCCCTAACGCTTTCTGGATTTTGTACTCCGTGTTTTTTTCGTGGTACTCATCCATTGCAGCGTCATAGTCCTCAATGGTTTTGCCTGCTTTCACAAAATCATCGAGAACTGGCTTCTTGGGAGGTTCGAGCGGTTTTGGAGCCTCTGTCTTGACTTCAGGCTTGGCAGTTGCCGATTCTGCCTCTTTCACGGCTGGAGCCTGCTTGCCAGACTCTTTCCGAATCTTCTCAATGGTCGCCTCAAGCTGCGCGATGCGTTCTTCTGCGTTCAGCTTGTGTTTTGAGCCTTTCTCCTGTGCGGTTTCTTTAGCGGTTCCCGATTCCGCTGCGCTTTCGGGTTGTCCCTCGGGCTTAGCCTCTTTGGGCTTGTCAGCAGGGGCCGAGTCCTGCGGTTCCGGCTTGATTTCTTTGCCACCATTCCACGCGGCTTTCTGTTCGCTGGTGAGAACGGCTGCATTGGACTGCTGAGCAACGGCAGACGGGGCCGCGCCATCGGTTTTTACGTCATCTGGCATTTGGTTTTCTCTTTTTGTGGATTTGCCCTTACGCTGGGCCAGCGGAAAGTCGTAAAATAGTGGCTATGTTTGAGCCAATTTGCGAGACATGCGATAAGCCAATTTCTGTATGCGAATGTCCCACGGATCGTGACAGAGTTGCTGCGCTGGTAGAGTCTGGGAACATCGGAATTGTGATTGTTAGCAAGAAGCCAGAACCATCTAAAACCAAAATCCTTTACTGACCCGCCTGCGGCTGATTCTCTTGCGCCTGCTGCGCTAATGCGGCCTGATTCTGTGCGGCTTGGTCACCCTGCTCTAAAGCTTGCGCGTGACTCTGCTGGGCTTGCTCAAGTTCGTTCTGGTGCTGTTGCTGCTGCATTCCTAAGTCATGCGCAGCTTTGTGGTTCTCCAGCCAGAAGGTCTTGTACATCTCAAATTCCTGGTCCGCGTGCTGAGTTTTGGCTGTAATGAGAGCGGTCAGAACCTTTATGTCATTGGCAAGCTGAGCTAGTTTCTGATCGTTTGCGGCCCTAATCTGCTCAATCTGGGCTTTGGCGTGGTTATCCACCACTCTTGCGGCCTTCTCAAACTGCAATTTCTGCAATTCGGCCTGCATCTCCTGCATGACCTGTGTCTGCTGCTGGAGTTTGGCCATTGCCTGCTGGCCCTGTGCTAACTGACCTTCGGGATCGCCTTGGATGATTTTTACTATCTGGTCTCCAATCGGCCCAATCTCCCGAAGTTTAACGGCCATTGCAAGCAACTGCGCTCCTGCACCCTGAGGCAACAAGGCAGCAAGTTCCTGAAGGTTCTGAATCAGCGTGTCTGCAAAGCTTGCGGCTTCCTCGCGCTGTGACTGATAGCTTGGGCCTGTGGATACAGTCACATCAAACTCACCCTTTGTCGGGTCTAGCATCTGATCTGGATTAGCGCCGTTTGGCATCTGGCCATTAGGTGCAATCGCAACCAAACCATGAGATCCATCCGCCCCTGGTGCGGCTACGTGCCGCGGGGTGTCCATGATCTTAGTAATTAGTTCGTTTAACTGCCTGCCGCAGTTCTCTAAAGCACGATCAAAGTTGTCGGTAAAGTGGAAGGATCCAACCGCTTCAGCGGTTTGAATCTTCTCTAAGGCTACGCCTGATTTTTCATTCTGGCGCTGGGCCGCAGTAGGTAATGGTGTTACGCCAATAGCTGCCTGAATAGCACGTCTCCATGATTCGCGGGAGATTTCATAAGCCTGAGTATTGGGCTCAAACTGCGGTCTGCTAGGCAATGGCAACGTGTTAGCTGATTGGTCAAGCGTCGGCTCAACTTCAATGAATGCCTGCGGAACCTTGTTGATAATCGGCCAGTTCGGGTCGGTAAATTGTCCTTTGTAGCCAATGAACGGAGCACGCGGAGCCATGCCAAACTCTTCAAGCTCCTGCGAAGCGATAAATGCGAGCATCTTCTGCGGGAATCTCGCCCTGCGTATCAGCGAGAGGAACATTCTCTTAGACTGGCCGCCGTCATTGATGTAGATTTCCTCGCCAAACACCCCAATAATGGGAATCCAGCTTCCAGCCCACTCGTTACGCTCAAGTATTTCCACGCCATTGGTGATGTACTGAACCACTTTCCGCTGTGTTAGCGTGCGCTCATTGAGAATCTTGGCTTTCTTGTCGGTCATTTCATCTTCATCGAGCGTTACCGGACCTTCGGGCGATTCAACCTGAAATTTCTTGCGCTTCGTATGCTCGACGTACCATGCTTCTGCAATGACTACGTTCTCCCCTTTGAACCAGTCCGGAGCCATTGCAATGTCATCTGCACTGAAGCTGGTTTTCTCAGCCTTGGGATATTTGCGGGCAAAGGCTGTCTGCCGAATCGTGTCCAACAAGAAGCACTTCTCCTGGTCGGAAAAGTCTGCTTCTTTGGCATCGGGATCAAACAGGACGGTAAACTGATTCGGGATTCGTCTAATTCTCGGCTCCTGCTCAAACCCATCCTCTGAGCTGTGTACCGTGACAATCCGGAAGGCTCCTATCCCGCAAGAAGTACATTGCTCGTAAGCAGTCGTATACGCTGCCTGAGCATTGGACTTGTACTCAATCCCCCGAATGATGGCAGAGCGTCTCTCAGCATCCTGGTCGGTAGCCCCTTCGCTCTTGGGGCTTACTTTTATAGCTCTCTTGTTCTGCCGGAGATTGTTATTGGCCTGCTTAAGATACTGGCTCAGTTCGTCAGGTTCCGCGCAAGCCCTGTCATTGTCCTCGCGCTCTGCCCTGTCTTTTGGATCCCACGGATCGCCAGAGACGTACCTCATGTCAACTGACATTTCATCGCGGACCTCACGCCAGTAGTTCTGGCAATAGCGGAAATCGTCACGAATCCGCTTTAGCAGGTCTTCGTCTTTTTTGGATTTGTCGGGCATTACTTGTAGCGGGAAACTACCTTGCGCTTTGGCCTGCGAGAGTCGTAGTTGTGCGACTCGCCTTTGAGCTTCTTGGGCAGCTTCAAGCCCCTGCTGGCCGCGTTGAACTCATCAACCACCTTTGCGCCGATCTTTGAGCGGTTAGCGTTGAAATAACGCTCTTGAGCAAGGGATTTATAGGGCATCACGCTCTCCCGTAGGTCAAATCCAGAGCCAAATCCCGCGAAGTGTCAAAGTGAACATACGGCTGCATGGCTCTGAATTTGGCAATGCGCTCGTAGCGGTCATCTTCCGTCCTCAGAACTTCCCGCAGGTGGGTTTCGTCTTGCAGCAGGCTGGCAAGCTCTTTCAAGTCCCAAGGGCTCGTGATCTCACTGAGACGCCGGGAGAGCACGCGGTTTTCCAGTTGGCGCTTTTCGTCCTGTTGCATCAGTACGCCGCTCCTGCTGAACTGCCCAGCATCGCATTGGCTTTCCGTCTGATCTTCGCAGCAGAGGCCGGGGAGAGATTACCGGCCTTTACCTGCTGCGTAGCCCGCGCTTTAGCGTTTGCTGCGTGTGATCGGTCAGGCATGGGATAAGCCCTTTTACCGGGTAAGCCAAACGTCTTAGCGGGCAATTTCTTGCGTGCTACTGCTTTGAGTTTCATGCTCAGCTCCAAGGTGAATATCTGTGCTGTGGTACACGCGGGAGAGGCTTCTGAGGAGCAACGGACTGCGCAAACGTCAAACAGAATGCGTCTGCATCGTCTGGACTCGCCTCGCCGCGCTCCTGAATGCTCTTTTTGGACTCGATTACCAGCTTGCCGGAATTGTTGATGCTGTAGCCCGGTAACCCTAACTGCTCACAAAGGTTGTTATCGTCTGATATGCAGCCCAGAAGCAGGAAGTCTTTGGCTTTCTTCCACATGTAGGCCCGCATGTTAAGGCAGTGCCAGTCTGGAGAATCGCCGCCGAAGTTCACTTCATAGACGTTCGTAAATCCCAGAGCTTTCAAGCGTTCCACAATGGGAGAACCAAAGGCCGAATCCACAAACATGGCCGCAAGCTGTCTTCCCGGTCGCCTGTCTCTCAACAGTTCCGCGCAAATGCCAATACGCTTTGAGCGGTCAGGATCTTGCTCGCCCGGTATTCTGATAGGTGGCATATCGGCTGGTTTTCCATCTAAGCCTCTGCGGAATCGAATAACGTTCCACGCCTTGCCTCCCCCCGAAACGTCAAATCCTGCTATTAGCGGGTCATCCTGCAAAGCATTTACCGTTCTGTGGCGTGCGGCTTCAATCCTGAGCTTGTCAATGTACTGAAGCTCTGACGCTGAAGGAGGAAGGCCAAAGACGCGGACCTTAACGAAGTCTGAGTCCTCGCCATGATCCTGAATCCACTGATTGATGAGCGGCTTATTCGTAAATCGGCTGGTTCTCGAATCTACCCGCCGGTGATTCCAGCGTTCGCGCTTTGAGCCAAAGCATATCTGGTAGAACTCACCCGTATTCCTGACTGGCTGGCCCCATGCAAACATCATCGGCTCGCCGTCTGTCAGTCCACCATAGGCCGTCTCGAATATCTTGTCTGGCACTTCGCTGGCTTCATCGAACAGATACCATGACGTGCTCTTTCTCGCGTGCTGGCCGGCGAAGCTCTGAGCATTCTGCTCTTTACAGGTCTGCGGAGTGAGTTTCCATGCCTCTGGATACGCCTTATGGAAGATTCCCGATGCCTGAATGTCGAACCAGTGAGCCGTTATGCAGAGCTTTGACCAATAGAGAATTGCGGCCCAAGTCTTTTCTTCAAGCTGCTTATAGGTTCCCGCGGTTACGGTGCCAATCGAGTAAGGCCGCGTGCTCAGAACCCAATCTGCCAACCACGCTCCCATTGCCGATTTTCCTGTACCGTGGCCTGAAGTCTCAGACATCAGGATGGGCATTACCGGAGTCGAGCCATCAAACCGCCGCTCTCGTACCTCTTTGCCAAGAGAGGTCAGGAATTCCCGCTGATTATCATCTGGGCCAGTCTCACCTTCCAGCGGCCCGCCTGGTTCGCCCCAAGGGTAGGCAAACAGCACGAAGCCGAGAGGGTCAGCATAGAAGTTGCTGATCTCATCAGCTAAGAGCAAATCAGTTTGTGGTGCTACGGATGCGCTCATTGAGAGGCTACGCGCCTACGCCCAGCGGACAAGCGGTTAATCAATTCCTCGGATGTTGTCACTTCAACCTTATCGGTCAGCAGTTTGTGGTGACGGCAGAGAATTTCAAGGTTTTTGATTTTATCGGCCAGTTTCATGCGAGTGCGGAGAACCATCTTCCGCTCCCCATCTCCCGCTCCCCCGGTTGTGTCTTCCGTGATCTCTTGGACGGCTGCCCATTGCTCGCGTGTGAGCTTTGAGAAATCCAGCCCGGCCCATTTGCCGGATTCGTCAATAGAAACGTAGTCCTGCATATTGGCAAAGGCCATCCGCTCAATCTCTTGAAGCACCTCGCTAGGAGTCCTGGTAGTCTGCGGCCTGCCATCAGGATTACCGCTTTCCCCCGGCTTGAACCTATTGCCCACTTTATTGCCTTTTTCAAATGGCTTGCCACGCGGTTTGCGTTTCTTCCTAAACGCTGCTGGTATGTCTTTCTGGTCGCTCACACGCTTCTCTGATCTGCCCCAAAAGTGATTAATAACGAAGGTTTGGAGTGTTTTGGCTGAACATGCCGTTTGATGGCGCGCATGACGGCGATGAAGGTTGTGGCATCGTGGGATCGTAAACGCCTTGCTGCACCGTAGCTTGCACTTTGCCTGAAAGCTCTTGCAGGCGATTCTCTGCGATGTTCTTGCGCTCGCCTGCTTTGGCGAATGATCCGCAAGCATCATCAAACTCGCGTTTCGCTTCGACATATGCGCGCATCAGGGACATCAGTGGATCTTCCTGTTGGGGAACGCTATCTGCAAGTGCATTTTGAAAGTTCTGCGTTGAAAATTGATTCATGTTCTTTTCCTTTCACGCTAAATGTGTCTGAATCTGATCTGATTGGGTAGCACTGGAGCCTGAACGATTAATCCAAGCATCCCGTCTAAACTTGCAGGCAAATTCTCTGGAATGAATGGTTTACCTTGATTGTATTTTGGCGGGCTATCTTTGAATCTGCCCTTGAGCAGAGCTTTGAGCTTGGCGAATGTAACGTCAATTACGATCCGCAATAGGCCAGATGTGACGCACTCGACCGCTCGTTTGCCATTGCTGCGATAGGCGAGGAATTTTGAGGCGAGGTCTTTTGAGATGAAGTGCTGAGGAGTTAAATCAGGTTGGTTGAAGACTAAAATACCTATCCGCATGTGCAGATTTCCGCTCCGCTTTTACGTGCGGGCTACGTTTGAGCGGCTCACGCTTAACCACGCAAAACCGCTCCTAATGGGCTCTTCCGGGTACTCTGCACATGATATTGAGGCAGAGTTGTATATAGGGCAATTAATCTTTAGTACTCAGGTGCGTTTCGACTATCTTTTCGAGGATGGGAAGCATTTGGCGGGTACTGGTGACGCCAATTTTCATATATATCCGGCGCATGTAATTTTTCACGCTTTGCTCGGCAACGCTGATGGTCGCGGCGATCTCTTTATTTGTTTTCCCCGTTATAAGCAGCCTCAAGATTAGCCGCTCTTTGCTCGTAAGGGGTGGCGGAGGCGTGTTGGGATTATCGACTTTTATCTCTATGCCCATAGACAGTTTCCCTAAGGTCACCATTCGATGATGAAAGCGGCATAGCCAAATAACATCAAACGGCTTGGAATAATCGTTGTGATGGCCGTCTACGCGATCTCTACTACCACATACGCTGCAAGGCCCACGTTCAAGCCGTCCTGAACGAATGGCTCTATTGAGTACGTATCGCGCCTTTTGTTTTAGCCCATCTGTATAGTAATCGCCCTTCATGCCATTGATAATAATGGCATTTAGCGTTCTCTTGGCTGCTACATTGTTTCATTTGTTTCTCTCATGTGGCGTGAGGCGTGTTTTCCCGTTCTCGCTCATCCCTGGCTCCGCAACCTGTCTATTTCCTCACACACTAGACGATCTATCCGCTCGCCGCCCAATCCGAGTTTATATTTTTGGCAGCATTCGTGAAGTCTTTCACACATCTCGCGGTGTATCTCATCAAGCAGCTTTACATTGTCAATAACTCGCTCCGGTTGGCACATCAGAATGCCAGCAAGGGCCGATAGGATCCCGCGCTCAGTTTTTGGCTTGAATCCTTCCGCGTAGCGTCTTTGCCACGCTCGCCTAACGCCTTCACCTACCTTGCGGCGGTGCTCCTCTGAAATTGAAGTACATTTCTTGCTCATGGTCGGTCACTCTCCCCCTTGAGAGGAAGCCACAGCCAACCCTTCTAACGGTTTCCAGTGCGTGAGGTTGGTTAGCGCTTGATCAGGTCCAAAGCTCGGATACCATCCCCATTCTTCCTGATGTGTTCCGTCGCTCCATTGCCACCAATGCACCACGCATTGAAACGGTTGAGGAGGATTGCCGCCGAATCCCACGCTAGATGGAGTGAAATCAGCGGCCGATATGTGCTCGCCAGTCTTAGGTGCGGTTTCGATGGGTTGCCATGCACCACACGGCTTGTATTTGCACACGTTTACGCAATCACAGTTCGGCCCTTCTTTGACGCACTGCCTCAAGTAAGAATTGTCTGGCTGCTGTCGCGTCAGCCTTTCGACTTCAGAAGCGAAGGAGGCCAACACTGCGATTCCGTGCTTTACCATTGGCGATTCGCTGAATGCTTCAAAAGTGTATTCGCCGTGAATTGTCGGAAAGCCATCTGCTGAACAATCTGGCCCTTCATGCTCGGCAAAGTGGTACGGATCGGCTGCCTTCATCGACTCGTACCATTTGCGTTTTAAATCTTCTGTCCAGTCCATTCTGTCTCCCCCTCAGTCAATGCTTGTTCTATTTCCCAGCAGATGCTACAGCCTGCCGGATGATGTGGGTGGTTGCGCTGCACAACATGACGAAGCAGCCCCACCACGTGATCTATAGCCTCGACTGCGTTTTCCTTTGGCAGATCAATTCCTCTGGCCTTCAGATCGTATTCGCACGCTAACATTTTCGCGTATTCGCTCATCTACCTGTCTCCTTCTCCCGATGGGCGCGCAAAGAATTGAGCCAGCTCTACCAAGAACGGCCCTCTCATCAGCCGAAATGCGCACTTATGATTGCTGCACGCAACAAAATAATCCCCGTTTTGGCATTCATGCTCGATCAACAATTCACCGGTCTTACACTTCGGGCATCTCGGCTCT
>Ga0207652_10005661_pt1 | contig 10135 bp, 8 predicted proteins | sample KBSC63BmetaG_FD_184334 | JGI IMG/M metagenome (GOLD analysis project Ga0207652, IMG submission 184334) | Corn rhizosphere microbial communities from Kellogg Biological Station, Michigan, USA - KBS C6-3B metaG (SPAdes) (version 2) | ecosystem: Host-associated > Plants > Roots > Rhizosphere ...
GATCGCCTGCAGCACCGCCGGGTGCGTTCGGCCGAGCTGCGCGGTGAGAAGCCCCGCGGGGTACGCCGCGACGGCCGAACGCAGCCGGCGCGCGAACAGGCGGTAGGCGACGGCGCTCATCGCCTGCTTGCCGCGTTCCATGGCGTCGAGCCGGGCGGCGAGGTCTTCGATGTACAGGCGCTTGCTGGTCAGGCGGGCCGACAGGGCGTGCATGCGGGCATCTCCGGCGTGTCGATGGCCCGAGCATGGGCCGCCGCGGCAGCGACGATCGCCCGATGAGCCCGGCTCGAACGCCCCAATTCGCGCTGCACGCGCCCTCGCCTCGGGCCGCGACGAGCGGCGATTCCCCGAGCGCACCGGGCACAACCCCCATGCCGGCGCGCGCGCCTGCGTTGCAGAATCGGCCGCTTCGCCCGGAATGTGAACGGAGACCCCGAATGCATCGATTGATCCTGCGCACCTGCGCCCTGCTCGCCGGCCTCGTCGTGGCCGTCTTCGCCCACGCCCAGAACATCTCGATCGCCACCGGCGGCACCGGCGGCGTGTACTACCCGATGGGTGGCGGCATCGCCGCCGTGCTCTCGAAGTACGTGCCCGGCATGCAGGCCACGGCCGAAGTCACGGGCGGCTCGGTCGACAACCTGAAGCTGGTCGGCAGCGGCAAGCCCTACATCGGCTTCACGATGACCGACGCCAGCCTCGAGGCCTTGAAGGGCGAGGACAAGTTCAAGGGCAACAAGGTCGCGCTCAAGACGTTGATGATCCTCTACCCGAACCGCATGCACGTCGTCACCGTCGACGGTCGCGGCATCGCCAAGATGGCCGACCTGAAGGGCAAGCGCATCTCCACCGGTTCGCCCGGCAGCGCGACCGAGGTGATGGCCTTTCGCATCCTCGAGGCGGCGGGCATCGACAAGGATCGCGACGTGAAGCGCGAGCGACTCGGCGCCGCCGAATCGGTCAACGCGATCAAGGACGGCAAGATCGACGCGTTCTTCTGGGTCGGCGGCTTGCCCACCGCGGCCGTCACCGACCTCGCCAACACGCCCAACACGAAGATCAGGATGATCGACCACGCCGATCTCGTGCCGGCGATGAACAAGAAGTACGGCAACCTCTACATCGAGGACACGATTCCCAAGGAGACCTACAAGGGGATGGAGGCCGACAACCACCAGGCGACCGTGATGAACATCCTCGTCGCCCACGAGAGCATGGACGACCAGACCGCCTACAACATCGTCAAGGCGATCTTCGATCACAAGGCCGACGTCGTCGCCGTGCACAAGGAAGCGGCCAACATCAAGCTCGAGAACCAGAAGGCCTCGGCGACGCCGGTGCCGTTCCACCCCGGGGCGCTGAAGTACTTCGCCGAGAAGGGCGTCAAGGTCAACTAGGCCCGCGGTGAGCAGCGCGCAGGTGCCCGCGCCAGGCGGCGCGGTCAGCGAGGAGGCGCTGCAGCGCGCCGAGCAGTTCGTCGAGGAAGAGGAAGGGGCCGCCAACAAGCTGAAGGGCTGGCTCGGCGGCTTCGTCCGCCTCACGGCGTTCGTGATGGCGGCGTTCCACCTGTACACGGCGTACGCGATCGTGCCGACGCAGACGCTTCGGCCGGTGCACGTCGCCTTCGTGCTGTTCCTCTGCTTCCTGGTGTTCCCGATCGCGCCACGCTTTCGCCACCGGGTGATGTGGTGGGACTGGATTGCCGCCGCGCTCGCGATCGCCATCGTCGTCTACGCCGTCCAGGGCGGAGACGACTTCTGGGACCGCAACACCTCGCCCAACGCGTGGGACTCGTTCTTCGGCGTCGGCCTCGTCCTGCTCGTGCTCGAGGCGATGCGGCGCACGAGCGGCTGGATCATGCCGGCGATCACGCTGGGATTCGTCGCCTACGCGCTCGCCGGGCCGATCCTGCCGGCGCCATGGACGCACAAGGGCTACGACGTCGCGCGCCTGATCGGCGTCATGTACATGACGCTCGAGGGCATCTTCGGCGTCGCCGTCGACGTCGCCTCCTCGCTGATCATCCTGTTCACGATCTACGGCGCCTTCCTGCAGTACTCGGGCGCGGGCAAGTTCTATCTCGACTTCTCGTTCTCGGCGATGGGCGGCAAGCCCACGGGCGCCGGCCGCACCGTCGTGCTCGCCTCGTTCCTCCTCGGCGGGCCGTCCGGCTCGGGCGTCGCGACGACGGTGACGCTCGGCGCGGTCGCCTACCCGCTGCTCGAGAAAGTCGGCTACGAGAAGAACGCCGCCGGCGGCCTGCTCGCCGCGGGCGGCCTGGGCGCGATCATCTCGCCGCCCGTGCTCGGGGCGGCGGCGTTCCTGATCGCCGAGTTCCTGAAGATCTCGTACCTCGACGTGCTGCTGATGGCCGTCATCCCGACGGCCCTCTTCTATCTCGCGCTCTTTCTCATGGTCGAGATCGACGCGCGCAAGTACGGGATGCGGCGGGTCGCGTTCGAAGGCATCGAATCGGTGTGGAGCCTGAGCAAGCGCTACTGGTACCACTTCCTCTCGCTGTTCGCGATCGTCATCTTCATGCTCTGGGGCTTCTCGCCGGTGCTCTCGGTGTTCTGGGCCACCGTGGTCGCGATGGTGACCAGCATGCTGCGACCCGACACGGCGCTCTTCCCGTACGACCTGCTGCGCGGCCGCGGCAACATCCCGCGCCAGCTCGCCGACTCGGGCTTCGCCAAGGCGATGGAAGGCGGCGCGATGGGAATGCTCAACGTCGGCGCGACGTGCGCCGGCGCCGGCATCATCGTCGGCGTCGTGACGCTGACCGGGCTCGGCCTCAAGTTCAGCACGATCGTCATCGACTACGCGGCCGGCTCGCTGCTGCTGACTGCCATCTTCACCGGGCTCGTGGTCTGGATCGTCGGCCTCGCCGTGCCGGTCACGGCCTCCTACATCATCTGCGCCGTGATCGCCGCGCCGGCGCTCATCAAGCTCGGCGTCCCGGACTTCGCCGCGCACATGTTCATCTTCTATTACGCCGTGCTGTCGGAGGTTTCGCCGCCGACTGCGCTGTCGCCGTTCGCCGCCGCGGCGATCACCGGCGGCGATCCGTACAAGACGACCATGCAGTGCTGGAAGTACACCGTGCCGGCGTTCCTGCTGCCGTTCATGTTCGTGCTCGACCCGCAAGGCCAGGGCCTGCTGCTGATGGGCTCGACCAAGGCGCTCGCCACCGCCAACTGGTGGTCGATCGCACAGGTCACGCTCACCGCGGCGGCCGGCATCGCCGCCATCGCCGCGGGCTTCCAGGGCTGGGCGCTGCGGCGCGCCACGTTGATCGAGCGCTGCATGCTCGTGGTCGCGGGGGTTGCGCTGGTCTATCCGGGCGCGGCCGCCGACATCGTCGGCGTCTCGCTGATCGTCGTCGTGCTGGCGATGCAGTACTTCATGGCCGGCCCGGCGGCCGCCGTCCGCGACACATAGCAGCGTGACGACGCTGCCGCGGCGTCGCGCTCGCCGTCGCGCCGGGGTGACGCGTCAAGGGCGCGGCTGCTGCGGCGCGTCGTCGCTCGCCGACGCCTCCGCCGCACTGCCGGCGCTCTCTGCGCTCGCCGCCCGCGACGGCGCATCGGGCGCCCTGCGCAAGCGAACGAAGCGCGTCTCGCCGGCGGGCAGGCGGATCTCGCGAACGGCGAAGCCCGTCGCCCGCAGCGCACCGATCGGCTTGAACGGCCCGATCGCGCTCGCCGACGACTCGACGAAGTAGTCGCCGGGCAGGAGCGCGCGCGTCAGAACGACGGTGCCGGCGCTCGACCGGACGACGCGCGTGCCGCCGAACGGGCGTGCGAGCGGCTCGCCGATGAAGAGGCCCTGCCCGGGCATGAGCACGCTCTTCCAGTACGCCTCGATGAGCGTCTCGCCGCTCAGGTAGTGCGCCATCACGACCGGAGGGTCGGGAAACTTGCCGCGGAAATTGCACGGCTCGACGACCGTGCCGTAGCTGCCGGTCGCACCGGCTGCGAGCCACTCGAGCGCATTCGTCTGGTCCGTCCCGATCAGGTAGCCGCCGAACGAGGTGAGGTTGTCGGCGAGCGCGCCGTCGAGGTAGCTGTTGCTGGGGATGCCGCTCAGGCGGGCGACGCCGGTGAAGGCGAACATCACGTCGGGCTTGCCCTCGAGCGCGTCGCCGTCGACCCGCTCGATCGGATACGCCGCGCCGAGCGCGGCGCGCGCGCGCTGGTAGCTCTCTGCGCGCACGTTGCGGCTGTGGTCGCTCGTGCTGAGGAGATACGCATGGCCTTCGGGCCACGTCTCGTCCGAGCGCACGCCACGATCGATCAGGCGCTTGACGCTCTCGACGTTGTCGCCCGCCAGCAGCATTGCCGGGCGCACGCGGTGGTCGGTGAACGGCGCGTTGCCGCGGCTGTTGTAGTAGGGCGATGCCTTCGTCGTCCGGCAGCCTTCGGCGCAGTACGAGCCGGGATCGAAGCCGAACGCGAACGCGGCCGTCACCGACATGCACTCGACGCGAAACGGCAGCGTCCACGCGAGCGCGTAGGCCTGCACGTCGGGGCCGACCTTCGCGTCGAGGACGGCCTGCACGCGCTCCCAGTCGGCGAACGCCATCACCGCCTTGCCGGCCGGGAAACTGACGTGGATCACGCGTGCCGCAGCGATGCCACGGCGGCGCGCGTAGTAGCGGCCGACCTCGACGCTCGCCGGGTCGGCGTCGTTGACGACCACGGCGACGTCGCGTGCGCGCAAGCCGACCGGCGGCAGGAGCAGGTGCACCGCGTCGGCGACACGCGAAGCTGGCTTCGTGCCCTGCGCCGCCGCCGCGCTCGCGAGCGCCGCCAGCAAGGCGCAGCAGAGCAGTCGCAGGAGCGCGACCCCGCTCGGCAAGGCGAGGCGCGGCGAGGAGCGCAGGGCGAGCGTCACGCGGCGATTCTGGCCCTTGCGTCATGCGCGTTGCCGCGTCCGTGTACGCTGGTGCGCGCATGAGCAAGATCCTGTTCGGCGCGGCGGCGATCGCCCTCGCGTTCGCGGCCGGCGGCGTCGCCGCCGCGGACAGCGACGACATCGCCCAGGGCGAGGCGCTCGCGACGCGCGGCAGCGCCGGCGTCACGCCCTGCGAGCAGTGCCACGGCACGCACGGCGAAGGCAACGCGGACGTCGGCTTTCCGCGCCTCGTCGGTCAGTCGGCGGCGTACCTGCAGCGCCAGCTCGACGCGTTCGCCGGCGGCTCGCGCGTGCATCCGATCATGCAGCCGATCGCCAGGGCGATGAGCCCGGCGCAGCGCGCTGCCGCCGCGGCGTACTACGAGTCGCTCTGGCGACGCGAGGCGGCGGCGCCTGCCGCTGCAGCCTCCACACCCGCGAGCGCGGCGCCCGATTCGCTCGGCGCCACGATCGCGCGCGCCGGCCTGCCTGCCCGCGACGTGCAGGCGTGCGCGAGCTGCCACGGCGCGCAAGGAACCGGTGACCGCGCCCTTTACCCGGCGCTCGCCGGACAGCACGCGAGCTACCTGAGAAACGCGCTCGCGGAATGGAAGAACGGTGCGCGCCGCACCGACCCGAGCGGGCAGATGCCGCGCATCGCCAGCGCCTTGAGCGATGCCGAGGTCGGAGCGCTCGCCGCCTATTTCGCCGCCCTGCCGGCGCCTGCCCCGCCAGGCGCGCGCTGACGCGCGGCGCTCAGTGCGCGCTGCGCGCGTCGGCCGTGCCGCAGATCTCGCTCAGCGCGGCGCCGATCTGCGCCCGCAGGACGACGTCGGCGAGCGCGTCCATCGCGGTCGGCTGGTCGTTGAGGATCACGATGGCGGCGCCGGCGCGCGCGGCGATCGGCACCATGGCGCAGACCGGCTGCACCTGCAGCGTCGTGCCGACCGCGAGCAGGAGATCGCCTTCGCTCGCGACCCGCAGCGCGCGGTCGATGACGTCGGCGACGAGGGCCTGGCCGAACGAGATCGTGTCGCTCTTCTGGATGCCGCCGCACGCCGGGCAAGGCGGATCGCTCTCGCCGGCACGCACGCGCGCGAGCGCCTCGTCCATCGGCGCACGCCGGCCGCAATCCCAGCACATGACGCGACGCATGCTGCCGTGCACCTCGACCACCTTGTCGGCAGAGCTGCCCGCCCGCTGGTGCAGCTCGTCGATGTTCTGCGTGACGAGCGCGTGCAGCTTTCCTGTTCGCTCGAGCGTCACGAGCGCGCGGTGGCCGGCATTCGGCTCGGCGGTCCACGCCGGCGAATCGAGGCGCGACCGCCACGCCGCCTTCCGCACCTCGGGATCGGCGAGGTAATGCTGGATGGTCGACTGCTTCTCGGCCGCGGGGTTCTTCGTCCACACGCCGCGCGGGCCGCGGAAGTCGGGAATGCCGGACTCGGTCGAGATGCCCGCGCCGGTGAGGACGACGACGCGCCGCGCCGCGTCGATGCGTGCTCGCGCGTCGGCGATGCGGTCGGCGTCGGTCAAGCGCCGGGATCCTTCGCTGCGCTCAGGCCGGCGACACGGGGTCAGTGCTTCTCCGCGAGCTGCCGAGGATCGCCGGGTTCTCGAGCGTCGACGTGTCCTGCGTGATCTTCTGGTTGTCGGCGACCGAGCGCAGCAGGCGCCGCATGATCTTGCCGCTGCGCGTCTTCGGCAGGTTCTCGCCGAAGCAGATGTCCTTGGGCTTGGCGATCGGGCCGATCTCCTTGGCGACCCAGGCGCGCAACTCGTTGGCGATGCGCTTGGCCTCGTCGCCGGTCGGCCGCGGGCGCTTCAGGACGACGAAGGCGCAGATCGCCTCGCCGGTCGTCTCGTCGGGCCTGCCGACGACCGCCGCCTCGGCGACGAGCTCGGTGTTGGCGACCAGCGCCGACTCGATCTCCATCGTCCCCATCCGGTGGCCGCTGACGTTGAGCACGTCGTCGATGCGCCCGGTGATCGTGAAGTAGCCCGTCTTCGCGTCGCGGCTCGCGCCGTCGCCGGCGAGGTAGTACCTGCCCTGGAACTCGTCGGGGAAGTAGCTCTTGCGGTAGCGGTCCGGGTCGCCCCAGATCGTGCGGATCATCGCCGGCCAGGGCCTCTTGATGACGAGGATGCCGCCGGTGCCGTTCGGCACGTCGTGGCCCTGCTCGTCGACGACCGCTGCGTCGATGCCCGGGAACGGCAGCGTGCAGGAGCCGGGAACGAGCGGCGTCGCGCCGGGCAGCGGCGTGATCATGTGGCCGCCGGTCTCGGTCTGCCACCAGGTGTCGACGACCGGGCAGCGGCCGCCTCCGACCTCGCGGTGGTACCACTCCCACGCGGCCGGATTGATCGGCTCGCCGACCGAGCCGAGGATGCGCAGGCTCGAGAGATCGAAGCTCTTCGGATGCACGCTCTTGTTGCTCTCGGAGGTCTTGATGAGCGCGCGGATCGCCGTCGGCGCCGTGTAGAAGACCGAGACCTTGTGCTTGGCGATCGTCTGCCAGAAGCGGCTCGCGTCGGGGTATGTCGGGATGCCTTCGAACACCACCTCGGTCGCGCCGAGCGCGAGCGGACCGTAGACGATGTAGGTGTGGCCGGTGACCCAGCCGATGTCGGCGGTGCACCAGAAGACATCGTCGGGCTTGAGATCGAAGGTCCACTTCGTCGTCAGCGCCGAGTGCAGCAGGTAGCCGCCGGTCGAGTGCTGGACGCCCTTGGGCTTGCCGGTCGAGCCCGAGGTGTAGAGGAGGAAGAGCGGATGCTCGGCGAGCACCCATTCCGGCTCGCACGTCGGCGGCTCGTTCTCGACCACCTCGTGCAGCCACTTGTCGCGCGGCGCGGTGAACTCGACCTTGCCGCCGGTGCGCCGGTAGACGATGACGTCGCGCACCGCCATGTTCGGGCCGGCGAGCGCCTCGTCGACGATCGCCTTCAGCGGCAGGGGCTTGCCGCCGCGCATCTGCTCGTCGGCGGTGATGACCATCACCGCGCCGGTGTCGGCGATGCGATCGCGCAGGCTCTGCGCCGAGAAGCCGCCGAAGACGACCGAGTGCGTGGCGCCGAGCCGCGCACACGCGAGCATGGCGACGACGCCCTCGACCGACATCGGCATGTAGATGACGACCCGGTCGCCCTTGATGATGCCGCGCGACTTCATCGCGTTGGCGAGCTTGCACGTGCGCTCGAGGAGCTCGCGGTAGCTGACGCGCGTGACCTTGCCGTCGTCGGCCTCGAAGATGATCGCCGTCCGCTCGCCGAGCCCGTTCTCGACGTTGCGGTCGAGGCAGTTGTACGACGCGTTGAGCGTGCCGTCCTCGAACCACTTGTAGAACGGCGCGTCGTCGTCGTTGAGGACGCGCCGGAACGGCGTGCGCCAGGAGATCAGCTCGCGCGCGAGGCGAGCCCAGTACGCCTGGTGGTCGCGCGCTGCCTCGTCGCAAAGCGCCTGGTAGCCAGACATTCCCGACACCCATGCCTTCTTGACGAGGTCTTCCGGAGGTGGGTAGACGGCTTGCTCGGCGCTCATGCGAATTCTCCGTGGTCGAATCGGTGAAGGCCTCCTTTTACACGATGGTGCGGCTGCTCTCGGGGGAAGGGTCGGTGCGGCGCTCAGCTCGCCGCCGGCAGCGCGTCGACGACGTCGTCCATGCCTCGCTCGCGCGTCTTCAATTGACGCTGCTGCCGACGATCGGCGCGAGCGCCGCCTCGACCCCGAGGAGATTCGCGAGCGGGCGCCACTGCGCGGAGCTGCTCGCGTTCGAGTGCAGGCAGACGACCGCCTCCCCCGCGCCGTGCTCGCGCCAGGACGGCACCGACGTCATGCCGCCGCCCACGCGCGGTTCTCCATCACGTCGACGATGTGCCGCGCCGCGCGCGCCGCGCCGTCGGTCTCGACCGGCTTGTAGGCGATCGGCGCGTGCATCGCCTGCAGCGCGCGCTCGGCGAGGCCCTCGCTGGTCAGCCCGCGAAAGCGCACGGCGCAATCGGCGCAGTAGTTGCGCATGCGCTGGGTGACGTGGATGCACTGCTCGAAATGGCGCTCGAGGGGAAAGCTCAGGAAGCGGCGCTGCGTCGCGACCAGCTCCATGCAGGTCGAGAGGCCTCCCTGCACGAGCGCCAGGTCCGAGCACGCGAGGTGCTCGAACAGGTTGTGCACGTACGGCAGGACCTCGAGCCCGGCGTGCTCGGGAAGGCTCGCGCTCGCAACGCGCGGACCGGCGACGAGCACCATGCGCAGCTCGGGGACCTGACGCTTCATGAGCGGAAAGGCGTCGGCGATGCGCCGCAGCAGCGGTGCGCCCACCGCCGTGCCGCCGACTGCGGCGATGACGAGCTTCTCGTCGCTGCGGTAGCCGTGGCGCGCGCGCAGCGCGTCGCTGTCGGCGAGCGCGGCGGGATCGAACGGCAGCGCGTAGCCGCAGAACGCGAAGTTGCGCTCGGTCCAGTCGCGGATCTTCGGCAGGCCCGGGCCGAACGGCAGCTCCGGGACGTCGTCCGGATTGCCGACGAAGATCGCGCGGTCGCGGATCCACGGGTAGCGCGCGACGTGCTCGATGTCGTCGGCATTGCGGTCGGCGCACAGGAACGCCTCGCGCTCGTTGCCCTCCTCCATCGGCAGGCAGCCGACGAAGTCGGTCAGGAACACGAACGGCTGGCGCTTCAGCTCGGGGTTCTCGTGGAAGTGGTGGTCGACCTCCCACGCCTCGTCGCCGACGACGATGTCGTAGTGCTCGCGCTCGAGCAGCTCGGCGAAGACGAGGAAGTTCCTCGCCATCACCTCGTCCATCGTGCGCAGCGCGAAGAATGCGTGCAGGTCGTGCTCGCCGGCTTGCGATTCGAAGTGGCGGCTCTCGTTGGCCAGGCACGCGGTGATCGGGTGCAGGCGCTCGCCTTCGCGCCGCAGGTACGTCGCCGCGGGCTCGACGGTGAACCAGTCATCTCGAGATCGGGCTGCAGCTTTCTCGTCTCGCGCGCGATCGCGAGGTCGCGCTGCACGTGGCCGAGGCCGATCGCGCTCGAGACGAAGAGCGCGCGACGCTTCCTCGCCATGCCGCGCACCCAGCTCGAGCGCTCCGGCGCGGCGCCGACGAAATCGCGCAGCGTGCGCGCGAACGCGACCGGGTCGCGCGCGCACATCAGATGGCCGCCGCCGCCGACGGTGAGCAGCCGCGCGCCGGGGACGAGGCGCGCGACCTCCTCGCCTCGCGCGAAGGCAACGCGCTCG
>Ga0207652_10005664_pt1 | contig 10134 bp, 7 predicted proteins | sample KBSC63BmetaG_FD_184334 | JGI IMG/M metagenome (GOLD analysis project Ga0207652, IMG submission 184334) | Corn rhizosphere microbial communities from Kellogg Biological Station, Michigan, USA - KBS C6-3B metaG (SPAdes) (version 2) | ecosystem: Host-associated > Plants > Roots > Rhizosphere ...
GTGCTCCGCGTGGCCGCGAACTCTCGTGCAAAACGCTCGCCGAAGAATTGCTCGATGGTTTCAATGCCGCGCTCACGCGCTGCGGCCGCCGTGCCGGCGGTGGGTTCGATGCCTATGCATGGAATGCCACGTGCCTTGACGTATTGCAGCAGGTAACCGTCGTTGGACGCGATTTCCATCACCAGGCTGTTCGGGTCCAGGCCAAGCCGTTCCACCGTCCGTGCGACGTAACGCTCCGCGTGCGCCAGCCAAGTGCGCGAGTACGAGGAGAAATACACGTAATCACCGGAAAACAGCGCATCGTGCTTCTGCACTTCGTCAACCTGCACCAGATGGCATTCGCTGCACGTATACAAGCGCAGCGGAAAATACATTTCCGGTGCGTTCAACTCATCCGCGTTCAGGAATGCATTGGAGGGCGGCGCGCTGCCCAGGTCCAGGAACACCGCGTGCAAAGGCGTTTGACAGAACCGGCACTTCATGCGTGCACCCCGGCGAAGTCGTTGTCGATGAGTGGATAGCCGCGATCGCGTTCTGAAATGGCGTCCACCGGCAATGGCCACGCGATCGCCAGGCGCGGGTCGTCATGGCGCAGGCCGCCTTCGCAGGCTGGCGTCCAGGGCGCGGTGTGCATGTAAAGCAGGTGGGCCTCGTCGGTGAGGGTCTGGAATCCGTGGGCGAAACCCTCCGGGATGAATACCGCCCAGTCGTTTTCCTCGGAAAGCTCGAGTGCGTGCCAGCGCAGGAAAGTAGGCGAGCCGGCGCGCAAATCGACGGCCACATCGAACACGCGTCCGCGCAGGCAGCGGATCAACTTGGCTTCCGCCGCGGGCGGTGTCTGGTAATGCATGCCGCGCAGCGTACCGCGTCCGCGGGTTTCGGAAAGATTGATCTGGGTGAAATGCAGGCCGGAGCGGATGGGGGCGAGTTCCCGCTCGCAAAACAGGCGAGTGAAGCGGCCACGGGCGTCACCCGCCGGCGTGTGGCGGATTTCGTACATGCCCTGGAGTGGGGTGGGACGCAGCTTCATGCCGTCCACGCCAACTCCAGGTGCCGTGCGTGATCGATATACGCGAAAAGATCGTCCGCGCTGTCGACCTGCCCGGATTCGTGGAAGCGGCAATACCACTGGGCGGTCCTGGTGAGCGTGGTATCGATGTTCCACACCGGACGCCACGCCAATTGTCGGGTTGCCTTTTCGCAATTGAGTCTCAGGATGGCGGCTTCGTGCGGATGCGCGCTGGCATCGTGTTCGATCCGCAAGTCGGGCCAATGCGCGCCCAGTTGCGCGGCGAGTGACTGGACGCTGATTTCGCCTGTGGCGCCGGGGCCGAAGTTCCACGCGCCGGCAAAATCGGGGTTGTTCCACAGCATCTGTCCGAGCCGCAGGTAACCCGACAGTGGTTCCAGCACGTGTTGCCAAGGGCGCACTGCCGCGGGGTTGCGCAGCAGCAGGGGTCGCTTCGCCATCGCGGACTTCACGAGATCCGGAACCAACCTGTCCTCCGCCCAGTCGCCGCCGCCGATCACGTTGCCGGCGCGCGCGGTGGCCACTTGCACGGACGCATCGGAAGCTTCGAAGAAACTCTTGCGATAGCAGGCCGACACCAGTTCCGCGCACGCTTTCGACGTGCTGTACGGATCGTGGCCGCCGAGCGGATCGGTTTCGCGATAACCCTCCGGCGCGGCGTGTTCGGCATAGACCTTGTCGGTGGTGGCGTTGACGACCACACGCACCGAAGGACAGACGCGGACGGCCTCGAACAGATTGATCAGGCCTGTCACGTTGCTGGAGAACGTATCGATCGGATCGCGGTAGCTGCGCCGCACCAGCGGCTGCGCGGCAAGATGCAACACGATTTCGGGATGGTGCTCGTCGAAGACCTTTCGCAAGCTGCCAGCGTCACGCAAATCCGCGCGGTGGTCGGCGACGTCATCGAAACCCAACAGCGTCCAGTGCGATGGTTGCGTTTCCGGATCGAGCGCCAAACCCGCCACATCCGCACCAAGTTGCCGCAACCACAATACCAGCCACGAGCCTTTGAATCCGGTGTGGCCGGTGACCAACACGCGTCGGCCCGCATAAACGCCACCGAACAGGTTCAAGGCCATACCTTCCACGGCGCGCGGCCGGATTGCCACAGTTCTTCCAGTTTGACCTTGTCGCGCAGGGTGTCCATTGGCTGCCAGAAGCCGCGATGCGTGTAGGCGGATAGCTGCTCGTCGCGCGCCAGACGCTCCAGCGGCTCGCGTTCCCAGATCGTCGAATCGCCCTCGATGTATTCGAGCGCGCGGGGTTCGAGGACAAAGAATCCGCCGTTGATCCAAGTGCCGTCGCCGGCGGGCTTTTCCTCGAAACGCGTGATGCGGTGATCCTTGATGTCTAAGGCGCCGAAACGCCCGGGGGGTTGCGCGGCGCACATGGTTGCCAGCGTTCCCTTCTCGCGATGGAAGGCGAGTTCAACGGCGATGTCGATGTCGGCGACGCCGTCGCCGTAGGTAAAGAAAAATGTCTCGTTGTCGAGGTAATCCCGCACGCGCCTCAGGCGGCCGCCGGTTTGCGTGTTGTCGCCCGTGTCGACCAGCGTGACGCGCCACGGCTCGGCATGCTTCTGATGCACTTCCAGCTTGTTCGTTGTCATGTCGAAGGTGACGTCGGACATGTGCAGGAAGTAGTTGGCGAAATACTCCTTGATCATGTAACCCTTGTAACCAAGGCATATGACGAAGTCATCGACGCCGTAGTGCGAATAGATCTTGAGGATGTGCCAAAGCATCGGCATGCCACCGATCTCGACCATGGGTTTCGGGCGTACCGAGGTTTCTTCGCTGATCCGCGTGCCGAGACCGCCAGCCAGGATGACTGCCTTCATCTTTGGTGAGTCCTTTGGAAGAACGGGCGAAGTGGCCAGATTTTAGCTTGGCCAAGCGTGAGAAATGCGCCGAGCCGATAGGTGTAACCGGCATGATAGCGACGGTGTTGCCTTGGCAGGTGCTCTTGGCGGCTGCCAGCTTGAGTGATGGCTGATTGAGGCGAAGGGCGTGCAACAACAAGCGGTCTTTCGACCAATTACGGGCGGGCCAGCGCGCGCACGGCTTCGATCACACGCTCAACGTCCGTGTCGGTAAGTTTGGGCGACAAAGGCAGGCTGACGGTTTGGCGTCCGATGCGCATGGCGTTGGGCCATTGCTCCGGCTTCCAATCAAAGCGCTTCTGGTAGAAAGGATGTTCCGGCACGGAAAGATAATGCACGCCGGTGCCGATGCGTCGTGCGTTCATGGCATCGAGGAACGCATCGCGGGAGATGCCGCAGCGCGACTCGTCCACCATGATCGTGAACAAGTGGTACGCGTGGCGTGTGCCGGGTGCCGGTGGCGCGGGCAAGCCGATTGGCAGATCTGCGAAAGCTTTCATGTAGCGATTCCACACTGCTTCGCGGCGCTTCCAGTTCTGCTCCGCGCGCGCAAGCTGGTGGATGCCAATGGCCGCCTGCAGGTCCATCATGTTGTACTTGAAGCCGGCCTCGACTACCTGGTAGTGCTTGTAACCCTGATCGCCGAAGCGGTGCCACGCGTCCTTGCTCATGCCGTGCAACGCCAGCACTTTCGCGCGCGCGACGTGGGCTTCATCCCGGCCCATGATCATGCCGCCCTCGCCGGTGACGACGTTCTTGGTGGCATAAAAGCTGAAGCAGCCGAAGCCACCGAACGTGCCCGCCTTGCGATCGTGGTACGTGGTTTCGATGGCGTGGGCGCAATCTTCGATCACCATCAAGCCGTGCTTCGAAGCGGTCGTCATGATCGCGTCCATCTCGCACGGCCGACCGGCAAAATGCACCGGCAGGATCGCGCGGGTGCGCGGCGTGATCGCGGCCTCGATCGCGGCGGGATCGATGTTCTGCGTTTGCGCATCGACGTCCGCCAGCACCGGTGTCAGGCCGGCGTGGATGATGGCGTTCACCGACGCGCAGAAGGTCATCGGTGTCGTGATTACCTCACTGGCGGGTTCGAGATTCGCCGCCACCATGCTGACGTGAAGGGCCGCGGTGCAGGAGTTGACGGCAGCGACCTGTGATGGCTGCAGCCCCTGATACGCCGCGAAGTTGCGCTCGAATTGCGCAACGCGCGGCCCAGTGCCGAGCCACGCCGATTCCATGCACGCGACGACTTCATCGATCTCGGCTTGCTCGATCAACGGCGAGCCGAAGATAAGGAAAGATACTTCGGGGGCTGGTGTGCTCATCTGGCAAACGTGCGGAATGCGTTGGCGTCCATTATTGGGGCGGCGGAGCCTTGCCTTGTTCCGCCAGCCGCTCCAGCACTGCGATTTGTCGGTCCAGCCGTCCGGCAAGATTCATGCGTCGCAATGCATCGATCTGTTCCAAGGCTTTTTCAGTCTGGCCGTTGCGCGCATACACCGCGGCCAAGTCGATGCGATACGCGGATTCGCTCGGGTCGCCGGCGACCGCACGCGCAAGGTAAATCTCCGCCTGAGTGTCGTCATGCAGGATGTCGCGCTGGAAGTCGGCGTAGGCGCCGTCGAGGCGTGCGATCGGATGCGGTCGCGACAGGGCGGCTTCATAAGCTCTCTGCAGTTGCATCACATCGAACTTGCAGGCACCTTTGCCATAGCAGTTGGTCAGCGATACCAGCGCGGAGATGTCTTCCTGACGGGTCGGCTGGTCGCGCAACTTGCGGATCATCGAGTGCCAGTAGTTTGCATCCACGCCCTGACGGTGATGGTCGGCAATCATGATCAAGGCCTGTTCGGGCAAGCTGGATGAACCTGATATCGCGGCGGCCTCAGTCAGGTATTTCCTGGAGTCGTCCAGCGCCTTGCCTGGCTTGTAGTTTGATGCAATCAGCAAAAGTCGCCCGGCTTCATAAACCGCCCTCGCCGATTCCGGATGGCGATTGGCCTCGGAGATCGCCAACCACGTCGGATTCGACCATTCCTGCGCGCGCAGGTAGGTGGCGGTTGCGAACCACAGCAGCGCGACGGAGACGACAAAACCGCGCAGGATCGGCAGCGCCATCTTCCAGCGCAAGCCCAACAGCAGCGCTGCCATGGCCAGCAGCACGCCGATCGAGGCGAAGTACATGCGCTGCTCATATACCAGTTCGAGTGGCACGATGGTGGCTGTCAAAAGCTGCCCGGCGAAGAACCAGCCGATGCCCAGTGATACCAGTGGCCTGCGCTTGCGGAGCCACACCGCGATAACGATCAACGCAGCCAGCAGCGCGATCGACCCCAATGTGGTCCAGGGTGTCAGCAGGCTGGTCGATTTCACGATCTCGTCGTGATACAAGCTCAGCACCGTCGGGTTGGGCAGCAACGTCCAGTGCAGGTAATCCACCAGCACGCGCGGCTCGGTCAGGAGGCGCTGCGCCAGCGTGAAGTTGCGTCCCGACCATGAAGCGGGGCGCAGTGCGTCGCGCAGCAGCCAGGCAAATCCAAGGATTGCCGGCACGAACAACGTGACCGTGAACAGCGTCCAGAGGCGCCGCTCGCCGCTCGCGGCCTCGTCATTACGGACGCCCCGCAGCGGTGATCCGGAATCGGTTTCTTCGGAGTCGCCGGCACTTGAAACAACCGATCCCGGGTTCTGCCCTTCGGGTAGCCCCGGGCTGACCAGCGGTTGGGCTCTACGCGGATGCGGGTTGCGCCCGAAGCCGACGACGATCCATTCCGCCAGGAACGCGAACACCGGCAGCAACACCGCGGTTTCCTTGGATGTCAATCCGAGCAGCACGCCCAGCACGATGCCGCCCACCGCAAGCGCGAAGCCGTGCCGGTCGCGGCGTGTATCGGTCGCGGTCAGCATCATCCAGCGGCCGTCCAGGTACGCCCACAATCCGGCCAGCACGAATACCTGACACAGGCTTTCCATGCGCTGCACCACATACAGCACGCCCAACAGGTTGATCGGCGACAGCATCCAGGCGGCACTGACGACCAACGCCAGGCGGGTCGCGGCCGCTTCGTCGAAGGCCGCACGCTCACCCTCACCGCGCCCCGGCGAGGAGAGGGATTCAGGTTGTGCGGTTCGCCACGCAAACAACCGCAATAACGCCCGCAACATGAAAAATACCAGTATCCCGTTGACGAGGTGAATGACCACGTTGGTCAGCTTGAACGGCCACGGATTCCCGCCACCGACATACCAGTTCATCGCGAAGGTGATCGAAGCCAGCGGCCGGTGCAGGAAACTCGCGGGTGAAGACAATGCTGCGTTGACCCACGCCGCTAGCGTCGAATTGGCGGAAGTTATGTGAATCGCGGCGTTGTCGAAAATATTCGGATAATCGTCGAACACCCAGCCGCCGGTCAGTCCCGGCCAGTACACGAGCGCGGTGGCGACAACCGCGATGGCCAAGAGCAGCCACGGTATCCATTTGCGCGCGCGATCATTCAGACGCATTGGGGGTTCCAAATTGCAGAGCGATGCATGGTAGCGAGATGCGCCGTTTCAGTTTGATGCGCCCTTGGCGTGCTTCACCGCTGCATCGGATGCCAATGTCGTCCGCAAGCGCGCGATCTCCTTCGGCCACCAGCCTTGCTCGCGCAACACCCAAGCGTGGATGCGCGGCATGCCGAAGCCTGGCATCGGCCCCGGCGGCAGCGTGGCGAAATAGCCCAGATGCTGCAGCCCTTCGCGCGGGAAACCGTGCGAACCTAGATACGCAGCCTGTCGTAGCGCCACCCCCGGGTCTGGCCGGACCGACAGTGCGTGGTCGAACGCCGCCAGCACCAGCGCCGGCTTGCCCGCCGCTAGATCGAGTTCTGCCTGCAGATGGTCGAGGTCCTGCTGCAGTCCCGGATGTTCGCGCCAGTTCGGGTTGACGCGCGCGGCGTCCAGCATCGATTGCAGCACGCCCAGGTCGAGTCCACGGCAGCTGCCCGCCTGGGCCATGGCCAGTGCCTCGTTGAACCAATTGAAGCTCACGGTGCCGCCGCCGTTGGTCCGCGCCATGGCGCGGCGTGCCGCGGCGAGCGTGTCAGGGTCCACGCTGCCCAACCGGCACTCTGCGGTGATCAGGTTGACAGGAATCTGCACGCTGTCCGGGTGCCGCGTCAGTGCCAGTCGCAGCCGCGCGGCCGCTAGCCGTGGGCGCTCGTGCGCCAGGTCGTACAGCGCCGCGCTGGTTTGCGCGCGCGCGGAGTTCGGATTGATCGCTGCCCATATTTGCGCCTGCCGGAATCCGTCTCCCCACAGGCTTGCACGTTGCGCCGTGAATGCAGCCAACACGCCAAGGATGACCACAGCGGCCAAGATGCGCAGGAAACGCAGGGTACCCGGCGTGCCCAGCGCCAGCCCGATCGGCCAGAACAACAGCATCGCCGGCAAGTAGTTGCGATGCTCGTAATAGAGTTCCAGCGGTATCCAGCCAGACTCCATCAATTGTGCGGTGAAATAGAACAACAACGCCAGCGCGATCGCCGGGTGTCTTCTGCGCAGTGCAAAACCTGCGCCGATCAACCCCAGAACCAGCGCCATGCAGGGAATGGTCGAACCGGGATGCAGCCATCCCGTGGAAATCGCAAACGCGTCATTGAACAGGCCACTTGAGTAGGCGTGCGGCACGAACAACAGGTGCAGGTAATCAGTCAGCACGCGCGGCTCGGTGAGCAGGCGCTGGCCGACGGTCCAGCCGCGCGCTCCCGGCGCACTGTGGATTGCGTCGGGGATCTGGTACACGAGGTACGCGACCACCAGCGCGCCGGGCAGGATCAGGAATACCGTCACGGCATGTTTGAGCCGTCGTCGCGTGTCGATGGTCGGCATCGCCCGCCGCGCAAGCACGATCCACTCGACCAGCAGCAGTAGCAGTGGCAGCAGTGCACCATTGGCCTTGGACAGTATCGCGAGCGCGGTGCACAGCCATGCCGAAAGCGCCATCCCCACGAGCGCGCGTTTGACACGCCCGCGCGCCAGCGCGTCGCGCGACACCATCCAGCCCAGCATGCCGAGCAACGCGAAGGTTGCCGCCAGCATCGTTTCGCGTTGCACGATGTACAGCGTCGTGGAGACGAGCAACGGATGCAGCAACCAGGCGCCAGCACCGAACAGTGCGGCGATGGCGACACCCCTCTCATCCGTCGTCATTCCGGGGCCGTGCGCAGCGCGGAACCCGAAATCCAGAGTCTTTGGACCGGCTCCAACAGAGCCGCTGGGTTCCGGATTGCCGCTATGCAGCGTCCGGAATGACGAGGGATTGGAACGCGCCGACACCGCCCGCCCCAGCCGCCACAGCACGCAAGCCAGCAATGCACCATTGATCAGGTGCAGGACCACACTGGTGACCTTGAACGGATAAGGGTTCGCCGGCCATTCGCGCGCGTCGATCAGGAAGCTCAGCAGCGCCAGCGGTCGGCCCGTCGGGTCGGCGGAGCCGGAGGTGATGTAGCGCCAGAACGTGGCCCAGTGGTCCACCGGACCAGTCGCACCCAGCGCCGGCAGGTTGGCAAAATCGTCGAACAGGAAGTCGCCTGGGAGTCCCGGGTGGTAAGCCCACCACCCGATAGCCAGTATCGCCGCCAATCCGAAGATGTACAACGCGATTGCCAGCGGGCGCGAAGCGCGGCGCGTGTATTGCGGGGCAGTCACGAGATCGAATGGGCGGCGTTCATCGCGCGCAAGCATACGCGATGTCACCGGTCGAAGCCGGGGCCGTCAATGGCCGGTTATCAAAAATCGCGCAAAAAAGAAGGGCCGCGCAAGCGGCCCTTCGGGTAACGCATTCAACCGAAACTTCGATCAACCACGGCAGCTCGACGGCAGGTATTTTGCATCGACGGTGCCGGTGCAAGTCCAATGAATGTCGCCGTTGGCACTGGCGGTGGGCGACAGCGTCAGCGTTTTAGTGTCAATTGCTGCATTCGCCTTTTGCGGAGAAGTCTTGGAGAAGGTCGCCGTGATCTTGCCGGCGGCCACTGCAACCTGAGAAACGTACTTGCCGCTGATATCGGTGGCTGTCGAAGTGACACCCACAGAAGCGGCCCCGGTGCCCCAGCTGCCCGTGTTGGCATGATACTCGGCGACGGATACCTCGGCGCCGGCCGCCAAGGACGTCGCTTCGGCGACCTGCGTGCGGATCAGGTAGTTCTGGTACGCCGGAATGGCGATGGCCGCCAGGATCGCGATGATCGCGACGACGATCATCAGTTCGATCAGGGTGAAACCTTTCTGCATGGATTTCATGTTGAATTCCTCTGTGCTTGTGGAAACTGGTCTACTGGTTGGGAATGCCCAAAGTGCAAGCCCCTGATGCGAAACCCCCTGGCCAGCGGGCCAGTGAGCCAGAAGCTCGGGTGGAATGAAGCAGCTTTCGTGCCAATCCCCGTCGCTGCTCTCCCGGTGGAAAATTTAACCGGTCATGGTGCCTTGGGCTTGGGAACCGGTTCACATTTTTTTACACGCAAGATTTCACGTTTGTTGACGTCGAGCGGCAGGTGACGAATTGTGTCACCCGGGTTGTCGGAATCGCTCCGAAATCATGCGCTGCCGATTACGCGGCCCGTTGCGACGAAGCAGGCGGGCGCGTCGCGACGAGCCCTAAAGACGAGTCCTGAAATGGATATTCGTCGAGCGCGTTGCCGTCAGTTGCGGCACGACGACGGCAGGTATTGCGGGTGTACCGTGCTGCCGCCGCAGGACCAGATAACACTGCCTTCCGTGGTGATGGGTGACAACACCACGGTCGCACCGTGGATGTTCGCGTTCGCCGTCGTGCTGTTGAATGTCGCAATGATCAGGCCGTTGGTGACTGTCACCTTCGACACATATTTGCCGGAGATCGAACTGGCGCTCACCAGTCCCGCTTCCGCATTGTCGGTGGGGAACAGCCCGCGATCGGTGGCGTACTCCCAGACCGCGGACTTCGCGGCCGTCGCCAGGCTCAAGCCCTCCGAAACCTGTGCCCGGATCAGGTAATTCTGGTACGCCGGAATCGCAATGGCCGCCAGGATCGCGATGATCGCGACCACGATCATCAGCTCGATCAGCGTGAAGCCGCGCTGGATCGCGTGCATGCGCATGACTGCGGAACCCCCGTTCCCGGATGTGTTACCGACCGTTACAGCACGTTGCGTGCCAGCCATCGGCAACAATGTGATTGGCATCACGCTGCCTC
>Ga0207652_10005666_pt1 | contig 10132 bp, 6 predicted proteins | sample KBSC63BmetaG_FD_184334 | JGI IMG/M metagenome (GOLD analysis project Ga0207652, IMG submission 184334) | Corn rhizosphere microbial communities from Kellogg Biological Station, Michigan, USA - KBS C6-3B metaG (SPAdes) (version 2) | ecosystem: Host-associated > Plants > Roots > Rhizosphere ...
CCCGGACTATAATAAGGGTTCCGGGTGATGGATGCGAAGCGCCTGGGATGATGCCCCTTGGTGTAACTGGCAACACGCCTGACTCTGGATCAGGAGAGTCCTGGTTCGATCCCAGGAGGGGCAACTATGAGCGGGCCAACCAATTAGGTTGGCTCGCTTTTGCATGTGTGCCCAGCATGAACATCGACTTGGAGGTGGAAGTCCTCTGGGGAGTTGGTCGCAACAACCCGAGTGAACCGCAAGGCGACGACCGTGAGGGGATCGCTGAAAGCAGCGGGGAGCGAGACCTGTGGGGCGACGTACAGGAATCGGATAGAAGGCGGGGCGATGTAGGGCGAGCGGGCATGTAACCGCGAAGCTCTCGCGACCAAGACATCGTCTCGTAGATCCGGCGCTCGTGCAGGGACAGTCGATGGGTCTTACCTGGGGAGATCTCGCCTCATTCCTGAAAGGGAGACGTCGAGTCGACCGACTGGACGGAGCGAGAAGTCAGCAGCGGCCATAGTAGCGACGCGGCCTCAAGGGATCGCCCGCGGAGCGAAGGGCCAAACGGTGAGGAGAGCGAACGACCATGGGTCACGGAAAGGCCGAGCACCTGACATCCATCGAGCAGATGGAGCTTGCCCTGGAGGCGACGGGTGAAGCCCGTCAGAGCCAGCGCAGTGGTGAAGCCGGACCGACGGCGCGTGGAGCCGAGCGCTCGGGAACCGACGACCTGATGGAACAGGTGGTCGAGCGGAGCAACCTCGCACGGGCCCTCAAGCGCGTGCGGCAGAATCAGGGCAGTGCGGGCATCGATGGGATGACAGTGGACGAGCTGGTGCCGTATCTGCGCGACCACTGGCCGCGAATCCGTGATGAGTTACTCACGGCTCGCTACCAGCCGAGTGCGGTCCGGCAACACGAGATTCCGAAGGGCGACGGCCGGATGCGCATGCTCGGCATCCCGACTGTGCTTGATCGCTTCATCCAGCAGGCCGTGTTACAGGTCCTGCAACCACAATTCGACCCCACGTTCTCCGAGTCCAGCTACGGCTTTCGGCCGGGCCGTCGGGCGCATGACGCGGTCGGTCAGGCGCAGCGGTACGTGCAGAGCGGCCGGCACTGGGTGGTGGACGTCGATCTGGCGGCATTCTTCGATCGCGTCAATCACGATGTGCTCATGGGGAAGCTGCATCAGCGAATGGCGGATCGTCGGGTGCTCGTGCTCATTCGCCGCTATCTCACAGCGGGGATGATGGCAAACGGAGTCGTGCAGGAACGATCTGAGGGCACGCCGCAGGGCGGACCCCTCTCGCCGCTCCTGGCGAACGTGCTCTTAGACGACGTGGACAAGGAGTTGGAGCGACGTGGCCACCGCTTCGCGCGCTATGCGGATGACTGCAATGTGTACGTGCGGTCGAAGCGAGCCGGGGAGCGAGTGCTGGAGGGCTTGGTCGGCCTCTACGCGGAGCTGAAGCTTCAGATCAACGCGGAGAAGAGTGCGGTGGCGCGGGTGTGGGATCGCCAATTCCTGGGCTTCAGCTTTTGGGTGGCCCCGGGTCGGGTGGTCAAACGTCGCGTCGCACCGAAAGCCCTGGCGAAGATGAAGGCGCGCATTCGGGAGATTACGTCTCGAAGCGGTGGCCGGAGCATGGGACAGGTCGTGACGATGCTCCGGAGCTATCTCGTGGGCTGGCGCTCGTACTTTCGGCTGGCCGACACGCCGCATGTCTTTTCGGAGGTGGAGCAGTGGCTGTATCGCCGCCTCCGCGCCCTCCAACTCAAACACTGGAAACACGGAACGACGGTCTATCGGGAGTTACGGCGACGCGGGGTCTCGCAACACGTCGCCGCGATGGCTGCCCGTTTCGCTGGGAACTGGTGGCGGGTGGCGGGGCACGCCGCCTTTCATCTCGCGCTGCCCACGTTGCATTTCGATCAGCTCGGTGTCCCGCGGCTTGTTGCTCACTAACCACAACTCACCGAACCGCCGGATGCGGACCCGCATGTCCGGTGGTGTGGGAGGGGAGTAGTCGGAATCACCGACTACCCCCTATCCCGATCTTGCCAGCGGTCGGTGGCGTCCGAGACGGAATGTCGAAGGAGCCGGGATGACCGGGGCGCACCTGGCGACGAAGTGCTTGATCCCGTCGTCGACAACGCCGCCGCGAAGCGAGCCGGAGAATAGCACTTCGCCCTATTGCTTGCGCAGTAGATACGTATAAGATGTATTATGTAAACTACATCGCGGGGAAAACTGTGGAGAACTCGGTTGTCCACAGGCCACGCAAACATGCCACTCGCTCTAATGGCGCCATGCTGACGCCAGCTTTCCGTCAGACTTCGGAAAACCGCGCCTCGTAGACCACGCGGGCTTCACCGCTCAGGCTCGGCAGCCAGTCCGCGCCGCGCCGATCCAGCGAGATGCGAAGCGCACGACCAGAGCTCGTCTCGAGCGTGACCGGGCTCGCCGCCAGCCCCCAAGAAACCAGAAGAATGGCCGTCGCGACCGCGCCGCTCCCGCACGCCAGGGTCTCCCCCTCGACGCCACGCTCATAGGTTCGCACGCGCCAACCGCCGTCCGGACGCCGCCCGACGAAGTTCACGTTGGCGCCGTGCGCCAGGCTCCGGTGCCTCCGCAGCGATCGGCCTCGGCCAACGACGTCCACTGTGGTCACGTCGTCGGACAGCACCACCAGATGCGGAACGCCCACCAGCGCGAATCCCATTCTGGACTCCCCTCTCTCCGACGGAATGTCCGGCACGGCAGCGCGGACCTCGGAGACTCCTTGCACGTCGATTTCGGGGCGGCCGCCCGTCAGCCGCGCGGCGACGACACCGGAGTCAGTCTCGATGTCGAAACCCGACGGGCTCCCAGCGCCCAGCTCGATCGCAAGACGGGTCGTGCACAGCGTCGCATTGCCGCAGAAGTCGGCCGGTGATCCGTCGGCGTTCAGATAGACGAGACGGACGCACGCTCGGTCGGACGGCAGCAGGAACACGATCCCATCCGCGCCGACACCCGTGCCGCGAGCGCACACCCGCTTGATGACATCAGGTTCGGCCAACGCGCCCGGCGGTTCCGACCTGGCGTCGATCATCACGAAGTCGTTCCCGGATCCACTCATCTTGTAGAACGACCGGCCTGACGGGATCATGCGCCGAGCTCGCCGCTGAAGGTGGTCAATACCGCTTTGTCATGCCGAGCCATCTCAAACGCCACACCATCCAGACGGCCTCGCGCACGATCGCCTTGGACATCTTGCTCTGACCCTCCGTGCGGTCGACGAAGACGATGGGAATCTCCACGATCCGGAAGCCGCGCTTCCACGCGCGATAGCTCATCTCGATCTGAAATGCGTAACCGTTCGACCTAACTTTTTTCAGATCAATTGCTTCGAGAACTGACCGGCGAAAGCACTTGAATCCGCCCGTGGCGTCCCAGACCGGCAGGCCCGTTACACCGCGCGCGTAGACGTTCGCGAAGTAGCTCAGGATGAGCCGGCTGATCGGCCAGTTCACGACCGTAACCTTGCCATCGCGATAACGCGAGCCAAGCACGAGATCCGTGGACTGCACGGCTCGGAGGAAATCCGGCAGGTGCGCGGGGTCGTGCGAGAAGTCCGCGTCCATCTCGAAGATGAAATCGTAGCCACGCTCCAGGGCCCAGGCGAACCCAGTCAGATACGCGGTTCCGAGACCCATCTTTCTTGGGCGCCGAAGCAGGTGAACGCGGTCGTTCGTCGCGGACATGCCGTCGACGATGTTGCCGGTGCCGTCGGGTGATCCGTCGTCGACGACGACGACCTCGAGCCGCGGGTCCTGGGCGAGCACCGTCTCGATGAGGCGGGCGATGTTTTCGCGCTCGTTGTACGTCGGTACGATCACGAGCGCACGCTGTGCGACCGCGCCCTCTCCCTGTTCAGAAGAGGGCGCGGTGGACGGAAGCGAGCTGTCAGCGGACGATGTCGACCCAGCCACCGAAGTTCGTGATTGCGGCAATGCTTCCATTCGGTGCGAGATAGACCCTGAGCGGAAGCGACTGTTTCGTGGAGATGTCAGCCGTCGAGCGGTATCCGTCCGCAATCGACCCGGTGTAGACCGTCACGTGCGTCGGGTTGCTATGCGTGACCCAGATCTGTTGCGCGTCGGGACTGACGGCGATGGTTGTGCCGGTGTTGGAGATGCCAACCGTGCGCACCGTCGCACCGGTCGCAATGTTGACAACGCGGACGATGTTGTTCGTCGCGTCCAGGACAAAGAACTGCGTTCCATCGGGCGAAAGCGCGATGTCCGTTGCGTTTGCGGCCACATTGCTCACGACCTGTCGAGCCGTGTTCGTCCGCAGATCGATTTGGAAGTACACGCCGACGTTGGTCAGCGCATACAGCAACGTATCGCCTGGAGCGACAATCAGTTTGGTGATGCCCCCGCCGAGCTGCACTCGTGCGGTTTCCGTGTGTGATCCGGCATCGACGACGGATAGAACACCGGCGCTCAGCAGCGAGTAGACACGGGTCCCGCTCGAGTTCATCGCCGACATCTGGATGATGTCCGCGATGTCCAGCGAGTCGACGACCGAGGCAGTGCTCGGATCGATGAACCACAGACGGCTGACCGTTCCCACATTTACCGCAACCGCGGGACCGGCGGTACGCGTCGGCGCGACCAGGATCGGCGCCTGCGTGGTCAGTGACACCGTGCCCGTTTGCGTCGCTCCGCTCGCGTCATAGATCAGGATTTGCTGAGCGGTGCTCGCAGAAACGAGCATCGCGCTGTTCGTGAACGCGACATCGCCTGGGAATGCGTTGAGAAGAATCGTGTTGCTGATCGACGTGCCGTTCGGATGGCCGAGCACGGTCACCGGCACCGAGGCGCTCGCCGCGCCGGATGTCGCCGTGATCGTCGCATTGCCGGCCCCGACGCCGGTGATGACGCCCGCAGCGCTGACCGATGCCACAGCCTCGTTGCTCGTCGTGTAGGTCACCGCGGGACTCGAGATCACGTTGCCTGCCGCGTCCGTCACGCGAGCGGTCAGCGCCAGCGTCTGACCCACGAACAATTGGCCGCCGGTACCTGGCGTGAGCGTGAGCTTCGCCGCCGCGCCGACCGTCGCCGTGGCGGTGAAGGTGGTGGAAAGGCTGCCCGCTGTCGCCATGAGCGTGTTCGGTCCCACGGTCGATCCGAGACGCCAGGCGCCGGCCGTGGCGATGCCCTGTGCGTTGGTGTTGGTCGCGCCGGCGTTGATGAGTCCCCCGCCGGCTCCGACCGTGAACGTCACCGCAACCCCGGCGACAGGATTGCCGAGGGCATCCGTGATCTTGACCGCGGGGTTCACCGCGACGTTCGTGTTGACCGGCGCAGTCTGCGCATCACCTGCCGACTTCGAGATGTTGGTGGCCGCGCCGGCGGTGGCACTCGCCACGAACGTGACCGCCGCGAGCGTCCCGGCGGTGGCCGTCGCGGTCTGAACACCAACCGTCGGGCCGAGCGTCCAGGTGGCCGTTGCCTGGCCGGTGGCATTGGTCTTCGCAGTCGTCGAAGTGATCGAGCCTCCGCCGGAAGCGACCGCGAAGGTGACAGTGGCCGTGTCGATCGGATCGCCAGCCTTGTTCTTGACCGTGACGATCAACTGCTGGCTCGCGGCCGTTCCGACGACACCGCGAATCGTATCAGTGAACGCCGCCGTGATGGTCGCCGGCGTGACGTCCTTGGGGGGCGTCTTCGGTTCGGTCGAACCGCCACAGGCGGACAGCACCGCAGCCGCGGTAGCGGCTATCGTGAGGCGAACGAACGAGCTGCGAATGGTTACTTCGGACATCATGAGCAGGGCTCCTTACCGATTGTCGATCCGCGTCTTCGACGGCTTCGTCACGCGGGCGTCGCCACCGGCACACGGCGCCGGCGTTCGACGATCCACCCACCAATCCAGACCACGAGCGCGACCAGCAGTGCCACGAGCGTCACCACTTTGCCCTTCTCGTACGCCGCATCTGTAAACCGCAGTTGCACCGTACGCACGCCCGCGGGAAGCGCGATGCCGACCAGATTGAAATTCGTTCGAGCGACGACTGCCGGTTTGCCATCGGCAGTGGCATGCCATCCGGGAAAGTAATTCTCGGAGACCACCAACGCCTGTCCGGCGGACGCAGGTGGTTCGAGAGAGATGTCATATGCGCCAGGCGTCGCCGCGGTCACCGTCGCCTTCGTGGTGGCGGCAGGCGGCAACGCTTGCAACGCCTGTGCTTGGACATCCGCCGACGAATCGACGATCGCGATCCGCGACGGATCGAACCGAGGATCCAGAACCGTGGCGAGCGCCTGTTGTTCGGGCGCCTTCACCATCGCGGTCGCGACCCAGGCGGGATCGTTGGCGCCGGGCAAACGATACGCGAAGACCATCGACCCCACGGCGTCGCGCACCGGACCGGCAATCTTCGTCGGCATGGCGGGAAGCTTGAGCCGCGCACCGATGTCGGCGATCATCGAATCGTTCGCGGTCGTGTACAGGTAGCGAACGTTCTCGTGCCGCCAGAACTCGGGCATCAGGATGGCCTGCTCGTTGTCCATCGCGAGCAAGTCGTCGTACATGCCGAGCTCATTGCCGTGATAGTTGCCGACGGTCTTGAGGTCGTGCGACATGAGCGCGTCGCCGACGAACGCGGGATCGCGGGGCGCCATGTCCCCGCCGAGCCGCCATTCCGTCCAGACGCGAGCTGGTTGCTTGTAATTCGCCAGATCGGCTTTGATCGCCTCGATCGCCGGGTCGGTTGCATAGAGCTTCGAGGCCGGAGGCGAGAACGTCCAGTACATGCGCTCGATCGACCACAGGTCGACCACGATGAGCACCACGAGAACGATCGCGACGAGGCGCGGCTCCAGTCGACCGGTGAGAAATCCCCAGACCAGTCCGGCGCCGGCGACGACGAAGAAGAACGAGCGCCAGACACCGAGGATCGCGTCTCCCGCGTTCGCGCTCGCGAGCTGCGAGTAGGCATCACTGCCTCGCCCGGCATCGCCAAACGTCGAAATCACGGCGCTCGATACGGCGTTGTATCCGCCGACCGACATCAGCAGCGCGAAGACGCCGCTCGCGACGATCCACACGAGCGCGTACCGCGTGCTGACGCGGCGCGCGAAGATGCGTTCCGCTCCGATCGCCGCCAGCACGGACACCGCGAACGCCGTGATGTAGATGATCGTGCTTGGCGCACGGAAGTACTTGGTCCCGGGGACGATTGCCAGCACGAGACGAAAGAACGGCGTGTATCCGCCGAAGGCCCACAGCAGCGCGACCGCGCCGGTCGCGATCCAGAATCGACGAAACGACTTGAACCCGGTCGCGCCGAACGCCGCGCCGAACAGGATCAGCACGGCCACGCCGAAGTAGTCGCTGTGAAAATGGATGTTGTTCCTTCCCCAGTAGTTGTCGAGAATCCCGGAGAACTGCGGCCAGTACGAATTCAGCGTTTCCTCAATCGGAAACGAGAAGCTCGTGGCCGTGGCGTAGTCGTGTCCCGCGGCGCGCGGCGACCACGACTTGTACTCGAAGATGGCGGGCCAGTACTGCACGGCGCCCATCAGCGCGCCGAGGATGACAGAACCCGTTGCGAAGACGAGGCGTCGAATGGCGATCGGCCGTGGAAGCTTTCCGATCGTCGGATGCGTGGCGAACGCCAGATAGAGCGCGAACGCGCCGCACGTCAGCAGCAGGTATTGCAGCAACTGTGGATGCGGCGAGAGCACGGCGAGTCCGATCGTGACCGCCAACGCGCCCCACGCCCAGATCCGCCCGTCGCGAATGGCACGCGTGAGCTGGAGCAGCGCGAGCGGCAGCATGGTGCTCACGAAGAGCTTTCCGTCGTGGCCCGGTCCGGCGTAGCCCGCGATCGACCCGCCAAGCATGTACGCCAGCCCGCCGATCAATGCTCCGTAGAAGCTGAAGCCCCACGCCCGAAGAAAAAGGTACGTGAACAGGCCGCAGAGAAAGAGATGGATGGGAAACTCCCACGTCATGGCCATGTCCGTGGGCATGATCATGCGGAGGAGAAACGTCGGATAAAAAATGTCGCCGTGCATCGCGGCGACGTACGGCAGCCCACCCATGATGTACGGATTCCACTGTGGGAATCCGTGGCCGCTTCGGAGACTCTGCGCGGCGAATTCGCGGAACGCGTATCCGGCCTTGTACTGGTCGCTCCGCGGATTCAGCAGGAACAAGCCGCCGAGCGCGGGATACGCGAGCAACATCGTCGAGATCGCATAGACGAGCGATGCCCACCAGGCGGCGAAACGCGGCGCTGGTGGCGCCGCGCTCATTGCCGCTGAACCGTCAGGAGTTCGAGCCATCTGGTCTGGAATGACCTGGTGATGCGCGGCGCGATCGCCGGGCGAGACCCAACATGATCAGTGCAGGTGCAACCTCGAGTATCGTGACCCACAGGCGTGCTGAAATCGCGACCAGCCCGGCCTGTCCCGAGGAAGCGACGCCCAGCATCGTGAGCCCCTCGACCTGAACAACCTCACGAACGCCGACGCCAGCGGGCGCAACGAAGGCAAGATAACCAATCACATATGCGGCCGCGTAGACCGCGACGAACTCACTCGTCGACCCGGATACGTTGCCGATCACTCCGATGGCGAACAGCCGATATGCGACGCCGTAGAGGATCCACGCAATGAGGTTTCCAATCAGCGCGACCACGATCGCTCGATACGGCAGGCGACCGAACGCGAGGGACCGGCCCGCAATTCGTTCGAGCACCGGCGTCAGCACCGGCAGCAGCAGTGGAAGCACCAGCACACCGACAAGCATCGTGGCCGCGAGCACGGCTCCGAGGACTGCGTGTCCGCTCGACAATCTGTCCATCGCGCGAAAACCCACGACGAGCGCGATGATGAAGCCACCGGCGATGTTCACCAGTTGGTTGATGAGCGAGCCACCCGTCGCCGCCAGCGGCGAAATTCGCTCGCGGCGCGACAGCTCGGCCACGGCCCCGAGCTGAAACACGAAGTTATATGGGAGATATCGCACGAGGCTCGACACGAACCACACGCGCGCCGCGTCGACAAAGCGAAACGTCGCGCCGAGCCCCCACGCATTGACGATCCGCCGCCATGTCTCGATGAGCACCGCATATCCCGCGAGCATGACCGCGCTCGCGGCGATGATGAGCGACCACGAGATGTGCGTATCGACGTGCGGTGCCGCGCGAAAATCCCTCCACGGCTTCGCGAGCCCCTTGCCGACATACCAGACAATGATCGCCGTGACGGCGATCTGAATCGCGAGCCAGAGTTTATTTCGGCGAGCTGGCGATCGCGGAGCGGTAGATGTCGGCGTAGCGTCGGGCAACCGACTCGGGGGCAAAGGTAGCAAGGGCGTGCAGGCGTCCCGCCGCGCCGAGCGATATGCCGCGGTCGTCGCGTTCGAGCAGCGAGACGAGCGACGCGGCGAGCGCGCCGGCATCGACCTCGCGAACGAGGATACCCGTACGATCGTGCTGAACGATATCGGGAAGTCCTCCAGAATCGAAGGCGACGACCGGTGTTTCGCAGAGCTGGGCCTCCACCGCGACGAGCCCCAAGCCCTCGTCAACCGACGGAACGACGAGAGCCGTGGCCGACCGATAGAATTCCGCGAGCTGCGGCTGCGGAACGGCCCCGTGCCAGCGCACGCGGTCAGCCAGCCCGAGCGCGCCCGCGAGCTCCTCGAGTGTCGCCCGGTCTTCCCCGTCGCCAACGACGTCGAGCCCGACCGAGGTATCGGGAATGCGCGACAGCGCGTGCAGCAACAGCTCGATTCCCTTCTGCTTGTTCAGACGCCCGACGAACAGGAACCGATCGCGCTGCCGTTTTCCGCCTGGCGAGAAGAGCTCGGACGAGACGGGCATGGGCGCGACGGTGGGATGCGGCGCGGACACGATCTCCTGCGCTTCGTTCGCGAGCCAGCGTGACACCGCGGTCACGGCGGCGGAATGATGGAGAACATGACGGAACGCGGGCCGCGAGAATGCCACGCTGCGCGCGAGCCGAACGTCGGTGCCGTGCAAGGTGGTCACGAGCGGCTTGTGCGACATGCGACTGAGCCAGGTCCCGACCAACCCATTCGGGAACCACCAGTGTGCATGTACGATGTCGGGCTCGAACG
>Ga0207652_10005671_pt1 | contig 10128 bp, 6 predicted proteins | sample KBSC63BmetaG_FD_184334 | JGI IMG/M metagenome (GOLD analysis project Ga0207652, IMG submission 184334) | Corn rhizosphere microbial communities from Kellogg Biological Station, Michigan, USA - KBS C6-3B metaG (SPAdes) (version 2) | ecosystem: Host-associated > Plants > Roots > Rhizosphere ...
ATTCGAGCGCGGCTGCAATGCCGGAGCTGGTCGATCCCGGTACAGATATTGGGCAGTTGCGTGGTGGGCTGGCTGCTTTGCCGGCTTTTGCGGACACACGGCTGATTGCACCGTGCTGTCACGATACGGCCTCGGCGATTGCGGCCATTCCCGATGCCGGGGACGACTGGGCGTACATCAGTTCGGGGACGTGGTCGCTGGTGGGGACACTGCTGGGAGCGGCGAATAACTCTGCACAGGCGCGGGAAGAAAACTTCACGAATCTCCGTGGCGCGGATGGCGCGATCTGTTTCCACAAAAATGTGAATGGCATGTGGCTGCTGCGGCAATGCATCGAGAGCTGGAATGCCGAGGGCGCTGCGATTGATTTGCCCACACTGGTGAAAGAGGCTGCGGCGGTCGCTCCGTTGGACTATGTGCTGGACGTCGACGACCCCGACCTACTGCTGAGTGGGAGAATGCCGCAGCGAATCAATGCGCAGCTGCATCGCCGCAACCTGCCCGAGTTGAGCGTACGTACGGAGGACGCGGCCGCGATGGCTTCGTTTCTGTTCTACAGCCTAGCGCGGCGATATGCGGATGTGTTGCGCGGTGTGGCCGAGATCACAGGAAAGAAGTTTCGGCGCCTATACATCATGGGTGGCGGCAGCCAGAATGAGTTTCTGAATCGGCTCACTGCCGAAGCGACCGGGCTGGAAGTTTGCAGGGTGGGGACAGAGTGCTCGACCGTGGGGAATTTTGCGGTGCAGCTGGCGGTCCTGGAGAGCGGCCGCTCGACGAGTGAGTGGGCGAAGGTGTTAGAGGTCGTTCACTAACGCCCGTAGGGCGTCGATGTCGATACAAACGGGCTCGGCGGAAGCTTCCACGTCGTGAACGGTTCGGGATGCGCCGGATCGAAAGCTGGAATGTTCGGGCGGAGGAATTGCTCCAGCGGCAGGTGCTGGTCGCGGATGTTTTGCACGATGGCCCGCGCGAGTTCGTAGGCGCCGTACGAGTTGAAGTGGGTTTCGTCCTTCAGCTCTTCGAGTTGATCGGGAAAAGTGTTGGCGGGGTAGTGGACGAAGGCGTGCAGCGTGCCTTCGGGACCGAGTGCTTCGAAGAGAGTTTTGCTGAGGGCGTTGAGGTCAATGAGAGCGACTTTCTGGTCGGCGGCGACTTCGCGCATGGCCTGCGGATAATCGCCGAGAGTCTGGACGATCCTGCCGCCGGCGTCGAAGTTGCGGCGGTTCATCGATGTGACCAGGATGGGTGTCGCGCCATGGCTGCGGGCGTCCGCGATGTATTGCAGCAGATACTTTTTGTAGTCGGTGGCGGCGGGGACGTAGCCCGCGCCGGGTTTCTGGTCGTTGTGCGCGAACTGGATCATGAGGAAGTCGCCGGACTTGATGGTCGACATGATCTTGGCGTAGCGGCGCTCGCCAACGAAGCTCTTGATGGTCTCGCCGGACTCCGCGTTGTTGGCGATGGCGACGCTGGAATCGAATAAGGCGGGGAGCATCTGCCCCCATGCCGCCCAGGGCTCCTTGTCCTGGTCGACGACGGTGGAATCTCCAGCGAGGTAGATGGTTGGGACTGTCGCGGGTCGGATGGCGATGGAGCGGATACTGGGGTGTTCGCCGTTGAATTCAAGGGTGAGCTTTTCGTCCCAGTCGAGAGCACCGATTTCGCGCGGTTTGAGTCGGACTTCAGGAAGACCGGTAGTCTCGGTGGGTTCGTCGGGCGCTGGGTAAATGGTTTTGGTGCGGACGTTGACGTTGAAGATGACTTGTTTGGAAGCTCCGGCGGCGAGGTGAAGCTGGTCGACGTAGAGGCGGCGGGATTCCGCGCGGACCGTGGTGGTGGAAGCGACTTTGCCGCCGAGGGTGAGCGTGACCTCGTAGTTACCGTCGGGGACGGCAACGGAGAAGAAGAACGGCTTGTCGCCGATGCAGGCGTCTTTTGTGAAGTTGGCGGGACGTGTGGAAAGGTCGAAGCCGTAGGCCGATGGGTCGGATGGTGTGGGTTTGGCGTAGGTCGTCGAGGCGGTGAGAGTTTCTCCGCCGCGCGGTGCGGAAGCGCATTGAAAACGCCATGAGGTTTGGCCGGTGCACGCCGCCGGCGCCGCCAGTGTCAGGAAGACCGCGAAGATGCAAACGGGAGTGTTTTGGAAGCAGGTCATGACAGTCTCCATGAGCGTTGTATCAGCGAGGCGGGTGTATGGGCAAAGTCGGCAATGGCGGAACGTAGGAGATTCTACAGGAAATAATTTTCCTATTGACATACGTATTTAGCGACACATAAAGTTCGCACGAGGCTACGCGTGGGAAATAAGCAGTGCAGAATGAGGTGTGAGGCGACGGGTATGGGTTTGAAACGCTGGACGCAGAGGGTGGGATGTGCGATCGCAATGTGCGTGGCGTTTGCCGGCGCTGGTGCACAGCAGGCGACAGTTGCACGGCTGCAACAGACGTTTGTATCGCCGCCCGATGATGCGCGGCCGATGGTGCGGTGGTGGTGGTTTGGGGCGGCGGTCACCAGGCCTGAGATTCTCCGCGAGTTGCAACAGATGAAGGCGGACGGGATCGGTGGGGCGGAACTGGCTTTCGTGTATCCGGAAGTTCTGGACGATCCGGCGCGAGGGCTGAAGAACCTGCCGTTCCTGAGCCCGGAGATGCTGGGGGATGTAACGTATGCACAGGCTGAAGGGCGCAAGCTGGGCCTGCGCATCGATGTGACGCTGTGCAGTGGCTGGCCCTATGGCGGGCCGGCGACCACGCTGGAGCAGGCTTCTACACATCTCCGGATGGTGCAGGTCGCGGTGCCTGCGAATGCCGCGCAGGTGACGGCTCCGAAGCTCGATAAAGGGGAGCGGTTTATCTCCGGCGCTCTCGTTAATCTGCTCGCGAACCCTGATGCCGGCCCGATGCCGGAACGCGGTCGCGGCCGTGCGGCTGCGCCGGCACGCATTACCTGGGACTCCGCAACAGCCAAGCCGTTTGTTGCTACTGCGGGCGACGTTGTGATCACGCCTGCGGGTGTGGCGCGGGTTGCGGTGTTCTTTGTGCTGAGCCACACCGGACAGATGGTCAAGCGTGCGGCAGTCGGTGCGGAGGGATGGGTGCTCGATCCGTTCTCGCACGATGCGGTAGCAACGCACCTGAAGGCCGTGGGAGAGCCGCTGGTGAAGGCCTTCGGGGTTACACCGCCTTACGCTATTTTTTCGGATTCGCTGGAGGCTTATGGGGCGGACTGGACGCCGAATCTGCCCGCGGAGTTTCTGAAGCGGCGAGGATATGATCTTATCCCGCATCTTGCGGAGCTTGCTGGCGGAGGATCGCCGGCAGCCGATAAGGTTCGGCATGATTACGGCGTGACGCTGACGGAGTTGGTGAACGAAAACTACCTGACGCAGATTAACGACTGGGCCGTGGCGCACCACACGAAGTTCCGCTCGCAGACCTACGGCGAGCCTGCGGTGAGCTTCTCTTCGCAGAACCTTATCGGTCTGGCCGAAGGTGAAGGGCCGCAGTGGAGAGCGTTTTCTACGCTGCGCTGGGCGACTTCGGCAAACCACGTCTTTGGGCTCAACGTTACGTCAGGCGAGACGTTTACCTGGCTGCATTCTCCGGTGTTCCGCGCGACGCCGCTGGATATGAAGGCCGAGGCCGATATCGATTTCATCATGGGCGAGAACCAACTTATCTTCCACGGCTGGCCGTACTCGCCACCCGAGGGTGAGGTACCGGAGCCGGGGTGGAGTCTTTACGCCGCGGCGGTGTTCAACGACCACAATCCATGGCATCCGGTGATGCCCGAGGTGACGCGGTACATTGCGCGGGTGAGCGCACTGCTGCGTCAGGGGAAGCCGGCGAATCAGGTTGCGATTCTGCTGCCGACGGATGATGCATGGGCAAGTTTTTCTCCGAGCCATACGACCGTCACAGGTGCTCTGGCGAAGCTGGTGACGCCGGCGCTGATGTCGGCGATTCTTTCTGCCGGCTACAACGTCGACTACATCGATGCGGAGGCCATCGACAAGGTAGGTTTTGGCACACACCAGATCGTAGTGCTGCCGCCATCTGATCGTATTCCGGTTGCGACGCTGAAGAAGCTCGCGGCGTTTACGTCTGCGGGAGGAAAGGTAATTGCGGTGGACCGGCTGCCATCCATGGATGCGGAAGGCAAACCCATACCGGAGATTGCGAAGCTTACCGAGTCGATTGTCCTTGTGCCTATAACGGAGCAACTGCCGCAGGCGCTGCACAATTCGGTTGCGCCGGATTTCAAGCTGGACGCCGCGAGCGATGCGGTTGCGGGCCGGTTAGGTTTCATTCGCCGCAAGCTGCTGGATGGAGACATCTATTTTGTTGCCAATACCTCGAACCAAAGTATCGACACCGTCGCTACGTTTGGAACAGCGCACAACACTGGCGTCGCGATTGACCCGGACAGTGGAACCTCTACCGCAGCTTCGGCCGCCGGTCAGAGTATTCATCTTGCGCCGTACGAATCACGGGTCTTTGCTTTCGCGGCGGGCCTATCCCGATCCACGCCTAAGTCCAGGCCGGCTGAAACTGCTGTGCCGTTGAGCGACTTGTCGAACGATTGGAAAGTGAGTTTCACGTCTACGGGCAAGGCGGCCACGGAGCACACACTTTCGGATTGGACTTCCGATCCTGCCACAAAGAATTACTCGGGTGAAGTTGTTTACTCGCGCGATTTCACATTGTCACCGGTCCTGCCGAACGCCCATGTGACTGTGGAAGTCGATGGAGGCGCAGCACTTCCTGGTGCGCCCGACTCTCCTCCTGAGCATGAAACTCTCGGCGCGAATGGCCTGCCAAACCCGCTGGTGACACGGCCCGGACCGGGGATGCATGCGTACTTCGATCCGCCGATTCATGAGGCTGCGCTGGTGTCGATCAATGGACAGGCTGCCGGCGCTCTGTGGCATCCACCGTACCGGCTGGATGTGACGAAGCTGCTGAAGGCCGGCGAAAACCATATTGAAATTCGTGTATACAACACCGCGTTGAATGCGTGGGCTGCATTGCCACCGCATGATTACAAGCCATTGATCGCGAAGTATGGCGACCGTTTCCAGATGCAGGACCTTGATAAGGTCAAGCCAGTCGCATCGGGCATTCTAGGCAGCATTCGCCTTATGGAGAGCAAATAACGTGCGAACACTGACGGCGAAATGCGGCGTGTGGGTGCTGCTGGTTGCGGGATGTAGTCTCGTTTCGGCGCAGCGCGTGAAGACGTTTAGCGTGGCGAAGTATGGAGCGAAGGGCGATGGCGTGGCTCTGGAGACGGTTGCAATTCAACATGCGATCGACGCGGCAGCGAAGCGCGGAGGGACGGTCAATTTTCCGGCGGGAACTTATCTTACTGGATCGATTTTCGTGAAGTCCGGCGTCACATTGCAGATCGACAAAGGCGTCACCCTTCTCGGTTCGCAGGACATCAAGGACTACCCGGAGCGTCCAACGCGCATCGCTGGTATCGAAATGACGTGGCCTTCCGCGCTGATCAACGTGTATCAGCAGACGAACGCGACGATCACCGGCGAGGGCACGATTGACGGCGACGGCAAAGTCTTCTGGGACAGCTATTGGGCGCTACGAAAAATCGATGACCCGAAGGGGTTGCGCTGGGCTTCGGATTACGACTCCCGCAGGCCGCGGCTGATACAGATATTCGACTCATCGAACGTGAAGCTGGGTGGCGGCCTGACCATGAAGCGATCGGGCTTCTGGACGGTGCATATCTGCTACTCCCATGATGTGACCGTGGACGGCGTCGTCATTCGCAATAACGAAGGTGGCCATGGGCCCAGCACCGACGGGATCGATATCGACTCATCGAAGAAAATTCTCGTGACTCACGCGGACATCGAAAATAACGACGACGCCTTGTGCTTGAAGGCGGGACGCGATGCGGATGGTCTACGCGTGAACCGACCGACCGAAGACGTTGTGATCCGCGATTCGATCATTCGCGTAGGAGCGGCGGGTGTGACGTTTGGGAGCGAAACTTCCGGCGGGTTTCGGAATATTGAAATTTACAACCTGAAGACGTTGAAGGGGGTCCCTTCGGGGATTCTGTTCAAGTCGTCGCGTATGCGCGGCGGGTTTGGCGAGAACATTCGCATTCACGACATTGTGATGGAAGATACACCGACGGTGATCCGCTTCACGATGGATTGGAACCCGAACTACAGCTATGCGAAGCTTCCGGAAGGTATGAAAGATGTGCCTTCGTACTACGCGACGCTCACGACGCCGGTGCCGGAAGAGAAGGGGATTGCCCACTTCCACGATATCCATATCTGGAACATCAGGGCGACCGGGGCGAAGCAGGTGCTCGATGTCAATGGGAATGCGAAGGCGCCGATTGACGATGTGCATATTGAGAACCTTGATGTGCAGGCGCAGTCTTCCGGGCACATTGCCGATGCGAAAAACTGGACGTTCAAAAACATTAAGCTGACTATCGCGGATGGCAGCGCGGTTGCGCTGAAAGACGCGAGCAACATCATTGGATTGCCCGCAGGCGGGCCGCCGTCAAAGGCGAAGGCCGGCGCAAATGCAGGATACGAGGAGTAGAGAAATGAATGTGCGTTTGGGCGCGAGCGTCCTTTTTGCAGCGATGACGATTGGGGGCGCGGCGGCGGCGCAGAAATATCCTCTGCCTACGCCGGAGCAGCAGCTTGGGATCGATAAAGATAACGCGCGGCATTTTGGCGATGCGCCTGCCGATCCGGGGCCGATTGCGACCGATCTTTCCCCAGCCATCACACCCGCGGCAATTGATGCGGCAGCGCGTAAAGTGGCAGACTGGCAGCTTGCGAGAGCGGAACCTTACTTCGATCGCATATGGACGTGGAGCGTGCTGTACAGCGGCTTTATCGCGACGTCCGACCAGACAGGCGACCCGAAATATCGCAACGCTATGACCGCGATGTCGAAAAAGTTTGACTGGGCAGAGCGCAGCAAGTTGTCGAACGCCGACGATCAGAGTATCGGGCAGACCTATCTTGAGCTTTATCTCGAAGGCGGCAAGAAAGACCCCGCGATGATTGCGCCGACACGAGAGAACCTGGATTCGGTGATTGGACTTGCGACGCTGAAACCGGGCGACCCGAGGATCCCGTGGTGGTGGTGCGACTCACTGTTTATGGCCCCGCCGGTGTGGGTGCGGATGTATGCGGCAACAGGCGACCACAAGTACATCGACTATGTGAATGCGCAGTGGCAGCGCACCTATGAGGCGTTGTGGGACAAAGACGAACACATGTATGCGCGCGATGCGACGTACATTTCCAAACGTGAGGCCAACGGGAAGAAGATCTTCTGGTCGCGTGGTGAAGGCTGGGTGATGGGTGGGTTGGTGCGCACACTGCAGTACCTGCCCAAGGATGATCCGAAGCGCGGGTTCTATGTACAGAACCTTCGCGAGATGTCGGCGCGTCTCGCTGAACTACAGAGCAAAGATGGAATGTGGCATGCCGGTCTGCTTGATCCCGATCACTATCCGCTGCCTGAGGTCTCAGGCTCGGCATTGATTGTGTATGGCATGGCATGGGGAGTGAATGAGGGCGTGCTGGATGCGGCGACGTATCGGCCGGTGATCACGAAGGCCTGGGCCGGCATGTTGCAGCATGTGTATGCGGATGGTCGGCTGGGGGATATCCAGCAGACAGGGCCGGAGCCGGCGTGGTATCTGCCTTCGGCGAGTTATACCTACGGCGTTGGCGGATTTCTGCTCGCGGCCAGTGAGATGAAGCGCATGGCGTTGCAGCATCCGGAAGCTGTGGCGGTGAGTACCGATCCGGGGCGGTCGGCGAACTTTGCCTTGCCGACGCCGGCGAATCCGAAGCTGCCGTCGATTTTTCTGGTGGGCGACTCGACGGTGCGGAACGGCCGCGGGGACGGCGCGAACAACCAGATGGGATGGGGTGAGCCGTTTGTCGCTTACTTCGATACGAATAAGGTGAATGTGGTCAATCGCGCCATTGGCGGGCGCAGCTCACGGACCTACATCACTGAGGGACACTGGGCGGAGACGCTGAAGCTGATCAAGCCGGGCGATGTAGTGCTGTTTCAGTTCGGGCACAACGATAGCGGACCGCTTGACGATGCAGCGCGGGCTCGGGGAACGATCAACGGCGTGGGCGACGAATCGAAAGAGATCGACAACCCCATCTCGAAAGAACATGAAGTCGTACATTCCTTCGGCTGGTACATGACGCGCTATGTTGAGGAGACGAAAGCAGGGGGGCAACACCCGATCATCTGCTCGCTGGTGCCGCGCAAAACATGGAAGGATGGCAGGATCGTTCGCGGCGCCGACTCGTATGGCGGATGGGCGCGCCAGGTGGCAGAGAAAGAGCATGTCGGTTTCATCGACTTGAATGAAATTACGGCGCGGAAGTACGATGCGCTGGGCGAAGCGGCCGTCGAACCGCTGTTTGGCGACCCTCACACGCACACGACGCTGGCGGGCGCTGTGATGAATGCGGAGAGCGTTGTCGCAGGTCTTAAAGCGCTGCCGAAAGACCCGGTCGCGAAGGATTTCTCCGCGAAGGGGAAAGCTGTGAAGGCGTATCCTGCCAACTGAATTTTCGAAGCAAATGGGTGGTGCCGGAATCCAATCGTTCATCTGGTGATGTGAGGCGTCGATTTATGACAATAAATCGTCTGGAATCAGGCGCGGCTTTAGAATCCGAACGGATACCGCACGCATGATTCTACCCGGCAGCGCATGTACACTCGTGCGAGTGCCCTGATATCCGCGGCACAACGGAGGAAAGATGAATCTGGTAGTAGCGCTTGACGCCTTGTTTGCGGTCATCGGCGTACAAGCGGCGGCAGTGGGCGGGGCCTTCGTTCTGCGCTCCCGCGATAAACTTCTGCAACGCTACCTGCCGCACCTGTTAAGTCTCGCCGTCGGTGTGCTGCTTACCACAGCGCTGGTCGACCTTATGCCGGAGGCAGTCAGCCAACTCGGCAACCGGCCACTTACCTGGATATTGGTCACCGTTTCCGTCCTTGCTCTCTTCGCCATTGAGAGAATCTTTTCCGCCCTCACCGGCAGCACCACCGAGCCCGAGGTCGGCGAACTGGGCAAGGGAGTCCATGTCCACCGCCACGCTCCCGGCCGGCAGGAGCACAGCGCCAAGCCGATGAACCTGGTCCTGGCCGCCATGCTGCACAGCTTCGTCGACGGGGCGGCCCTGGCGACGGCGTTTGTGGCCAGCCCCAGGATCGGCTGGCTCACTGCCATCGCCATCGCCCTGCATGAGATCCCGCACCGCATTGGCGACTTTGCCGTCCTCATCCATCTCCGTCAGACTTCGCGCCGCGCACTCCAACTCGCCGTACTGGCCGGCTTGCCGTCACTGCTCGGCGTCCTCCTGGTGGCAGCGGCAGGCGCCGGCAACACCGGCAGCATTGCCTACCTGCTGCCGGTCAGCGCGGGCAGCTTCCTGTACATCGCCACCGTCAACCTGCTGCCCGAGATTCAACAGGAGTGCCGGGTGAGCCGCGTGCTATGGCAATTGCTCTGGCTGGGAATCGGGGCTGGGACAGTCGTGCTGGTGGTTGGGCTGGCGGAAGGGTAGAGCAACGTTCCTCTGTTCCGGTCATCACCCGAAGACCGTAACAGCCCATCTCCAGCATTTACCGGAGGAGTAGCAGATTCTGTCACTTGGTAAGCTACGCAGCTCAGAGCTTTGCAGCGCGCAACCTGAGTGCGTTGGCGATTACCGAAACCGAGCTGAAACTCATGGCAGCGGCGGCGATCATCGGATTTAGAAGAAGGCCAAAGGCGGGGTAGAGAACACCTGCCGCCAACGGAACTCCCAGGGCGTTATAGAAGAAGGCAAAGAAAAGATTCTGGCGAATGTTATTCATTGTGAGATGGCTCAACCTGCGAGCCCTCACGATGCCCCGCAGATCACCTTGTACCAGTGTGATACCGCCCGTCTTCATCGCAACGTCCGTCCCTGTGCCCATCGCAATGCCGACATGGGCCTGCGCGAGGGCTGGAGCATCGTTGACGCCGTCGCCCGCCATGGCAACAATGGCGCCGGCATCCTGCAACTTCTTCACAACCGCTGCCTTTTTGTCGGGAAGCACGTCGGCT
>Ga0207652_10005672_pt1 | contig 10128 bp, 9 predicted proteins | sample KBSC63BmetaG_FD_184334 | JGI IMG/M metagenome (GOLD analysis project Ga0207652, IMG submission 184334) | Corn rhizosphere microbial communities from Kellogg Biological Station, Michigan, USA - KBS C6-3B metaG (SPAdes) (version 2) | ecosystem: Host-associated > Plants > Roots > Rhizosphere ...
TCCGCTTGTAAGGTCGTCCCACCCGAGCCCCCGTAGCTCAGGGGATAGAGCACCGCCCTCCGGAGGCGGGAGCGAAGGTTCGAATCCTTCCGGGGGCGCTTTTTTCTGCCGCTGCGTGTCCGCGCTCCGCTGCCTCGAGCTGCTGCCTCGAGCTGCTGCCTCGAGCTGCTGCCTCGAGCCCTCCGCCGGCCATGCTCCAGCACCGCTGGTCACCCCCGGATGGCGCTCGCTGCAAGTACCCCACCCCACCCACCGCGAGACAGCGGGGCGGGGGGTGGAAGGCGCGGCTAGCCTCGCGGGGTGACGGAGTACCAGGTGACCTTCTGGCGCGAGCTGCCCTCGCTGGTCGTGGCCCGGGAGGGCGAGAGCGTGACCAAGGGGCCGCTGGCGCCGCGGTTCCAGGAGGCGATCGACGAGGCCGCGATGCGGCTCGGAGAGAGCAGCAGCGAGGCCTACCTCGAGGGCTGGACGCGCGGGGAGTGGACGACGGCCGACGGCAGCTCGGCTGAGGTCTGCGACCGCGTGGTCGCCGACCTCGAGGCCGAGTGGCCCGAGGAGCGCCTGACGCGGTACCTCGACGACCTCGGGCCGGCGGTCGAGCAGTGAGCAACCGACTCCGCGAGCTCCTGGGCGACGGCCCGGTCCTCCTCGACGGCGGCATGGGCACCCTGCTGCAGGAGCACGGCCTCGACGACGGGGGCTCCGGGGAGCTGTGGAACGTCGACCGCGCCGAGGTGATCGCGCAGCTGCACGAGCAGTACGCCGAGGCGGGCGCCCGCCTCCTGACGACCAACACCTTCGGCGGCACCCGCCCTCGGCTCGACATGCACGGGCTGGGCGACCGTGTCCACGAGCTCAACCGGGCCGCTGCCGCGATCGCCACCCGGGTCGCCCGACGGTACGGCGCGCTGGTCGCGGGCGACCTCGGCCCCACCGGCGAGCTGATGGCTCCCCTCGGCGCCCTCTCGTCCGACGACGCCAGGAACCTGTTCGCCGAGCAGCTCGAGGGCCTGCGCGACGGCGGCATCGACGTCGTGCTGATCGAGACCATGAGCGACCTGACGGAGGTCGGGGCCGCGGTCGAGGCGGCCCGGCAGGTCGTGCCCGACGTCCCCGTCATCGCGACCCTCAGCTTCGACACCAACCTCCGCACGATGATGGGGGTCCGTCCGGGCGACGCCGTCGCCGCCCTGGCCGAGCTCGGTGTCGACGCGGTCGGCGCCAACTGCGGTCGGGGTCCCGGAGAGATGGAGGCGATCGCCGCGCAGCTCGCCGCGGCGCGCCAGGGCGACGTACTGCTGGTGGCCCAGTCCAACGCCGGCCTCCCCCAGCTGGTCGGAGACAGCTTCGTCTACGACTCGCCCCCCGAGGAGATGGCCGCGCACGCGCAACGCCTCCACGAGCTCGGCATCGACCTGGTGGGTGCGTGCTGCGGATCGACGCCGTCGCACATCTCGGCGATGCGTGAGGTCCTGGTGAGCCTCGCGCGCTGACCGCCGCGGTCAGCCCGCCGCGCCCGCCGCGGACTCGAACGCCGCGGCCGCCGCGGCCACGTCCTCCGTCGTCGTCTGCCACGAGGTGACCAGCCGGATGGTGCCCGGCCCCATCCGGTAGAACACCAGGCCGGCCGCCTCGGCGGCGTCGATCGCGGCGTCCGGGAGCTCCACGAACGCCATGTTGACGTCGACCCGCTCGATGAGGCGTACGCCGTGCGGCTCGAGCTTGTCCAGCCGAGCGGCCAGCTCGGCCATGCGAGCGTTGGAGCTGCCGGCGAGCCGGAGCCAGAGCCCGTCGGTGAGGTACGCCGCGATCTGTGCCGACTGGAACCGCATCTTGCTGGTCACATGGCCCGACCGCTTCGTGCGGAAGACCAGCTGGTCGGCCATCGCGTCGTCGAAGACCACGATCGCCTCGGCGCTGAGGGCGCCGTTCTTGGTGGCGCCGAGGGACAGGATGTCGACCCCGGCGCGCCAGGTCGCCTCCGCCGGCGAGCAGCCCAGGGCGGCCACGGCGTTGGCCAGCCGAGCACCGTCGAGGTGGACCCGCAAGCCGCGCTCGCGCGCCACCGCGGTCAGCTCCACGACCTGCGCGGGCTGGTAGATCGTGCCCAGGTCGCTGGGCATCGTCAGCGAGAGCACGCTCGGCTGGCTCTCGTGTGGGTCGCCCCACTTCACGCTGCCGAGGTGGGCGCGGAGGACGTCCGCGTCGAGGAGCGCGTGCTCACCGCCCAGCCCGTGCATCACCGCCCCGCCGCCGAACAGCGACGTGGCGCCGCCCTCGGACGTGAGGATGTGGGCCGTCTCGTGGCATAGCACCGCACCCCACGGAGGGGTCGCGGCCGAGATCGCCAGTGAGTTGGCCGCCGTACCGCTGGTGACGGGGAACACCCGGGCCGTCGGGTGCTCGAACACGTCCCGCACCACGTCGTGCAGATGGGCGGTGAGGTCGTCGCCCCCGTAGGCGAGCGCCGACCCGGTGTTGGCGGCCTGGACGGCGGCCAGGATCTCCGGGGCGACCCCGGCGGTGTTGTCGCTGCGCAGCTCGATCACGAAGGACAGCCTGCCGTGCCCGAGCGCGGCACCGGTCACCGGTCCTGGGGAAGCGCCGACCAGCTCACTTCGGCGGCAGCGACCGGGCGAAGGCCAGTCCGCGGTCGACCCAGCGCTCGAGGACCTGCTCGTCCGCGACGGCCTCGTCGGCCACCCGCAGCCAGCCGTCCATCGCCTTGCCGCGCATCACCATCGGCGAGGCGCCCGGTTCGCCGGCCAGGTCGGCGGTCTGATCGGGTGGACAGCGCACCATCAACCCACCCTGGCCGCTCGCCGCCACCGCCAGGTGGCCGCCCACGAGGAACGCCAGGCCGCCGAACATCTTCTTCTCCACGACCGGCTCACCTGCCGCGTGCTCGCGGATCCGGGCGGCCAGCGCCTCGTCGTACGCCATGGGGGGAGGCTAGCGGCGCCCACGGACACCGCTCAGCCGCAGTGGGACAGGGTCCCGTCCTTGCGGATCTGGTTGCCCATGTCGCGCGCCTGGTCGACGTACGGCAGCACGATGCTGGCCCCGCCGGACGAAGTCCCGATGCCGCCCTGGACGACGCACGAGCGCACCTTGCCGGGGTCGACCTGCGCCATCACCTGCGCCAGCCGGAACAGCTCACCCGGAGGCAGGTTGGTGTACATGTGGCTCATCGCGTCGAGCACGCCGTGCTCGATGAAGCCGGGCCGGTCGGCGTTGGCGCGCACCTTGGCCTGGATCGCCTTCAACACGATCTCCTGGTGCGCCGATCGGTCGAAGTCGCCGCGCGGCAGGCTGTGCCGGATGCGGGAGTAGGCCACCGCGTCGTACCCGCTGAGGTGGATGCGCCCGGCGCGGAAGCCCTTCGGCTTCAGCGACGAGTCGCTGAACGCCGTCGGGTTCGTGATGTCGACGCCGCCGAGCCAGTGGACCATCTGGGTGAGGTACTGGAAGCGGGTGACGAACACGTACTTCGGCTGGACGCCGATCAGGTTGCCGACCGACTCCCCCATCAGCTGAGGGCCGCCGTAGTACAGCGACGCGTTGATCTTGTCGTTGCCGTGCCCGGGGATGTCGACCCACGAGTCGCGCGGGACCCCGATGATGCTCGCGGCGTGCGTCCTGGTGTTGATGGTGACCAGCTGCAGAGCGTCGCCGCGGGTATGGGTGAAGTCCTCCCCCGGCCGCGCGTCGGACCCGACGGCCAGGATCGAGATCACGTCGGGGCTGTACGCCGCGGCGTTGGCCTGGTGGACCTTCACGAGCGCGAACTGGGTGGTGGCGGGCGAGGCGTCCGGGAGCGCCAGGGCCAGCACGCCCAGCCCGAGGCTCAGGGTTGCGAGCCGCGCCATCCGCAGCAGCCTGCGCGGGCGGGGTCCTCGGCCGGCGCTCATCGGGACCCTCCCTGGGACACGTCGTACCCGAAGATGTGCCAGCTGCGCCCGTCAGGAGTGAGGAACAGGCGGCCGGCGACGACCACCCGGCGCTGGGTGTCGCCGGCCGTGGTGAAGACCAGCCGCACCCGAGCGGTGGCTGCGACCGCGTGCCCTCGGGGCGCCAGCACGTCGACGACGACCTGCCGCTTCCTCACCGTGACCTCCTCGATCCGGGAGCGCAGCCTCCAGTTGGTCATCAGCGACTTCTGCTTCTCGGCGTCGCTGCGCGCGGGGCCGGTGAAGGCCGTGAAGGCCTGGTCGAAGCTGTCGCGCGGGTAGTCGACGCCGACGAAGCCGCCGTCGAGCCACGTGTCGACCGCGGCGCCGACCTCCCGGAGCACGGCCTTGCGGTGCTTCTTGAACACCCGCTGGCCCGGCTGGTGGACGGTGCCTGCCACGGTGCCGAGCACCACCTGGGAGGCGACGACCCGGGCTCCCCCGACCTGGTCGCCCAGCGAGGGGTCGGCCTTCGGCGTGGAGGAGCCGCTGCTGCTGCACCCGCAGAGGGCGGCGACCAGGAGCGCCAGGCCTCCGGCGAGGGCCCCGCGACGGGGTGGTGACGGTCTGGCGGAGGGGGGCAAACCTCGGTCCTTTCGGGGGCGGTCGAGGCGATCTCGTACACCTTGCACCACCGCGCGACCAGACTTCGGTATTTGTGTGCGTGGGGGACTAGCCTGGAGTGACACCGACTCACCACGCGCACGTCCCGGAAGAGGCGAAGACAACTCGTGTCGCAGCAGACCAGCCCGTCCGACACCCCCTCAGACCCAGGCTCATCGACACCCTCCTCCGACTTCGGAGCCAACGAGTGGCTCGTCGAGGAGATGTACGAGCAGTTCCAGCGCGATCCGGGAAGCGTGGACGGTGTCTGGGCCGCCTACTTCGAGGCCGGCCGTAACGGCGGCAGGGGCAGCAACGGGACGGCGGCCACGACGGCTGCGGCACCGGCCGCGAAGGCCGCGCCCGCGCCCCGGACCGAGGCCGGGCCGAAGCCCGCACCGAAGTCGGACTCGAGACCGGCTCAGCAGACCGAGTCGCCGCCGGGGCCGAAGGCGAGTACGACGAGCGGCAGGTCGCCGCAGGCCACGCCGCGTCCCGACAGTGCGGCCGCCGAGCCGGCCAAGGGCACCGACCGCCCGGTGCCGAAGGAGAAGCAGGCGACGGCTCCGGCGAGCACGGCCGACCAGCCCACCTACACCGTGCTGCGCGGCGCTCCGGCCCGCACCGTCGCCAACATGGACGACTCCTTGTCGGTGCCCACCGCGACGTCGGTGCGCTCGGTGCCGGTCAAGCTGCTGTGGGACAACCGCATCGTCATCAACAACCACCTGTCCCGGGCCCGCGGCGGCAAGGTGTCGTTCACCCACCTGGTCGGCTTCGCCCTGGTCAAGGCGCTGAAGGCGATGCCGGAGATGAACGTCGGGTTCGACGTGGTCGACGGCAAGCCCAACCAGATCACCCCGGCCCACATCAACCTCGGGCTGGCCATCGACATGCAGAAGCCCGACGGGACCCGGCAGCTGCTCGTGCCCAACATCAAGGGCGCCGAGACGATGGACTTCGCGGGCTTCTGGACGGCGTACGAGGAGGTCGTGCGCAAGGCCCGCGACGGCAAGCTGACCGTCGCGGACTTCCAGGGCACCACGATGTCGCTGACCAACCCCGGCACCATCGGCACCAACCACTCGGTGCCGCGGCTGATGCGCGGACAGGGCGCGATCATCGGCGTGGGCGCGATGGAGTACCCGCCGGAGTGGCAGGGAGCCTCGGCCGAGGCGATCGCGCGCAACGCGATCAGCAAGGTGATGACGCTGACCTCGACCTACGACCACCGGGTCATCCAGGGCGCGCAGTCCGGCGAGTTCCTGCGCCGGCTCCACCAGCTGCTGCTCGGTGAGGACGGCTTCTACGACGAGATCTTCCGGGCCCTGCGGATCCCCTACGAGCCGATCCGCTGGAGCCACGACATCGCGACCTCGCACGACAGCGAGATCACCAAGCAGGCCCGGATCCTCGAGCTGATCCACGCCTACCGGGTGCGCGGCCACCTGATGGCCGACACGGATCCGCTGGAGTACCGCCAGCGCACGCACCCCGACCTGCAGGTCGAGTCGCACGGTCTGACCATGTGGGACCTCGACCGGGAGTTCGCGACCGGCTCGTTCGGCGGTGAGGGCCGGCCGTTCATGAAGCTGCGCGACATCCTCGGCATCCTGCGTGACTCCTACTGCCGCACCATCGGCATCGAGTACATGCACATCATGGATCCCGAGCAGCGACGCTGGATCCAAGAGCGCGTAGAGCGTCCCCACACCAAGCCGCCGCGCGAGGAGCAGCTGCGGATCCTGCTCAAGCTCAACCAGGCCGAGGCGTTCGAGACGTTCCTGCAGACCAAGTTCGTCGGCCAGAAGCGCTTCAGCCTCGAGGGCGGCGAGACCACGATCCCGGTGATCGACGAGATCTGCGAGGCGGCCGCCGAGATCAGCCTCGACGAGGTCACCATCGGCATGGCCCACCGCGGCCGGCTCAACGTGCTGGCCAACATCGTCGGCAAGAAGTACTCCCAGATCTTCCGCGAGTTCGAGGGCAACATCGACCCGCGCACCGTCCAGGGCTCGGGCGACGTGAAGTACCACCTCGGCGCCGAGGGCGAGTTCCTGTCCGGTCTCGGCGACCGGATCAAGGTGTCCGTCGCGGCGAACCCGTCCCACCTCGAGGCGGTCGACCCGGTGCTCGAGGGCATCACCCGCGCCAAGCAGGACGTGCTCGACCGTGGCGCCGACTACCCCGTGCTGCCGCTGCTGATCCACGGCGACGCGGCGTTCGCGGGACAGGGCGTGGTCGCCGAGACCCTCAACCTGTCGCAGCTGCGCGGCTACCGCACCGGCGGCACGATCCACCTGGTCGTCAACAACCAGGTCGGGTTCACCACCTCGCCGGGCTCCTCGCGCTCCTCGCTCTACTGCACCGACGTGGCGCGGATGGTGCAGGCACCGATCTTCCACGTGAACGGCGACGACCCCGAGGCCTGCATCCGGGTCGCGCGTCTGGCCTTCGAGTACCGCCAGGCGTTCAACAAGGACGTCGTCATCGACCTGGTCTGCTACCGCCGGCGCGGTCACAACGAGGGTGACGACCCGTCGTACACCCAGCCGCTGATGTACGACCTGATCGAGCAGAAGCGCTCGGTGCGCAAGCTCTACACCGAGTCGCTGATCGGTCGTGGCGACATCACGATCGAGGAGGCCGAGCAGGTCCTCAAGGACTACCAGCAGCAGCTGGAGCGCGTCTTCACCGAGGTGCGCGAGGCCGACTCGCAGCCGACCGAGTGGACGACGGTGCCCGACTACCCCGAGAAGTCGGTGGGCACGGCCCAGACCGCGGTCACGCCCGAGGTGATGAAGCGGATCGCCGACGCCTACGTCACCCCTCCCGACGGGTTCACCGTCCACCCCAAGGTGATGCCGCAGCTGCAGCGGCGTGCCAACGCGATCGCCGACGGCCCGATCGACTGGGGCACCGGCGAGATCCTGGCGCTGGGCTCCCTGCTGATGGACGGCCGGCCGGTCCGGATGGCCGGCCAGGACACGCGTCGCGGCACGTTCGTCTCGCGCTTCGCCACGATCATCGACCGCGTCAACGCCCACGAGTGGACCCCGCTGACGGCCCTGACCGAGGACCAGGCGAAGTTCTACGTCTACGACTCGCTGCTCTCGGAGTACGCCGCCCTCGGCTTCGAGTACGGCTACTCCGTGGCCCGTCCCGACGCGCTGGTGCTCTGGGAGGCCCAGTTCGGAGACTTCGTCAACGGCGCGCAGACGGTCATCGACGAGTTCATCACCTCCGGCGAGACCAAGTGGCGCCAGCAGTCCGGGGTGGTCCTGCTGCTCCCGCACGGGTACGAGGGACAGGGTCCCGACCATTCCTCGGCCCGCATCGAGCGCTGGATGACCATGGCCGCGGACGACGCGTTCGTGGTCGCGCAGCCGTCCACCCCGGCGTCGTACTTCCACCTGCTGCGTCAGCACTCCCTGGGCGAGGAGCACCGGCCGATGGTCGTGTTCACGCCCAAGTCGATGCTCAAGCGCAAGGAGGCCGCCTCGCAGCCGGGTGACTTCACCTCGGGCACGTTCCGGCCGCTGATGACCGACGGCGACATCGACGACGCGCAGGTCGACACCCTGCTGCTCTGCTCGGGCCGGATCACGTGGGACCTGATGGTCGAGCGCGCCAAGCGCGAGGACGCCGGACGCTACGCGATCGCGCGCGTCGAGCAGCTCTACCCGGCGCCGATCGAGGAGCTGAAGGCCGAGATCGGGCGCTTCCCCGGTCTGAAGAAGGTCCGGTGGGTGCAGGACGAGCCCGGCAACATGGGCCCGGCGCCGTACTACTCCCTCAACGTCTGGCCCGAGATCGGAGCGTCGGTCGAGTGCATCACCCGCCCCCGCTCCTCGTCTCCGTCGGTGGGCACCGCCAAGCGCCACGTCGAGGAGCAGAAGTCGCTGATCGCGGCGGCGTTCGAGAGCGAGTCCGACCGCACGGTCGAGAGCTACTGACGGTCCCGGCCGATGTACTTCACCGACCGCGGGATCGAGGAGCTCCAGCAGCGCCGGGGTGACGAGGAGGTCACCCTGGCGTGGCTGGGCGAGCGCCTGCAGGAGTTCACCGACACCCACCCGGAGTTCGAGACCGCCGTCGAGCGCCTCGCGACCTGGCTGGCCCGCCTCGACGATCCCGAGGACTGAGCTGAGCACGGCCGGAGCACCGCTCGGCGCCCGCGTGCACGCGGCGCTGCGCGAGCTCTCACCCGGCTACTTCGCCGCGGTGATGGCCACCGGCATCGTCTCGGTGGGGCTGGCCGACGACGGCCGCCGGCTGCTGTCCCGGTGCCTCCTGGTGCTGACGGTCGCGTCGTTCGTGGGCCTGCTGGTGCTCAACGCCTGGCGACTGGTCTCCCACCGCACCGAGCTCGTCGACGACTTCACCCATCCCCTGCGGGGCTTCGGGTTCTACACCTTCGTGGCCGCTGCCGACGTGCTCGCGGCCAGGATCGCGACCGACGCCGGCGCGCTCGCCCTCGTGCTGCTGGTCGTCGCGGCCGTCTGCTGGCTGCTGCGCGGGTACGCCGTCCCGTGGACCACGAGGCTGGGTGCCGGCGAGCGCCCGATCGTGGCAGCCGCCAACGGGACGTGGTTCATGTGGGCGGTGGGCGGCCAGTCGGTGGCGGTCGCCGCCGCGGTGCTGGCCGGGACACGGTCGTGGCCGGCACTCCCGGCGATCGCCGTGGGCGCGTGGTTCCTCGGCGTCTTCCTGTACGCCGTCGACGGGGTGTTCGTGGCGATGCGGCTGCTGGCCTACGACTTCGGGCCGGACGACCTGACCCCGCCGTACTGGGTGGCGATGGGCGCCGCCGCGATCGCGGCCCTCGCCGGCGCCGAGATCTCGCTGCTCCCCCGCGACGCGATCCTCGACGCGGCCGGCGAGGCGATCCGCGGCGGCACGCTGTTCGCCTGGGTGCTGGCGACGTGGCTGATGCCCGCGCTGTTCGCGATGGGGTGGTGGCGCCACGTCACCCACCGGGTCCCGCTGCGGTACGACCCCAACCTGTGGAGCATCGTCTTCCCGCTCGGGATGTACGCCGTGGCCAGCACCCGCCTCGGGGTCGCCGAGCACCTCTCCGTGCTCGTCGACGTCGGACGGGTGTGGATCTGGGTCGCCCTGGCCGCCTGGCTGGTCACGGCTGCGGCCGGCGCCCAGCACGTCGTACGCCGGCTGCTGACCGGGTGATACGTTCCGCGCCGTGGGGCTTGCTGCCGACCTCGGCTACCGCGTCCGTCGTCCGAACGCGTTCCATCGGGTGGTGCATACGGTGGCCGGGACCCGGCCGGGCGCCTGGGTGTTCGCCAAGGCCCTGCGGCACCTCGACGATCTCGTGGGGCGCCTCTCGCACGGCCGGACCAGTGCCCCCGAGCTCCTGGCCGGACTGCCGGTGGTCGACGTCACCACCACCGGCCGGAGGTCGGGGCTCCGGCGTACCTCGCACCTGATCGCCGTGCCCCACGACGGCACCCTCGCGCTCCTGGGCACCAACTTCGGTCAGCACGCCACGCCGGCCTGGGCGCTCAACCTCGAGGCCGACCCCCACGCAGCCGTTCGTCACCACGGCGTCACGCTC
>Ga0207652_10005681_pt1 | contig 10124 bp, 8 predicted proteins | sample KBSC63BmetaG_FD_184334 | JGI IMG/M metagenome (GOLD analysis project Ga0207652, IMG submission 184334) | Corn rhizosphere microbial communities from Kellogg Biological Station, Michigan, USA - KBS C6-3B metaG (SPAdes) (version 2) | ecosystem: Host-associated > Plants > Roots > Rhizosphere ...
CAGAACGCGAACACCTGGAAGCCGCGCTCGCGCATCGCTCGGCCGTCCTCGGCCGAGCCGACCAGCTGGCCGAGCGGGATGCCCCGCGCCTGGGCGGCGCCGACGAGGTGGTCGACGGCGCCCAGGTACGTCGGGTGGTCGAACCGGCCGGGCACGCCGAGGCCGAGCGAGAGATCGAACTGGCCCAGCCAGGCGACGTCGATGCCGGGGACGGCGAGGATCTCCTCGGCGTTCTCGATCCCGCGCGGCGACTCGATCTGGGCGATCACGACGGTCTCGCGGTTGGCCCGCTCGGCGCGCGCGCCGGGGCCGCCGTCGGCGAGCTCGTCGCTCATGATGACGCCGAACCCGCGCCGGCCCTGCGGCGGGTAGCGAGCCGACTCGACCAGCATCCGGGCCTGCTCCGCGGATTCGACCATCGGCGCCATCACCCCGCCCGCGCCGGCATCGAGAGCGGGGGCGATGAGCGCGTACTCGGCGCGGACGACGCGGACGAGCGTGTGCACGCCGGTGCCGCGGCCGGTCGCGAGCACCCGGCGCAGCGAGCCCGCGTCCCAGGCGGTGTGCTCCAGGTCGAACAGCGCGAAGTCGGCACCGGCGGCGGCCAGGATCCGCATGACGCCCGGCGTGTCGAACTCGAACAGCATGGCACCGACCGCCGCGCCGCGGGCGGCGATCGCCCTCGTGATCGCGTTCTCGCTCATCGCGCGGGACGCTCCCACATCTGGACGGAGCCCAGGTCGCGGTACCCGAGCCGCTCGTACACGGGCGCGCCGGCCGGGGTGGCCACGAGCGAGGTCGTCGTGCACCCGCGGTCGCGGCCACGGCGGACGAGCCGGCGGATGAGGCCGCTGGCGATGCCCTGGCGGCGGTGGGCGGGGAGCGTTGCGACCAGCGTGATGTGGCAGTCGCCGCCGTCGTCGTGGGCGAGCGCGCAGGCGACCGGCTCGGAGTCGACGACGGCGACGAGCGGATCGAGCCCGGCCAGCGAGCACAGCGTGCGGGCGAAGCTGCCGGGGTAGCCGTGGACGCGGTCGTTCAGCGCGGCAATCGTTTCCGGGGTCGGTGCCGGATCGAGCTCCACCGGCGCGCCGCTCTCGGCGATGTCGCCGACCTCGGCGAGCATCAGCCGCGGCTCGGCGTCGAGCTCGTGCCCGTTCCCGGCCAGCGCCGCCACGGACTCCGAGTCGGCGGGATCGACGAACGCCGTCCAGCGGGGGATGCCGGCATCGGCATAGAACCCGGCCAGCCGGTCGTAGGCGCGGGCGAGCGCGCCCGGCTCGAGCCCGTACGCGGCGTTGAAGAGCGGCCGCTCCGGCGCCGCCGGCGTCGCGATCGCCCGGACGCCCGGCACCTCCAGCGCGCGTCCGCCGGCCGATGCCGTCGCGATCGCGACGAAGCTCGCCGCGTTGGCCTCCGCGGCGCGTGTCAGAAGGGCAGCGTCGGGCATAGGCTGCGCGCACGGTATGTGAAAACGATGGCCGGCACCGAGACCGACACCTACGAGCTGCGCCCGATCGGAGTCGTCCGGTCGGAGCTGCGCGCCCGCGGAGAGGCGCCACGGCAGGCCTTCGAGGGCGCGCCGCCGGCCCGGGTCGAGATCCGGCCCCAGTTCCGCGACCTGCTCGACGGGATCGCGGTCGGCGACGACGTGATCGTCCTCACCTGGCTCCACCAGTCCGACCGCACCGCGCGCCACACGCATCCGCGCGGCGATCTGCGCCTGCCGCTCGCGGGGGTGTTCGCCACTCGCTCGCCCGACCGGCCGAACCCGATCGGCCTGCACCGGGTGACCGTCACCGAGATGGCCGGCGGCTCGCTCGCGGTCGGCGCGCTCGAGGCGATCGACGGCACGCCGGTCGTCGACATCAAGCCGGTGATGGCCGAGTCGGCGGACGGATGAACCCCTTCGCACCGCTCGGCGACCGCGACTTCCGTCTCTCCTTCGCCGGCGCCGGCCAGAACACGCTGTGCGCGAGGCCGATCACGAACGTGAGCACCTAGAGGGCGGGCAGCGACGGGGAGCCGGCGTAGGCGAGCGCCGCCATCGTTCCGACCAGCACCAGCCGGGCGACGTCGGCCGAGACCGCCAGCATCCGGCGCGGGTAGCGGTCGGGATCACCGCCCTTCTGCAGGAGGTGACCCGGCCGGAGCAGCTGACGGCCCGGGCCGACATGACCTACGGCACCGGCGCAATGGTGTCGGGCGTGCTCGCCGCCCTGCTCGTCCTGCGGCTGGGCGAGTGGCGGGCGATGACGGCGGTGCTGATCGTGCTGATCGGCTGCGACGTCATGCTGGCCGCTTCATCGCCGGCGACCGTGCCGGTCTTCCACGCGCTGGTCGCGGTCGCGCCCGCCGTCCGGCGGGTGCTGCCGATCAGCGCGGCGGAGTCGGCATGACCGGGCTCAGGGATTCTCGACCCGGCGCAGCCACTCCCTGAGCAGCGCCGCCAGCAGCTCAGGCTGCTCGTGCGGGAGCGCGTGGCCCGCCCGGTCGAGCATCGCGAACGTGCCCCGCGGAGACGCCTGAACGAGATCCCACTGGGCGGCGTACCCGACGGCCGAGTCATGGCGGCCGGCGACGACGAGCACCGGGCCCGCATATGGCCGCTCGGGTTCGGCGCCGGTCAGGCGCCAGCGTTCGCCGATCCGGGCGAGGGCCGCGGAGTCTGCCGCCTCGACCCCCGGCGCCACGTTCTCGGCGTAGCTTCGCAGCATCGCCCGCGTCTGCACGACGAAGTAGCTGCGAAACGCCTCGTGCTCCCCGTCCAGGTCTTCCTGCACGACCGGCGCGTGGCGCGGCACGTCACGGACGTCTTCCAGGAGCGGGCAGATGAGCGCCAGCCCGATCACTTGCTCCGGGCGGCGCCGGGCGATGGCGCGCGCGTAGTAGCCGCCCGCCGAATGCCCGGCCACGAGCAGCGGCTCGTCGCCGGCGAGGTCGTCGATCAGGTCGAGCAGGGCGCCGAGAACGTCGTCAGCGCTTCGGATCGACTCCGGCGCGGGTGTCCGTCCGTGGCCCGGCAGGTCGGGATAGATGCGCCGGTACCCCGATGGATGCGCGAAGGCGGAGTCGATCGTCCCGAGCGGCTCGCGGTGGTCGACCCCGGCGCCGTGCAGGAGCAGCACGGGCGTCCCCTCTCCGCGCTCGACGTAGTGCACCGGCACAGGTATAGCGCACAGGCCGACACCTAGACCAAATCCTGCCCGATCTGGCAGTACCCGGGCGGACAGCCTGTGGATAGCGTGGCCGAGACCCGTTCCCGGGAGGACCACGCGTGTGAGTGCCAAGCGCAGGAAGATCAGGAACGCCGCCGTTGCAGGCGTCGCGGTATACGCGCTCGCCGTGGCCGCCGGCGTGCTCATGACCCGGCGCGGCCGGCCGTCTCGTCCGGAGCCGGACAATGACAACCGGGCGGCGGACGCCCCATCCGACGCCGCGCGAACTTCGTCCTCGAGCGACGGCCGGGGCTCTCGGCCGGAGCCGCGACGCCGCCGGCCGACCGGTCGCTATCTCGTGTCCGCCATGGCGCTCTGCGGCGTCGCGCTCGTCCTCGGGGTCCCCGTGCCCAGCGGCGCTGCGACCGGCACGGCCGACGAGGTGCACTACACGTACACCACCCCGACCTCGGTCACCTTCGACTGGCGAGGGACGGCGACCGCCATCCAGTATGGCCCAACCTCCGGCTACGGGACGACCGTTTCGGCGCACGTGCCGAGCCCCATGCCGTTCTCGTCCCCCGGCCCGTTCGAGGAAGCCGACCTGACGGGCCTGCAGGCGGGGACGACCTATCACTACTCGGTCGGCGGCGGCCCCGACCAGACGTTCTCGACGGAGCCGACCGGGAGCTTCCGCTTCGACGTCGAGGCGGACGTCGGCAGCTCCGACGCCTACCCGAACGTCGCCGTCACCCAGGGGCAGATCGCCGCCGACAACCCGGCATTCGTACTCGTGGTCGGTGACCTGGCCTACGGCAACGTCAACGGCCAGGCCGCGGTCGATCAGCACTTCAACGACGTGATGGCCTGGAGCCAGACCGCCGCGTACATGCCGGCGTGGGGCAACCACGAGTGGGAGACGCCGTCCGCGGACGACCTCCGCAACTACAAGGGCCGGTTTGCGCTCCCGAACGCGCAGGGCGCGACGGGCTCGCCCGCCGCCGGGTGCTGCGACGAGGACTGGAGCTGGTTCGACGCGGGCGGCGTGCGCTTCATCTCGTACCCCGAGCCGTACACGTCCGCCACGTGGCCCGCCTGGTCCACCAAGGCCGACGCGATCATGGCGGCCGCCCAGGCCGATCCGAGCATCAACTACATCGTCACGTTCGGGCACCGGCCGGCGTACTCGACCGGCCTCCACCCGGGTGACACGACCCTCGCGAACATCCTCGACGCGCTCGGGGACAGGTACTCGAAGTACGTGCTCAATCTGAACGGGCACTCGCACGACTACGAGCGGTTCCAGCCGATCCACCGGATCGTCCACATCACGTCCGGCGGAGGCGGCTCGACGCTCGAGCCGCCGTGGACGAGCACCGACCCGCGCACGGCCTTCCGGGCCATGCACACCGAGCACCTGCGTATCGATGTCAGCAGCACCGGCATGCGGATCGACGCGATCTGCGGGCCGCCGACCTCGCTGGACGACATCACCTGCACCCAGGGGAGCGTCATGGACTCCTACGCCATCGGGACACCGCCGCCCCTGCCTCCGGCGAACGGGACGATCTACGTCGACGAGAACAACCCGTCGTGCTCGGACGTCGGCGCGGGCACGCAGACCGCTCCGCTCTGCACGATCGGTGCCGCCGCCGCGCGAACCTCGCCGGGCACCACCGTCGTCGTCGGCTCGGGCACGTACAACGAGCAGGTGAACGTCCGGTCGGGCACCGCCGGATCTCCCGTCACGTTCACGGCCGCCCCGGGGGCCACTGTGACGGTGACCGGGGGGAAGTACGGGTTTTACGTCTCCAACAAGAGCTACGTGAACATCGAGGACTTCAACATCACGAACACGGGCAGCGACGGCATCCACGTCTCGTCGAACTCGTCGAACATCAAGGTCATCGGAAACACCCTGTCATCGGCGGGTCAGCCCACGAGCGGGCAGACCGCGAAGGGCATCTACGTCGCGAACTCGACGAACTCCCTGTTCTCGTTCAACAAGGTGCACAACAATTCGAGCTATGGGATCTACCTGGACGCAGCCAGCGGCTGCCAGGTGATCGACAACGAGTCATGGGCGAACGCGCAGGTGTACCAGCGGGCCGCCAGCGGCATCCGCCTGTACGCCTCGACCCAGAACGTCGTCTCGGCGAACCTCACGCACGACAACGAGGATTCCGGGATCGAGATCTACACGAACTCCAACAACAACCTCATCACCGACAACGTCTCGTACAACAACGGCGACCACGGCATCGACAATTACTCGTCGACCGGGAACCGGATCATCTCGAACAGCGTGTACAGGAACGTGACGGCGGGGATCAACGCCGAGGGCGGCTCCACCGGCACCACGATCGCGAACAACATCAGCGTCGACAACGGCATCAACAGCCCGCGCACGCGCAGCGACATCCGTGTGGACGCCGCGTCGATCAGCGGGACCACCATGGATTACGACATGGTGCACCTCACGACGCCCGACGTGATCCTCATCTGGAACTCCGTCAACTACCGGTCGGTCGCGGCCTTCCAGACCGCGACCGGTCAGGAGCTGCACGGCGTCGACGCGGACCCGCGGTGGAAGTCCCCGGCCGGCGGCGACTTCCACCTGACGGCGACGTCGCCCGCGATCGACTCCGCCAACTCCGGCGTCAGCGGCCAGCCGCTGCAGGACGCCGACGGCAACCCGCGCGTCGATGACCGGGACGTCACGAATTCGGGTGCCGGGCCGCGCGCCTCCGACGACCGGGGCGCGTACGAGTACCAGTGGGAGCCCGCCGCCGACACGGCGCCGAACGCCGCGCTCAGCGTGTCGCCGCAGATGGGGGCGGCGCCGCTGCAGGTGTCTGCCGACGCATCCGGATCAACCGACACGGACGCGTGGCCGATCGCGACGTACAGCGTCGACTGGGGCGACGGCTCGACCGCGACCGGCCCACAGGCGGGCGCGACGGCGACGCATACCTACCAGTCCGCGGGCACCTACACGGTTACCGTCACCGTGACGGACACGGGCGGCCTCTCGTCGACGGCGACGAAGACCGTCGCCGTCACACCGCCGGATGCGCCGCCGAACGCCTCGCTGAGCGTGTCGCCGCAGAGCGGGAGCGCCCCGCTGCAGGTCTCAGCCGATGCGTCCGCGTCGACCGACACCGATGCCGAACCGATTGCGACGTACAGCTTCGACTGGGGCGACGGCTCGAATGGGACCGGCCCACAGGCGGGCGCGACGGCGACGCATACCTACCAGTCCGCGGGCACCTACACGGTGACGGTCACCGTGACCGATACGGGCGGCCTCTCGTCCACGGCGACGCAGACGGTCACCGTGAGCGGGAACTCCGCTCCCAACGCCGCGTTCAGCCTAACGCCGCAGACCGGCCCCGCGCCGCTGCAGGTGTCGGCCGACGCGTCCGGGTCGACCGACCCGGATGCCTGGCCGATCGCGACGTACAGCTTCGACTGGGGCGACGGCTCGAACGGGACCGGTGCCCAGGCGGGTGCGACGGCGACACACACGTACCAGGACGCCGGCAGCTACACGGTCACCGTCACCGTGACCGACACCGGCGGCCTCTCGTCGACGGCGACGCAAACGGTCACGGTCACCGGGGATTCCCCGCCGAACGCCATTCTGCGCGTGACGCCGCAGAGCGGCACCGCGCCGCTGCAGGTGTCGGCGGACGCCTCCGCCTCGACCGACACCGACGCATGGCCGATCGCGACGTACAGCTTCGACTGGGGCGACGGCTCGAACGGGACCGGTGCGCAGGCGGGTGCGACGGCGACGCACACGTACCAGGACGCCGGCACGTACAAGGTGACGCTGACCGTGACCGACACGAACGGCCTCTCGTCGACGGCGACGGGCACCGTGACGGTGAGCGCCAACGACGCTCCCCCGGTGGCCGCCCTGACCGTGAGCCCGACCTCGGGCAAGGTCGGCGTCTCGGTCTCCGCCGATGCGTCGGCATCCACCGACGGCGACGCGTTCCCGATCGCGAGCTATCGCTTCGACTGGGGCGACGGCTCGGGGCCGACCGGCCCGCAGGCCTTCCCGACGGCGAGCCACACATACCCCGCCGCGGGCACCTACACCGTCACCGTGACCGTCACCGACACCGCCGGCGAGTCCTCGACCGCCACACAGTCGGTGACGGTGACCGACGATCCCCCGGCCGCCGCCCTCGCGGCGATCCCGGTGAGCCCGTCCCAGCTCGCGGTGACCGCGGACGCCTCGGCGTCGGCGGACACCGACGCGACGGGGATCGCGACCTATGCGTTCAAGTGGGGTGACGGATCCGGACAGACCGGTCCCCAGGCCGCCGCGACGGCGACCCATGTCTACACCGTCGCGGGGACGTACACCGTCACCGCCACGGTAACCGACACGGCGGGCAACGCGTCCACCGCGACCACGCAGGTGACCGTGCGCCAGAACCTGGCCACGAACTTCGGGTTCGAGACCAACACCGCCGGCTGGAACACCTCGGGCGGGGACACGGGCGTGACCCTGGCGCGCGTCGCCGGCGGCCACTCCGGCGGGTTCGCCGCCCAGCTCACCAACGCAGGTGCGACCGCCGCCACAACGCTCCTGAACGACTCGCCGAACTGGGTGACGACGACCTCGAGCGGCGCGTATGCCGGCTCGATGTGGGTCCGCGCGGATACCGCAGGTGCCACCCTGACGCTGCGGTTCCGCGAGTACAACGGCTCGACGCTCGTCGGCACCGGCACGTCACAGGTGAAGCTCACCACCGCCTGGCAGCCGATCACCCTCACGTACACCCCCGTGGCCCCGGGCGTGTCCACGCTCGATCTCAACGCCTACATCACCAAGGCGGCGGCCGGAACGGGGTTCTACGCGGACGACGTCGCCGTCTACAAACCCTGAGCGGCGAGCCTCCGACCGCCGGGGCCGCGACGCCCCGGCGGGCCGGCTGCCGATCGCCGGCCGGCTCGGCTGTACCGGGCTCCTCGTCCGCGACTCGCGACCTGCGAGCGGCCCACACGCAGGCGACGAGAGCCGCTCCGCCAAGCAGCCCGCCGGCCACTTCCGAAAGCGGGTGCATTCCCGTCGTCTCGACGAGCGCGGCGTTCGCGGCCGCCCAGACGATGAGCGGGAGACGCGCCGGCGGGAACGCGGCCGCAAGGACGCCCGCCAGGACGACGCCGCGCATCGTGTGCCCGGATGGATAGCCGTCGTGCGCGTGCCAGGGCAGGCGGTCGGCGTCGACGTGCGGACGTACCACGAGCCGCTTGCCGGCGAGCTCGATCGGGATGCTGGCGGCGAAGACGATCATCCACGCCACGCGGACCGTTGCCGGGCGCCGCATGGCGACGGCCCCGGCGATCAGGAGCAGCGGGGCCGCGAGCGGCCCGGCGGGTGTGGTCAGAAGGCTCCAATCTCCCGTTCGCAGCGGCTGGAGGTGGAGGTACGCGAAGTGGTCGATCGCCTCGAGGCGGCCCTGGCGCACGGCGGCTCCCAGGATGACGAGGGCGGCGAACAGCGTGGCGACGAGAGCCCATGCCCGCACCGCGCCACGCCGTGGCGCCGGCTGGATCCCGCCCCGTCCGCGCATGCCGGCCATCTCGCCCGCGGCCCGTCGCGGCGCCGTGCGGCTCAGTTCCGGTAGACCTGGGCCGCGGGCTCGTCGAGGATCCCGCTTCGCAGGAGCGCCATGACCTCGTCGATCCCATCGCCCACGGTGTACCGGGAACGGTATCCCAGCGTCATGTCGATCTTCTCGAAGGCGACGCGGTAGTCACGCGGGTCCTCGTCCTTGTGCACGTAGCGCACCCGGGCATCGGGGAGGCGCTCCTGCAGCAGCTCGACGATGTCGAGCTTGCGGTAATTCTCGTCGGTCGACCCCACGTTGAAGACCTCTCCGTCCACCGCGTCGCGTGGTGCCTCGAGCACCGCCGCGACCGCACGCGCGGCATCGCGGACGTGCACGTACGGGCGCCAGAACTGCTCGCCGTAGACGACGAGCTCCTCGCCGAGCACCAGGTCGCGGGTGAACTCGTTCACGGTGAGATCGAACCGCATGCGGGGCGAGGATCCGTAGACGGTCGCGAACCGCAGGCAGCAGGTCTCGAGGCCGTTGCGCCCCTTGGCCAACACGTCGAGCTCGGCCGCCACCTTCGTCTCCGCGTACAGGGACACGGGTCGCAGATCGAAGTCCTCGGTGGCCACGACGTCGCCCGGCATCTTCCCGTAGTTGCTGCACGTGGAGGCGAAGACCACCCGCCGGACCCCCAGCTCCTCACAATCCCAAAGGAGCGCCCGCGTGGCGTCCAGGTTGACGCTGCGTGCGAGATCGGGGTCGCGCGCGCACGCCGGGTCGCCGACGATCGCTGCGAGATGGACCACGGCGTCCACGTCGGCCAGGGCCGCCCGCCTGATCTCCGGATCGCGGACGTCGCCGCGGATGAATTCGAACCCGGGCCGCCCCCAGGCTCCGAGCAGAGACGGAACGCTGCCGTGCAGCAGGGTGTCGAGCACCCGCACCGGCGCGCCATGGGAAAGCAGCTCGTCCACCACGAGCGAGCCGACGTAGCCGGCTCCTCCGGTCACCAGGGTCAACGGTCGTTTGGTCATTGCACGATTGTCCCATCGGCGGTCTCCTCCGCCTACGCTCCGAACGGCCTGTTCGGAGGCGCTCGTGCGGGTGGGACGATCGCCCGCGCCCCTCTCCCGGCCAGGTCGGATGCGGCCCGCGACTGGTCGTTTGGGGGGCCTTTGTTCCGCGGTGCAAGGCCGGTCTGGACATCGGCGGGGCCGGGGGTATTCTCGGCGCGCCGGCCGAAACAATGTTCCTCACCACGCCGTCCACCCTCCCCGCCGGGATCCGCTCGGTGCCCGTGCCGCTCACCCGGCCGTCCGATCCGGCTGCGCCGATGCACGCGTTCACCGTGGACGTCGAGGACTGGTACCAGTCGTGCATCGACTACGAC
>Ga0207652_10005685_pt1 | contig 10121 bp, 10 predicted proteins | sample KBSC63BmetaG_FD_184334 | JGI IMG/M metagenome (GOLD analysis project Ga0207652, IMG submission 184334) | Corn rhizosphere microbial communities from Kellogg Biological Station, Michigan, USA - KBS C6-3B metaG (SPAdes) (version 2) | ecosystem: Host-associated > Plants > Roots > Rhizosphere ...
ACTCAGAGGCTAAAGCTTCGATGGTTGGTCCAACCATTTTACAAGGCTGGCACCAGGGTGCCCAAAAGTCAACCACAACCGGCATTTTCGCCTTTAAAACATCTTTATCAAAATTCGCGTCGGTAAAAATAACATCAGCCATAGAGTTTATCCATATTAGTCTAAGTACTAAAGTTTGTCAATATAATTACCTGAAAGAAAGTACTATGAGAATTTCTAATTACTAATTTTTAATTTCTAATGAATGATCAAATTTTCAATGTTTTAAAAATTAGCTCATTAGACCTTGATTGAAAATTAGAAATTGAGAATTGAAAATTTTTCCTATCCCAACTCTTCCCTTTTATCGTGCAGAAATCTGAACCATTGTTCAGCGAAGGCGAAGACACTTTTAAAAGGCGTTTCTATGATAAAGTCGAAGATAAAGAGAATGAAATTGATTTGGGCAATGCCTTCTGTTAATCGTCTTCCGACTCGAACCACCGGCATGAAAAAGAAATCAATAACTGGCGTCAACAAACCTTGTTTATCTCCTAAACGATATAAATGCGCAGTCAGACTAATACGATAGGACAAGAAGGAGACAATTGCTAAGAAGAACATGAAGACGAGTTTACTGATAATGGTGAAATGCAAATCACTCAAAACAATGTAAATTGCTCCGAATGAAATGACAAAAGCCATAAACCATAAAACCGCAAAAACAAAACGCAAAACTGGGTTTCCTTTTACTCTCTTTTTCGTAATGAGCAGTGTCTCCCCATACACAGGATCATCGACATATAATAACTTTTCAATATAGGAATAAATATTTTCAGAATTCTCCTCTCCTGGAGTTCGAATAAACACACTGACGATAATCATGAGGAGCGGCGGTATGCCGGTATTAATAGCCAGTGTTCCCCACTGGATACTGCCGAACATAAATTTATCATAAGTCCCCTCGACTGCAAAGGCGAATAATAATTTGGTACAGAGAATGAAAATGACGCTGCGAATAATTGCAGTTCGTACTTTTAAGGCAATGCTATTATATCTTGTCTCACAAGCAGCTAGCACTGTTTGTTTAAATGTTGCTTGGTCTTGCAGAAGGGTACGAATAGAGCTCTTATGATCGCGAATCACGTCTTCCAAGATGAAAAATGCTGCAGCCCGTCGTCTGACGTAGACAAAAATTCGCTCTTTGCCGACAAAGCTCAACTCTTTCATAATTTCCTGATAGCCATGGAGAAAATTATCAGCAATCGAATCAAGTGTATCAGTAGTTAAGTCACCAAAATATAATGAGAAAAGATTAAAACGCAAAAAAGCCAAATCGTCTTTTGCAAAGGCTCGTCTGACAGCAATATAGACTTGTGCGTTTTTCGTTTGTTCTGACTCATCTTCAATCGTCACTTCATTCTTCAACACTTGATACATAAAATTATTCATAGTTTGTTTTTCCAAATTAGGATTAAGTATGTGTTCAAGATCTGAAGACATCAAATGATAGATCCACTGATTCATCGTTGATTCTGACAAACGGTGTTTCTTCAAAACCTTAAAGCGCAGTTGCAAATACAAATCAATTGTTTGTTCAACTTTGTTAACCATAGACTCGGGCACTTGATTATCCGGCAAATAACGAGCCCAAATGAGTTCACGAACCAATGGCTCAGCTGTAGTTTGCGCGTTGCCACCCAAAAGCAGTTTGCGTTTCAAAATACGTTCAATCGTTGCGCGTAGAATCACTTCTTCATCACGATACTCCATGGCATTACGCAGTTTTTCATACCAGGAAGCAAATTTGGCAACAATCGGATTGACTGACATTTTTCGTTCGTTAACATCTGGTTTTTCTTTCTCAAATGTCTTCACGACAATTTCAGCCAAACGCGAAAGTGGCTTAGGTGGCTCTGAAGATTTCTGATCAAGTGTCTGCAGTAGTTGCTGTAATTGATCGTTAGTAGATTGTGAATGGGTTTCCGACTGATCCATAGAGACTCTTATTATATACCATCTCTGGATAGGAGGTTCATGTTGATCTGATGAGTTTACTAAATTCCTTCATGACTTCTTCAAACTTTCGTACCTCAAGCTCTTCCAATTCGTCCTGATTAATATCCAATTGCTTCGCAATCTCTTCTCCACTTGCCTCTTGGCTCACCAATGCATCAAGTAATGCCTTTTGGTCATCAGACATTGCTTCCATAAGTTCATCAATCACTTCTTTCTCAACTTCGTCGACAACTTGCAACAGCATCTCCTGAATCGTCTCCCTGCCTACTCCTTTTTGTTCCATCATCTCGATAAAATCAGTAATCAATGATTCAGATATAAGTGACGTTTTTATAGGTTGATCCATAATTATCCTCTTCCTTGCATAATATGAATAATCTTCGGCAATACATTGGTTGCGTATGTCGTTCTGTTGGTTGTCTCAATAACCTCGTGTAAGAGCAATACATTTTTTTCTCCCACATATTCTGCTATATTTTTAGGCAATGTTCCAGGCTGGATATTTGCTAAATCCGCATTACGTGGATTATGTGCTTGTGCTAATACATTTACCACATGCGCAATTAAATCAGCTTTACTGTCATTTGTCTCCCCTTCAAAGTTTTTTGCTTCGGGAATAGAAGCTACTAATTCTTGGACTGTTCCTTCAAAAGAACCGCCTGCTGGGATGTTTAATGGTCCATTGATAAACTGTTCAAAGGGTGATTGTGGTGTTTGCTCTATAGCTGGTGAGTTTCTATGAAGAATTCGTTTGACATAGTGTGACATTCTGCCACCTCGTCTGTTGTTTTTCTCCCCTCTAACTGTATGTTTATGATTCAATTCTGTCGGATCAGTAACTGTTTCCGATGAAGCTGATTGTGTAGCTTGTGTAACCGACTGTGAAGGACTATCTGGAGTAGTGGCTATTACTGGCAAAGGTAATGAGTCTGGCTGACTCGGTTGCAAAGAATTAACAATATTGACTGTATTGCCTGGATGCTCTGTTCCCACAGGAATAGTCACAACTGATGTTTCAGCTTGTGCTGTTACTGCGCTCCGCGGCGGAAAGTTGAGATTATTTCCTAATCCATCGTGAAAGACTGGCGTATCTTGGCTATGAAGTGTTGCGCTTATTGCACTTGGGGCTACACTTGAACTTTCAGGCTTCAGTTGCCCTAAACCGGCAGTGATTACCAAGCTTGCGAGAAGACTTCTGCCGCCTCTGCTAAATAATCTACGCAATCCACCTACTCGTGCACTTTCTTTCACTCCTCCGGCCCTGGAACCGGAAGGAATACTATCTAACTTCGGGACTTGAAACGTAGCATTTCCTTTTCGTAACATTTCATTCTTTTTATAATCATCAAACAATCTAAGTACCAACTCTTTACTTTGAGCTGTTGCAATGCTTTCCGTCAAACTACGTTTAGTAACTTTTTGCAATGCTTTCTCCTCGATTGGCACTGTAGCATTCTCTCCATTGGGCATTGGTGTTGCGGCTATTGTTGCATTTTCCTTCTTTTCATTAATCGTTGATCCTACAACAGGTTCATCAGACGCAAGTGTTCCATCCGCAAATGCTGGTATTATATGTTCCGTATTCTCTTGTCGAGTTAATTCAGTAGCTGTCAATTTGCGAAGTACCTCTGCTTTTGCGGATAGATCCATCTTCGGAGGAGTTGGGGTAACATCAGAAGCTGCATTAGAAATAAGGCCAGGTTGCGATAATCCTAGTGATGATCTTTTTAGAAAATCAAAAAAACCCGATTTTTTGGGTGATGGGACGCCAACTCTACTTACTGTATTATTAGTCGAATTTTCAATTCCAGGAGCTTGAGGAACGTCCACCTTACTGCTTCCTTCGTCAGCAGCAGGATTTACGCTTTCTCGAAGAGGCAAATTATTCTTCGGCAGAATTGGAGGAAACATTGTCAGCTTTCCCTCTGCTTCATCACGCTTAATAAGTTTATGCACCAAATCAGCAGTTGAATCAATCGCCGGCTCTTTGAGCGTTGCAGTATGGCCAACTGTGTTCCCTAAATTACTAACAGGCTGATCTCGTTCTATAGTTGCAGTTCCTGAAGATGAACCACTCTGTATCGTTTCGCTCATGGATTAATCATACTATAGATATCCTTTCTCAATCAACATCTGAAGATAATCTGGCTCTAATTCCATTTTCTCTAAGAATTCCTTGTTTGCGACGAACCGGTACCTGGACATATCAACCATAAAATCTTTAGAAACTGTTATCCCTTCTGCTTGGAGCAATTTTCGCTGGAGTTCTTTATCATTAAACTTCGTTCCATCAATAGTAATTCTCCCTTCTCGGTTAATCACTCGCCACCACGGCAAATCAGTTTTCCCTTCGGTTGCGTTTAATACCCACCCTACTTGCCTGGCAGCACGTGGAACGCCAATATATAAGGCAACCTGTCCATAACTCACCACTTTCCCATATGGAATCATGCGGACGATTTCAATGACGCGGTGTTTGAAAAGAGACATAGAGAAAAAAATTCAAAACTCCAAGTACCAATTTTCAATCAAATTATAAATATCAAATTTTGAAAATTTAAACATTGAATATTCATTGAAAATTGTAAATTGATAATTGAAAATTATTACTATGTAACTTTTTCTTTAGCTGTCTTCCTCAATTCCGCCAGTTTCCACATAAATAGTGCTCCCTTATTCTTCGCATGACTGTCAATTGCAAAACTCAACGCTTTTTCCAAAAGAGATCTGTGCACAGTCTTCGCCAGACGCATATATATAGCTTTATGCTTGTAGTCATCTAAGTCCTCAGCTAAACGGAGTGCAAATGTCTGAAATTCCCGGGAAACATATTTATCGGTTTGAGGATTGAAATTTTTGAGGACGGTTTTAATAGAATCCATAATAGGATCTCAAATCTAAAATCTCAAATTGAAAAACTATATATTAGATATCTTTTTGAGATTTAAGATATCACTTCGTATTATACTTATTCATCGCTGCATGCATATCGTGTTCGAGGGCATACTGGATGGCTTTGCTGGCATGATGCACCAATTCACTCACTCTGCCATGTTGTTCATGATTAAACTTTCCTAGGACATAATCATCTACATTATGCATTTCTCGATTCGCTACTTCCATATATCCATGTGATTCGCCTATTCCTAAGCGGAATCGCCAAAACTTATCTGCATTAAGAGAAGCAATGATTGACTCTACCCCATGATGGCCTGCTGCAGCACCACCCAATCGAATCTTCATCGTACCAAATGGTAAATCTAATTCGTCATGAATAATCCAAATATCTTCCGGAGCAATTTTATAATATAACGACAAGAGGTTCACAGCCATTCCTGAATTATTCATATAGGTAAGCGGTTTGGCCAGGATGACAGGTTCAGCTTTCCCTTCTTTAGGTTGCCAATCAAAACGGACAATATCACTTTTCACTTTTGCTTCTTTACTCCAATTGGTTTTATTAGCAGGTTCATAATCTTTGAGGACTTGTTCCACCACCATGAAACCGAGGTTATGACGAGTTCCTTCGTACTTTTCTCCTGGATTTCCAAGGCCAATTATTAATTTCATACGTATGTAATCGCAAATCTGAGATCTCAAATCTCAGAACTATATCTTAGATTTCAAATTTGAGATATCTATTTGAGATTTGCGTTCTGAGATTTAAGTTTTTATCTACTCGTACTTTAATGCACAGGAATAAAAATTGCAAGACTATACAAGAAATTAGATATGAGATAATGGAATCTAGATAATGAAGCTGAAGTCTTGAAGATAGAATTTTCTCATTTCCATTTTCCAACCTCTCTTTCCAGCTTCTATATTCTAGCATCCAACTTCTATACCTCTATTTAAAGTACGGTTTAATCTGGAATAAAATATAGAAAGCAATAATTGCTCCTATAATACCTCCGACTATACTCCCAACGACAATTGCACTCAGTAAACTGACGACTTCACTCCAGAATGCCCATCTCCATCCGATATACTTTCGATTTCTCAAACCTGGATAGGCCATAAGCAGCAGTACACTCGCAATAATGGTTAAAATTCCACTAATAAGCACATTTGTGCCATAGTGAAATCCTCCCATAGCTGCAACTGGTGACCAACCGGCCATTCCCAATCCTCCAATCACTCCCAAAATACCAAAAATAAGTGCAAACCATGGGGCAATAGTTGCCAATGTTTCATTCACATTAGAAGGAAGGGCTGGCGCTTTTGCATACCAATCTCCAAGTACTTGAATAAGATCATTACTATTTTTCGTTGCCATATAAATTCACCTCTTTACCCCGCGCAGCTTTAGCGATGTGGATCCGTCGCGGTAAAATCCACCACATTTACTCATGCAATTATAGCATGACCGCTTCAAAGCTAAAAATCAAGATACAACTCTGCTTATGGACTAATAATCCGTTTTTGTTGTGATTGGAACTTCTGTAGTATTTCCTCTATTCGCGTATCAAAAAGGCGTTCCAAAGCAAATTGTGGCATAGTCTGTTTCTTCATATCTTGCAAGGTATCAAGCGCAAGCTGTCGGGTAGATGATTGCTGCAGCAATTTCTCCATGAAATTTAGCGTTGTCTGCATTGCACCGGGCAACAGTAGCCCCACATTAGTCTTCCCATTTACATACAGATACGATCTCCAACTACTATATCGCTTCGAATCTCCAGTTCCAAATAGTGGTGGAGGATATGACGTACTAAGGCTTTGAAACATCTGATCTAAATGAGCATCGCGAGATAAAATCTTTTTTCCTTGCAATGCTTGAGACATATGCTCAGCACTATAATAGCGCTGCGTCTTATCCGGCTGAATTGCTTTCAGGATAATCTCTTCTAGTTCTTGAGGCACCTGGCGGTTGCCATATTGATCTGTCCTTGCAAGTAATTGCTGCACTACCTTGCGTAGCGACGAAAACTTCTCCCTACATGTTCATTATCTTCAGCAACATCTTGTATTGCTCTTTCTCCCGGATGATACTCCTTTACCCGTCTTTCCATATTATATATTTTGCACTCCACTATAGAAGATTACAAGCTAAATATCCAGACTTAGTTGCGATTTATTGGATGCAACACTTTCATTCTCCCTCCAGATTTTTACCTTTCCATATTCCCCGTCAAATCCTGGTGCGATCACAATATTTCCTTCTCGAACTTTTGCGACACCTTCCCCTACTTTTTCTCCGCCTATTTTCACAATTTCCGTAATTGGTGTTCGTAATAATACCTCAAGTTCTCCGCCTAAATCTGCACACAGTTTGGCAAATACTGTTTGTGATTTCTGACTATTTACTGTCGAGTGTAAACTTTCGGCCACGATTTCTAACAGCGGAACTAACTTCACATATGGTGGATGATGATGTGTCGGATTTGTATACCATTTCACTTTTCGCTCATTAAATATGCCATCCTTTTTTTCCACATTCAGAGTTTGCGCAATTTGCTGGACGCGCGTTAAAACACCTTCTGTTATTTTGCGATGACATACAGGACAAATATTACCGTTTTTTTGTACTTCTTCCGGACTTAAAGACACTTTACAATTTCGATGACCGGAATAGTGATATTTGCCCTCTTCAGGATAGAATTCAATGGTATATGCAATTTCTAATAAGCCTGCTTTGTCTCTTTTAATTGCTTCCATAATATCTTGATAAGTAAATTTTTTATCATCCTTAATTCTTAATTCTTGATTCCTGATTCTAAATACCGTCGCTTCCCGTGCCATTTTCGGCGCAGAATGTGCATCGGAAAACGAAACAATTGATCGATGTTCTAATTCTTTAATACACCAATTCATTCCCGGATCGCTGGAAAGTCCCGTCTCAATCGCGTAGATATATTTCGCGTATTCACCAAATGCTTCTTCTAATGAATCAAACCCGCTGGCTGACCCATACACGCCGAAATGCGGCGTCCATACATGACACGGAATCAACATACATCTCTCATCAATAGTTAAAATAAGTTCGAGTAAATTTTTGGCTGATAACCCGACAATCGGCCGCCCATCAGCAGACAAATTACATTTTCTTCGCACTAATTCCTGACTAATCTTCTCGGCAATGGCTATAGACGGCGCAAAAACTAAATCATGAATCCGTCTGACTTTATCTCCCTGCTTATATATCGAAGCAATTTCCGTGGAAAGTAAGAATTTTGGATGTTGATTATTATCATTTATTTGTAATTTGGAATTTGGAATTTGAGATTTCAAGGCATAGATGCCTTGAGTTGTTTCTTCTAACAATGTTTGTATTTCTTTAAACCAAACCGGATGCGTAAAATCAGCTGCTGAAAGAAGATGAATACCCTTTTGCAAGGCAAATGTCGACATGGTCTGTAGATTCATAGAAGGACTTACCGCCCGAGAAAATTTAGAATGCAAATGAAGATCAGCTACTATTTCCATAAATCACATTGTAGCAAATTTTCCTACTTTGTCTTCTTTACAACCTACTACCAAGAGATTACACTTTTATTAAGACTTTATTATTATGTCTGTCACATCTGAATCCCTCCATTATCAACAACATATGCTAGAAAGAAAGCAAAATCCTTTTGCACAATTTACAGAAAAGTTGGCTGCTATGAGGCAACGGAGAAAACGCTTCAAAGAACTTACTTCCTCGCGAGATAAAGTATTGGGAGATCGAAAGTTACAAATGTCTCGTGCTATCCAAGAATCACAACCACCAGTAGGTAGTAAAGCCCCTATTCCAAGTAATTATCCCCCTGAATTACATCCGGTAACAGGAACAGCAGATATGCTTATTATGCATGCATGGACACCAGGAAACAGTATGGACTATGCCTTAAATAAAATTTTATTTGCTGGTGGCGAACTTTCTCTACGACATATCCCTTCGGGAGAACGAGGAAAGATACGAAGACTCACAATGGCGTATAATGGCGCACTGCAAAAACAAGATTCCGAACAGTTTATTAATCCATATGCACGAATAGAACAACGAAATGTTCATGGAAAAACAGAAAATGTTATAGTCATTCCGCCTTTACAGGTAGCGGCAGCAATTTTAAATGAGAAAACAAAGGGAAGAACATTTACTTCTTCCCTTGCTGTGTATACATCTCGATAAGTTCTTTTACTGTTGTCGCATCTTCAGGCTTTTTATCTTTATCTCGAAATGAAACTAGCCGTGGAAATCGCAAGGCATACCCAGCTTCTTTTTCTTCATATATTTGAGTTTTGAGTTTTGAGTTTTGAGTTCGGCTCATGCCGGCTGTATGCATCGGGCTTCTGGTTATTTCATCAGCCAACACTTCAATCACAATCTGCGGCCGGACCCAAACTGAAGGTGTAATTAATGAATTAACTCGCGCTGGTTTTGTTTTTAGTTCTAAATTCTTCGTTCTCAGTTTTATGCTCTGCCATTCCTCATCAGATAACCCGGTACCAATTCGCGATACAGAAACAAACTCATCATTCTCTTCATCATAAATACCCACTAATAACGCACCAGCACCGAAAGCTGTTCGCTTCCCTTTTCCGACAATGTAACCGAGGATAACGCAATCAATCGTATCATTCAATTCTCCACTCGAATGACGTTTTAATTTAATCCAATTAAAATTTCTCCCTCCTGCTTGATATGCTGAATCAGGACGTTTCACCACTACTCCTTCTAAACCTTTCGAAATTGAGTCATCGAGCATAAGTTGTAGGTCTTCAGGTTTGGTTAAAATCTTCCCAGGAACTGGAATTAATACTTCATCGCCATGAATAGTTTTTGTTAACATTTTTATTCGTTCAGTCAACGACTCATCGACAAGTGATTTTCCATCGACATAGAGAATATCGAAGACAAAGGCTTTCAAAGGCAAGCTTTTACTCACTTCGTCGATGTTATGTTTTCGTCGTCGTTTCGTCGTCTCTTGGAAGGGCAAAAACTCTTCTGATTCAGGTTGATAGGCCAATGCTTCTGAATCGAGAATCACTGATTTCGCTTTTACTTGTTTCAAAACGCCGGCAATAAGATCTGGAAACATATGTGTCATGTCTTCAAGATTTCGCGAAAACATTTCAACTTTGTCGCCATTTTTATGCATTTGTACACGGAAGCCATCATATTTCGGATTAGCATGAATAGG
>Ga0207652_10005688_pt1 | contig 10120 bp, 9 predicted proteins | sample KBSC63BmetaG_FD_184334 | JGI IMG/M metagenome (GOLD analysis project Ga0207652, IMG submission 184334) | Corn rhizosphere microbial communities from Kellogg Biological Station, Michigan, USA - KBS C6-3B metaG (SPAdes) (version 2) | ecosystem: Host-associated > Plants > Roots > Rhizosphere ...
CTACGAGGAGGTTCTCGTCGTGCGCGTGCATCCGGAACACCTCACGCGTCAGCGGCTCCCGAAGCACGCCAAAGGACCCGGTGTCTGGCATCGCCGCTACCGGGAGATCAACGACTGGGAGCGCTACCTGAGCGACAACGGCATCCGCGTCGTGAAGTTGTTCCTGAACCTGTCGAAGGAGGAGCAGCGACGCCGGTTCCTGGCCCGTATCGACCGGCCGGACAAGAACTGGAAATTCTCCACGCACGATGTCGCCGAGCGGCGACGCTGGGACGACTACCAGGAGGCGTTCTCGCACATGCTCTCGGCCACGAGCACTGATTGGGCGCCGTGGTATGTGATTCCCGCCGACCGCAAGTGGTTTGCGAGGATTGCCGTGTCCGCGATCCTCGCGCACACGCTCATCAAACTGGACCCGCAATTCCCGACCCTCGACGACGAGGGCCTGCAGGAGCTGCAACGGGCGAAGGTGGCGCTCGAGGCAGAGGCTCCTAAGGGGGCGCCCGCCGACCCGTATACCGCTGCTCGTGGCAACGGTCACAAGTCGGCTGACGGCGCGAAGTCTCCCGAGCCGACACGGGTCGGCGAGGCGGGCGCCCCCGACGCGGTCTCCGTCGAATAGCCAGCACGTCGAGGAGGCCGGGATGGAAGTCGGCAACGCACCGCGCGCGCGCCGATGGCTGGCGTGGCTGGCAATGGCGGCATGGGCGACAGCAGTGGCGTTGGTGTTGGCGGTGGCGGGCACCCGCACAATCGGGTTAGTTCTCGCAATGTTCGCCGCCGTCGTCGCGCTGCTCATCGCCGCGTGGCTCGCGGTGGCGCATCGCGGCCTGATCCGCATAGTCGGGGTCGCGCTCGGGCTTGCGGCCGCAGCGGGTCTTGTCGTCGCGCTCGTTCGCAACGATCTGCTGTGGCTCGTCCTCGTGACGGGTGCGCTGGCCGCAGTCGTCCTGGCCGCCGGACACGCTGCGCTGGCACGACCGCGGGATCAGCCGGCGCATGAGGCTGAGCCGGCCGCGCCGCGAGCGTCGCATCCGTTCCTGATCATGAACCCGCGATCCGGTGACGGTAAGGCGCAGCGGTTTGGACTGCGGGAGAAGGCCGAAGCGCTCGGCGTCGAAGTGGCAGTGCTCGAAGGGCCGGAGCACGTGGACGTGGCCGAGCTCGCCCGCAAAGCCATCGACAACGGCGCGGACCTCGTCGGAGTCGCCGGCGGCGACGGCACCCAGGCGCTCGTGGCGGCGGTGGCGGCCGAGGAGGGCGTCCCGCTGTTCGTCGTGCCGGCGGGCACGCGCAACCACTTCGCCCTGGATCTCGGTATCGACCGCAACGACCTCGGCGCCAGTCTGGAGGCGCTGCACGACGGTGTGGACCTGACCGTGGACCTGGGCGACGTCGGCGGTCGGCCGTTCGTCAACAACGTGTCGTTCGGCGCCTATGCGGCCATCGTCGAACGGCCGGACTACCGCGCGGACAAGCTGCACGTGACGATGCAGGCGCTGCCCGACCTGCTGACGGGAAGCGACGGCAGTCATCTCAGGGCACGAGCGGACGAGGGCGAGATCGACGAGCCGCAGGCCCTCCTGGTGAGCAACAACAGCTATGGCACTGGTGACCTCGCCGGGGCCGGTCGCCGGCTACGGCTGGACGGGGGACAACTCGGCGTTCTCGCGGTGCGGGTCGCCAGCGCGCGGGACGCGGCCCTGCTGGCCCGCGGCATGCACTCGGCAAACGTCACGCGTATGACGGCGGACCAGGTCTTCGTCGACTCTGACGACGACATGATTCCGGCCGGTGTCGACGGCGAGAGCGTGCTGCTGCCGCGCCCGGTGCGTTGCAGAGTGCGCCCCGGCGCACTGCGAGTAAGGGTGCCGCGGCACCGGCCCGGGCTTGCCGAGGAGCGGCCCCCAGTGCGGCTCGGCGATCTCGTCCGAGTGGCCGTGCATGGTGTCGCTGCGGATTGACTGAACCGCGCGGTGGAGGCAGCTTCACCGCGCGGTGCAGCAACTCAGACGCCCTCGATCGCCTCGATCCGGCCGGACCGCACCGCCTCCACGAAAGCACCGAAGTCCTGTTCGTTGCGGTCGGCATACCGGCGGGAGAACTCGGCGATGGCCTTGTCGAAAGCGTCACTTCGACCGAGGTAGGTCGCGATAGCCACTGGGTCACCGGAGCGTGCGTGCGCCCGGGCGAGCGTCCAGCCGCACATACGGGCGTAGAAGCCCATCCCGACCGAGGTCATCGCCTCGACTTCCGCCGACCCCTTCATGTCGCGCAGCTGCCGCCAGTAGAAGTGGCGGTTGACATCGACGCCCTTGGTCCAGCCCAGGAAGATGTCGCTGGCCGCCTGCATCATGCGCTGCCCTTGCACAACCCGTTCGCCGGCCTGCTTGTAGCGGCTTTTCGGCAGGTGAGCTTCCAGCACTGAGGCGGTGGCCTCCTTGACCTGCAGGAACAGCGGATCGCCCGCGTCCCGACCTTGCAGCAGAGCGATGAACGCGCGCGTGCCGACGCTGCCGACCCCGACAACCTTGCGCGCTACGTCGATGATCTCGAACCGCTCCAGCAGCGCCCGTCGATCGTCCTGCAGCGTCGCGCGGTAGGCGCGAAACTCGTCGCGCAGCGCCTTGTCGATCTCGTCGGCTGAGACGCCGTACGCGGACGCCACGTCCCGCAGCGGCACGACGATGGGCGGCTGGCTGACGATCCGGTATCGCCCGTCGACCACCTCGGCGAGCTTGGACAGTGCCTGCAGACTGTCGCGCGTGTGCGCCTTTTCCGCGCTTTTGCGAGCGGTTGCAGCGGCCTGCTTTGCTTGCTTCGCGACCTTCTTCTTGGCCTTCGCGCCCTTCACCGACTTCTTGGACTCAGCGACGACGCTCCGCACGTTCTGCAGAATCTCTTCCTCGGACAGGTGGGAGTACCAGATGTCCAGCGTGCGCATCTGAGCGAACTCGGCCATGGCTTCGCGATATGCGGTCACCGACGCCGCCGTCGTCGCGGCCGCATCGGACTTCGAAAAGCCGTTGTTGCGAGCGGCGATGGTGAAGCTGGCCGCCATGCGTTTGACGTCGTACTCGAACGGCCCCTGCAGCGTCTCGTCGAAGTCGTTGAGGTCGAACATCAGATGCCGCTCCGGTGAGGCGAATACGCCGAAGTTCGACAGATGCGCATCACCGCATAGCTGCACGTTGAGGCCAGCGGTCGGAGTGTTGTGCAGGTCTTCGGCCATGATGCGGGCGGCGCCGCGGTAGAAGGTGAACGGCGAGAACATCATCCGGCCGTGTCGCACCGGGACCAGGTCCTGCTCCCGGGTCAGGTCCTGTTCCTCCAGAAGACTGACCGGGTCGGCTCTGGACGGTGATGGCTCCCAGCGCGCGTGACTGTCCAGCGGCGTGTGGGCGCCGGCGGTAAGACCGCGTGCTTCGCGTTCGTCGACGCTGCGATGATCGACACGGAGAAGCGTGGTCATCGGGGCCGCGCCATCAGCGGCGGCGGCTGACGCGTCGCGCCGTACGACGCCCAGTCCGACGGGCAACTCGACGGGATCCGAACATGACTGTTCACCTCCTGGTTCGACGACCTAACGAGAGGCCGCCGACGTGGTTTCCAGCTCGTGCAGCTCGCGGGCTTCCTCGGCGGCCATGAGGCCGATGCCGACGAGGTCGAGCGGGCTGATGAAGCCGTCGCTGATGCGGAACCCGCCGGTACGGGCGATCGCGTCGCGCAGCGGTACGGCCCATTGGTGCTCGAGCAGAATGAGTGCGGCCGCAGAGCCCGGCGGAATTTCCTCCAGGACGTCCCACTCTTCTTCGTCGATCCCCATCAGGTTCTCGCCGCGAGCGCCGGCATCCGCCCCCAGTTGCGCGCCGGCCGCCGCACCCTCCTCGCCCTCGAAGCCAAGACCCACCAGAGCAGCAACTTTGCTGTCGAGCTCGATGACGTCGTCCTGGTTGAGGTTGCTGAGGTGTTCGGCTTCGAGGTTGCCGTCGGTGTCCTTGTAGACGACAAGCGCGTCGATCACCCGCACCGTGTCCGTTGTCCGCAACCGCTCGAGCTCGGTGATGATCTGGCCGTGAAAGTTGGGCTCCGGGAACCCCAGCACTATCAGTTGCACTGGTCCGATCGCCATGTCCGTCTCCTTCGTGACAGGTGCTGAGGAAGATTGGTGATTCGTCAGGACTGCTTGGCGGCCTCACCGGCAGCTTCCAGGCCCTCGTCGGAGACCGTGTGCAGCTCAGGCGCGCCGCCGGCCTCAGCCAGCCGGGACGAAATCAGCGCCGCGTCGTCTTCCTTGGTCAGCACGCCCACGGCCGCCTTGCCGTCGGAGAGCTCCTTGGTGATCCGGTCGCGGTCAGATTCATCGAGGCCCAAGCCCTTGTGGTGCAAGGCGCCCGCGATCGCGCCGCCGCCTAGGCCGACACCGACGCCTACCGGGCCCAGTAGCCAGAGAAGTGCGCCGACGCCTGCGCCCTTGCCGGTGCTCCTGGCCCCGACCTTGTCCACTCGCACGTGCCCTTTGTCGTCGAGGGCGAGCACACCCATTGCGTCGCCAGAGGTGACGCCGGACTCTTTGAGAGTCGTGGCGGCTCGATCCGCCGCCGTCTCGTTCTCGAAGATCGCCAGAGTCAGGGTTCGATGCGCCATCACAGTCCGCCTTTCGTGCCGAGCGGGACGGTGACCCGCTTCACTGACACCTTGCGGAGGCATGGGCGCTGACCACATCACCCGCTGAGGGTGAACCCGCAGTTCGCGCGGCTTTGGTCACGCGGCGTCGCTGACGAACGCCTGATTATTCCGAAGTTCGGGCCGCTCGCACGGCCGGCGGTCGGGCTATGGGCTGCCGCCGTCCGAGCGGATCCGGGTCAGAAGGCATCACGAGTGACACCAGGCGCCGCCGGCCGAGGGTTCGGTCATAGGCATGCACGAGGTGAACGCCCGTCACGATGACGGCGCGCTTGATCCGAGACCAGTCCAACAGGGTTGCAAGACATTCGGACATGGCCAGACTGACGTCGCGGTAGACGTCGGCCTCCGCCTTCGCACAAGCACGGAGAAGTGCGCGCACCGTCGTGCCGTGACCCGCGGCCACCAGCCGCAACAATTCCTCGTGGCAGTAGGCCAGGTGCCTGCCCTCGTCAGCCGCGATGACCTTGACGGCGCGGCCGATGTCTTCGCGATCACCGAAGTGCTTGACCAGCATGGCCATCTGCTCCGCCGCCCGTTGTTCGGTCACGCGGCTGTGCGCGAGATACGCGACGACGTGCTGCTCAGACAGACACTCGCCGCGCCGTAGGTCGCGATGTGCGACGCCGATTCCGCGCGCTTCCAGCAGCGCCGTGTAGTTGGTCTCGCCCGGCACCACGCAGGCGGTCAGGCCGCGCTTGCGCAACAGGGCGTTGAAGATCCGGCCGTGCTTGGCTTCGTCTGCCCCGTGCCTCGTCACCTTCGGGCCGAGGTAGCGCAGGCTCGCCGGAAGCAATGCAGCGATCTGGGCGTTTTCCCAGCCCCCCTGCGCCTCGCCGACCGCCGCAATCGAGCAGAACAGCCGGAAGGCGTCGTCGCTGTCGAGGATCTCCTCGAACACGCTTCTGGCCGACAGCATGCGCGTCCCTCCTCAGCCGTCAGACGGGCTGCCGCGGTGCCTGATACGCCCGTTCGGGGCCGGTTCACAGGGAACATTCAGACACTGAGCACAGGATGCGGAGGTCTGGCGGAGAAGAGGGCGGCGTGATCGAGGGGATCGAGCTCACGAAGAGGTACGGCGGCAAGGTCGCCGTCGATCACTTTTCCTTCGTCGTCCAGCCCGGAGTCGTCACCGGGTTCCTGGGACCCAACGGCGCCGGCAAGTCGACCACGTTCCGCTGCGTTCTCGGGCTGGACCGTCCCACTTCGGGCACCGTCACCGTCAACGGCCGCTTCTATCGCGATATTGCCGCACCTATGCACGAGGTCGGCGCGCTCCTGGAGGCGCGGTCGGTGCATCCCGGCCGCAGCGCCCGCAGCCACTTGCGGATGCTTGCCGCGACGCACGGCATCAGCCGCAAACGCGTCGACGACATGCTCGGGCTGGTCGGACTCGAAGACGTCGCCGACAAGCGCGTCGGAAGCTTCTCGCTCGGCATGGGGCAACGGCTCGGCGTCGCCACCGCCCTGCTGGGGGACCCGCAGGTTCTGCTCCTCGATGAGCCGGTCAACGGGCTCGACCCGGAAGGCATCCGCTGGATCCGCCAGTTGCTGCGCGACCTCGCCCGGCAGGGACGCACCATCTTCGTGTCGTCGCACCTCATGAGCGAGATGGCGCAGACAGCGGAACACGTGATCGTCATTGGGCGCGGTCGGATGATCGCGGACGCCTCGATGGCTGACGTCGTCGCCATGGCCTCGGGTGCACGCGTGCTGGTGCGCTCACCTCGCCGCGACGAGCTGGCGCAGCTGCTGACCGAGCAGGGTCTGGCGAACATGGTCGTCGACACAGATGGGCTGGAGGTCGTCGGGACCACGGCGGCTGCGATCGGCGACCTGGCTTTCGGGCACGGGATCGTCGTACACGAACTCACTGCCCATGCGGCGACGCTGGAGGAGGCCTATATGCAGCTCACCTCGGGCGAGGTCGAGTACGCCGCCAGGTCGGTCGAGGCGGAGGGTGGCGCGCGATGACCGTCGCGTCCGCCGCGTCACCGGCGCTCGTCGAGTCGTCGGCACGAGTTTCGTTCGCGCACGTGGTGCGGGCGGAATGGATCAAGTTCCGCTCGGTGCGCTCCAGTTGGCTGACCCTCGCGATCACGATGCTGCTCGTCGTTGGCCTCGGCGCGTTGTTCACCGCGGCTCGCGCCTCGCGCTGGCCGCCGCGTGACCCCGGCGAGCTGCTGACTTTCGACCCCACCCGGATCAGCCTCGCCGGCGTCTTCCTCGCCCAGCTCGCAATGGGCGTCCTCGGGGTCGTCGTCGTCACCGGCGAATACGCCTCCGGCACGATCCGGGCCAGCTTCACGGCAGTCCCGCGCCGGCTACCTGTCTATCTGGCCAAGCCCTTGGTGTTCGCCACGTTGAGCCTCGTCGCATTGCTGCCCACCTGCTTCGTGGCGTTCTTCGTGGGTCAGGACCTGTTGTCCGGCAAGCACATCAACACCACGATCGGCGCCACCGGCGTGACCCGCGCAGTTATCGGCGCCGCCCTCTACCTGACCGTTGTAGGCCTGTTCGGCGTTGCGCTCGGCTGGCTGCTTCGGCACACCGCCGGTGCCATCGCGACGCTGTTCGGGGTGCTCCTGATCCTGCCCATTCTCGCCCGCTTCCTGCCGTCGCCGTGGAGTGACGACGTGACCAAGTGGTTGCCGAGCGAGGCCGGGCAACAGATCTTCACGATTCACCGCGACGCGGTGTCCTTCACGCCGTGGGTCGGGTTCGGCGTGTTCTGCGCCTATGTCGCGGGGGTCCTGATCCTGGGTGCCGTGACGGTGCTACGGCGTGACGCCTAGGGCTGGCGCCTGCCCCTGACCGCACCGACCGTTGCGGGAGCCATCGGCGGTTTGTGACGTGTTCGCTACCCCGAAGACGGGCAGGAATCGGGTGATATCGACTGCAATGGGGTGTGCTTGTGAGCCAGACCATCACCGACAGCCGAGTGAACGGCGGGACGGGATCCGCCCAGGTCCCCGTGCGACCGATGGAGTTCAGCAGGTGGATCGAGGACCTGCCGAAGTACTTCGCCGCCGACGGCGACATCGTCATGAGCCATGTGCTGACCGTGCTGTCGTCGACGTTTCCCGAGGGCGAGAACTTCTTCGTCCGGTCAGTCGCAGCAGTTCGCGACGAGATCACGGACCCGAAGTTGCGCGCGGACGTCGAGGGGTTCATCGGTCAGGAGGAGATGCACGGGCGCGAGCATCAGGTGCTCAACGAACGTCTCGCCCGATACGGGTATCCGACGCGCGGCATCAGTAGGTATGTCCAGGGGCTCTACTGGGTTCGCGAGCGGATCCAGAGCAAGAAGGTCAACCTGGCGTTCACCGCGGCGTTGGAGCACTACACGGCGACCCTGGCCGAACTGCTCCTGAGCGATGAGGCGGCACGAGAAGCCGTTGGCACGGCCGGGCCCCGCGACATCCTCACGTGGCATGCCCTCGAAGAGTCCGAGCACAAGGCCGTCGCCTTCGATGTCTACAAGGCGGTCGGTGGCTCGGAAGCGATGCGGATCATCGTCATGTACCTCACCGACCTGCTGTTCATCCTGGAGACGTCGATCATGGGCGTCATCTCCATCGCGATGGACCGTGACGCCCTCCGTCATCCGGTCCAACTGCTCCGCAGCCTCGCGCGCCTGCCGAAGTCGCCGTTCATGACGTGGCGGGCGGTGCGCATCCTCGCGGAGTACCACCGACCGGGCTTCCACCCCAACGACCGCGACACGAAGCAGCTGATCGCCGACTGGCGCCAGGCTCTGTTCGGGCGCGATGGCGAGCTGACCGAAGTCCTCGCCGGCTAGCAAACCGGCGCCGCTCCGACGGGTGGAACCGGGATCAACCCTGGGTCAACCCGTGGGTTGACGCGACCACGGTCGTCTGACGGCACCGTGGTCGCCATGACGATCTTCGACTACCTCCTCAACATCGCTCTCGTCGCTCTGGTCGTGCTGCAGATGCGCGGTCGGCGCCTCGACCGCCGCGGGCTCGTGCTCCCACTGGTGTTGGTGGGGTGGGCGGCGTCGCAGTACCTGCGTGGCATTCCGACCAGCGGCAGCGACGGCTTGCTGGTCGCCCTCGGAGTCAGCGCCGGGCTGGGGCTCGGCATCGCCTCGGCCCGACTGACCCGCCTGGAGTCTGACCGCGACGGCATCCCGGTCGCGCGCGCGACCCTCGCCGCGGCGGGTCTCTGGGTGCTGGGAATCGGAGCCAGGATGGGGTTCTCGCTCTACATGCAGTACGGCGGGGCGCCGACCGTGGTTCGGTTCAGCCGGGTGCACCACCTGACCGGTGCCGGTTGGGTCAGCGGACTGGTGCTGATGGCGCTGGTCGAGGTGGTCAGCAGGACGCTCGTCCTGTGGATCCGCTCGCGTTCGCTCACCGTGCGCCGACCGGCGATGACGGTTGGCTGACGCGCGGCGGCGGCGGATGATGGACCGGTGGGGGACAGCCGTGAGCGCTGAGAACCCACCGGTTTCGGCCACAGTGCCGCCGGTGCGTGCGTCGCTGCGAGTGCTGTGGTTGGCGGGGCTGGTCTATGCCGTGGCGTCCGCGACGCATCCGGGTGGCACGGGTCGGCATTTGGCGGCGGCCGTGCTGACCGGGACAACGGCGCTCGGCCTGGCCGGTTGGCTCACCGCCCAGCACCACAAGAGCCTGCGGCTGAGTGCAGCCGGCGTCGCTTTGCTGGCCATCAGCGGCGGCGTGCTGGTCGTCCTGCATCCGATCGGCGTTGCGGTGATCGGCGTCGCCGGCATGTGCGCCGCCATCTTGTTGAACGTCGCGCCGGCGGCCGCGATTACGGCACCTGGCGTTGTGGCGGCCGCGATCGCTGTTGTCGCCACGGGGCATTCCGCGACGGCGATCGTCAGTGCGGCGAGCGGTGCGGCCGCCGGTCTCGTCGTGGGAACGGGGCGACGGCAGAGTCAGGAGCGGGTCCGGCAAGAGGCAGAGTTGGCGTTGGCGCAGCAACGCAGCGAAGTCGAGCACGAGCGCGCAGAGGTGCTCGCCGAACGCAACCGAATTGCTCGCGAGGTGCACGACGTGCTCGCGCACACCCTCAGCGCGCTGTCGGTGCAGATGGAGGCGATCGGAAGTCTGATCGACGACGGTGCGCAAGCCGGCGAGGTGCGGGAGGCCGTCGTCAGGTCACGGCGGCTGGTCGGTGAAGGGCTGGAGGAGACGCGCCGCGCTGTCCGTGTTCTGCGCGACGAGCCGGTTGACGCCGCTGAGCAGATCGCGACCCTCAGCGCCGACAGCCAGGCGTTCTATCGGGTCGGCGGCCGGCCCCGGCCGTTGGCACCGGCAACCGGACTCGCCCTGGTGCGGGTCGCGCAAGAGGCGCTGACGAACGCGCGCAAGCACGCGGCAGGAGCCACGGTGAGTGTCGAACTGTGCTTTCAGGAGTCCAGCGTCGAGCTGACCGTCGACAATGC
>Ga0207652_10005690_pt1 | contig 10118 bp, 9 predicted proteins | sample KBSC63BmetaG_FD_184334 | JGI IMG/M metagenome (GOLD analysis project Ga0207652, IMG submission 184334) | Corn rhizosphere microbial communities from Kellogg Biological Station, Michigan, USA - KBS C6-3B metaG (SPAdes) (version 2) | ecosystem: Host-associated > Plants > Roots > Rhizosphere ...
CATCGTCCAGGGCAGGAAGCGCAGGCCGGCGCCGAGCGGGGAGTCGCCACGGGAGACCTGGAAGTACTGGCTGGTGATGTAGGCGGTGGCGAAGATCGACGCCGACATCAGGAACGACGTCAGGGAAGAGGTTGCGAACACCCGTGAGCGGAACAGCGTCAGCGGCACCATCGGCGCCGCGGCGATCGCCTCCCAGCCGATGAACGAGGCGAGCAGCACCACCCCGAGCGCGAGCGCGACCAGCACCTCGGCCGAGCCCCAGCCCGCGTCCGGCGCCCGCAGCACGCCCCACACCAGGGCGGCCATCGCGCCCGACGCGGTCAGCATCCCGAGCGGGTCCAACCGCTGGTGCGGCCCGTAGGTCTCGGGCAGCACCCGCAGGACCGCGACGGCGGCGGCCAGGCCGAGCGGCACGTTGACCCAGAACACCCAGTGCCAGTCCAGGCCCTCGGTGACGACGCCGCCGACCAGTGGGCCGGACGCCACGCCCAGCCCGGCGACGCCGCCCCAGATCCCGACGACCGCGCCGCGGCGCTCGGCGGGGAACGCGGCGGTGAGCAGCGTCAGCCCCAGCGGCATCACGATCGCGGCGCCGAGCCCCTGCACGGCGCGCGTCGCGATCAGGATCCCGAGGTTCGGCGCGAGCGCGCAGGCCGCCGAGGCCAGGCTGAACAGCGCCAGCCCGACGGCGTACGTGCGCCGCCGGCCGAGCCGGTCGCCGAGCGCGGCGGCGGTGATGATGCCGGCGGCGAAGGTCAGGGCGTAGGCGTTGATGATCCACGGCAGGCTCCCGGCGCTGCCGCCGAGGTCGGCGTGGATGGACGGCAGGGCGGTGACGACGACGAGCGCGTCCAGGGTCACCAGCAGGTAGGCACCCGCGGTGAGCAGCACCGTCAGCCGACCGAACGGACGTGACATGAGGCTTCCTCTCTCCGCCGGCGACCACACGTCCCCGGCGTTCTCGAGAGGGCAGACGGCAGGTACGCCGCGAACTGGGCGGCGCGGGACCGCCCAGTTCCGGACCGGCCCGACGTCTACCCGTCCAGCACCCCTGTCGGCGGGGTGCGTCAGGGTCGAGAAGAGGCGAAGGTGACGACATGGACACAGACCCGGCAACCGATCTGCTCGCTCGCGCGCGGAGCGGTGACGAGAGCGCGTTCGGCGAGCTGGTCGCGCCGTACCGCCACGAGCTGCAGGTGCACTGCTACCGCATCCTCGGCTCGTTCCAGGACGCCGAGGACGTGCTCCAGGAGACCCTGCTGTCGGCCTGGCGCGGGCTGGCGGGGTTCGAGGAACGCGCCTCCGTGCGCACCTGGCTCTACCGCATCGCCACCAACCGGAGCCTCGACGTGGTGCGTGCCGGCGTACGACGGGACGGCGCGTTGAGTCCGGCGACCGAGCGGCTCAACGGTCTCGAGCCGCCGCGACCCAGCCGCTACGGCGAGGTGCCCTGGCTCCAGCCCTATCCCGACGACCTGCTCGACCTGCCCGATCCGGCTCCGGGCCCCGAGGCGGTGGTCGAGGAGCACGAGGCGATGTCGCTGGCGTTCGTCACCGCCCTGCAGCTGCTGCCCCCGCGGCAGCGCGCGGCACTGATCCTGCGCGACGTGCTCGGCTACCGCGCGGCCGAGGCCGCCGAGATCCTCGACACGACCGTCGAGTCGGTGACGAGTGCGCTGAAGCGAGCCCGCGCCACGATCGAGGCCGACGCGACGCTGGCCGAGCGCCGGACCCAACCGGCCCCGCCGCGACCCGGGTCGGCCGAGGAGGAGCAGCTGATCGCGGCGTACGTCGACGCCTTCGCCACGCACGACGTCGACAAGCTGCTGAGGATCCTCAGCGACGACGTGTGGCTGAAGATGCCGCCGCTGCCGTTCGAGTACCACGGTCGCGACGCGGCGATCGGCTTCTTCGAGGCCGTCGTGCACCCACAGGCACGGCTGCTGCGGATGGTCCACACCCGCGCCAACGGGTGCCCCGCGAGCGGCATGTACGCCCACGACCCGGCGACGGACACGTGGCGCGCGACCGGGCTGATCGTGCTGGTCTTCGCCGGTGACCGGATCAGCGAGATCACCCGGTTCGAGCCGGGGGTGATGGCCAGCTTCGGGTTGCCGCGGATCCTGGGCTGACCCCTCAGTCGGTCAGCACGAACTCGTCGCCGCGCGTGATCGGTACGACGGACCCGTCGGCGTGGATGCCGTCGATCTGCACCTCCGGGCTGCCCACGACCACGTCGACATGGGTGCCCGACTGGTTCAGCCCCGACTCGATCCGCTCCTGCGGCGACTTGTCCATCGCGCCCTCGTGGCTGAACGCGAAGCCCATCCCCCAGGCGATGTGGGAGCCGACGTTCTCGTCGTACAGCATGTCCTTGTAGACCAGACCCGTGTCGGCGACCCGGGAGTCGGAGTCGACGATCGCCACCTCGCCGAGGTAGCGGGCGCGCGGGATGTGCTCGAACTGCGCCTGCACCTGCTCCTCGCCGTGCGCGGCCTTCGCGCCGACGATCTCGCCGTCGTGGAGCTCGAGCTCGAGGTCCTGCACGATCGTCCCCATCAGGTTGAACGGCGCGGTCGTGCGGACGATGCCCTCGGCGCGCCGCCAGTCCGGGGAGATGAAGACCTCCTCGGTCGGCATGTTGGGGACGAACTCCACGCCGTCCTCGTTCTCACCCGAGCCGCCGCGCCACACCGAGCCGGGCAGGAGGCCGATCGTCACGTCGGTGCCCGGGCCCTGGTACCGCACCCGGTCGAAGGCATGGGCGTTGAGGATCTGCTCGCGACGCTTGAGCTTGGCGATGTGCGCGCGCCAGACGGCCATCGGGTCCGCCTCGTCGAGCCGCATCGAGTGGGCCACGGCGTCCCAGAGCTCGGCGACGTCGGCCAGACCGATGCTGTCCGCCCAGCCCTGGGTCGGCGCGCCGACCACCGTCCAGGCGATCGTCGCGTTGAGCATCAGCGGCGCCACCACCTCGACCACCTCCATCGGCTGTGACCTGGCCAGCCGGGAGGGGTCGAGACCCTCCATCAGGCCGGGGAACGGGTTGCCGGTCAGGTTCACGATGGCGGGCTTGGACTCGCGCCACGCCTTCACCCGCTGGAGCTGGTGCTCCTGCGCGACGCCGAGCATCTCCTCCGGACCGTCGAGCACGGCCTGGCGCAGGACGAAAGGGTCCTGGTAGTCGATCGAGACTCGGCTCGCGCCGGCCCGGTAGGCCTCGGCCACGATCGCCCGCGCCGTTTCGGCCTGCTCGGGCAGCGCCATGACGACCACCTCCTGCCCCGGCTGGACGTTGACGCCGATCCGGACGACCAGTCGGGCGTACTTCTCCAGCACGTGATCCAGCGGTTCGCTCATGACTTCCTCTCGAGTTGTCCCCGTGCCCGACACACTACGGCCGCTCGCCTAGGCTCCCCGCGTGACCTGGCTGCAGATCGTCCTGGGCGCGATCGCCCTGGGCATCGCCGTCTGGCTGGTCGTGCTGATCGTGCGGGACGTGCAGCCCAACGACTACCTGTACGGCGCCCTGGCGCTGCTCGAGGTCGGGCTCGTGGCACAGCTGGTCGTGGGGCTCGTCATGGTCGGCGGCGACCACGGCGGCGTCAACGTCGCGGCGTACGTCGGCTACCTGGTCGGTTCGCTGCTGATCCTGCCGGTCGGGTTCGTGTGGTCGGTCGGCGAGCGGACCCGCGCCGGCACCGGGGTATTGCTCGTCGCGGTGGTCGTCGTCGTCGTGCTGTTCCTGCGCCTCCACGATCTCTGGGCGGCGCGGTGAGCAGCACCCGCACCGGCTTCGGCCGGATCCTGGTCTTCGTGTACGGCGTGTTCGCGCTCGCCGCCACCGCCCGCGCGCTGGTGCAGCTGGCCACCCGGGCGTCCGATGCACCGGTCGCCTACTCGCTGTCGCTGTTCTCCGGGATCGTCTACATCGTCGCGACGTGGGCGCTGGCCACCGACCGCCGCCCGGTCGCGCTGGTCACGATCGCGGTCGAGCTGACCGGGGTCCTGGTGATCGGCACCCTGAGCCATCCCTCCGACCTCGACCGCGCCAGCGTGTGGTCGGACTACGGCAACGGCTACGGCTACGTGCCCCTCGTGCTCCCGTTCGTCGGCCTCTGGTGGCTGTGGCGGGTCGGCAGGACGCGGTAGGACTACAGGACCTTGGTGCCGTACATCTCTCCCAGAGGGTCGGCGAGGAGCTCGAGGCGGGCGCCGTCGGGGTCGCGGAAGTAGATCGACCTCTCCGACTCGACGAGGTACTCCACGCCGGCGGCGTCCAGCTTCCCGCGCAGGTGCTCCCACTTCTCCGGGGTCACCGAGATGGCGAGGTGGTGCAGGCCGCCCAGCACCTCGGCGTACGGCCCGAGGTCGAGCCCGGGTAGGTCGAAGAACGCCAGCAGGTTGCCGTGACCGATGTCGAAGAAGAAGTGGTTGGAGCCCGCGTAGTCGCGGTTCTCGAAGATCTCGGTGAGCGGGAACTCCAGCACCCCTTGGTAGAACTCGATCGTCGCTCGCACGTCGGAGCAGATGAGTGCGAAGTGGTGCAGTCCCTGGGCACTGCTCGCGGGCCGGTCCGCGGCGTCGGCGAGGTGGTCGGTCCTGATCTGCTCGCGCGCGGCGTTGATCGCCTCGAGGTCGATGGCCATGGACCGATCGTGCCCGGTGGGGCAAGCGCTGGGAAGGGCTCAGCTGCGCTTCCGGGTGCGGGTCGCCCTCGGGGTCTGGGCCCGGCGGACGTTCAGCACGTGGGTGCCGTTGCCGGTCGGCTCCTCGCGCACCTCGATCTGCGGGAGGTCGGCGACCAGGTTGGACAGCTTGGAGTAGCCGTAGTTGCGGGAGTCGAACGTGGGGTTGGTGTTCACGACGTACGACCCGACGCCCGACAGTGCCGCCCACCCGTCGTCCTTGGCGTTGGCCTCGATGGCCGGGAGCAGCAGTGCGGTCAGCTCGGCCTGCTGCTGCCGTTTCGCCGTCGCCGAGGCGCGCGCGGAGGGGGTCGCCTTCTTCGCCGGCTTCGGGGACGTCGACGGCTCGGCCTCCTCCAGCGCCGCGTCCTCGACGAGCACCTCGACGTAGGTGAAGCGATCGCAGGCCTTCTGGAACGCCGACGGCGTCTTGCGCGCCCCGATGCCGTAGACCTGCTTCCCCGACTCCCGCAGCCGCATCGCCAGGCGGGTGAAGTCGCTGTCGCTGGACACGATGCAGAACATGTCGACGTTGCCGGAGTAGAGCAGGTCCATGGCGTCGATGACGAGCGCGAAGTCGGTGGAGTTCTTCCCCGTCGTGTACGCCGACTGCTGGATCGGCTGCACGGCGTACTCCTCGAACGCCGTGCGCCAGTTCTTGAGCCGCTCGCTGCCCCAGTCGCCGTACCCGCGCTTGATGCCGAGCGTCCCGTGCTTGGCGGCCTCGCCGAGGATCGCGCCGGCCCAGCGATGGCTGATGTTGTCGCAGTCGATGAGCACCGCGACGCGATCGCCGGGCATCAGGCCACCTCCCCCGTCGGGAGGACGACCAGGGCGCGACCGCCCTCGCCTCGCCTCATCCGTGCGAACGCCGTCGGCACGTCGCCCAGGCCGATCCGGTCGGTGATGGTCGCCGCGAGGTCGAGCGACCCGTCGGCGACGTGGGGCAGCAGGGCCGCGATGTCGTGGCGGGCGTCGCTGTTGCCGTAGATCGTGCTGACCAGCGTGCGCGAGAAGTGGAACAGCTCGAGCGGGTTGAACGTCACCTGCTGGTCCTTGGGTCCGACGCCGACGATCACGCAGGTTCCGCCACGGCGTACGGCGCTCCAGGCCTGGCGGATGGTCGCCGCCGAGCCGACGCACTCCAGTGCCTGGTCCGCACCACGGCCCTCGGTCAGCGCGCGCACCTGCTTGGCCAGGTCGGGCGAGGCGACCAGGAAGTCGGTGGCTCCGGCCGTGCGCGCCAGCATCTCCTTCGCCGCCGAGACGTCGACGGCGATGATCCGGCCGGCGCCGGCGAGCCGGGCGCCCGCCACGGCCGAGAGTCCGATGCCCCCGAGCCCGACCACCAGCACCGAGTCACCCGGTCGGATCCGGGCCGCGTTCCGGGCGGCACCGACGCCGGTGAGGATCGCGCAGCCCAGCAGGGCCGCCTCGGCGAGCGGGACGTCGTCGGGCAGCGGCACCACGGCGTTCGCGGCGACGACGACCTCCTCGGCCATCGCCCCCAGCCCCAGGCAGGCCTCGAACGGCGTGCCGTCGTCGAGCGTGCCGCCCGGCACGCCGGTCAGGCCCTCGATCGTCGAGCACAGCCAGGGCTCCCCGTGCTCGCAGTGCCAGCAGGTGCCGCAGGCGACGGCCCAGTTGAGGACCACGTGCTGCCCGACCGGAACTCCGGCGTCCGCTCCCGCCTCGACCACGACGCCGGAGGCCTCGTGCCCCAACACCACGGGGTACGACGGTCGCAGCGTGCCGTCGGCCATCGACAGGTCGGAGTGGCAGACGCCGACGCCGGCGATCCGCACCCGGACGTCGTCGGCGCCGAGCGGTCGCCACGTCACCTCGCGCACCGCGACCTCGTCCGGCCCGGTCACCACGACTGCCTGCGTCATGGTCCGACCCTAGGGCCGGGCGAGCGCAGGCCGACGCGCGGTGCCCTCAGGTGAGGAACTGCAGGGGCTGCTCGAGCAGTCCGGCCAGGTGCGCGAGCCAGCGGGCGGCCACCGGGGCCGAGACCTGGTCGGCGTCGCAGGCCAGCGCCAGGGTCATGGTGCGGCCGGCGACCACGCGGCCTCCGTCGACGACGGGCTGGACGCGCACGGTGCCGAGCATGAGGACCGCGGGCTGACGCGCGGTGGCGTCGACGTGACCCTCGGCGATCCCCTCGGTGCCGAGGTCGACCACGGTGACCGACGCCGACTCGAGCTCGGTGGACGGCAGGCGCCCCGCGCGGGCTCGCGTGTCGAGGTCGGCGAGAGTGGCAGAGAGGGCGCTCGCCGTCATCAGGCCGGCGACGTGGACCACCGGCGCGACGACCCCGTTGCGGGTCCACCGCTGGACGGCGATGTCGGCGATCGAGGGAGCGGACGGGCTCAGCGGCGCCTGGCGGCTGGTCATCGCGACAGCCTTCACCACCAGGCCCAGGAACGAGACGCCGTCGACCTTGCTCACGATGCTCGCCAGCTCGTCGGCCCGGATCTCCTCCCGCAGACGCACCTGCCGGACGACCGGCGTCGCCGGGCTCGAGTGCTTCGCCCGAGTAGCCACCGCCGCAGCGTCGTTCTCGCCCGGGTCGACGCCGCGCACGGCACCCACGACGGCGTCGGCGACCGCGTCGGCCCACCCGACCACCCGGCGCACGACGACCGTCTCGTCGGCGGCCTCGGCGCGCGACTCGGCGGGCGCCGACGACGCCGCCTCCACCAGGGCCTTGGCCCACAGCTCGTCGGCTCGTGGCGACGGGTCCTCGGGCTCGTGCGGGGGCCAGGTCGTGGCCAGCAGCGGGTCGTCGGCGGCGACGGTACGCAGATGGGCCCCGGCCACCTGCGCCTCGGGAGCGATCGCGAGGCCGAGCTGGACCATCAGCTGCTCGATGTCGCCGATCACCTCGCCGGGCGCCGCGAGCACCGCCAGCGCGCTGCCGGGGCGCACCGGCTGTCCCGGCTCCACCAGCGACCGGACCAGGACACCCGGCTCGGCCACCTCGATGCTGAGCAGGGACGACGCGGTCTCGACCGTGGCGATGCTCTGGGCGCCGACGAAGTCGCCCGACTCCGCGACCAACCAGGCCGTGAGCGTGGCGGAGCTCGGGTCGTCAGCCACGTCTGGCATGCGCAACACCCGCGCCACAGCGTCCCCCCAAGGACAAGTCTTCTCGAGCACCCGATCCAGCTGCCCCCGCAGCGAGGTCCCGGGCCCTCGACACCTCGCACCGTAGCCCACCTCGACGGGTGCGGACACTCTTCGCGCACGACCCGGGACCAGCGTGTCTCGGAGGCCGCCCGGGCCCCTGGCCGGGGTGGGCCAGGGACTTCACCGAGGACCCGTCGTCGGGACTACCCGACACCTCCGACCGAGCCGGATCGAGCCGGACCGCGGCCCACCTGCCACGATCGTCGGGTGACGTCAGGACCCGCCCAGGACGAGGTACGCCGGCTGCTCGGTCGGATCGAGGAGCTCGACCCGAGGATCCGCTCGGTCAACGCGGTGAACTCCCACGCGCTCGACGAGGCCCGCGCTCTCGATGACGAGACCGCGGCCGGGCACAGCCGGGGGCCGCTCCATGGACGCGCGGTCCTGGTCAAGGACAACATCGACACCGCCGGTCTCGCCTCGACCGCCGGGTCCTTGGCGCTGGCCGACGCACCGCCGACCCGGGACGCCCCGCTCGTGGCCCGCCTCCGCGAGGCGGGGATGGTCGTGCTCGGCAAGACCAACCTCAGCGAGTGGGCCAACATCCGCGACGACCACTCGACGTCCGGCTGGAGCGCGCACGGCGGGCTGACCCGCAACCCCTACGCCCTCAACCGGACTGCGTGGGGGTCGAGCTCGGGCAGCGGGGCCGCGGTCGCGGCAGGGCTCGCCGACTTCGCGATCGGCACCGAGACCAACGGCTCGATCACCGCCCCGGCCGCGGCCTGCGGGCTCGTCGGCCTGAAGCCCACGGTCGGGCTCGTGCCGACCGAGGGCGTCGTCCCCATCTCGTGGAGCCAGGACGCCCCCGGGCCGATGACGCACACGGTGGCCGAGACCGCCGCCCTGCTCGACGCCCTCGCTGGGACCGACCACGCCGGGCGGATCACGGGCGACGTGCGGGGATGGCGGATCGGCGTACCCCGCGACCTGTGGGGCTTCAGCCCGACCGCCGACGCGGCGTCCGAGCGGGCGCTGGAGATGCTGTCGCGCGCCGGGGCCACGATCGTCGACGACCTCGGCCTCCCGACGCTGAAGGACCTCGACGACGAGGTCGGCCTGACCTTGATGCTGGTCGAGCTGAAGGTCGGCCTCGCGCGCTACCTGGCCACGCGCGACGCCGAGGTGAAGTCGCTCGCCGACGTGATCGCCTTCAACCGCCGGCACGCCGCACGCGAGCTGCCCTGGTTCGGCCAGAGCCTGCTGGAGAAGGCGCAGGAGACCGAAGGGGTCGCGTCGCCGGCGTACCTCGAGAGCGTCGACGCCTGCGCCTCGGCCGGCATCGCCGAGCTCGACCGGACCGTGGGCAGCCACGACCTGACCGCCCTGATCGCCCCGGCGATGGCGCCACCACCGCCGATCGACCTGGTGAACGGCGACCCCGGCGGTGGCGGTGGCGCCAGCGACTCCAGCGCGCTGGCGGGAGCCCCGATCCTGACGCTGCCGGTCGAGCTCACCCGCGGGCTGCCGGTCGCGGTGTCGCTGTGGGGCGCGCGCGGCAGCGAGCACCAGCTGCTGCAGCTGGGCCGGGTGATCGAGGCCGCGCGCGACGCGACCACCGGGCCGATCCCCGAGCCCACGCTGCCGGAGTGGATCTGAGGACGGAATGGGCGTGAGGCCCGCCCTGTTGTCGCCGGTATGACCGATGCCGCACACACCCTCGCCGTGCTCCGCGCCTCTCACGAGCGGCTCGCCGCCACCTTGGAGGCGCTGGGCGAGGACGGCACCGAGCGTCCGTCGTACGACGACGGCTGGTCGGTCGCGCAGGTCGCGTCCCACCTCGGGTCGGGGACGGAGATCTTCCGGCACTACCTCGACGCCGGGGCCCGAGGCGAGCCGACCCCGGGCAACGACCTCAACCAGCCGATCTGGGACACGTGGAACGCCAAGGCACCCACCGACCAGATCCGCGACTCCCTGGCGGTGAACGCGTCGTTCCTCGACGCTGTCGACGGGCTCAGCGAGTCCGAGCGCGACGGATGGCGGCTCGAGGTGTTCGGGACGCAGCAGGACCTCGCGGACTTCTTGCAGATGCGGCTCAACGAGCACGCGGTCCACACCTGGGACGTCGCGGTCGCGCTCGACGCGGCCGCCACCCTGCCCGACGACGCGGCCGCCCTGGTCGCCGACCAACTCGCGCGGGTCGCACAGTGGACGGGGAAGCCGGTCGACGAGCCGACCTCGATCGAGGTCCGCACCACCGCGCCGGAGCGTGCCTACCGCCTGGACCTCGGCCCG
>Ga0207652_10005695_pt1 | contig 10115 bp, 9 predicted proteins | sample KBSC63BmetaG_FD_184334 | JGI IMG/M metagenome (GOLD analysis project Ga0207652, IMG submission 184334) | Corn rhizosphere microbial communities from Kellogg Biological Station, Michigan, USA - KBS C6-3B metaG (SPAdes) (version 2) | ecosystem: Host-associated > Plants > Roots > Rhizosphere ...
AGCTCCTCCGCCGCGTACGCCAATATCCGGTTCGAGGGAAAGCTGAGCTGTCTGGTCAGCAGCAGCGGCGGGACAAGTAGAAGCAACAGCAACCTGCCGTACCGCCTGCGGGTGATGGCGGTATCCCGCGCCAGCCACAGATAGCTCGCCGCAACCACGGCGCCCCACAGACTGCCCAGCAATACTTCCGAGGGCGAGTGCACACCCAAACCGAGGCGTGAAGTCGCCACACACGCCGCCAACACGCCACCGGCCGCAATGCCAAGCCAGCGCGGTAGGCGCCACTGCGCGGCAACAATGGCGCCCAGCGCCGGCCAGAGCAAAAACGCCATCGCGCTGTGCCCGCTAAGCCCGATGAAGTCCAGTCCCGGCGGATGCACGCCCCACGCCATGTACAGCACCTTGCTGGCGGCGACGACACCGCCATCGACCAGTACGGCGGTTGTCAGCAGCCATCCGCTGCGCATGGATTCCCGACGCGCGCACAGCCAGATGGCCAGCAGCGCCGCGAGCGGCAAGATGCTGGTACTGTCGCCAAACGCAGTGAGTCGCCACCAGCTCGCCATTTGAACGTTTCACTGTAATCGGCCCAGAGTGCCGTAGATTCAGACGCCCACCAATTGGCATCGGCCGCATTCAATCATGTTCACGCCGAGCGTGTAGGCGCCAAACGGTGTGTAGTAACCAGCTCACAGCAGCACCACATATTTTTCGGACAATGCCTCACGCGTTCATTACGTATCCCAGTACCGCTTGTTCATGCTCAGTCGCCGCAACCACGTACTCGGCAGCCGATCACTCGCACCCCCAAGACGATACCCGGTATATTTTGCGATGGTTCGGAGCAATGCAGCGGGTAGCAGCCACGGCGCATGGCGTAGTACGTAAAAAATCTCTGAACGCAGGAATCTAGCACCTTCGCCTTCCGGGCGGCCGAACTGCTCCAAGATCCAATGCTGATCTTGGTGTAAAACACCAATATCAAAGTACCGCTGAAATTCCCGGCGGATTGTATAGTCGTGGGAGTGGAATACGCATGCATCCGCAACATAGGCGACCGACCAACCTGCCATAAGCATTCTCGCCGTGGCTACCATATCTTCACTGAGGATCAGATGTTTTGGAAATCCACCGACTTGAATAAGCATATCGCGCCGATACGCCGCAAAGCTGTTTGAAACGAATGCGGCCTTGATTCCCATCGCATGGCGATCGTCAAAGTGGCAAACGCGCGAAGTGGGTGGGTAGTTAAAGAAGCGTGCGTGGGCCTCGAGTACGCCGGCATGCGGTCGTGGTAGCTGTCGACCATATGCCACGCCCACGTTCGGGTCCGCAAACGCGTCGACCAAGCGCGCGACGGCGTCGGGGGCCACCAATACTGCGTCCTGCGTAAGAAAAACGACGACATCTGCGTTGTCCAGCGATTCAACAACCCGTTGTCGAGTGCCGCCATGATCGAACATGCGCTTGTCGATGCGTTGGATGCAGAAACCCGCGCGCCGGGCGATGCGTACACTATCGTCTGTGGACCCTGAGTCAACTACAAGCACTTGGGCAGGCGCAGGAGCCTGTGCGCGTATCGCGACCGCGGCACGCTGCCACACCTTGCCTCCGTTGAGCACGGGGATCACGACCGCGGTCTTGGGTGAACGTTCGGTGCTCAATGCGAGTCAGCCGCGGCACACAAGACGTTCCAAGTCTGCGTTGCCGCTCTATCCCAAGAGAAGCGCGATGCACGTTGGAGCGCTGCTGGTGCCAACTTGGCACGGATCGCCGGGTCGACAAGTACTTGCGCAATTGCGGTCGCGATCGCGTCAATATCGTACGGGTTTACCGAGACCCCGGCGTCGCCGACCACTTCCGGAAGTGACGCCCGATTCCCGACGATCACCGGCGTGCCACACGCCATCGCTTCCAGCGGAGGGAGTCCAAAACCTTCATAAACCGAAGGGTAAACGAATACGCTGGCACCGGTGTATAGCCCTGGTAGAACTTCGTCCGGTGCATAATCGGTCAGATGCACCCGTTCTGGCAGGCACCGAAGTTCCGGAACGTCCGCGAACACTGTCTGCTTCCCTTTGCCGCCTGTAACCACCAACGACACGTTTGCAGGCAGCCCTTGAAGCAGCCTGGCCCAAGCTGCGAGAAGTCTTCCAAGATTTTTGCGCGGCTCCAGCGATCCAACGGCAAGTACATACGGTCCATCCGGAATTGACAGTGCCGCGCGCGCGCGCGCCACATCACATGCTGGGCGTGGCGAAAACTGTTTGCCTACCCCGGAATGCACCACCGTGATCTTGTCTGGGTCCACCTTGCTATACGCCAACAGCCGCTCCTTCGTGAACTCGGAGACTGCGATAACGCGGGCCGCTCGTCTGGCCAGGCGTGGTATCAGAAATCGATACCATGCGGCAAAACGTGCATTCAGCCACTCGGGATGCTCCAGCGGCACCACGTCGTGAATCGTCACAACCTGATTGTGTACCGCCAATGGGCCGGTGTTACTCGGACTCCAAAGCACGGTACCGCGGGCGTGCGCAGGGAGAATTCCCTGCTCCCAAGCGTGACCCGCTAAACCAGCAAGGCGACGCACCGGTGCGAGGGTCTGAACTGTAGGTATCCGCTCAAGTAACTCAGTGAGGTAGCGTTGAACCCCGGTAGTCGGAGACGCAAGAATGCGGGTGTTTACCGAAACCCGCATGGGGCACCGCTGCCTGTCTTCGGTCTGAGCGGCCCGCCGTAGGTGCCTAGTGCTCGACACTTTTAACCCCCCGCCTTGAATGCATACGCCGGCTTGGGCGACCCGTCGCTCTTGACGAACCCAAATTGTCCTCGGGATTGAAGCGGCTGGTCCCATCGTCCAACAAGTCATACCACCAGTTGCCGCGCACGAAGCCCAAGGCATGTGCCGCGGTAACGACATCGTGCGCGCGCTCGGCCTGAACGTCTAAGCTAACTTCACAGGACCCGACCAAGGACGGCCAATCGACTTCCGACACGTAGACGGGGACAGGGCGTTCCCCGAGCCGAGCCAACTGCCTATATATATCGGTCACCCACGTTTCCCACGCCATTACAGTGGATTCTCGCTTGCATTGAATGTACGGATGAAGCGACAAGCCATCCGTATAATGCAACGCGCCCATCCGAACAAGTTGTGCAAGATAGCCCCCCAAAATAGAGCGACTTGTCGCGCTGCCACTCAATACAAGTGCATCAGGATCTGCGTTCTTAAGCATTGGATAGGCTACCTTCAGCAGATTCATATAGCCAGCCGACCTCTCCGGCAGCGTGTAACCGATCTTGTTGTCCCACTCATTCCGGATTTCATAAGCATAAACCATGCTCTCGAAATGCCGCGCTACGAAGCCAGCGTAACGAGCGAATGCCGTAATCGCCGTGGAGATTGTCGACTTGGCACCGTATCCGTACAGGCGGTTGCCGTAGTCCAAGATGAGAAATATTTTGAGGTGATTGCCATCCGCGTCATCAATAATGTGGTCCCACCTTGACGGTATCTGTAATCCCCCTCTCTACCGTTCAACCGAATTCTACGTTGCGTCGAACCGCACGCTCTCCGCACTTGCTTGGGTCGCAAGCGCAATAGCTCGATCGTAGTCGTAGTTTCTACGCTCCAACTGCGCATTGACGCCAACAACGGACGGCAACCTTCCATCAGAAAATTCTCCATACGCAAGGAGTAACGCTTTCGATGCGATCGCTGGCGCACCTGCGCCCAATAACAATGCAAACGCACACGCCATAACCGATGCTCGACCAGCCCGAACTCCCCGCCCGCCAAAATATCCAGCGCGACGGTTTGACCCCGCAACCATACCGCCCGATGCGTTTATCATGTACCGCGCTAATCGGCTACCTGTTGGGTGCCGCCGTCTCGGACCGGTACAACTTTTGCCGCAGCACGAAGCCTTTGACGTCCATCGGCGTCACCGTGCAGGTACTGGACGCGCCGGCGGCCAGCCGAGTGAAACACGTACCCGGCAGCCAAGCCTATCGCCAGTGTGCCAAACCCGCCTTGCAGATTGCCGACCGTCCACCCGGCGGTAAGTGCCGCAACCGCCAGCGCCCACGCGAGCAAGGCAGTGGAAGAGCTACCCACGCGGGCACGTCCCAACCGCCTGGTAAATGCAAATAACGCAGGCAGGAACAGTAGCCCGAACGTACAATAACCAAAAACGAACATGTTATCCGACGGAATATGTAGGCTCGGTTCAAATATCGATTGCGCGGTATCAATACCACCCGCACCGCGACCGAAAACATAGCTTCCATGCTTCCCGATGAGCACAAACGCACCGGGCCAGGTCTGCCCAAGCCGATCGCCGAATGAATTAAACAAGATGCCCTGCATTCCACTCATAAAACTAACATTGTAATCAATGAACAAAGTACTAAGCGGAAGGCCGACAGCGATCGCGGTTACCAGCCATGGAAGCGACGCACCGATACCGCGTTTGACGCCACGCGGCACAATTCGCCAACGCATCATGGGTATAACTATGCTGAACGCGATCAAGACTCCAATCGCGGTTTTACTTGTGGTAACTACAAGCAGTGCACCTGTTACGATCCAAACAACAAGCGCCAAGGTCCGACGACGCCACAGTATTGCGATAGGTATCGCCAAAAACAAAAGTTGATAAGCAACTGCATCCGACGCCGCCGAGAACCCCGCTATGCGCGGCACCCCGCCCGTGGTCCACTCCCTTGACGCTCGCAGCGTTACCCCCCCGGCTTGATACTCGAAGCCTACCCACGGAGCTGGGACTAACCAAGCAAACACCACGCCGATTGCAGCTATGATCCACAAAATACCGACTAGTTTACCGCACAGCTGAGGATTGACTACGACGGCACGCGCAGAAATAGCGGCAAACACCAATGGCAACAAAAGATAAAGGCCAAACCAAACTTGTCCACGGCTAGGCAAAGTAACCAGTCCAACCACGGCCGACTCTGCCAGTAGAAGTGCGATGCCAACGGTCAACCGCGCTACCCGGCCTTTACGAGCAAAAGCAAAACCCTCGACAACCAGTGCCAGTACGACTAGCACCTTCGGCAGGTAGAAGAGGTAGGGGCGGCCCACAAGCGCGAACGCAAACCTGAGCACGCCGGATAATACGTCAAACAGCGCAAGCACAAACAAAACGTAGATGTACAGTCTCGCTCTCATGGACTTCGGTGCATCCTGTAGCCGTACGACGTCAGATCCAGTGTTAACTTGCTACGGTGGCTTGGTGCGGAAGCCCACTTGGCGCGAAATTGATAAGAATGTAGAGCCCTTGGTGACACCGATAGGCAAACGCGGTCAGGCGCGGGTTCGCAGCCCAACTTCGTTTTACGCAGCGTAGCGGTATCTACCGGCACCACCCCCCATGCAGTTCTGACCTGTTCTCTACTCGCGGCCCTGGTCACGACATTTCACGCCGTGTCAGCTGTACCGATTGAGGATCGCGCCACGCACTTAGGTCCTGGTTGAGTATGCCCTCGAGTTTGTCGATCTCGTCCTTAAAGTACGGGTACAAGACAGACTTAACAAAACGCTCCGAAGGTCCTTCAACATTGGATCTCACGGCGAATATCCGGCGCGCGATCCTTACGGCGCCTGTTTGTCGCCGAACGCCTAAATAGGCCTTAACGGTGCTTGCATACCGCAAGCATCTCGCAAGGGGCCCAGGAATATATACAGCCTCGTTATAGTGTTTGAAGTTTGGCCTGAATCCGTTTGATACCCCCAAGAAGTTCTTGGCCCTGTCATATATTACACTCGGTTGCATGGCCATTTGGTCAAGGCGCACAATAAGCACGTTATGAAAACCCGCCACGGTAATGACACGCTGCAACTGCGTACCGATCCTGCACAAAGGCCCGTACAAAAGGTTTGTCCTGTCTGCACATAGGGTTGGTACGCGAAGCCCGTTAGATCGATCACCTTGCATGTTCCACGCGCGTTCAAACGACTTTTCTATTTCAAAGCCACTTTTTACATGCTCCCTATGCAAAGAAATACACATGTCTGTTGGATTGCGGATACAGACAATAAATTTTGCCTTTGGTGCGTACTGCAATATGTTGGGTACCGCAACCGTCGATCGTAGGTATCCAGTTGTTGCCTCACCAACCGCTACGTCGATTTTTGTCGCGGCATTGAAGAGGCCCTCGTATTCATGCAATTTAAGACGATTGTAGCTGCGCACATCTGTATTAAAATAATTTGGCTCCTTAGGCTGGGACACGAAAATGCTTGGGCACTCACCCAACCAGCTTGCAAGCGAAGTGGTCCCACACTTCGGCGCACCGATGATAAAAAAATTAGGCTTTCTCATAACTTGACCCCTGTATACGCTACCTAGTATGCGCTGCGCTAGGTTATCTACTTGTCTGTACGGCTTCATCATAGATATGCGTGTACTGTGCCGCCCAGCCACGGACGTCCAAATATCTCGGCGCAGCGCGTGTGGCACCGGCTACTAGCTGTTTGCGCAAGCTCTCGTCCGCGTTCAACCGTCGCATCGCGTTGCAAAGCTCGTCCGGTCGGTCAGGCTCAAACAACAAACCGTTCTCCCCATCGCGGATCATTTCGGGGATACCACCGCGGCGCGACCCAATTACGGCCTTGCCGAAGGCAAACGCCTCGTACACAACACCAGGCAGATTGTCGTTACAGATTGATGGCACGACGACGGCATCCACCTGGGGGTAAAATTCGGCGGCCAGCACGCGTCCGAGAAAGCGAATATGACTGCTGCCGTTGGCATGGACCCGCAGGCGGTGCTCGTACTCGGGGTTGCCGCTGCCCGCTATCCACAGTTCGCTGTAGGGGATCGCCGCCCGCAAAAAGGCATCGACTAACTCCGACACGCCCTTGGTGGCTGCAAGTGTGCCGATGTACCCGAACCGGGTCCCAGAGTGTGGTGTAGTGAATGTAGGATGTTGGCAGCCCAAGGTTTCGATATTTCTGGTGTCACGGATTACACGCTGGAATGGGACACCTTCGAAGTATCCGAGGCGCCGGTGTGCCTCCAGGATGTAGCGACTTACGCCGACCACAGCGCTCAAGCGCCCGCTGGGTGCGCGGTGCGGGAGCCTCAAAGCTGCGCAGTTTCGGCACTGGCCCGCACAATTGCGGCCATTCTTGAACATTGTGGATCGCGGGCAGATCAAATAATGGTCGTGCAGTACCTGGATGGTCGGAATCGACAGGCGACGTAACGTCGTCCACGTTGCCACCGACCAGCCCGGCAGGTTGTGCAATGACGCCACGTCCGGTTGCTCGGTGCGCGCGACCTCGCGCACATAGCTTTGCATCCACGGGTTGTAGCTGTCTTGCAAATGCCACGCTGCGCGTGCAAAAGGGTTGTGCTGCTTCCGTCTGCCGGGCCAGTACAGATTGCGGATACCTGCGTTCCAGACCGTGATGCCGTCTTGGTCGCTACGCCGCAGGCCGTGTTGATTCGACGTTGCGAGCAAAATGCATTGGTGGCCTGCATCGCGCATTGCAGACATCAACGTCCACAGCGTCTCCTCCGCGCCGCCGTGCCCCTTGCGTTCTGCGAAGGTATTTACGTACAGGATTTTCACGAGAATTGGAACTCCGGAACTGGACCAAATTGGGCTGCACAGCCGTTCACCATGGCCCGGAGAAGCAGCTTGTATCGCTCCCGGCGATTGCCGCGATGTGCGCAATACCAGAGTCCGAACCTGTAAACGGGGTGATCGATGGTTGCGATCAATGGCGATCGGCAACAAACCTGCAGATCGACGCTGGTTTGGTTGCGCACGCTGCGGTATGCGTACGGGTCGTAAGTCTTACGAAACCAACCTATAAATCTGTTTAAGAAACATGCTGAGTATTTCACGATTACCTCTAAGTCTTGCAGATGTCCTGCAGTCATTAACGTCTGCCATGAACGATAATGTGCCACAGCATTTATTGTCGTCGCCGTATTGGAGAAAACGCGAATCTGATACGAGGGTGCACGATGGAAGTGTTGACATGCAACCGCGTTATGGCAAACCACAACGACAATGCGCGCCAAACGATCTGCGAGCACAGAGCGCCGAGCGCGGCGCCGATGGCTCCAAATCTCGGTATCAAAAGAACGGCGACGACACCGCCTGCGACCATGCCAGCGGCTGCGAACGCGGAGCCCGCCAGTTGATAGCGGGTCATGGATAGCAACAGCGGAGTGTCGCCCAAAACCCCTGCGACGCAATAGGCCAGCAGTAAGATCAGCATCGGTACGTAGCCAGCCTCGAACCCGCTACCGAACAAGCCCAGCGCCCACCTGCCGACGAGCACAAACACCACCGCGCACGCGAGCGCAACCAGGAACGAGTACCAGGCCCCGCGCCGCGCAACGACTTCCAGTCCGACATAGTCCTCCGCGTCATAGCGCTCGGCCAACATCGGTGCCAATATGACGTTGGCGGCAATTGCTCCGTACCAGGCGAACGCCGCAATCTGTACCGCGGCGTAGTAAGCGCCTAACAGCGAAGGTTGCACCATTGCGCCGAGAATCAGAACGTCCAGCCAGCGACCGGCGACCATTACGATGGATACTGTGCCGAGCTTTCCGCCCATCGCCAGCCATGGGCGTGCCGCGTAGCGGGGTTTTGCTGATTTGCCTTCGACGGGCCAACGGTGTCGCAAGTGCCAGCTCGACAAGGCCAGCGCGATCAGCATCGCAATCGCGGCCGCCAACGCGGTCAGCGGTGCGCTGGCGTGCGCGCCAGCCAGCACAGCGATACCGAACACCCCAACCAACACGAGTCTGCGCACCACGCTGGAATAGGCGCTCGACGCGGCCGCGTGCTTCAACGCGCGCAAGAAGGCGCTGTTTTGATTCAGCAGCGTCGTCGCCGGCAGCGTGCCAAACCCGATGTAGAACGTTGCGCTCCATGCGGCACTGTGCGCCGATCGCGACCCGTACACCCACGCGCAACCAATGCCTCCGATGACCACGGATGCGACGAACACCCAAGTGCCGATTGCGCGCCGCAACCCGCGCGCTTCACTCCATTGGCGACGCGCCACGTAGGTTGGCAGGAAGCGCACCACGCTCGTGTCTTGTCCCATTTGGGCCACGACCGCCAACACGCCAGTCCAGCTCAGCATCAGGGCATAGACGCCGTATTCACTCTGTCCGATCATGCGTGCAATGAACAGGTGCGTCAGCATGCTGATGCCGGCGCCCGCCACCAAGACTACCAGCGTCAGTGACGCGCCCTTGCGCAACAGGCGCAGCGCGCTGCGGTGTTGTGTTGCATTTTCAACTTGCGCTATGGCCCGCTGCGTCGCGCCGGCGAGGGGACGGGTCATGCTGTTGACCGTTTGCGATGTTCGTTACTGCTGTAGTCGTACGCGTATTGGTACCCGTAGCCACCGTATCCGTAAGAACCCGCCTTCGCGCCGACCCGGTTGAGCACGACGCCAGCCAGATTGACGTGGGCCGCGCGCAGGCGTTTTACCGTTTCATCAATGGCGCGCAATGGATGGCGCGCTGCTTCCAGCACCAGCAGGGTTGCGCCGACGTGGCTGCCAATGATGGCGGCGTCGGTGACGGCCAGAATGGGCGGCGCGTCGATGATGACGTAGTCATGGGCGGCGGTCAGCGCCGCCAACGCTTTGGCCAGGGCAGGGCGCATCAGCAATTCCGCGGCATCCGCGCCGCGTGTGCCGTGGGTGTACAAGTCCAGCCCCTCTTGCGCGGTCGGCTGCCGGACTTCTTCCAAACTCAGGCCGTGCTCCAGCACGTCACGCATGCCTGGCGCGTGATCCAGGCCGAAGGCGCTGCCCAAGTGGCCGCGGCGCAGATCCAGATCGACCAGCGCAACGCGTGCGCCGGATGCTGCCAGCAGCGCGGCGTAGTTGGCGGATATGAAGGACTTGCCCACGCCGGGCTCGGGGCCTGTGAACATCAGCAGCTTGTTCTGGGCGTCGGGAAGCTGCAGCCGCAGCGCGGTGCGCAGGCTGCGCAACGCCTCGATGGCGGAGTCCTCGCCGTGTTTCGTGGCCAACAGGCCGCCATGGCCGGGCAGGGCCTTGGCCTGACGTTCCAACTGTCTTTGAAGGCGGGATGCCGGCACGGACG
>Ga0207652_10005696_pt1 | contig 10114 bp, 10 predicted proteins | sample KBSC63BmetaG_FD_184334 | JGI IMG/M metagenome (GOLD analysis project Ga0207652, IMG submission 184334) | Corn rhizosphere microbial communities from Kellogg Biological Station, Michigan, USA - KBS C6-3B metaG (SPAdes) (version 2) | ecosystem: Host-associated > Plants > Roots > Rhizosphere ...
GGGCGATGTTCGCGTGCTGCAGCTGCACGGCGATCTTCGCCTCGTCGATGAACATCGCGATGAACTCTTCGTCCTCGGCGATGTTCGGCAGGATGCGCTTCACCGCCACCAGGCGCTCGAAGCCCTCCACGCCGAAGGCCTTGGCCTTGAAGACCTCGGCCATCCCCCCGACGTTGATACGCTCGAGGAGATAGTACTTTCCGAACGGGATGGGTTTCTTCAATCGCTTACCTGCGAAGGTGGGATCTGAAGGCCGTCGGGTGCAAGCCGAGTCGTGGTACGGGAAGGACGCCGGAGCGCCCGGAGATGAAAGCGCTCACGCGCCTTGGGGTGTGAAGAGGTCGAGACCGCATAGTTATCGGGCTTTGAGGCCCACAAAGTCAATCGCGGGCCCGGCGCCCCGCTCCCGGTTCCATCCCGGGGCCGACGCGCCGGTGCAGCCACGACGACACGTTCCTACTTCTCTTCGATCCAGACCTTGTTCATCTTGTCGCCCTTCCGGATCTTGTTGACCACGTCCATTCCGGAGACGACCTCGCCGAAGACCGTGTGCTTCCGGTCCAGGTGGGGCTGGGGCGAGTGACAGATGAAGAACTGCGAGCCGCCCGAGTCGGGGGCCGCCGTCTTGGCCATGGACAGCGAGCCGGCCTTGTGGACCTGCTTGACGCCCTTCAGCTCGTCCTTGATGGTGAAGCCGGGGCCGCCGGTGCCCGTGCCCAGCGGGCAGCCGCCCTGGATCATGAAGTCGTCGATGACCCGGTGGAACGTCAGGCCGTCGTAATAGTTGCGCTTTTCCTTCTTGCCTGTCTTCGGATCGGTGAACTCTTTCGTCCCGGTGGCCAGGCCCACGAAGTTGGCCACGGTCCCCGGGGCGTCGTCCTCGAACAGCTCGGCGACGATCTCACCCTTGTCCGTCTCGAAGTGGACTCGCTTCATCAATCTTTACCTTTCCCTTGTTCTTCTCGGTTTCTCTTCCGCGTCTACGCTCCTCGGTCTCCAGAAAGACCAGGGTGGCCCCCACCGCGGTGAACGGGGGCGCGACAATCAAAGCCAAGGGAATAAGGTAGAAGACCGTCGCCCCCAGACCATATCCGATGGTTTGCGCGGGGTGTAGGGCCAGATAGCGCCATTTCGCCCCGAACGTCGCCCCGCGGCGCGACAGGGGAAAGTCGAAGCCGTCATAGGCCAGGAAGATGGCGCCCAGCGCCAACCCCACCACGCTGCCGATGCCGGCCGTGACCGCGCCCAGCGCCAGCCCCACCACAAGCGCCAGTCCATAAAGGATCAGCTTCAGCAGGCCATGAACCAGCGCGCGGCCCGCCGAAGGCAGGAACGGCTGCTTGGACACGTCGCCCGCGACCCGCTTTTCCACCCGTTCGGCCAGCAGGTCGTTGAAGACGGCGCCCAGCAGCGGCTGCAAGATCAGGAACAGCACCACCGTCCCCAGCAGCGTGGTGACGACCAGCAGCAGGGTCCCCAGGACGGGCGAGGCGACGGGCCGTCCGGCCAGCTCCATCTGCCAGTACCGGCCCGCCAGGACAGCGGCGCCACCGGCCAGCGCCAGGTTCACCAGCAGCGGGACCAGCACGAAGGGCCACAGCCGCGCGCGCGCGACGTAAACGGCCCCCCGGAATGGGGCCATGAACCCCCGGAACAATCCCATGCCGGCATAGTACCCCGGCGTGGCGGACCGCGCCCGGGCGCGCGGGGAACGAATCAGGCAACCATCCCGAAGGTGGGCCGATACGACCGGGCACGGAGGTCCCATGCAGAACGCCCCCTTGAGCAACGGTTCGCCCCCCAGTTCCCCCGCCAGCAGCGGCGACGTCGTGGTCGAGACGACCCGGCCACGGCAAACGCAGCGGCCGAGCAGTCCCTTTCGCGATGTCCTGGCCAACGGCACGGCCATCCTGGTGCGCGGCGCCGAGATGGCGACCAGCGTGGCTGCGGGCCCGGCGATGGCCGCCGCCGTGCGCGAGACGGGAATGGCCGCCGCGGGCGCGATCGCCGACGGCGCGGCGCGGCCCCCCGGCACCATGGCCAGCGCGGGGGCCGGGACCGTGGCCGGCGCGGCCTCACCGGCGGGCGCCGGGACGACGTCAGGCGTGCCGTCGAACCTGCTGGCGCCGGGCAGTGATCAATCGGACGTGGCGACGATGCAAGCGATGCAGCGGGAGAGCCAGGTCTTCAACATGCAACTGCTGGGGTTGCAGGAAGACGTCCAGCAAGAGAACCGGCGCTTCAGCACGGTGTCGAACGTGCTGCGGGCAAAGCACGACACCGCCAAGGCGGCGGTGTCGAACATTCGCGCGTGAGCCTGTGATACGCTGGAAAGAGAGTCCGCGATGAAGATCAACGGCCCAGGTCAGCCGCCGATTCCGGGCACTCCCGGTCAGGAGACGACCGCCCCGGCAGCTGAAGCGAACCGCGCGGCGGGCGCGTCACCGTCCGACAAGGCCGAAAAGCGATCGACCACCGGGAAGTCCTTCGCCGAGACCGTCTCGGGGCCGGCGGCCGCTGGCGCCGCCGCGCCCTCTCCGATCGACCGGCCGGGGGGCATCGCCGTCCATGACCTGGCCGCCGCGCTGAGGTCCGGTCAGCTCGACGGGCGCGGGGCGGTCGACAAGGTGATCGACCGGATCGTCACGGCGCAGGTGGGCCCCGATGCCCCCACGCACGTGCGCGACAAGGTTCAGGCCGCCCTGCGCGATGCCCTGGACGACGATCCCCTCCTCGCTGACAAGCTCCGCTCTCTCTAGCAGGCTCGGGCGACCGCGAACCGGCCGCGCGCGAACGGAGGCTATTCCAGGGGCGCGGTCGCTTCCGCGGCGGGCTGCTTGGCGGCGCGGCGCTCGTTCAGCGCCTCTCGAAGCGAGGGCGGCAAGAAGATGCCGTCGAAATCGAACCCCGACAGCGCTTCCAGCAACAGCGCCGCGCGGTCGGACGGGGGCGACTTGCGATCGATGATGACGGTCCACTGACCGCGGATCTTGCAGAGGCCGCCCGCTCCGGCGGTATCGCCGGTCATGGTCTCGTACCGGACGCGGACATTGATCTGCGCCGCCGCTTGTTCCAGGGCTTCCGTGATCTGCTCGGCCTTCATCGGGGTCCCTCCTTTCTACCCGGATCGGGGGCCCGGGGGAAGGGAACCGGCCGCGGGCTATTCGTCCTTGCCCGGGGTTCCGGACGACCGGCCCAGGTCCAGGATCTGTGCGCCGCCCACGTAGGTCTTGGTCTCATAGCGGGTCACGCTGCCCAGCTGGCGCACGATGGCCGCCATCCGCTCTGACTCGGACAGGATCGTCTCCAGGGCGCGCTGCTGGGGGCTGCCCGCGTCCAGCTTGCGCAGCAACATCTGCGTGTAGCCCATGATCGACGTCAGGGGCTGGTTCAGCTCGTGCGCGGCGGCGCCCGCCAGCTCGATGGCGACGGTCTGTTTCTCGGACACGGCCAGCTTCTCCTGCGCCTTCGCCAGCCGGTCCTCCATGCGCAGCCGATCGCGCAGGTCCGAGAAGATGCCCACGGTGGCGATCTCGCGACCGGCGTCGTCGAACACCAGCGCCGCCGAGATCGAGACGGGGATCAGCTCGCCCGTGGCGGACTTCAGCTCGCGCCGCACCGGCTCCAGGCGCCCCTCGCCGCCCCGCCGGGACGAGCGCAACAGACGCATGATCTCCTGCGCGACACGCGGCGGGTACAGCTCCTTCACCGACATCTTCCCGATGATGTCCGACGCGTGGTAGCCGCAGATGCGCTCGGCGCCCGCGTTGAACAGGATGATGGTCCCCTTCAGATCGGCCGCGATGATGCCGTCCACGGCCGAGTTCAGGATGCGCTCCAGGAACTCGCTGGTGCGGCGGAGCTCGACCTCCAGCCCGCGGGCCAGCGTGACGTCGCGGAAGGCGAAGATGGCCGCGCCGTACTCCGACAGGATGCCGATCGAGGCCACCGACACGGTGATCTGGTCCGACGACGTGGTGATGATCTCCAGGTCGAAGTTCTCGACCGGTCGCGCTTTCACGGCCTGCACCACCTGGTGTTCCAGCATCGCCCGCTGGTTGTCGGGAACGATCTGGGTCAGGCTCTTGCCTTCCAGGCCTTTGCGCGCGTAGCCGGTCACGTGCTCGGCGGCGCGGTTCATGTACAGGACGTTGCCGCCGCCGTCGAGGACCACCATGCCGTCGGACGCGCTGTCGATGAAGGCGCGGTAGCGCTCGATGGCGCGCACGCGCCGCTCGCGCGTCACATCCGTCAGGGTCACCCGCTTCGTCTTTTGCCCCGAGCGCTCGGCCGGCTTGCCGTTCGGCAGCGCCACCGCCACCAGCGCCGCCGCCGCCTTGCCACACAGCACGACCTCGTCCCGCAACCGGCCGGCCGGCGCGTCCTTTCCTTCGAACAGTGTCAGCAACACGCCGCGGGCCTTGCGGCCCTCCAGGATGGGGAACGCCGCCAAGAACGAGGCGGAGGACGAGGCGGAGGACGAGGCGGAGGACGAGGCGGAGGACGACGCAGCCGAGGCTTGCTCGCCCGCGGGCGCGGCCGTGGCCACCTCGCGTGTAATCAGCGCCTCCCGGATGACGGGCGACGCCAGCAGCGCGTCGGTGCCCGCGCTGGTCCGGTGCTCATCGCTGTCGGCGACCAGCTGCAGGGCCTCGGGCTCGCCCGTCAGGCTCACGATGGCGACGGTGCTGGCGCCGAGCGATTGTGCCAGGTGCAGGACGGCGTCGTGCAGGCGTAGCTCGTCGCTTCCGGCGGCCAGCGCCTCGGCCGCCCGGGTCAGCCCCTCGCCCAGCGCCCGCCGGTCATCGCGCCCGCTCACCCGCGCCTCCGCTTCCGGCCCGCCTTGGCGGTCGGCTTTCGCGCGCGCGGCTGACCGGGCGGGGACGACGTCGTCTGGGCCACCACCAGCGCGTTCGCCGCCGCCAACGCCTCGGCCCACACGCGCCGCACCGGGACGCCGGCCTCGCGCGCGCGCCGGCGGCAGTCCTCGAACTCGGGCTCGGCGCCGATCGGCGTGCCGTCCAGCCCCGCCACCTTCACGCGGACGGGCCCGTGGGGTGTCGCCACCTGGGCCAGCGCCCGCGCCAGCGTCGCCCGCTGCACCGGACGAACGCGCACGCCCAGGGTGGTGGCGTTCAGGAAGAATGCCCGCTGTACCTGCGGCGCCGTGGCAGGCTCCGCCAGCGCCGAGATCTGCTGGGCAGGCCGTCCCTTCTTCATGAAGATGGGCGTCGACCAGACGTCCAGGGCCCCCGCGGCGAACAGCGCCTCGAACAGCGCCGCCAGCAACTGGCCGGACATGTCGTCGATGTTCGCCTCCAGCAGCAGGACGTCGGGCGTCCCCGGCGGCAGCGTCTCGCCGATGGGCGCGCCCAGCAGCACACGCAGCACGTTCGCCCGGTCGGACAGCTCACGCATGCCGGCGCCGTACCCCACCGCGGTCAGGCGCAGGGGGGGCGGTGGACCGAAGGCATCCACCACCGCGGCCAGGATGGCCGCTCCTGTCGGCGTCGTCAGCTCACCCTGCCCCTCGCAGCGCATCGGCATGCCGTCCAGCAGCGCCGCCGTGGCCGGCGCCGGCACCGGGACCGGGCCGTGCGCGGTCCGCACCGTCCCGGTGCCCACCACCGGCGTCCCCGAGCCGATCGAGACGGGCGCCAGCCAGGCGATGGCGGCGGCGGCGCCGACCACGTCCGCGATCGAGTCCCACGCCCCCACCTCGTGAAACGTCACGCGGTCGACGGTCGTGCCGTGCAGGGCCGCTTCGACGTCGGCCAGCCGCGCGAAGATGTCCTCGGCCAGTGCGCGCGCGTCGGGCTCCAGCGGGGCCCGACGCAACAGCCGCCGGATGTCGGCATAGTCGCGATGGTCGTGCGCCCCGGCTCTGTGGCGGTGCCCGTGATCCCCATGGTCATGATCGGCGTGCGCGTGGCCGTGGTCGCGAGGGCCGTGCTCGTGGTGATGACCCGCAGGGTCGTGGTGATGACCGGTAGGGTGGTGATGACCGGTACGGTCGTGCTCGTGACCATGCCCGTGGTCGTGCTGCTTCCCAGGCGCCCGCCGCCGCGTCCCGCGGACGTCGGACCCGCCGTCCGTCTCGACCACGAACCCGCGCCCCATGAACGCGCCCCGGCGGCGCGCCTCGAAGCGCACCCGCAGCCCGCGCACGCCCATGGCCGCGACGGCGTCCTCGACCACGCGCGCCGGAACGCCCACGTCGACCAGCGCGGCGACGGTCATGTCGCCCGCGATCCCCGACACCGGATCGAAGTGCAGGTGCTGGCCCCGCAGCTCCCCGGACGGCTCCGGAGGCGGCGCCACAGCGGCAGCCGGGCGGCGCTTCATTCCTCGGGCTTTCGATTCAACATCGTCGCCATGCGTCCCGCGCCGAACCCGTTGTCGATGTTGACCACCGCGATACCGGGCGCGCACGCGTTCAGCATCGACAGCAGGGCCGAGACGCCGCCCAGGTTGGCGCCGTAGCCGACGCTGGTGGGCACCGCGATGATCGGTCGCGCGAACAGGCCCGCCACCACGCTGGGCAGCGCCCCCTCCATGCCGGCCACGACGATCAGGATCTCCGCCTGTTCGATCGACGGGCGCGACGCCAGCAAGCGGTGGAGCCCCGCCACGCCCGCGTCGTAGATGCGCTCGGCCCGATGCCCCGCCAGCTCGATGGTCAGCGCCGCCTCTTCGGCGACGGGGACATCAGCGGTGCCCGCCGAAATGACGGCGATGGTGCCGCGGCCGCGCGTGGGCGCCGGCGCCGGCTTCACCGCGATGATCCGCGCCGCCGAGAAGTGCTGGGCCTCGGGGAATCCGCCCGCACGCACGTCCGCCAGGATCCCGGGGCCGGCAGCCGCGTCGACGCGCGTGGCGAACGCCAGCGAACCGGCGCGCCCCAGCTCGATCAACAGCGTCGTGATCTGCGCCGGTGTCTTGCCCAGGCCGAACACCACCTCGGGAAAGCCCGTCCGCAGGTGGCGGTGCGTGTCCGCGCGCGCGTACTCGAGCTCCCGGAACGGCAGGTCCTTCAGGTCCTTCAGGGCCTCGTCGATCGAGCGCCGGCCGGCGCTCACCTCGGTCAACAGCTGTTTGATCCGCTCCGGATCCATCTCCGACTCAGATTAACCTGTCCGTGCTCAGGCCAGCGGGAGAATGACGCTGTCGTCGTCGGGATCCAGAAATCCCGCCCCGTCGTGTTGCGCCATGCCACCCGCGCGCTCGACCAGCGAGTTCACCACCCCCTCGGCGGTCTGCTGGCCCGTGAAGGAGACCCCCTCCGGCGGGAACTCGACCAGCACCAGCAACCGGGTCGCGGCCAGCTGCTCCAGCACCCGGGCCCGCGCCTTCGACTCCGGGAGCTCCTCGACGTCGGCCACGAAGTCGGCCAGCTCCTCCGCGTACGCGGCGGCGCTGGCGCCGGTGGCGCGCAGACAGCGCACGGTCAGCGGCGCCTCGTCCTGGTCGTAGGACAGCTGCACCTGGTCCCAGAAGCTGGACAGCAGATCGGCGCCAGGGCCCGCGCTGCCGGGCACGATGGTGGCCGGAGTCTCGTACTGCTTCAGCCAGACCAGCAGCTCGGACAGACTGGGCGCCGCGAAGTCACGGCAGAACGCGCGCAAGCAAAACGCCATCGGCTCAGAATTCTCCCATGAGAGCGAACGCAGGATAGACCACGAATCCGCTGATGTCGGTAGTGCGCCCGACGGTGGACACCGTCGAGCTCGACGTGGTGGCGCTGCCCGACAGCTCGGCCAGCGTCAGTTCAATCCCCAGGAATACCTTCCGGTAGCCCAGCGCCACGCCCCCCTGGCCACCGTAATACAGGCCGTTCCCCTCGAAGATCGCCAGCTGGGATGGATTCGTCGAGTTCATCCCGAAGTCGGCGCGCAAGCTGGTGTCGAAGTGCGTGTAGACGAGCTTCGGGCCCGCCCACACCCGGAACCAGCTGCGCGACGTCCCCACCAGCAGCGAAAGGTCCCCCGTCCAGCGGGTGAAGTCGTCGACCGATAGCACCTGGATCACGTCCTGCACCGGGATATCGGTGGTGGCCCGCGAGACCCCCAGCCCCACGACCATGTCGAGGGGCCCGTCTTCGTGGCGCAGCAGCTGGTAGCGGCCGCCCAGCCGCCAGGCGCCGCTGGCGTAGCGCAGCCCCAGCTCGGTGCGGTCGTAGACACCATATGACACCGCGAAGTGCGACACCGTGGACACCGGGCTGGCGGCGTAGGTCACGCCGGCATCGAACAGGCGGCCCTCCTGGTCGGCCGACAGCTGCTGGCTCTGCGAGGCGCGCCCCAGCGCCCGGCCGGCGTCCACCGCGCTCACCAGCGTCCCGGTCGGTACTGCAACTTCCAATCCTGCGGTGACCTGTACGTGCCCGCGAGGCGCCACGTGCGCGGGCTGCAACGTCGCCAGCGACGGGGCACAGCCGGCCGCGACCACCAGCACAGGGGCCAGGGCGGCGGCAGTCCGGGCGCGCGCGCGGGGCGAGGATGCGGTCATGCGGCGACCGTAACACGACCCCGGGAACGTGCCGACAGCCGGCTGGCGGCGATCGCGCCGGGCGATTTCGCGAACTTGCGTTTGCCCGACCGGGCAGAACGTGTTTAATCCACCGTCGGCGTATGAGTCTGCAGGCGCGATACACAATCCTGCGCAAGATCGCAGACGGGGGGACGGCGGAGATCTTCCTGGCCACACAGAAGGGCGTTCACGGCTTCGAGAAGGTCGTGGTGTTGAAGCGCATCTTCCCGGCCTACTACGCCGACCCGCAGTTCCGCGACATGCTGGTCAACGAGGCTCACATCGCCATGAGCTTCAACCACAGCAACATCGTCCAGGTGCTGGATCTGGGCGAGGACGACGGCCAGTACATCCTGGCGCTGGAGCTGGTGGACGGCTGGACGCTGGACGCGGTCATCCGGCGCGTGCGCGGGGCGCGCTCTTCGTTCCCGCCGGGCCTGGCGCTGTACGTGACGGCCGAGGTGTGCCGGGCGCTGGCCTACGCCCACGCCAAGACGGACGCCGACGGCAAGCCGCTGGGCATCGTCCACCGCGACATCAGCCCGCACAACGTCCTGCTCAGCGAGCAGGGCGAGGTGAAGCTGACCGACTTCGGCATCGCCACCGTCAAGGAGAAGAACGAGGGGGGCGAGAAGATCATCCGCGGCAAGATCGCGTTCATGTCGCCCGAGCAGGCGGCGGGCGGACCGCTGGACGCCCGGTCGGACCTGTTCTCGGTCGGCACCATGCTGTACGTGATGATCTGCGGGCGCTACCCGTTCGACGCGCCCACCGATCTGGAAGTGCTGCTGCTGGTGAAGAACGGGGAGGCGGTCCCGCCCGAGGTGGCGCGGCCCGGCATCCACCCCGAGCTGGCGCGCCTGCTGAAGCGCGCGCTGGCGAAGGATCCCACCGAGCGCTTCCAGCGCGCCGACGACATGCTGCTGGAGCTGGAGCAGGTGATGCGGGCGGCGTTCCGCCCCGTCGGCCAGACGGAGCTGAAGCGCTGGCTGCAAGACCTGTCCGCCCGCGACGGCGTGCCTTCGATTACCAAGGTGCCGGCACTGCCGTCGTCCACCCCCCCGGGGCGCGTGGTCGGCCCGGGCACGCCGACAGGCTCCAGCCCCATCCGGATCCCGCCCCCACCGAACCTCACGCGCTCGGGCACCGCGGTCCGGCCGCCCCCGCCGCCCGCCGCGCTGTCGGTGCGCGGCCGGACCGGCGCCATCCCGGCCGGCACGCTGCCCCCCCGCGGGCGGCCCCACCCACCTGGCCGCTCCGCCAGCGATGAAGATCCGTCCGGTGACGTGCCAATCCTGGACGCGCCCACGCCCTTGCCCGAGGTGGCGTCGGGACCGATCCCGCTGGGGAACGAACCATCTGCGTCGCCGGCGACCGAACCGCACCCGTCGATGCCCGGGACTGATGCCGCGCCCGCGGCCGCCAGCCCCGACCACGAGTCGGTCCCCATCCCACGTTCGACGGCGGCCTCGCTGTCCGCGCGGCTGAGCGCGGGCGCGCGCCCGACCGCGCCGGTGCCCCTGCCGGCGTTCCCACAGGGACCGGTGGTGCCGCCGCCGCCCGTGGCGCCCGAGATCCTGGCCTC
>Ga0207652_10005708_pt1 | contig 10107 bp, 5 predicted proteins | sample KBSC63BmetaG_FD_184334 | JGI IMG/M metagenome (GOLD analysis project Ga0207652, IMG submission 184334) | Corn rhizosphere microbial communities from Kellogg Biological Station, Michigan, USA - KBS C6-3B metaG (SPAdes) (version 2) | ecosystem: Host-associated > Plants > Roots > Rhizosphere ...
AATATCGCCAGTTCATGAGCATCGACGGCCGCCACCGGATGCCGCTCGCGTCGCTCGGCTCGGACAACATCTATCCCAAGGGCGCGCTGGTGCTGCGCATGCTGGAGCGCTACCTCGGCGAGCAGCCCTTCTGGGCGTCCATGCACACTTATCTCGAACGGCACCAGATGGGCAACGCCACCTCGGACGACCTGCGGCAGGCGGTGCTCGCCGCCACCGGCCAGAATCTCGACTGGTTCTGGGACGAATGGGTGTACCAGTCCGGATACCCCGAGTTCAACGTCAGCGCGCAGTACGATTCCTCGGCGCGCGCGCTCACGCTGGCCATCAAGCAGACGCAGGTGGACACCGCCACGGCGGACAGCACCGGACTGCGCTATGCCACGCCCACCATCTTCCGCATGCCGGTCACGATCCGGGTGGGGACGGCGGGCGGTGACGTCATCCAGCACGTCCAGCTCGACGCGCGCGAGCAGACCATCCGGATCCCGGGGCTCTCGGGCCCACCCACGATGGTCATCTTCGACGACGGCAACGCGATTCTCAAGAAGCTCGACTTCCCGCAGCCCACGAGCTGGCTCGCCACCCAGCTCCGCGCCGATCCCGATCTCTGGGATCGCTCGTGGGTGATAGGAGTGCTGCGCGCGCGCACCGGCGATCCACAGGCCCTCGCGGCGCTCAGCGACGCGGCGACTCACGCGGATTACTACCTGACGCGCGCCGAAGCCGTGGGCGCGCTGGCGCACTTCCCCGCGAGCCGGTCCACGCCGGTACTCGAGGCGGCGCTGCGGGATACGTCCTCCGCGGTGCGCCGGGCAGCCGTCACGGCGCTCGCCACTGTTGGCGGCGATCGCGCCAGGGAGCTGGCACGCGCCGTCTGGGCGAACGATTCGAGCTACGAGGTGCGGGCCGCGGCGCTGGCCAGCCTGTCCCGGCTCGACACCGCGGGGCGGAGTGCGGTACTCGCGGCGGGGCTCACGACGCCGTCCTACCTGGATGCGATCCAGAACGCGGCGCTCGCCGGTATCGCGCGCACGGGCGACACGACCCTGATCCCCCGCGTGACGGCGCTGCTCGGCACCACGCCGCGCGCCGCCATGACACTGGCCACACTCGCGTCGCACAACAACCCGGCCGCCCTGGATGCGCTGAGCCAGCGCCTCAACGATGATCACGCCTACGTGCGTGGCTGGGTCGTGAACGCGCTCGGGCGCGTGACGCCCGCGATCGTCGAGCCGCGGCTCAAGGCGCTGAGCGATTCGCTCCGTTACGCGGATACCCGCTCGCAGGTGGCCTCGGTACTCAAGCGCCTGTCGCAGGGAACGACGGTGCAGTAGACGCGTCCGGCTCGTCAGCCGCGTCAGCCGCGGCTGCCGCGGGCGGTGCAGGCGCCGCATCGGCGGCCGCGGGCGCGGGCGCGAGCACCCGGTGCAGCCGGCGCGCGTCGCGGTAAGGGAAGACATCCGCGATCTCGCCGGCACGCTGCCGCGCCTGCATGCGGGTCCAGTATTCCACGGTGAGCAGGTCGCCGTGGCGGGCGCGGAACACGTCACCCAGCCGCCCCGCCGGCACCAGGAACGCGGCAAACTCCTCGGGAAAGATGTCGTGCTCGCTCACGCCGAACCACGGCTCGGGCGACAGCTCATCCACCGGATTTGCCGCCTGCGGAAGCCGGCGAATGGTACAGTCGGTGAGCAGGCACAGTTCATCGTAGTCGTAGAAAATCACGCGACCATGTCGGCTCACGCCGAAATTCTTGAGCAGCATGTCACCCGTGAAAATGTTCGCGCCGGCCAGCTCCTTGATCGCCAGTCCGTAGTCGAGAATCGCCTCTTCCGCCGGCTCTCCCTCCGCCTGCTGGAGATAGACGTTGAGCGGCGTCACGCGCCGCTCCGTGTAGAGATGGCGCACGATCACGTGCTCTCCCTCCACCCGCACCGCGCTCGGCGCCACCTCCAGCAGGTATTCCATCAATTCGTCCGGGAAACAGCGTCGCGGTAACTGGAGATGTTCGAACTCCTGCGCGTCCGCCAGGCGCCCCACGCGATCGTGAATGAACACGAGGCGATAGTGTTCCATCACCTCACGGCGCGTTGTCCGCTTCGGGTGGCCGAAGGTGTCCTTGATGATCTTGAAGACCACGTTCAGCGAGGGCAGCGTGAACACGCTCATCACCAGCCCCTGGGCTCCCGGCGCGAAGCCGAAGCGTGCGCCATCGCGGCCCAGGTGCCGGACGAGCGTGCGGTAGAGCTCCGTCTTGCCGTGCTTGGTGTAGCCGATCGCGTTGTACAGTTCATCCACGCGCTTGAGCGGCATGAGCGTCGCGAGGAACTCCACCGTCGCGCGCGGGCACTGGACGTCGGCCAGGAAGTACGACCAGCTGAATCCGAAGACAATGCTCACCTCGTTCGAGGAGAGCAGGACCGCATCCACGCGAATGCCGCGCGCATCGTGGAGCAGCGGGAGCAGCAGCGGCAGCATCCGGTTGCCGCGGAACACGCGGCCGACCAGATACGCCGCCTTGTTGCGCACGAAGGGGCATGCGAGCATCTCGATGCCGTCGAAGGCATCTGTCCCCCACGCCTGGCGCGTTTCCGCGTCGATCCGTTCGGCCACCGCCGCGCAATCGCCGTCCAGGTCCGCCCAGGGCGCGTGCCATCCGGGACCGGTGAGCACCCGGGACACGAGCTCCGCTGTGCTCCGCCCGCGCGGATACGTGCGATAGGCGCGTGATTCGCTCTCGTCGTCGTCATCCGGATTCGTGTCCGACAGGACGTATTCCACGCGCTCATTCACGCCCACAGTCGCGAAGATGCGCCGCGTGACCGAGTTGAAGAACGTCTCGGCCAGCTCGTAGTCCTCACGATCCACGATGAGCGCCGAGTGCATCCAGCGGATCTCCTGCCACGTCGGGACATCGGTCGCGCCGGCCCCAAGCATGGCGCGCACGCGATGCAGCACCGGCTGCAGATGCGCGGTGTAGCACGCCAGGCGGTCGCGCCCGTCGTCCAGAATACCATGCCAGTCGCGGCGCTCGAAGCGTCCCTTCCCGCGGCGCGTGATGGCGCGGAATTCGGCGTGATACGCATCGAACGCCTCGTAAATGGCGCCCGCCACACGCTCAGTGACGCCGTTGCCGTTCATCTCCGTCAGGGTAACTTTGGAAGACACACGACGGCTCGCACCGACACATCACGACTCCAGCGGATCACCAAGATGACGACCTCCACCATGCCTGAATACAGGAACCTCACACCGCCCACGGGCGGAGAAACCATCACGATGACGGATGGTGCGCTCCAGGTGCCGACGGAGCCGATCATCCCGTTCATCGAGGGCGACGGCATTGGTCCGGACATCTGGCGTGCCGCACAATTGGTGTTTGATACGGCGGTGCGCAAGGCGTACGGCGGTGCACGCCGCATCGTGTGGTTCGAGGTTCTGGCCGGGGAAAAGGCGAAGAACACGCTCGACACCTGGCTCCCTGATGACACGCTCGCCGCCATCAGGCACCACCTCGTTGCGATCAAGGGGCCGCTGACGACTCCCGTGGGGGGCGGTTTCCGCTCACTCAACGTGACGCTGCGCCAGCAGCTCGATCTCTACGCCTGTGTGCGGCCTGTGCGCTGGTTCACCGGCGTACCGAGCCCGGTGAAGGAGCCGCAGCACGTCAACATGGTGATCTTCCGCGAGAATACGGAGGACATCTACGCCGGCATCGAATACAAGGCGCAGAGCCCCGAGGCGCGCAAGCTCATTGACTTCCTGCAGCGAGAGCTGGGTGTGCACAACATCCGCTTCCCGGAAACGAGCGGCATCGGCATCAAACCGATTTCTCAGGAAGGCACCAAGCGGCTCGTGGCCGCGGCGATAGACTACGCCATCGCGCAGCACTGCCCCAGCGTGACGCTGGTGCACAAGGGCAACATCATGAAGTACACCGAGGGAGCCTTCCGCGACTGGGGCTATGAGCTGGCGCGCGAGGCGTACGGCGCAACCGAGCTCGATGGCGGGCCCTGGCTCAAACTCCCGGACGGCCCGGTGATCAAGGATGTCATAGCCGACAACTTCCTGCAGCAGATCCTCCTCCGTCCCGCCGAGTACAGCGTGATCGCGACGCCCAATCTCAATGGTGATTACATCTCCGATGCGCTCGCCGCGCAGGTCGGCGGCATCGGCATCGCGCCCGGCGCGAATATCAACTACCGCTCTGGTCACGCGATTTTCGAGGCAACGCACGGCACCGCGCCGCGCTACGCGGGGCAGGACAAGGTGAATCCCGGCTCGCTGATCCTGAGCGGCGAGATGATGTTCCGCTACATGGGCTGGGCCGAGGCGGCCGATCTCGTCGTCACCTCACTGGAGAAGACCATCGCGCAGAAGCGGGTCACGTATGACTTCGAGCGCGCCATGACCGGTGCGACGCTGCTCAAGACGAGTGAGTTCGGCGAGGCGATGACGGGAAACATGCAGTGACAGCACAGGGGCAGCCCATGGGGCTGCCCCTGTGCTGCATCTGCGCTACACAGGGGCAGCCCCATGGGCTGCCCCTGTGTCATCCTAGAAGTTCGGATTTCCCTGCCTTTCGTTGTCAGGGAGCAGCAGGCAGAGCTTGTTGCCGGAGGGGCCGTACTTGCCGCCATTCCGGTACGCCGTGCCCTCCGGCGGATCGAGCTGAATGTTGTTGCGGATCACGTCGCCAAGGCGCTGGCCTTCGAGGAACAGCTCCCGGCTCCGTTCGTCAATCACCGCGTTGATGACCGAAGCCTGATCGGTGGGGCCTGAATAGTCAGGCAGCCCCGCGGCGGCGTGCAGATCGTTGATGATGCCGATCGCGCCGTTCACGTCATTGCCGCGTGCGTCGGCTTCAGCAATGATGAGCTGCGCCTCGGCCGCGCGCGCGACAGGAATGGACGTCGCGCCATCCGCGTATTTGAGCTGTGCCCACTGAACCAGGCCGTTGCTGAGTGGCGGCGTGTTGAGCTGTACCGCCTTGACACGCGGGTCGAGCGTGCCGGCCGGGTTCGCCGGGTAGCGCATATTCTGATAGCGCGGGCCCACGGACGACGCCGTCGAGCCGAGATTGCTCTCTGCCCAGATCCGGTTCGTGCGCCGTGAGTTGATCGTGGATTCATCCACCTTGAAGTCGAAGGCTGCCGGAACCAGCTCGGCATCGGCGGCCGCCGCCGCGTAGTCGCCCAGATCGAGTCGTGTACGCGCGCGACCCACGTACGCCATGTTGAGCGTCACCTGATCGCCGTCCGCCTGCGCGGCCGCGATTGCGGCCGTGAACATCGAGTCGGCCGACGCGAACATTTGCGCCGGGGTCATCTCCGTTCCGAACGTGATGCTGCCGTCGGGATTGAGCGTCGAGATGACCGAGCTGCAGAACATTTCGCCCAGCATGACGCGCGCATAGCCGGCATACGCCGACATGACGCCGATGAGCGAATCCCGGCTCACGCCGGCGGGCATGTCCGCATCCGTGGCGCTCGTCAGAATGCGGATCAGGTTGTCCGCGGACTCGCGAGCCCGGTTAATGGGAACGTAGGTTCCGCCGTCGTCGCAGTCGTCGGCGGCGTAGCGCTCGCCGCCGTCGGATGGAACCGCGCGTCGGTCAACGATCCAGCGGGCCGCCGTTTCGGTGGCGTCCTCGAATTCGTCCGTCAGCTCGCCGCCAACCACGATGAATGATCCGAGCGCACAATCGAAGTCCGCCTCGGCGCCGCTGGCGAGGAGTACGGAGTTCGACGCGGTCTCGATCGGCTTCGCCGGAATGCGGCTGGGCGATGAGACGTTGAGCAAGCTGTCACACGCCATGAGCGTGGCGAGCACCACCGCGGCCCCGAGGAGCGTGACTCCCCGTCGCGAGCGATGCACCGCGCCTGGCTGAATCTGGAATGGCATATCGTTTCGTCGGTATGAGGTGGTGGTCGCCTAGAAGGTGATGTTCAGCGTGGCAACGAACGAGGAGAGAATCGGCAATGCCGTCTGCTCCCACGAGCTGCCCGAGCCACGACTACCGCTGCCGAGGAACTGCGCCTCGGGCTCGAGTCCCTTGTAGTCCGTCCACGTATGAAGATTGCGCCCCGCCACCGTGATCGAGGCTGCTGAAGCATGCAGCCGTGAGGCAAACGACTCAGGCAGCGAATACGATGCCGAGATCTCACGCAGCTTCGCGAAGCTGGAATTCACGATGAGGAATCCGGGATAGCTTTCCTGGAAGGAAGCCAGCACGATCGGATCGGCGTGCGTCGGATCAACGATGTCCTTGCACAGACCACCAATCTCGAAGTAGCAGACGATACGGCGGTTGCCGTCCAGCTTCTGCTGATTGAGCTGGAAGTCAACGAGACCGTACAGCTTGAGCTTGCCCCACAGGGTGAAGGTGCTCGTGAACGCGCCTTCCGTGCTCGGGATGCTGTTGCCCAGGTAGACCTTGGGGGCATCGGCGCAGTCGACTGTCCCGCCCTGACCGTTGTCGCACATGATGTTGCTGGCGGTGCCGTCCGGATCGATCGTCGCACTCACGACCTTGCGCTCGAACCAGGCGCCCACCGGATAGCCGGCCTGATCGCGCTGATACGTGCCTGGCGTGATGAAGGGAACACCCGGAATGCCCAGGTCGTCGATATTGTTCTTGTTGTACGACATGCTGAAGCTGGCGTCCCAGGTGAGAGCATCGCCCTGAATCGGCGTGGCGCGCAGCACCCCTTCGACGCCCTTGTTGCTCACCTGACCAGCGTTGACGAACTGGTTGAGCGCGAAGCCGACGGACGGCGCGACCTGACGATCCAGGATCGCGTTCGTCGTGCGCTTGTTGTAGTACGTGAACTCGAGACCGACGCGGTCATGGAACATGCTGGCTTCGAAGCCGGTTTCGAATTCCTTGCCGCGTTCCGGCCCCAGGGCCGCGTTCCCCAGCGAGAGCGGGGTCAGCGCCGGCAGGTCGCCAGGGCCAACCGCGGGCGAGTACGTGCGCAGCGCGTCGAACTGATTCGGCTGCTGGCCTGTCTCACCGTACGCCGCACGGAAGCGGAACGAGTTCATCCACGACGCGTGCCAGAACGGCTCGTCGCTCAACACCCAGGAAACGCTCGCCTTCGGATAGTATGCGCGACCGTAATTCACCCCGAACGCGCTGTTCTTGTCCGACCGCAGTGCCAGCGTGAAATAGCGCCGGTCCTTCCAGGCGATCTGCTCCTGCACGTAGTAGCCGAGCGTGCGGTTCTCCGTCACGTCCTGGTCCTGCGTGAGTCCCTGCGTGAGCGAGCTGACGGACTGGAGTCCCTGCGCCGCGAACACGGCGCCGCCGCCCATGACGTATTCATACCGCTTGGTGTAGTACTGTGCGCCGACCGACGTGGCGAAGTTCAGCTCTGCTGCGGCATTGAACTTGGCCGTGGCCGAATAGTCGAAAGTCCGGAAGGCATCGGTGTTGTTCGTCTGATAGCGATAGCCCAAGGCATCAGAACCCACGGCGTTGATGAGGGAGTCCACGCGATTCGCGCCTTCGACATCCATCGAGTTCACCTGGTCCGCACCAATCGTGAGCCGGTGCGAGAACCAGGACCACGGATCATTCGTGATCTGGACGCTGCCCGTGAACCGGTTGATGTCCTGGTACATGTCATAGACCTGGTCGTACTGGTACGGGAAGTTGCTGCCGAACCCGAGGGCATTGGAATCGGAGACCGTTGCCGGGTCCATGAGGTACGTCGTCCACATGCGGCCGCCGTATCCGGCTTCCGGCGAGACGTGCGTCCGCCCCGTCACGTAGCTCAGGTGGGCGGAGATCTTGAATTTGTCGGTTGGCGTGGCGGTGACGTTGGCGCGGCCGCTGGTGCGATCGAGCCAGTTCGACGGCTCGACGCCATTGTTCAATTCACGGACGCCGGCAAAGTAGTACTGGACCTTGTCGCTGCCGCCCGAGATGCCGAGGTGGTACTTCTGGGCCCACCCGTTGTTGAAGATGTTGTCGCCCGTCTTGTTCTTGTACGCCTGGTTGAGCTGGGCGTAGTCAATGGACTCGATGTTCCCGTTCACGATGTCGTAGTTCGTCGGGAATCGGCCCTGGGGATCCATGAACCAGTTCGCCCCCTGCTGCATGGTGAAGCTGTATTGCGTGGGGCCGGACTGCCCGGTCTTCGTGAGGATCTGCAGCACGCCGTTGGACGCCTCGGTGCCGTAGAGTGTCGCCGCCGAGGGGCCCTTGATGATCTCGACACGCTCGATGTCTTCGGGGTCAATGTCGTTCCAGCGCGAGATCGTCTGGGCGCCGAACGCCTGGTTTTCCGGCCCGGTCGACTGGTCGTTGTCCATGCGCACGCCGTCGGCGTACATGAGCGGCACCTGGCCCAGACCCAGGCTCGATGTGCCGCGGACGCGGATCTTCGCGCCGGACCCGATTTCGCCGGTACCCGGCATGATGGTCACGTTCGGCGCGCGCCCCGCGATGAGCTGCTGAAAGCTCTGCACCGGCGCGATCTTCGTGATGGCGGCGGCATCCACCGTCGTCACCGCGTTACCGATCTCGCGTTTCGTCGCGCCACCCGGCGTTCCGGTCACCACCACCTCGCTCAGACTCATGGGGCGCGCGGTGAGCACGAAGCTGATGGTCGTGTCACCGACCGCGGCGCTGCGCGTGAGCGACTCGTAGCCAATGCGTCGCGCGATCAGTTGAACCTGCGTTCCGCGGACGCTAGAGATATGAAAATGCCCTTGTGCATCCGTCAGACTGCCGAGCGTCGTGTTCGGAATGCTTACCTGGGCGCCGACCACAGGCTGATGCGTGTCGGCATCCGTGACGGTGCCGGCCACGACGCCCTGCGCCGCGGCGGCGGCCGTGAGCATCACGCTCGCGGCGCCCGCGAGAACCAGGGCACGCAGCAGTATTTGCGGCTTGCCGCGCGTCCGAACACGGAACAGCGATGTCCGGTCCGGTGCGCAAACGGTCAATGGCATTACAGTCCTCCTGATGATGTCGGAAGGCGGTTGCTACATGGTGTCGCGCGACAGCACTGGCTCCGGTCAACACGACGGAGCAGGCTATCGCGAACGAAATTGCGGTAGGACGAATTGGTGCTGTGGGTACGGGTGCTTCGGATGGTGCAGCGCGAACCAGGGTGGATGGCAGTTTCCTCCTGCGAAGGTGGGATCGCGGGCTGGATCAAAGAGTTGCAAAATGCCGCGACGGCAAAAGTACGCGCCAAACGCCGGTGCGCAATAGGCGAATCCCCCGGAGCAGCGGCCATCGCCACCGCCCCGGGGGACCTCTACGTCGCCTGCCCTGACGCCCCGTTCACGGGCGGAGCAGGCCGGCGTCGGCGCGACGCACGTCGCGCGCACCGTGGGCGACGCCCGTTCCCACCGCCAATCCGAACAACAGGACCGAGCCGACGCCCACCGCGGGCAGCAACCAGGCCAGCGGGGTCACGACAACCGCGGCGACTGCACCCGCCACCCACGGCGCCACCTTGCGCTGTACCGCATCAACGAAGCGAAGGCGCGTGCGCACGAAGTGCCGCGCATTCACATACCCCAGAACGAGAGCGGCAACCGTGGCCGCCAATCCGAGCAGTCCAATCATGTTCCACCTCCTCCTGCCGCCGTACGACGGCACGGTGACCCGGGTTTCAGTCGGTGCGTCAATGAAATGTGATCTCCCGCCTGCCATTTCGCTGGTGCGCCACCACGGTTCTCACCGTTGGGATCGCTTCACTCCTGGCTGCCTCCGTCGCGCGCGCGCGCGCGTCCGACGACGTCCAGGTGCTGAGCTGGCGCGTGCCGGTCAGCGGCGCCGAACTGGAGCCGCCGCCCGCCGCACCCGCTCCGATGCTCGTCCTGGGTGACACCGCACTCGGCCTGAGCGGTGCACTCCGCGCCAGCTTCGTGGGCGCCCGGAATTTCGCGGAGCTTCCCGGCGCCGCGAGCGATACGCAAGACGGCATTCTCGCGGTGCCCGGCGGTGTGGATGGCGTTCCCTTCTCCGTCATCCGGCGCATCGACTTTTCCCGGAAGCTCGGCTCGTTCGTTGGCCGGTACCAGGTGGGCTACTGGCCGGCGGAGTTGCATGAGGTGCGCTCCGCGGCGTACGCCAACCCGTTG
>Ga0207652_10005709_pt1 | contig 10103 bp, 7 predicted proteins | sample KBSC63BmetaG_FD_184334 | JGI IMG/M metagenome (GOLD analysis project Ga0207652, IMG submission 184334) | Corn rhizosphere microbial communities from Kellogg Biological Station, Michigan, USA - KBS C6-3B metaG (SPAdes) (version 2) | ecosystem: Host-associated > Plants > Roots > Rhizosphere ...
GCAGCTGCGATCGGCGAGACGAAGCCGATTTTCGATTCGCGCATGCGCTACGAGACCGTGGATCAAGATCCGCTGGCGCAAGATGCGGATGCTGAAACGATTCGCGTGCGGGCTGGATTCGAGACGCCAAAAGCTTGGGAAACCTCGTTGCTCGCCGAGGGCGAATTCGTTTGGGACCTGGGCGGCGACTATCGATCCGACAATGCCGTCTTGAAAAACACTGCGTACCCGGTGGTGCCCGATCGCGAATCGCACGAGGTCAATCGACTGCAGCTCACCAATACTTCCGTTCCCCAGACCACCATCACGCTCGGGCGTCAGCGCGTTCTTCTAGATGATCAGCGCTTCGTCGGAAATTCAGGCTGGAGACAAAACGAGCAGACGTTCGATGGACTGCGCGTCGTTAACAAGACGGTGAAGAACTTTACGGTCGATGTCGCATACTTGAACCAGGTGAATCGCGTGAACGGTCCTGATTCGCCCCAGGGCCGCTATACCGGCGATGTCTATCTAACCAATCTCGCGTATCAGATCCCGCTCGGAAAATTCACGGCCTTCAATTACCTGCTCAAATTCGATCCGCTCACTCAAGAGGCTTTCCCAGGGCTCACGGCGGCGCAGGCAGCGCCGCTAAATCCCACTCGCGTTTCCAACTCGACATACGGATTGCGGTTTGCGGGCGAGAAGCGATTGAGCGAGATCAAGTTGGGTTACACGGCTTCACTCGCGCGTCAAAAGGACGCTGGTCAAAATCCTCTGGACTTCACGCTCGACTATCGGTTTGCGGAAGTCACCGGAACGTATCGTCAATTCACGTTGGGCGCTGGATATGAAGTGCTCGAAGGCAATGGCACAGTGGGGTTTTCCACGCCGCTCGCTACGCTGCACAAATACAATGGTTGGGCCGACAAGTTCCTAACGACTCCTGCCAACGGTCTCGAAGATCGCTACGTGAGCGCGGGTGTTGCCTTCAAAGGCGTAGGTCCGCTCGACACGCTCACAGCGGTGGCGAGCTATCACACCTACGATGCACAACACATCTCGCAAGACTACGGCGACGAAGCGAACGTTCAGGTGCAAGGAAAATGGCAGCACGTCAACGTGCTATTGAAATATGCGGACTATCAGGCCGACGAATTACTCACCGATACAACCAAGTGGTGGGCGCAGATCGAATACGTCTGGTGATGGGAGCGTCTAGTGCGACTTTGTCTTGGTGAGTTCGCCGCAACCGTATACGGTTGGTTCGGATTTGCAGACGTCGGGCCGACCGTACTCGTGCCAATACGCGGGTAGATCTGCTTCGGTGACGACTCGCTCGAAACGCGCTTGCGCCCGCAAGAACCCAGCGGGTGCGAGCCAAAGGATGCGTGTGGGATCGGGTTCGTGCTCGGCGCGCAATCGTGCAAGTCGGTTGTAGACGAAATCGCTCTTACGCAACGCCAGGCCTGCGAGTAACACCTGCGAGCTCTCGATTCGATGATCCATCGCGGCTTCGGTGATGTTCTGCAAAGCACGAGAGACATGCGCCGGATGTTGTGCAGCATCGAGCAACGGCTCCCCCCAACTCCTCATCGCCGGTTCACGAAGGCCTGCTGCTAACAGTTGGCGCGCTTGTGCGTAGTCTTTATTGAGTAGCGCGATAGTCGCCGCGACGAGTGCAGCATTGGGCTTCTGTGCTTCAGTAAGCGATTTGAACTTCGTCGCAGAAGGTTGCGAGTAGTTGAGGCAATCCTGGGCTCCCACGTTTTGCGGATGAAGCGCGAGTGCGCGCTGCGCGAAGTCGGCCGCCTGTTGCAATTGACCTACGTCGGCAAACACGCATGCCAGACCTTCCAACGTCGGCAATGAGTTGGGATTGAGCGCGAGTGCGCGATCGAACGACTCACGTGCATTGACCCATTGATTGCGGCGGAGCGCCGCGAGTCCTAACGCTGCATGTGCATCGGCGATGTCCTGGTCGATCGAAAGCGCCTCTTGCGCTCGTTCTGCCGCAAGATCCAAGAGCGATTGATGATCCGGTCCGCCGACGCTCAAGTATCCCAATGCAAGGGCGCTCAACGCATGGGGGTTGTGCGCATTTTGTTTCGCGACGCGTTCGAGTTTCGAAACGGATGCCGCGTGCGAGAGTTTCTGCCCGACCTCCGTAAAACCATGCGAATCAAGGCCCGTGATTTCATCCATCGCTTCAGTGAGTGCCTGGAAGCTCGCGGCATCGAAATCGAGCGCTGCATCGACGCTTGCGTTGCTCCGAGTTCCGACGAACGCCAGCAACTGTTTCGTGAGCTCTTTGGCGACTTGCAGTCGCGATGCATCAGCAAAGGAGATCGACTGTTGGCGTTCAACGATCTGATCCGGAGCGACGAGCTTCAATTGGGCGGTGCCACCGGCATAAACGATCTGCACTTGGAATAAGCGAGCCACGGCATCCGGCTGCGACGTGACGATGCGAAGTCCCGCGAGGCTGCCGAGCATGTTCAGTTCACGCACGAGCCAAGCGGTAGTCGCGGCTCCATTCTCCGAAGTGCCGACCACGGATAAGATGAATGGCTTCGATTTGTCGAAAACTTCGCGAGGCGAAGGAGGCGGCGGCTCTATTTCCTGATGCTTCGGCAGGCATCCACGAATCACGAGTAGTAGCGCGATGCACGCGAGCAGTACCAACCCGATGAGTCGCCTTCGGTTCATGCTGCGTAAAAAGAAAGGAGCGTGGCGTTCACGACGGCAAGGGTGCACATGCGGAAAGTCTTAATCAAGGTTTTCCGCGGTGGAAGTTAGGAAGCGAAGCGCACTGACGTCCTCACTCCCTCACCGCACTAGCTTCAATGCTAAGCTGCCCTTCACCTCTCACGCGCCCAGCGCCCTTACTTTCTCACTCCCTCACGAATTCCCATGGACTTCAAACCGAACCTTTACTTGCTTCGCGGCGAGGACATCGCAGCGCGATCGCAAACGTTCTCGCATCCTTGGAATGCGAAATCCGAAGTGACGGGTTATCAGATGGCCAAGGCCACGGGGCTGCGCCGCACGGGCGTTAATTTCGCGCGCGTTGCGCCCGGAAAGGAATCGTTCGTGTATCACTCGCACTGGCACGAAGAGGAGTGGATTTACATTCTCGAAGGACGTGCGATGGCGAAAGTCGACGAGGTCGAGTTCGAAGTGAAGGCTGGCGACTTCTTAGCGTTTCCGCCCGGGATCGCTCATCACCTGCGCAATTCGTTTGACGAGGATGTCGTGTACCTAATGGGAGGGGAACACAAAGACATCGAGATTGCCGACTACCCTGAATTGGGCAAGCGCGTCATTCGCCATCCAAAGGGCGCGGAGGTTCACGACCTCGACAACGCCGCGCCGTTTGGTCCGCTCGCCGGCAGCTAACGCCAGCGATTTCCGCCTTGGTCTTGCACCATGGCCAGCTCATCGCGCTTGGACAACCCTTGGAAAGTAGAACCGCGCACGATGACTTTCGAGCGGTCGCCCGCATCGAAGGATCCTTGAGCGCCTTCGATGTAGCTGTTTGAGATGTGCACGATGCCGTCGTTCACGACAACGCCGGTGCCGGTGGCGACGATGTGGCTGTTGGTGATGAACACTTCGCATCCGCCGCGCACAGTGATTGCATCGCCTTCGACGTAAATGTCGCGACCGTCGAACTGCATCATCCGTTTACCTTCGCAGATGATCGGATCACTCGCCTTGCTGCGCGCGTTTTCGTCCTGCGCCGCAGTGTTGGGACCCGAGCTCACCACGCTGATGCCCGGCCCGGTCACCCGAAGCTGTCCGCCGGAGCGATCGATGGTGTAGTTCTTTCCGTTCGAGGCGTTCGTGTCCGAAGTCGCCGCGCTCTGCGTCGCGCTCGGCGTAGCTGCACTGCTCGAACTTTCCTCAGACACGTTTCCGCCGGCGAGTTGATTCACGGGAATTGCGGCAAGCTGATCGAGTCCGACGACAAACACTTCGCCGCTCGCTTTGTCGCGCACCGTGAACAGTTGTTTCTGTTCGTCCGTCGCAAGCAACTGCAGTTGTGGATTGCGATTCAATGCTTGGCGTGCCCATGCAAGTTGCTGACTGCTCGTCGCATCGGCAGCGAACGCGCTGCCTGCGTTCGTCGTAACAGCTAAGCAAACTAGAGTGATTCGTCGCAGTGTGCGCATGAGAAACTCCAATCGAAGTCTGTCGTATTAATGCTCGGCCGACGCGGGTGTTTCCACTGGGGTTGGCGCGACGGGCTCGCCTGGCCCCGGTTTCACATACTGCTCCAGCCATTCTCGGTGTGTCTGGTACCAAAAAAGCGAATTCTGCGGCTTTAAGATCCAGTGGCTCTCGTCCGGGAAATACACGAACTTGCTGGGCACGCCGCGATTCTGCAGCACGTTGAACATTTCGATACCTTGATCCACCGGCACTCGCATGTCGAGCTGCCCATGAATGATTAGTGTCGGCGTGCGAAAATTCGCTGCGCTCAGATGCGGCGAGTTGCGATTGAAGCGCTCAAGATCTTCCCAGTACTCGCCGAACCGCCGGTGATTCGCGCCGTCGTCCGTTGCGTATTGCGAGAACGAATCGAACACCGCCGCGTGCGCGACCAATGTCTTGAAAGGGTGGTCTCGTCCTAGCAATAGCGCGGCCAGGTATCCGCCATAGCTTCCACCACCCGCCGCCATACGCTCCGAGTCGATCCACGGTTGCTCCGCAAACCATTGCGCCGCCTTGATCGTGTCTTGATAGGGCAGATCGGCCCAGTCGCGAGTGATTGAATCGGTCCATGCCTGACCGAACCCGCTGGAGCCATGGAAGTTGTGCCAAGCCGTCACGTAGCCCCAGCTCGCAAAGATCTGCGCATTCCAGCGCCACTGATAGGCATCCTCGACACCATTGTGTGGACCGCCATGGAGCAAGAGATACAGCGGCCATTTGTGATCCGGCGCAAAGTTCGGCGGATACACGATCCACATCTGCACCGGATCGCCGTTCGCGCCCGCGTACGTGACGCTTTCGGTCTTGCCTGCAGCAAGGTTTGCGAGCGCTGAGTCGTTGAAGTCGGTGAGTTTCGTCGCCGTTCCATTGCGCGCAATCACGCTTACCAATGTCGGCGGCTCACTGAAGCTTTGCCGCAGTGCGACGAGCGTGGGTCCACTGCCGCCGATGGCAAGCGAGCTGAAGCTGTGACCGCGAGTGACCGTCTGTGGAGTTCCGCCGCTCAAATCAAAACGAAAGATCCGTCGTACGCCAGCGTCGTTTACAGCGCCAAACAGCGCATCCGAATCCGGCGACCACACCAGACCTTCGGCGGAACGATCCCAACCCTCGGTGATCTCGCGTGTGGTTTGCGTGCGCCGTTCGTAGACCATCAAGCGTGCGCGATCCGCGTAGAAGTCTTTGATGACCTGACGACGGAATGCGAGGCGCTTGGCGTCCGGGCTGTAGATCGGCGCGAAGTCATCGGCTGAATTGTCGGTCGTGAGATCTCGCGGCGTGCCTCCTTCGACCGGCATTACGAAAATATCGAAGTTCGGATCGATACCCGATTTATCGACATTCGAGGCGAACGCTATTTCGGTGCCGTCGGGAGAGATGTCGTACGAACTCGAGTCGGGATCGGCCGGATCGAGCGCAAAGCCACTGCCTTGAGTGATGGGGCGCGCCTCGCCACCGGCAACGTCAGCGACAAAGACATGCGCTTGCCGATCATCCAGGAAATGATCCCAGTAACTAATCGGCGCCTTGGTCCACACGCGCGCAGTCATTTTGCTGTCTGCACGCTGTTTCACACGATCCTCGACCTCTTTCCAATTCTTAGTGTCGGCCCACACTCGCGAGATGAAGGCGATGCGTTTTGAATCCGGAAACCATTTCGGCGCGTCGGCGCCACTGGGCACATCGGTCACCCGCCGCGCTTCGCCGCCGTTCACCGCGATCACATAAATTTGCGATTCTTTGTCCTCCCCTCGGCGCGACACGAAAGCGATCGATTCGCCATCCGGGCTGAAGACTGGCGATGAGTCGCTGGTCTCGCTGTTCGTCAATTGATGCGCTTTGCCTGGCTTGGTGGGGATTAGCCACAAGTGTGTGAGGCCACGATTTTTCTGGACGTCGTAGGCAGTGACGGGTACCACAGCCATGCGCCCATCCGGCGAGATCGTTGGATCGCCGAGCCGCTTGAGCTGCCACATCGCTGCTGCGGAATACGGCTGGGCATAGGCGTTCGCGCTCAGTAACACGATGAGCGCTGCAACCCATTGAGACTTTCCCTTACACCACCGGCGTACCACGGCGCGCGATGTGCGTGTCGCGTGTTGCGACCGTCTCAACGACTGCATGGGTTTGCCTTTGCTTGAAATGCGCTTAGATTTGTATCGGCGTTCGACATATTGAGTTGCCTCTCATGCGCGAGCGGAGATTCGGAATAAGTACATACTAGCCGAGCCCGTCGCGCGCTCTCTAAGCTGAGAAGTGCATCCATTTTCGCGTTCACCTCCCTACGTAGAATCTCCGCACTCTTTTGGGGACTTCGCATCCCATCAGCATATGTTCAACGGAACGTGAACTGCTGATGAACACGTTCTAAGGGGTTTTTAGTGATTCACGCCAAACATCGAAATCGTCTGCCGCTACCGCAACCCGCTGTCGTTCACATTCGCCGCTCGTACGCAGAAAGCCGTTACGGGCAAACGCATATTTGGACCGCTTATCCATCTGGCGGCGGTTTCGATGAGCGTACGCCCGTCGTGTGCTTACATCACGCTGGCGGTTCAGCGCGCTTCTTTGCACCCATTTTGCGTGAGCTCGGCCATGACCGCAGCATCTACGCACCCGACCTTCCGGGTCACGGCACCTCGGACGCGCCAAATGGCAGGTTTGCAGTCGCGGATCTCGCGGGCTCCGTGCTCGATTTCCTCGACAGTTTGCGTCTTCGTCAGGTCGACGTGTTTGGTTATCAGCTCGGTGCGCAGCTCGCGGCTGAGCTGGCTATCGCGCGCCCCCAACAAATTCGCCGCTTGATCCTGTGGGGTGTGCCGACGCATTCAGGTCAGGATCGCGTCAGTGCATTGCAGCCGGCAGCGCCGCTAGGCAGCCGCGAAGATGGCAGCGATGTGGCGGAAGAATGGCGTCGCATGTTGGAACGCAAAGCTCCTAATGCATCGACCGCTTCGCTTGCAGATGATCTGGCAGACCGACTGCGATCGGCGCAGGTCGCCGGCAAAGCACACGCAGCAGCCGCGGAATACGTGGCGAGCGAACGCTTGCCTTTGGTGAAGCAGCCGACGCTGGTTCTACGCGTCAAGGACGAGTTTTGGGAGCAGGCGCCGCGCGTGCGCGGATTGCTGCCGAACGGTTCGCTGTTAGATTTGCCGGATCAGGGCGCCGGTATCGTCAGCGCAGCTCCGCAGCGATTCTCCTCGATCGCACGCGAACACTTCGATCGCTAATTTTCTGATTCGGGGATGGGCAGGAAACGGGCGACTACGGTCGCCCGTTTTTTTTTGGCTAGCGGTTGGGGACATTCATGGTCGGCCCAAAGCCCACCATGAATGTCCCCATGGCTCGTGAACATTGCTCTGGCTACAGCGCATGCGACCAGTTCCAGGAGCACGACAAGCTCACCGCCATAAAGGTGGTGGCCCACCGTGCGATCACAGCGACCGATGAGATTTTGCGATCGCGCGCGGCGAACATGTAACTCGCCAAGCCGGGAAGGCATGCTGCAACGAATGTGAGGCCCGCAAACGCGAATCCTCGTACGTACCAAGTCACATCGACCACGGCGGCCAAGCCCCAGCTCAGCCAGAACATCGCACCGAGCCCGACGCCCGCAATCAAATGCAGCAGCATTTCCATAACAGTCGGATGCACTTCAATGGGTGAATCCGGGGTTCGCAATCCGAGTCTTTCTGTAATCGACCACGCCACCGAGTGCGCGAAGACGCTCAGCAGGCCGCTCAGCCCGCCGGTGAACATCAATAAATACAACTGAGTTGGGCTATTCAGAACAATCTCCTAGCGCGAGCGTCATGCCCATTTGTCAGGCCGCGATGCGCTCGAGCGCTTGAGCAAGCTTGTCCACATCGTCATGGGAATTGGTGAAGTGCAAGGACACGCGGATCGCGCCTTCTTCGCTGCCTGGCCAGCGCAGTGCGGCCACGAAGATGCGCGCGTTCGCGAGCGTCGTTGCGACATCGGCGGCATCACGGCCTTGCAAACGAAACGTCAGAATGCCGGCCCACAATCCTGGTCGCACAGGTGTTAGCACTTCCATGCGCGAGATCTTCTGCAAGCGCAGGCGCGTATAGATGGCGAGTTCCCGGACGCGAGCTTCGAGTTTGGGACGTCCGATTTGTTGATGCAGCTCGAACGCTGCTTCCAAGCCTCTTAGCGCAGGCCACATGGAAGGTACGTTATTGCCCAGCTTGTGAAGCGCGCTTGGCACGTCGGCAAAACCCAAGGCATCGGTCGGCGTCAACGGCGCCCCATCGAGTCCACGGGGAGTCACAGGCCACAGGCGATCCAGGGCCTCGCGATGAACAATTAACGCGCCGGTGCCCTGAGGCGCATTCATCCACTTGTGAAACGACGCTGCATAGAAATCGCAGCCGAGTTCGTTGAGATTCAGTTCAAGCATCCCGGGCGCTTGAGCTCCGTCGACGACGCTAAAGATGCTGCGCTGTCGCGCGAATTGTGCAAGATCGCGCACCGGGAGAACTGTGCCGTCGGCGTACTGCACGTGCGAGAACGCAAGCACGCGCGTGCGCTCTGTCACCGCACCGGCGAATAGTCCCAGTGCTTGTTCGGCCCCAGTGAGCGGCGCAGGAAGTTCGATTTGTTTCACGACCACGCCGCGACGGCGCGCTAAGGCCAGCCACGGAGCGATCGCTGCAGGATGTTCGCGGTTAGTGGTCAGCACCTCATCGCCATTTCCCAAATCGAGACCGTTCGCTACGAGTCCCAATGCTTCGCCGGCGCCGCGGGTGAATTGAACCTCGTCAGCTTCACAGCCGAAGAATTCGGCACATCGCTTAGCGAGGCGCGTGCTCTCGGCGGCCCAATAGCCGGAGCGCGCGCTCGTATAAACGCCCAGACTTCGGGCCTCACGCGCGCGGTATTCCTCCGCGAGCGATGCGCGGAATGTGGAGCCGGCGCTCGCCACGTCCAGATAGCTGAGTTGCGTGTCCATCACCGGCTGGCTGCGAACCCACTGCCACAGCTCTCGCGATGAAGTTGGAATATCCGCTTGGGCGAAGAGCGGTGAGGTGCCGAGCAGCCCGGCCACGCCGACGCTACCGGCGAGTAGCTCACGGCGGGAGATGTAGTTCGGCAACGGTGAGGGGTGAGGTGCGTCAGTCATGATTGCAATGTGGCGCGCATTATAGTGAAGGGCACGAGCTTTTCCTGCTACCGTATGCGTCTTCCCGCGGTTTTGTGCTCCGATGTCCCACGAATATCTCGAACGTGTTCTGAAAGCTCGCGTGTATGACGTGGCGGTTGAGTCGCCACTCGAGTCCGCTCCGCGTCTGAGCCGCCGTCTTAACAACCAAGTGTTGTTCAAGCGCGAAGATTTGCAGCCGGTGTTCTCGTTCAAAATTCGCGGCGCCTACAACAAGATCGCACACCTGTCGGAAACGGCGGCGCAGCGTGGCGTGATCTGTGCTTCGGCCGGCAATCACGCGCAAGGCGTCGCGCTCGGAGCGAAGCATCGCGGCATCCGCGCCACGATCGTCATGCCCGAGACCACACCGCAAATCAAAGTTCGTGCGGTGAAAGATTTGGGTGGCGAGGCGATCCTACATGGCGATGATTACGATCAAGCATACGAGCACGCGCTGACGCTCGCTCGCGAACGTCAGCTCACTTTCATCCATCCGTTCGACGATCCAGACGTCATCGCAGGACAAGGCACGATCGGCATGGAGATTCTCCGGCAGCGGGCCGGAGAAAGCATTGACGCCATTTTCGTTCCCATCGGTGGAGGTGGGCTCATCTCCGGTATCGCGACGTACGTGAAATACCTGTTTCCGAAGATTCGTGTCATCGGAGTGGAGCCGGAAGATAGCGATGCGATGGCGCGTTCAGTGGAGGCCGGCAAGCGAGTGGTGTTGGATCGGGTG
>Ga0207652_10005711_pt1 | contig 10101 bp, 8 predicted proteins | sample KBSC63BmetaG_FD_184334 | JGI IMG/M metagenome (GOLD analysis project Ga0207652, IMG submission 184334) | Corn rhizosphere microbial communities from Kellogg Biological Station, Michigan, USA - KBS C6-3B metaG (SPAdes) (version 2) | ecosystem: Host-associated > Plants > Roots > Rhizosphere ...
CGGGTTGTGCATGCTGATGCTGCAGTATGTGTCGGGCGGCAAGTGGGGATTGTTGCTGCGGCGACCGTTGGAAGCAATGGCGCGTACGCTGTTTCCGGTTGTCATAATGTTCCTGCCGATTGCCTTCTTCATGAAGAAGCTGTACCTGTGGGCGAACTATACGTCGGTCGACGCGACGATGCAGGCGATGCGCGATCACCTGATCCGCGAAGAAGACATGCTGACCATAAACGCCAAGCATGCCATGTTGAACCCAAGTGCGTACATCGTGCAGTCGGTCATTATCTTCGGCGTGCTTTTGGCGATCATGTATTTCCTGCAGAAGTGGTCATTGGACCGCGATGCCGACCCGGCGGCAGGGACACAGCGCAGCTTCGATAAATGGCGCATGCGGTTCGAGAACCTTAGCGGCATCGGCATTCTGACCTATGTGATCCTGATGACGGTAGGCGCGATTATCTGGATCATGTCGCTGGATGTGACGTGGTACTCATCGGTGTGGGGATTGCAGTTCCTGGTTGGACAGGGATTTGCGGTGCTGGCGCTGGGTGTGCTGACGGTGATCCTGCTGTCGAAGGCCGAGCCGATGAAGACGCTGCTGCGGGTCACTGAGCAGCACGATCTGGGCAAGTTCATGTTCGGGTTCGTCATGCTGAACATCTACCTGAACTTCGCGGAGTACCTGATCATCTGGTCGGGCAACGTGCCGGACGAAATTCCCTGGTACCTGAACCGCATCCTCGGCGGATGGTGGGTGATCTGCGCGATGGACTTCATCTTCCATTGGGTGATTCCGTTCACGCTGTTGCTGTCGCGTGATTTGAAGCGCTCGAAGTCGAAGATGATCTGGCTATGCTGCTGGATGCTGTTCGCGCGCACGTTCGACCTCTTCTGGCTGATCGAGCCCAACTTCAAGGATGCTGCGCGTAACCTGCACTTCAGCGTCGGTATTCTCGCTTACATTACTGTTCCGGTCGCGGTGTTGTCAGTATGGGCATATATCTACCTGACGAAGCTCATGAGCCGTCCGCTGATGAACACCAACGATCCTCACCTTGCTGAAATGCTGGAGCCTGAACATGCACACTGAGGGACACGACATGGGCAAGCCCGAAGGCGTGCCGGCGCACCCCGCTCCGAAGATCGACTCGGAGCACCCGGGGTATGAAACGCAGGACGTCAACGTCAGCGGCATCGTCTACTTTCTGGGTGGACTGCTGGCGTCGGTGGTTGTCTTCTTCTTTCTCTGTTTCTATATCGGCAAGGTCATCAACATGCAGTTTGTGAAGGATGACGGCCCGCCGGACAAGTGGCACCAGTATGGCAACACGCATAATGCGAACCGCGAAGACCTTACGCCGAACCCGGTGATGCAGCAGAAAGACCTTGATAACATCAAGAACACCTTTCCTGAGCCGGTGCTGGATGCGGATGACGGTTTGCAGGCCACTGCCGACCTGCATGCCCGCGAAGATTTGTTGCTCAATAACTACAGCACCAACACCGAAGGTACGAGCACGGTGACGCGCATTCCGATCAACATTGCGATGCAGTTGATCGCGCAGCGCGGACTGGGTGAGGCTCCGGCGGCTAACGCGCCGGCGACGTTGATGGCGGGCGATGACGTTCCGGCAATCCATGCACCTTTGACCGATGGATTTGCGCGTACCGGCTATGAGTTGGACACGATTGAAGCGCGGGAGCAGCAGAACAGCTACACCGCCGCCAAGGCGAAGGAAAAGGAATAGGAAACAGGAAATGTTAAGCGTGGACACAATTCGCCGTCGCAAGGGCACTCGATTTGGGGTGCGGGCGGTGGTGTGTGCGCTGACGCTGGTGTTGTGCGGAGCGGCCGCAGCCCAGGTTTCAAGTTATGGCGATAAGGACCAGGGAGAGAATCGCGGGGATGAGTTGCCGCAGGTGCTGCAGAAGGTTGGCGTTGCGCAGCATTTGAATGCGCAGCTTCCGCTGGATGCACAGTTCCTCGATGAGACGGGCCAGCCGGTCACCCTGAAGACCTACTTCAACGGCACGCGCCCTGCCCTGCTTTCGCTGGTGTATTTCGATTGCCCGATGCTGTGCTCGGAAGAGATGGACGGCATTTCGAGCGCGCTGGAGATGGTGAAGATGAATCCCGGGAAGGATTTCGATGTGGTGTTGATCAGCATCGATCCCGCGGACACACCAGCCAAGGCGGCAGCGAAGAAGGCTTTTTATTTGAAGCGGTACGGTCGTCCGGAGACGGCGTCCGGCTGGCACTACCTGACAGGGCAGCGGCCGGCGATCGACGCGGTGACGAATGCGGTTGGTTTCGGTTACGTGAGGGTGCCGGGGCCGGATGGCAAGCTGACGCAGTTTGCGCACGCGAGCTCGCTTGAGGTGGTGACGCCGACGGGCAAGCTGGCGCAGTACTACCTCGGTGTGGAGTACTCGCCGAAAGACATGATGCTGGGGCTGATTGAAGCCTCGGACAACAAGATTGGATCACCGGTCGCCAACATTTTGACCTACTGCTATCACTACGACCCCAGCACCAATAAGCACTCTCTGGTGGTCGCGCATGTGGTGCAGATGGGCGGCATGGTGACAGTGGCAGGTTTAGGCGGCTTTATTTTTCTTATGTTCCGGCGGGATTACCGCCTCGCGCACAACCACGACATTTCTGAACCGAGTGATGACGACAAGAGCGGAACTCATAAAGGCTAGCGACTTTCGTAAAGGCTGACGATGCATATTAGTCCAGTACTGTGGCAATTTCTAATCAAGTGGCTTCACGCGTCCGCGCTGTTCCCGGCCGAGGCGTCGACGATCGCGCCCTATATGGACGCGCTGTATTTCTTTCTGCTTTTGCTGACCGTAATCGGTCTGATACTGGTCGGCTCGCTGATCTTTGGCTTTTCGCTGCGCTACCGGCGCTCGCGCAACCCGGTGGCTACGCAGGTCGAAGGCTCGACGCTGATGGAAGCTACCTGGACCATCATTCCGTTGGCGTTGTTCCTGGTGTGCTTCGTGTGGGGAGCGCTGCTGTACTTCCGCATCTATAACCCGCCCGCGAATTCGATGAACATCTACATTGTCGGCAAGCAGTGGATGTGGAAGGCCGAGCATCCCGGTGGACAGCACGAAATCAATTCGCTGCACGTGCCGATCGGGCGCCCGATCCAGTTGACGATGATCTCCCAGGACGTGTTCCACAGCTTTTCGATTCCCGACTTCCGGGTAAAGCGCGAAGTGATCCCGGGGCGCTATACGACGGTCTGGTTCAACGCCACCGACCCGGGAACGTATCATCTTTTCTGCACGCAATATTGCGGAACGCAGCACTCGGGCATGATCGGCGAAGTAACGGCGATGACTCCCGAAGACTACGAGAAGTGGACGCAGCAATCGACCAGCGGCATGAGCCTGGCGCAGAACGGTGAGCGTCTGTTTGCGAGCATGGGCTGCAACGCCTGCCACAATGGAACGGCAACCGCGCGGGGACCGAACCTTGCGGGAGTGTACGGGTCGAAGTTGACGCTGACCAACGGCAGCCAGGTGCTGGTAAATGAGGCCTATCTGCGCGACGCGATCCTGAACCCGTCGCAGCATGTGACGGCTGGCTATGCGCCGATCATGCCGACGTACCAGGGTCAGATCAGCGAAGACGGTTTGATCGACCTCGTGGAATACATCAAGACATTGCAAACGAACTACCGCGTCCAACAGACGCAAGTCACATCGCAGTCCAACCAGGCGGCGCCCGTAACGCCCGAAATGGTGAAGCCATGAGCACCCACGCTGTTCCCCTAGATACCATCGTCCTTCTGCCCGACCAGGCCACGGCTACGATTCCGAAGAAGAACTATATTACGGCAGAGCACGGCCTGTTGAGCTGGCTGCTGACCGGCGACCACAAGCGTATCGCGATGCTGTATCTGATCTCGATCACGTTCTTCTTCTTTATCGGCGGCGCGTTCGCGGGCATGATCCGGCTGGAACTGCTGACGCCGCAGCCCGACCTTGTGTCGTCCGATACGTACAACAAGTTCTTCACGATGCACGGCATCATCATGATCTTCCTGTTCCTGGTGCCTTCGGTGCCGGCAACGCTGGGCAACTTCCTGATGCCGATCATGCTGGGCGCGAAAGACCTTGCGTTTCCGAAGATCAACCTGCTGAGCTGGTATCTGTACCTCGTTGGCGGCGCACTGACGCTGGCGGCGCTCATTCTGGGCGGCGTGGATACGGGCTGGACATTTACCACCCCGCTCTCGACGCACTACCTTAACACCCACGTGATTACGGCTGGAATGGCGATTTTCGTCGCCGGATTCAGTTCCATCTTTACCGGCCTGAACTTCATCGTCACCATCCACCGGATGCGTGCGCCGGGCATGACGTGGTTTCGGATGCCGCTGTTCTGCTGGTCGCATTATGCGGCGTCGATCCTGATGGTGCTGGGTACGCCGGTGCTGGCGATCACACTGGTGCTGGTGGTGCTGGAACGCACGGTGGGGATTGGCGTATTCGACCCGACCAAGGGTGGCGATCCGCTGCTGTTCCAGCATTTGTTCTGGTTCTACTCACACCCTGCGGTGTACATCATGATTTTGCCCGGTATGGGCGTCATATCCGAGGTGATTTCGACCTTCAGCCGCAAGCGTGTGTTTGGCTATACGGCGGTCGCGTTCTCCTCGGTGGCGATTGCGCTGTTCGGGTTCTTCGTCTGGGCGCACCACATGTTCATCATGGGCGTGTCGAATTACTCGGCGCTGGTGTTCAGCCTGCTCACGATGCTCGTGGCTGTGCCTTCGGCGATCAAGATTTTCAACTGGGCGTTTACGCTGCACAAGGGCTCGATCACGTTTGAGACGCCGATGCTGTATGCCTTCGGCTTCATGGGGCTGTTCACGATCGGCGGACTTACGGGCGTGTTTCTCGGCTCGCTGGGCATGGACATTCACCTTACCGAGACGTACTTCATCGTGGCGCACTTCCACTTTGTGATGGTGGGCGGCATGTTGATGGCGTTCCTCGCGGGTGTGCACTTCTGGTGGCCGAAGATGACCGGGCGTATGTATCCGGAGTCGCTGTCGAAGCTGGCCGCAGTGACGACGTTCATCGGGTTCAACCTGACATTCCTTCCGCAGTTCATCCTGGGCTACCTCGGCATGCCGCGGCGCTATCATGCGTATCCGCAGGAGTTTCAGGTGCTGAACGTGCTTTCGACTGCGGGTGCGACGGTGCTGGGGATTGGGTACATGCTGCCGTTGCTGTACCTCGGCTGGTCGCTGAAGTACGGCGCGATTGCAGGCGATAATCCGTGGCAGGCTACGGGGTTGGAGTGGCAGATCCAGTCGCCGCCGCTGACCGAAAATTTCACCGAGATACCGATCGTGGATTACGAGGCCTACGATTACGAGTGGCTCGAGAAAAAGCAGAAAGAACAGGTGACGACGGTTGGATAACACGAACGCACTTGACGCTCAGCCGCTGATGCCGCATGAGACCGCCGTGCACGAACCGCACGAGCATATCTTCGTGCCGCAGCATCGTCATCACTTCGAAACCGAAGAGCAGCAGCGCGAGGCGGGAAGCTTTGGGATGTGGCTCTTCCTGCTGACCGAAATCATGTTCTTCGGCGGGCTCTTTTTTGCGTACCTGCTGTACCGGAACTGGTACTATCCGGCCTTTGTTGTTGCGTCGAACCAGTTGAATGTTAAAGAAGGCGCCATCAACACGGCTGTCCTGATTACGTCAGGCTTCTTTATGGCGTTGGGTGTGTATTACGCCGAAGTTCGCAACCGCAAAATGCTGGTGTGGATGCTGATTTTCACGACGATCTTTGGTTGCGCGTTCCTTGGCGTCAAGGTCGACGAGTATCACGAGAAATACGAGAAACATCACATTCCCGGCGCCAGCTTTTCCATCCATGACTTTGTAAATCCGCCCATCGACCAAAAGACTGGTCTACCGACAGAGAAGGCGTTGGCGCCGGATATGGCGCAACACACGGAGATTTTCTTCTTCCTGTATTTCGCGATGACCGGAATGCATGCGCTACACATGATCATCGGCATCGGTCTTCTCGCCTGGCTGATTTGGCGTTCCAACCGAGGGGATTTCACCGACGGGTATGTGGCGCCAATTGAAAACTTCGGTCTGTACTGGCACTTTGTCGATATTGTCTGGCTGTTCCTTTTCCCATTGCTCTATCTGATCAACCGACATCCCATGAAGTAGGCATTTCGCTCCAAAGCATATTAAGGAAAAACGATGGCTCACCAAGCACATACCGACCACCACGATCCGCCGAATGTAACGAATCCGGAGCATGCCGAACACCACATTGTGTCTCCGGTGCAATATGCCATAGTGTTTGGAAGCCTGCTTGTCGGGACGCTCATCACGGTGTTGGCGGCGCAGGTCGATCTTCCCGGCGTGTTGAACCCGGTGATCGCGCTGGCGATTGCCTGCACCAAGGCGATGATCGTTATCCTGTTTTTTATGCACGTGAAGTATCAGTCGAAGTTGATTCAGTTGACCGTGGCATGCGGCTTCTTTACCTTCCTGGTACTGATCATGATGACGCTGCTGGACTATACGTCGCGCTCATGGGGACTCTGGTAAAGCAGGCAAGAGGAAGTAGGGATTAGAAAACAGTGATGCCTCACGCGGTTGCGTGGGGCATCACTGTTTTTGGCGGGCGCTCCAGAGGATTTGGCGGAGGATCCCCATCCAGGTTTCGGCTTCGGCGTGGTCTGAGCCGAGGGACTGGACGAGGGCGCGGACCAACGGCTCCTGGGCGTTGGCCGGGAAGCGGCGGGTGTATTCCGTAACGTGCATGACGTCGAGCAGGAGCTGGGTGAGGCGTTCGCGGTCTTCGGCGGTGGCTGGAGCGGTGACGTGGCGCGGGATTTCTTTTGCGCCTTCGAGACCGTCGCGTGAGAGTTCGTAGAGGCAGACGGCGACCGACTGGCCGAGATTCATGGAGAGGTGCCGTGCCCGCTCGGGCGCGAACATCGGAATGGTGGTGAGCCAGGCGCAGTGGCTGAGCTGGTCGTTGGTGAGGCCGGTCTTTTCCGATCCGAAGAGGAGAGCGACGCGACTGTCTGCCGAGGCTTGAAGACTCGTCAGCAGTTCTGGCGCGGCTTCCTGGAGTGGAAGGATTTTCTGGGTGAGCGTCCGCTCGCCGATGGCGCTGGTGCCAACAACGAGGGTGCAATCGGCGATGGCTTCGGGGAGAGTGGCGAAGGCGCGCGCCTTGCGCATCACGTCAGCAGCGCCGACGGCGGATTTGGTGGCTTCGAGCTGTGCAGCGTCGAAGGCCGCGGTGTAGTCGTTGACGAAGCGGAGGTCGGTAAAGCCGAAGTCCTGCATGGCGCGGGCGGCTGCGCCAATGTTTTGTGGGTTGCGCGCGCCGACAAGAACGACGGTGAAGCGGGCGCGGTCGGCGGAGGAGAGCATGGGGTTATTTTAGGTGGCTGCGCGGGAGCACTGGCGAACACCTATGTGCTGGAAATCGTGTGAGCGGACGAATTTCTCGATCGTACGGAAGAAAACGGTCGCTTCGCGACGCCGATCCTTTCGCGAAGTGCACGAAAAGGATCGGCGTCCCGGGTGGTGCAACCGCATAGGAGAAGCAGGTCTCTCCGCTGCGCCGCAAAAGCGCGGCTCCGGTCGAGATGACAAATTGGGGTGGTTCATGCTGGGGAGATTAGCGTGGCCGCTCGTGGCCTCCCCCGTTTTCACGGGCTGCCGGTGCAGGGCGCGCCGCTGGTGCTGGACGGCTCTCCTGACGCGGAGGCGCCACCGGACGCGCTTCCTGCCGCGGCTGGGGTGGGGCTTGCGCGCGAGGGGCGGCAGCGGCGTTATGGTTCTCGTTGTAGATCTGGCGGCTGGCGCCATTCTGCTCGCGGTTGACCTGCTGACGTTCCTGACCGGTGAGAGCGCCACCGTTCGCGACACGGTCGTTGTGGACCTGGCGGTCGATATTGGCCTGGCGCTGGTCGGCGCGGGCCGCTTCGCCGGTGGTCATCTGGCCGCTGCGAACGCCATTGGCGATGCGCTGCTGCTGGTTGGCTTCCCGCTGATTGACCTCAGGGCGATTGGCGTTTCCACCAAAGCCCCCGCGGGTTGCCGCTGCCGGGTTGTTGGGGTTGGAGTGGAAGGCGGCGGGAGTTGGCGCCGCGGCCACTCCCGGACGGCCATGGTTGACGCTGGCGAACTGCTGGCGGTTTTGTGCGGCGAAGTTCTGGTGCTGCATCTGCTCGCCGGTAGGCTGGACGTGCTGCTCATGCAGGGCCTGCATCTCCTGCGGGGAGGCGCGATAGGGAATGCCCCCTTTGCCACCGTTGTAGCTGACATGGTTGAACTCGGCGTTGCGAACGGTTACAGGGCGCTCGTACACGTTGTGAACGTTGATATCGATGTGGTTGACGGAGCGGTTATAGAGGAACGAATTCCCGCGCCAGTAGCCGCCCTCGTATCCAACACCGCCGTAGCCGAAGCCGTAATTGATGCCTCCGTAGAAGCCGACGTGTGGGCCCCAGTATCCTGGGTGGAAGATGAACGCGGAGCCGCCCCAGCCCCAGTATCCGGGTGTCCAGAGGAAGCCGACGCGGGGCGGGAGGACCCAGGTGCCGGGAACCCAGTAGTAGCCGTCAGGGCCATAAGCCCAGTAGCCGGGCGTCCAGAGATAGCCGTCACCGGGGCAGATGGGTTGCGCATAAACGGGCAGGGCAGGCGGCCCGAAGCCAACCGAGATGACGACCTCGGCGCGGGCGGGTGTTGCGGACATCATGGCTACGGGGACGGCCACAGTGGCGGCGAGCAGCAATGTGGTGCGAATTGAGCGGTGGAAGGGCATGTTGTTCTCCTTGCTCGCGTGTCGAGTCTGCGAGTGCCGGCTGTGCCGGGCTGCAACTGTGTGGACACGAAAGTGAGACGCATGTTGCGACGGGGCGGGATGAGATCTCATTTTCGCCGGGGCTAAACTGGAGAGGACGCCCATGGCTGATAGCTTCTCGCAACAGGTAAAGGACCAGGCCGACATTGTTCGCATCATCGGCGAGTATGTGAAGCTGCGCAAGTCCGGGGCGCAGAACTATACCGGGCTGTGTCCGTTTCATAAAGAGAAGTCGGGGAGCTTTTCGGTGAATGTGGCGAAGCGGTTCTACTACTGCTTCGGGTGCCATGAGACCGGCGACGTTTTTACGTTCGTCATGAAGATGGACAATGTCAGTTTTCCCGAGGCCGTGCGGACGATCGCGCATAAGGTGGGAATTGCGCTGCCGCAGAAGCAGTTCCACTCCGCCGAAGAGGCTCGGGATGCCGGCGAGCGTCGGCAGTTGATGGAAATTCATGAAGCTGCCACGCAGTATTTTCAGCAGGCGCTGCAAACGCCCGAGGCGGCACGTGCGAGGGAGTATCTGACCGGGCGTGGGTTGAGCGCGGAGACGATTGCGAAGTTTCGGATTGGCTATGCGCCGGAGAGCTTCAACGACATGCGCGACCGGTTGGGTAAACACTTTGAGGAGCCCGTTCTGCGGGCCAGCGGACTCTTCAGCGCCAAAGAGCAAGAGGACGGTTCGCCAGGCCAGATGTATGCGAAGTTTCGCAAGCGCATCACGTTTCCGATTGCGAACGAACAGGGCAAGACCATCGCGTTTACGGCGCGGCTGCTGGAGGAACAGGATGCGAAGTCGGGGCCGAAGTATCTGAACTCACCCGAGACGTTGCTGTATACGAAGGGCAATGTGCTGTTCAACCTGGACAAGGCCAAGGCGGCGATCCGCGAGCTGGGGTTTGCTTTGCTGGTCGAAGGGCAGATGGATTGCATCTCGGTATTTACGGCGGGGATCCATAATGTGCTGGCTACCAGCGGGACGGCGTTCACAGAGTCGCAGGTGCGGCTGCTGGCGCGGTTTACCAAGCGCGTAATTCTGAACTTCGATCCCGATACCGCCGGCTCGAATGCAGCGGAGAAGACACTGGGGTTGCTGACCGAGGAAGAGTTTGAAGTGCGGGTGATGACGCTGGAGGGTGGTCTCGATCCGGACCGGTATATACGCGAGCACGGAGTCGCGGGATACTCGGCTGCAGTGCGCGGTGCCAAGC
>Ga0207652_10005721_pt1 | contig 10090 bp, 10 predicted proteins | sample KBSC63BmetaG_FD_184334 | JGI IMG/M metagenome (GOLD analysis project Ga0207652, IMG submission 184334) | Corn rhizosphere microbial communities from Kellogg Biological Station, Michigan, USA - KBS C6-3B metaG (SPAdes) (version 2) | ecosystem: Host-associated > Plants > Roots > Rhizosphere ...
CCGCGGTCCCGATGGGGACCTGGTGATTCTCGACGCCGGCACCGGTCTGCGTGAGTTTGGCAGCCAGCTTTCGAATGAACCCATGGACCTGCGGATCTTCCTGACGCACGGTCACTGGGACCACATACAAGGCCTGCCCTTCTTCGCCCCATTGTTCCGGTCTGGTACACGCATCACCATTCATGGTCCGCGGCCCGAGAGCGGCGCGGGCGGCCTGGCGCGGGCGTTCGACGCGCAGATGTCGGCGGTTGTGTTTCCGGTGGCGCTCGCCGACGCGGGAGCCACGGTGGAGTTCCGGGAGTTTTCGCCGGACGACGGGCGCTTCGAGGGACCTGGCTACGAGATCACGACCATGCCCGTGCGGCATCCGGGCGGGGCGGTTGGATACAGCTTCAGCATGCAGGGTCGGGGCGACGAGCGAAAGTTCGTGTACGTGTCCGACAATGAATTGACGGCCGAAGGCGATCTGGCGGAGACCGATGCATGGCGGCGCCGACTCGTGGAGTTCGCGAGCGACGCCGATTTGCTGGTGCACGATGCCACGTACTCGGAGCAGGAATACGGGCGGCACCGCGGTTGGGGCCACTCGACGGATCGGCAGGCGGTAGCGCTGGCGCTCGAGGCGGGCGTGAAGCGGTTGGCGCTCTTTCACCACCACCCCGATCGCAGCGATGCGGAGATAGACAGCCGGACGGAGGACTGCCGGCGTGTCGTGCGGGATTGCGGCAGCCGGCTGGAGGTATTCTCGGCCGCCGAGGGTTCGAGTCTGACGTTGTAGCGTCGTAGCACCGTGTAGCACTTTCGCGTCTCTGGAGGAGACCTATGCGTTCCATGTCCACGCTCGCTCGTGTCGCTGGTGCCGCGCTGTCGTTGAGCGCGACCGCTGCCCTGCCCACCGCTCTGCACGCCCAGGCGGACACCCGGCCCGTGGTTGTCGTGTTCGAGTTCAACAACAACTCGATCGGCAAGGACCGCGCGGACTACGACGGCGTTCAGAAGGGCGTCCAGGATCTGCTCATCACTGATCTTGCCGGCAACTCGCAGTATCGCCTCGTCGATCGCTCGCATCTCAACCAGGTGCTCCAGGAGCAGAACCTGTCGAAGGGGGGCGCCATTGATCCGCAGACGGCCGTGCGGATCGGCAAGATCCTCGGCGCCCAGTACGCGGTGACCGGCGGCTTCATGTCCGACGGCAAGGGCGGCGCCGTCATGACCTGCTACACGATCGACATGGAAACGACGCAGGATCAGAACCCGCAGAAGATTTACGGCAAGACCGACGACGTGCTGGGGCTGATCGGCAAGCTCTCGACCGCGATCAACGGGCAGATGAAGTTCTCCGCCAAGGCCCCGGGCCGCATGGGCGACGCGAGCGGCGTCACGCATCAGTCCAACGCCAAGGCCGCGCCAGCGACCTCCGCGGCCGCCGTGCAGAGCGGCGCGCCGGCGACCGAGGGCAAGGTCGAGCTGTACGCGCGTCCGCTGCCCAAGGGGATGCCGAAGGTCAGCCTCGACATGGCGACCGCCAAGCTCTACACGAAGGGCCTGGACGCGATGGACGACAAGGACAACTCCAAGGCGATCGCGTTCTTCAAGCAGGTGCACGAGAAGGCCAAGGACTTCACGCCCGCCACCCAGAAGCTCGAGGAGCTGGGCGTCAAAGTCGCTGACTGAGCGAATCGCGAAGACCCGCGAGCCCACCGGCGCCTGGCGCCGGTGGGCTCGTTTCACATTCCCTGATGCGAACCGGCGGCCCGCGCCGTAGCTTCACGGCGTGAAGCCTCTCCTGATCCTGGCCTCGGGTCGCACGCTTTCCACATCGCCGTCCCCCCTCGGCCGGCGCGAGGACGATATCGAGGTCCGGCGCGTGCCGGTGCTCCCGACGGCCGCATCGCTGGATCCCGAGCGGCCCACGGTGCTCGTGCTCGACAGGGCGCTCCTCCAGAGCGCTGGGAGCGACAGCCGGCGGATCGAGGAGCTGGCGCGCGCCGCCGTGCTCGTGGGAATCGGAGACGCATCGGAGCACGAACCGCCGGCCGACTTCCCTGTCGAGCTGCTGACCGGGTATCTGCCCTCCGACGCCGCCGTCGGCGCCACGATGGCCATGCTGCGCGGGGCGTTGCGACACGCGGCGACACAGGTCGGCGAGCGCCGGGCAGTGGCCGCGGAGGAGCAGCGGCATCGCGAGCTCACGGAGCTGTCGAGCGTGGGCGTCGCGCTCTCGACGGAGCGCGATCTCACCACCCTGCTCCAGATCATTCTGAGCCAGGCGCGGCGGCTCACGACTAGCGACGCGGGATCTGTCTATCTCGTCGAGCGTCGCGCGCCGAGCGTGGATCAAGGCCCGGCCGCGCTGCGGTTCAAGCTCGCGCAGAACGACACGCTGCCGTCGCTTCCCTTCAGCGAGTTCACGGTGCCGGTGGACCACACGAGCCTCGCCGGATATGCAGCCGCGACGGGTGAGCCGCTGGTCATCGGCGACGTGTACCGGCTGCCGAGCGACGCGACGTACAGGCAGAACCGCAGCTTCGACGAGAAGTTCGGGTATCACACGCGCTCGATGCTCGTGATTCCCATGCGCAGCCATCGCGACGAGATCGTGGGGGTGCTACAGCTCATCAACCGCAAGCGGGACGCGACTGCCCGGCTCACGAGCGTCGAGGCCGTGGATCGCGAGGTGCAGCCGTTCGACGACAGGTGCCTCGAGCTCGTGAGCGCGCTCGCATCGCAGGCGGCCGTCTCCATCGAGAACAGTTGGCTGTACGAGGACATCGAGCGGCTCTTCGAGGGCTTCGTCACGGCGGCCGTGACGGCCATCGAGTCGCGCGACCCGACGACGTCGGGCCATTCCTCGCGTGTGGCGACGCTCACCGTCGGCCTGGCCGAAGTCGTGGACCGGGCGGGCGACGGCCCGTATAGAGACGTGCGCTTCTCGCGCGAGCAGTTGCGCGAGCTGCGGTATGCAGGGCTCCTGCACGACTTCGGCAAGGTGGGCGTGCGCGAGCAGGTGCTCGTGAAGCAGAAGAAGCTCTATGGCCACGAGCTCGAGATCATCAAGCACCGCTTCGCGCAACGGATGCGCGATCTGGATGTGGCGTTCGAGCAGGAGCGGGCCACGCTGCTGCTCGGTGACAGGACCAGCTACGAACGCTGCCTGCCGGAGCTCGCCGCGGCACGGGAGCGCGGACGCGAGCATCTGCGCGACCGCTTCGCCGCCATCGTCAAGGCGAATGAGCCCACGGTGCTCGCCGAGGGAGCGTTCGACCACCTGAAGGCAGCGCAGCAGATGACGTACGTGGACTTCGACGGCGCGGAGCGTCCGTTGCTCGAGGAGAGCGAGCTCGCGTTTCTCATGATCCGGCGCGGCAATCTGGACGAGCGGGAACGGCGCGAGATCGAGTCACACGTCACGCACACGTTCAGGTTTCTCGAGCAGATCCCGTGGACGCGCGAGCTGCGGGACATCCCGCGCATAGCCTTCGGCCATCACGAAAAACTGAATGGACGCGGCTATCCGCGCGGGGTCGCAGGCGAGGACATCCCCGTGCAGACGCGGATGATGACCATCTCGGATATCTACGACGCGCTCACAGCGGCGGATCGGCCGTACAAGAAGGCGGTCCCGCTCGAGCGAGCGCTCGACATCCTGCACATGGAAGCCAAGGACGGCATGCTCGACCAGCACTTGCTCGACGCGTTCGTTCAGGCTCGGGTGTTCGAGCGATTGGCCAGCGAGTCGGAGCTGGGTGCGTAGGTGTACTCCACCTGCCTGCACTGCCATTCGTCGCTCGGAAGCAATCAGAGCATCGAAGCGTTCCCCGTGGGGAAGCGCCTCGCGTTCGATGCAGCGAAGGGTCGGCTCTGGGTCGTGTGTCCCTCGTGCGGCCGCTGGAATCTCACGCCGCTCGAGGAGCGGTGGGAGGCGGTCGAGGATTGTGAGCGGCAGTTCCGCGACGCGCGGAAGAAAGTGTCGCGCGGAGAGATCGGGCTCGCGCATCTGGGTTCGGGTCTGCAGCTCGTTCGTATCGGCGCGCCGGCGACGAGAGAGATGGCCGCGTGGCGGTACGGCCGCGAATTACGAAAACGCTGGTTGACCCGCGGCCTGCCCGCCGCCGCGATTGGGGCCGGATTCTTCGGAGTTCAGGGTGCCTTCTACGGCAACGTCGGATCCTCCGCCACCGCGTTCATCGCGATGACAGGAGCAGCGGTGCTCATCGGCCTGACGACGCGTGGCCGGGGCGCTCGCTTGGTGCTCCCGGATGGCCGGGTGGCGGACATCAATCCGGCGCGCTACGGCACCGCCCTGCTGCGGTCCGCTGCGAACGGCGGCTGGGCGCTGCACTATGACTACAAGAAACGAGCAGCCCTGCTCGAGGGAACTCCGGCCACGCACACACTGCGGAACCTGCTCACCACGGTCAACTATCAGGGAGCGGTGAGCCGCGACATCGAGTCGGCCACCGCGCTCCTGTCCGAGTTCAGCACTCCCGGCGCGTTCATTCGCAAGCTTGCGCGCGCCGGCGAGCGCACAGGCCTCGCGAGCCTTGCGCACTATCCTGAGCCCATTCGTTGCGCGCTCGAGATGGCACTTCACGACGATGCCGAGCGCCGCGCCATGGAAGGCGAGCTCGACGCGCTCGAGGCCGAATGGATCTTTGCGGAGGAAGTCGCCGGCATCGCCGACGCAATGCTTTTGCCGAGCGACGTCATGGCGAAACTGACCGCCCTCGGTCGCGCGCCTGTATGAAGCCCCCGCGCGTCGCGATTGAAACCGCGGAGCGGGCGCCGGTCGAAATCGCCAAGCTGCGTCCGACAGCTGCTGAGGACGCGCAGTGGGCGCTCGAACGCCCGCGATACGCGCGGCTCGCCGTCTTGAAATTCGGTATCGTGCCCGCGGTGGCGCTGGCGGCGGGGGCGGTGCTCTCGCGCGAGTCGCGACCGCATCACTGGTGGCTGTGGCCCATTCTGCTCGGTCTCTCGGTGCTGGCTGGCGCCATGAGTTGGCACGTCAACTGGCACATCGCCGAGGAACCGAAGCAGCGACTCAAGTCGCTGCGCACGGCGCGGCTGCGGGCCGCGCTTTTCGCGCGCGATGTTGACGACGACGAGCCCGCGCAGCCGCGAGGTCCGGCGTAGATGTATTCAACCTGCCTCCACTGCCACTCCTCCCTCGGAAGCAACGAGAGCATCGAAGCGTTCCCCGTGGGAAAGCGGCTCGCGTTCGACGCGGCGAAGGGGCGGCTCTGGGTCGTCTGTCCGTCGTGCGCCCGTTGGAATCTCACGCCGCTGGAAGAACGGTGGGAAGCGGTCGAAGATTGCGAAAGGCAGTTTCGTGACGCGGCGCAAAAGGTCTCACACGGCGAGATCGGGCTGACGCATTTGCGCTCCGGCGTGCGCCTCGTGCGAATCGGAGCGCCCGCACCAAACGAAATGGCAGCCTGGCGGTATGGGCGGGTGCTTCGCAAACGATGGCTCACTCGCGGCCTGCCCCTGGCCGCACTCGGAGTTGGCGGGGGCGGCCTGCAGTTCTTCACCACCTATTCGCCCGAGACTTCTCTTTTCCCCCTCGGCATCGTCGTGACCGCATTCCTGGGCTTTACGCTCACGCATGCCTTTCGCGTGCGAGGCCGGGTTCTGCTGCCCGATGGGAGCGTGGCGAAGCTGCGTCTACAGCACCTCGGAAAAGTGATTCTCGAGCCCAACGTGGACGAGGGCTGGCGGCTGCGCTACGAGAACACGCGACACAAGGCCACGCTCACCGGCCTGGATGCGACGCACACCCTGCGCGGCCTCCTGACAGTGGCGAACTACAACGGCGCGGTGAGCAGGGACGTCGACTCAGCCGTGCACCTCGTCCACGCCGCGGGCGGCCCGCGCGCATACATCGAACGGCTGGCGGGAGCGGCGAATCGCAGCGGCGTGACCGAACTTCGGCACTTCCCCGCTGACATCCGCGGCGCGCTGGAGATGGCGCTGCATGACGACACTGAACGCCGCGCCATGGAAGGCGAGCTCGATAGCCTCCACGCCGAGTGGCAGCGCGCGGAAGAAATCGCGAACATCGCCGACAACATGTTTTTCGCGGACGCGAACACCTCCGACGCCGGCACACCGCGGGGATTGCATCAATGAAGCAGCGCTTCCAGCGCGCCCGCGCGAAGCTGAATGACATGGACGGTGAGCGAGCCATGCTGGCTTCCATGCAGCCAACGCCTGAAGAACTCGAGTGGTGGCGGGTTGATCGCAGACGCCACCGTGCCAAGGTATGGCTGCGGGTCTCGGTACCGTGGATGGTCGCCTCTGCCGCGGGCTCCCTGCTGCGCCAGGGCCGCTGGCATCACGGCCACGCGTGGGTCGTTGCCGCCCTCGCCGGCACAGCGACTGGCTGCTTCATGGGGTTCTGCATGTGGCGGACACTGGAACGCAGCGTTCAGCTCCGCGAGCTTCGCGGCCGACGAATACGTCACGAGCTCGCAGCGCCTCTGCAAGTGCCGCCAAGCCGCGTGGCCGACGCTATCCCGCTGACGTCCGCCGGAGCGTCCTGAGTGTATTCCACCTGCCTCCACTGCCACGCCTCCCTCGGAAGCAACGAGAGCATCGAAGCGTTCCCCGTGGGAAAGCGACTCGCGTTCGACGCGGCGAAGGGGCGGCTCTGGGTCGTCTGCACATCCTGCGGCCGCTGGAACCTGACGCCTATGGAAGAGCGTTGGGAGGCAGTCGAAGACTGCGAACGGCAGTTTCGTGAGGCGCGCAAGCGCGTCACCAAAGGCGAGATCGGGTTGGCCCACCTGCGCTCCGGCGCGTATCTCGTCCGGATCGGCGCTCCCACGATGCCGGAGATGGCGGCCTGGCGATACGGCAGAGTGTTCCGGAAGCGCTGGTGGACCAATGCGGTCCCGGCCGCATCCGTCGGCGTCGGCTTCGGCGCCATCCAGTTGTCGAGTGTCTACGACCAGGGCAATCTGGGTCCCGGACTCCTCATCGGGGCGGCCGTATTCGGGATTGTCATGGTCACACGACAGCGAGCCAAGTCCCGCCTGGTCCTTCCCGACGGTCGCGTCGCCACAGTTCGGCCCTCGGACTACGGCTCCGCGATCCTGCGCTCCGAGCACGTTGGAGAGTGGTCGCTCGAGTACAAGCATGCAGCGGCGAACGCGAAGCTGTCCGGCGCGGCGGCGACGCACACCCTCCGCGGTTTGCTCACGACAGCCAATTATTTCGGTGCGCGCCCGCGCCAGGTCGAGGCGGCGGTCGATCTGCTTGGCGGCATCGCGCCCGCGGACTACATCAACCATCTTGCGCGCGCGGCCCAGGAAAGCGGCGTCAACGACCTGAAGCACTTTCCCGCGGACATCCGCCACGCTCTCGAGATGGCGCTGCACGATGAGTCCGAGCGAAGGGCGATGGAGGGAGAGCTCGACGATCTGCGCGCCGAGTGGATGGTGGCCGAGGAGATAGCGCAGATTGCCGACGACATGTTTCTCCCAGAATCGCTGACAGCTCGCATGCAGCAACTCTCGGCGGGACGCGCATGATCTGGTGGGGCATGAAGGCGAAGTCGAGGGCGAAGGCGAAAGCCGATCTGGCGCTCGTCGCTCCGACGGAGGAGGAATTGGACTGGTGGGCGACGCAGAAGCGGCGCCACATGCGACAGAGCATCCTTCTGGCCGCAGCTGCGTGGCTTGTGGTCCCCGCTCTGTGGTTGCTGCTGCCCCACCACGTTCCGCGACGTGGATGGGCACACGCGACGTGGATGTTCGGTGCTACCATCACGTACTACAGTTGGATCATGTGGCGCGCCGGCGAGCCGAGGGTGTGCGCGAGCGAGATCCGCGGCCGCCGGCTGCGTCGCGCACTCGCCGCGAGTCGGGACGCGGTGCCTTCCATGGACGCCTATCGCCAGCCAGTGAGATTGATCGCACCCGATGATGCCTGATTCTTCCCTCGCTCGTCTGACCCAACCGCATGGCGAGCAGCTGTGCGCATAGAGCCCCTCGGCGATCGTGCGCTCCTCATCACGCTCGGTGCTGAGATCGCGCCGGCCGTGTACGACAGAGTGCAGCGATCGCTTGGCCAACTCCGCGCCGCGCGGCTCGCTGGCGTCACTGACATGGTGCCCGCTTTCGCGAGCATCGTGCTGCACTACGACCCGACACGCATCGCGGCCTCCGCCGACGGATCGCCATACGCCACGCTGGCGGCCGCGGTTGAACAATGTCTCCGGCTCGCCGTGAATGCGCGGGAACCAACGGGCTCGCTCGTCGAAATTCCTGTCTGCTATGGAGGCGCGTTCGGGCCGGACCTGGAGGATCTCGCCGCGGCACACAAGCTCGCGCCCGACGCCGTGGTGCGCCTGCACGCCGGACATGAATACTTCGTGTACATGCTCGGCTTTCTCCCGGGATTCGCCTACCTGGGAGGCCTGCCGCCGGAGCTCGCGACGCCGCGACGCTCGACACCTCGATCGCACGTGCCGGCCGGAAGCGTCGGCATCGGCGGTGAGCAGACGGGCGTCTATCCACTCGAATCCCCCGGCGGCTGGCACATCATAGGGCGCACACCGGAGCGCATGTTCAGACCTGAGCAGGATCCGCCCGTGCGACTCGCCATGGGCGATCGCGTTCGCTTCCGTGCGATCAGCGAAAACGACTTCGGTCGTCTGGAGTCATCGGCGCAATGACCAGCCGTCGCCCCCGCCAGTGAGCCTGCACGTCATCACGCCCGGACTGCTCACGACGGTCCAGGATCGCGGGCGCCCGGGCCACCAGCACCTCGGTATCCCCGTGAGCGGCGCCATGGATCAATCCGCGCTGCGCCTGGCCAACCTCCTCGTGGGAAATGATTTCGACGCGGCCGCGCTCGAGTGCACGCTCATGGGTCCAGTGGTCCGCTTCGACGAGCCGACGCTCATCGCCATCACAGGTGGCCTCTGTGAGCCGCAGGCGGCCGGCAGCGCCATCCCGATGTGGCGCCCGGTGCTGCTGCCCGCGAAGATCGACCTGAAGGTCGGCGGGATGCACGGCACGGGCTGCCGCGCGTATCTCGCTGTTGCGGGCGGCATCGAAACGCCACTCGTGCTCGGGAGCCGCAGCACGTATTTACGCGCCGCGTTGGGAGGCTACGAGGGTCGGTCTCTCCGCGCCGGCGATTCGCTGCCTGTCGGGAACCCGGCTACGCGCTCCGCGGCCATAGAAGCCGCCATCGAGACCGCCATCGGCATCGCGTCCGAGCACGCGGGCGTGGCCAACTGGAGCGTTTCGCGCGACCTCGTGCCCCGCTACACGCACACCCCCGTCGTCCGGTTCATCGCCGAAGCAGCCGACGAAGCGGTTGCCGCCTGTGCCGAGTCGCTCACGGCGCAAACGTTCACGATCGGTGCGCAGTCGGATCGCATGGGCTTCCGGCTCGAGGGAGAACCCCTTGCCTGCTCGGCGCCCGCCGAGCGGCTGTCGGAAGCTGTCGCTTTCGGAACGATCCAGCTCCCGCCGGGCGGCGCGCCGATCATCCTCATGGCGGATCGGCAGACGACCGGTGGATATCCCCGCCTGGGCACCATCGCCGCGGTGGACATGCCCCTCGTCGCGCAGCTCGCGCCGGGGGATCACGTGAGGTTCAGCCCCATCTCGCTCGAGGACGCGCAGCGGTTGTACCTTGCCCGCGAGCAGGATTTCGCGCAGGCGCGCATAGCGCTGTCGCTCCGCTTCCACTCCTGAGCAGCCTCGCATGGCGACCGTCGATCTCAACTGCGACATGGGCGAAAGCTTCGGCGCATACAGCATTGGCGCCGACGCGGAGGTGATGCCGTACATCACCTCCGCCAACATCGCGTGTGGTTTTCACGGCGGCGACCCGTCCGTCATGCGCGAGACTGTGCGTTTGGCGATGGAGCACGGCGTCGCCGTCGGTGCGCATCCCGGGCTGCCCGACCTGGTCGGATTCGGACGCCGCACCATGGACGTGAGCGCGCAGGACGCCTACGACATGATCGTGTACCAGCTCGGCGCCATGATGGCCACCGCGGCGGCGCTCGGCGCGCGCGTGGCGCACGTGAAGGCACACGGGGCCCTGTACAACATGGCCGCCGCGAAAG
>Ga0207652_10005725_pt1 | contig 10088 bp, 7 predicted proteins | sample KBSC63BmetaG_FD_184334 | JGI IMG/M metagenome (GOLD analysis project Ga0207652, IMG submission 184334) | Corn rhizosphere microbial communities from Kellogg Biological Station, Michigan, USA - KBS C6-3B metaG (SPAdes) (version 2) | ecosystem: Host-associated > Plants > Roots > Rhizosphere ...
GACTATGCTCGGACCCACCTCGAGCGCTTCCTCGAGCTGTATCAGCCCGAAGACGGCTGGCGCGCCAACGCCCGGGAAGTGCTGGGACGCATCCGGTGAGCGGCTACCTCGCGCCCGGCACGGTGCTCTGCGACCGGTGGGAGGTCGGCCGCGAGCTGGGGCGGGGCGGCTACTCCGTCGTGTACCTGGCGCGCGACCGCCGGCTCGGCTCCGACGTGGCCGTGAAGCTGCTGGTACCGCCGCCCGCGGCCGCCGAGCTGGCACGGGAGCGGATGCGGCGCGAGGTGCAGGTCGTCCGCGCGCTCTCGCACGCCAACATCGTCCCGGTGTACGAGTTCATGGAGGACGGGCCCTGGAGCTTCATCGTGATGGAGTACATCGCGGGCCCCGATCTCCAGGTGCGGGTGCGCCAGCGCGGCCGCCTCGCCGCCGATCAGGCGGTGCGGCTCGGCCGGGACCTGGCGGCGGCGCTCGCCGCGGCCCACCGGCGGGGGATTCTCCATCGTGACGTGAAGCCCCAGAACGTCCTGCTCGATCCCGACGGACGCTTTCGCCTCACCGACTTCGGCTCCGCCAAGCTGGACGGCCAGCTCGGCGTGACCGCGACGGGCACGCTCGCCGGTACGCCGGACTACATGGCCCCGGAGGTCGCGGCCGGACGCCGGGGCGACGCGCGCGCCGATCTCTACGCCCTGGGACTCACCCTCTACTACGCCCTCGCGGGTGAGCTGCCCGACCGCGGCCGGCCTCCGGCCGGTGGCTCCGGGTATCGGCCCAGCTCGGTGGTGCCGGGCGTGCCCGATTGGCTCGATGCCGTCGTGGCGCGCGCCACCGCGCCGGCGCCGGAAGATCGCTTCCCCAGCGCGGCTGCCCTGGAGGAAGCGTTGGCCGGGCAGGGTGCCGAGGCTGCCGAGCCGGCGACTCGCTGCGCGCTGTGCGGCGGTCCGGATCCGTTCGGCGCCGGGCTCTGTCCGGGATGCGGCGGCGGGAGCGACGGGGCGGGAGAGACGCTGGTGGTGCTGCAACGGCCGGTCGGCGCCCCCGCCGTCGCGGTAGCGCGAAGCCTCCTTGCCGCGATCCTCCCGGCCACCGGTCAGGACGCCGAGGCCGCGGCGCTCGGCGAGCGGCCGCTCTTTCGGACCTCCACTGACGCCGCTCGTCGCATCGTCGAGCAGCTGGGCTCGCACCAGCTCGCCGCGCGCGCGGTGCCGACCTCGCGCGTGCTCGAGCTGCTCCCCGCCTCGTTTCATCTCATGCTGGTGGCGGTGGTGATCGCCGGGGCCGCGGCGGGCATGAGCGCGGCGCCCTCGCTCCGGTGGGTGACACCGGTGTTCGTCGGCCTCCTGCTGCTGAGCGCCCGCCGGAGCGCCGTCACTCCGTTGGTGAGCGCGGCACCCCGGAGCGACGCGTTGCCGCCCGACGTCGAGCGCCGGCTCATCGCCGCGCTGGCCGACCTTCCGGCCGGCACCGCGCGCGACCTGCTCGCCGATCTCACTCGCCTGGGCCACACGGTCTCGGCCGGGCTCCGCCGGGCCGGGAGCCTGGACGACGCCGCGCCCGCGCTGGGCGAACTCCTGCTGGCGGGGGCCGATGCCGCCGGCGATCTCGCGCTGCTGGACGAGAGCCTCGGCCGGTTCGAGCGCCAGCGCGAGCGGCTGGCAGTCCAGCCCGAAGGCTGGGCCGACGCCCTCGCCCGCTGCGAGCGGGCCCGCGACGCGCTGGTGCAGCGCCTGCTCGACGCCATGACCGTGCTCGGGCGCCTGCAGGGCCAGGCCGCCGAGCTGGGCGGCAAGGAGCTCGTGCTGGACGAGACCGTCGCCGCCCTCCGCGCCGAAGCCGAGGCGCAGCAGGCGGCGGCGCGCGAGATCGCCGCGCTGCTCGCCTCACCGAGCGCTTGACGGCGGCCCCGCTCGAATTCATGTAGGCGCGGAGCCACAACGCACCGCGATCGCTCTTCGTTCGTCCCGCCTGCAATTCACTGCAGTCCATCCGACGACAGCCTTGCCTGACCGCGAGTTGAGTCGCGCGCCACCAGCGCCGAACGCTGCACGTCGCCTTCCCCTTCACTGGTCCGCCTCTTGCCCCTCCGCCCCTCGTCACTCCCGAACCATCGCGATGTCCACCCTCGAGCCGCGGCGATCCATGCGCGTCCTCCTCCTCAACTACGAGTACCCGCCGTTCGGCGGGGGCGCGGGCGTTGCCACGGAGGCGCTAGCGCGCGGGCTGGCTCGCCGAGGCATGATGGTGGAGGTGATCACGGCAGGTAAAGAGGCTGCGGAGCACAGCGAGCTGCTCTGGGACGGTGCCGCCGAGAACGAAGGGCTGCTCACGGTCCATCGGGTGGCGGTCAAGCGCGTCGGCGTCCACCAGGCCGGGATGCGGGCCGCGGTCGGCTATCTCCGCGGCGCGCTCCCCCTGGTCCGGCGCCGCCTGCGTGAGCGGCCCTACGACGTCGTCCACTTCTTCTTCTCCCTCCCGACCGCCGCGATGCTCCCGTTCCTCGACCTGGGCGACACTCCGGTCGTGGTCTCGCTGCGCGGCTCCGACGTGCCCGGGTACGACCCCCACCAGCGCGGACTCGAGCGTGCGCATCTGGTTCTGCGGCCCCTGACCCGCTGGATCTGGCGACGCGCCACCCGGGTGGTGGCCGTCTGCGAGAGCCTCGGCCGCCAGGCGCAGCAGACCCTGCCGGGACTCGCCTACTCGGTGATCCAGAACGGCGTGGACCTCGGGCGTTTCCACCCCCGGGCCAGCGGCCGGGCCGCGCCGAATCCGCGGATCCGATGTCTCGCGGTGTCCCGGCTGGTGGAGCGGAAGGGACTGGACGACCTGATCCGCGCTTTCGCGAAGCTGGAGCGGGGGCGCTACGAGCTGGAGATCGTGGGCGGTGGCGCCGACGAGCAGGCGCTCCGCGCCATGGTCGCGGACCTCGGTCTCGACGACCTCATCAATTTCGCCGGGCCGCTCGATCGGGTGAGCACCGCGGCCCGCTATCGCAACGCCGACATCTTCACCCTTCCGTCCTGGGAGGAGGCGTTCGGCAACTCCTTCGCCGAAGCGCTCGCGTCGGGGCTGCCGGTGGTCGGTACCAGCGTCGGCGGAATTCCCGAGCTGGTCGAGCACGGGCGGAACGGCGTGCTGGTCCCCCCGCGCAATCCCGAGACCCTCGCCTCCGCCATCCGTTTTCTGGGGGAGCGCCCCGAGCTCCGGGCCGAGATGGGACGGCGGAACCGGGCGCACGCGGAGGCGAATCTCAGCTGGGAGCGGATGACCACCCGCTATCTCGCCACCTATCAGGGTCTGCGCCGCCGCGCTCCCGCGCGCACGGTGATGGCCCAGGTGCCGTCGAGCAGCTGGTGAACGGCGCGGTGGGGTTCTGGCTCGCGGCCGATGCGCTCCCCGTGCTGGGGGCGCCGTGGCTGGACGCCGATCGGCTGCGCGCCCTCGGCCGGCGCCGGCTCTCCCGCCTGCTCCGGACCGCCGGCCGCACCGGCTTCTACGAGGCGCGGCTCCGCGAGGCGGGCGTCTCTACCTCGAGCCTGCTGGTGGAGCGCGATCCGGCGGGCGTCCTCGCCGGTCTGGCGCCGGTGACGAAAGCCGAGCTGCGCGAGGCGGGCACGGCCCTTTTCGTCGGCGGACGGCAGCGGTCCGGCTGGCGCTCGAGCACCAGCTCCGGCTCGACCGGCGAGCCGTTCCGGGTGTACTACGACCCCCGGGCCTGGGCCACGCTCAAGATGCTCGTCAAGCTGCGCGCCCGCCGGCGCTGCGGTCTGGAGGTCGGCCATCGCGTCGCCCTGCTCGACGCGGTCCCGCCGGTGGACGCGAGTCCCGATGGCGGTCCCGCGGGCAGGGTGGCGAGGATCAGCGTCCTTCAGCCCCCCGAGGTCGTCGCCGCGCAGCTCGCCGCGTTCGTGCCCGACGCGGTGTACGGCCCGCCGTCCGCATTGCGGGAGGCGGGAGCGATTCTGCAGGGCGGCGGCGCGCGGTTCCGGGTCCCCCTGGTCTTCACCAGCGGGGAACTGCTCCATCCCGGGGCCCGCGCCGCCATCAGCCGGGCCTTTCAAGGCCGGGTCTTCGACGTCTACGGCAGCTCGGAGACCAAGGAAATCGCCTGGGAGTGCCCGGCCGGCGGGATGCACGTGAACGCCGACGTGGTGCGGGTGGAGATCGTCGACGAGGACGGACGATCCGTACCGGACGGCGCCGAAGGGCGGATCGTGGTCACCTCGCTCGTCAACCACGCGATGCCGCTGCTGCGCTATCGCGTGGGCGATCACGGCAGCCTCCTCCCCAGCCGCTGCGAATGCGGCCTCGCCTTCCCCCTGCTCGGCGTGGTCACCGGGCGCGAGGCCGACATGCTCGAGCTGCAGGGCGGCCGCCGCGTCTCACCCTACGCGCTCACCTGCGCGCTGGAGCGGGTGGGCCAGGTCCTCCGTTACCAGATCACCCAGCTCGATTCTGTCCGGGTGCGGGTCAGGGCGATCCCTCATCCCGACGCCGACCGCGCCGCGATGGCGGAGCGCATCCGCGCAGTGCTGCGGACGGAAGTGGCGCCGTTCCTCGAGGCCGAGATCGAGTACGTGGACCGGCTGGCACACGGCCCGCGCGCCAAGTTCCGGGTGGTGGAGCCCCTCGGCTCGGGAGCGCGCGGGTGACGGCGGGCCGTCCCGAGATCGCGCCGGCGCTGTCGGCGGTGTGGCGGCACGGGCGGGCCCCAGGTGCCGAGCTCCGACTCTGGCAGGACGCCCGGCTTCGCCGACTGGTGAGCCATGCCTACGAGTCGGTGCCGTTCTACCGCCGACTCTTCGATCGCCACCGGCTCCACCCCCGCCACGTCCGCGGGGTCCGCGATCTCGAGATCATTCCCTTCATCGACAAGGCCGAGCTGCGCCGTCAGCGCCCCGGTGACCTGCTGGCGCGGGGCCACGATCCCGCGACCCTTCTCGAAGTGCGCACCAGCGGGTCCACCGGCGAGCCGTTCACGGTCCGCCGCACCTGGCTGGAGGACAAGCTCCAGTACCTGGTCCGGCTCCGCGCGATGCAGGAGCTGGGCGTCCGCCCCCGCGACCTCGTCGTCGCGGTGGGCGTGGAGCGGCCGGAGAGCGACGACCGCAAGCTGGTAGGGCGGACGCTCCGCGCGCTCGGGCTGCATTCTCGCGTGCTGCTCGACGGGCTGGCAGATCCGGTCCACATCGCCTACGAGCTGCGTCGGCTCCGGCCCGACGTGCTGGTCGGCCTCCCGGGCATGCTCAACCGGCTGACGACGCCCGACCTGGCGGGCGCGCTGGAGACGGTGCGGCCGCGATTCGTCGTGGTGGGCGGGGAGGTGACCACGCCGGCGATGCGAGCACGTCTGGGCCGCACCTTCGGCGCGCCCGTGTACGAGACCTACGGCAGTCACGAGTGCCCGCTGATCGCGGCCGAGTGTCCCTGGTCCGGCACGCTGCACGCTTGCGAGGACGCCGTGCTGGTGGAGGTGCTGCGCGACGGCCGGCCGGTCGAGCCCGGCGAGCAGGGTGAGGTGGTCGTCACCAACCTGCACGCCTATGCGATGCCGTTCATCCGCTACCGGATCGGCGACCTCGCCGCCCGCGCCCCGTCCTGCGCCTGTGGGACGCCCTTCACCACGCTCGGCGCGGTGCAGGGCCGCATGATCGACTACTTCCCCCTGCCCGACGGCCGCCTGCTGCATCCCTACGAGATCGTGACCCGCCTGGTCTGGGGCAGCCAGGGATGGATCCGGCAGTACCAGCTGGTGCAGGAACGGCGGGACAGCGTCGTGCTCTACGTGGTGGCCGAGACCGCGCCGACCGAGGAGCAGGTGGCGGAGGTGACCCGCGCCGTGCGCCCGGTGCTGGGCGACCGCGTCCGCTTCGAGGTCCGTCCCGTCGCCCGCATCCCGTTCGAGGCCACCGGCAAGCTCCGCCCTTCGCGCTCTCTGGTCTGGTCCGAGTACGACCAGGCCGGTCCCCGGCCACTCTCGGCATGACCCGAATCTTCATCCATTGCGTGGGATCGTTGCGCTCCCTCCAGACTCTGGACGCGGCCATCCCCGGCTTCGACCGCTATCCCGAGCGCGCGCTCCTCCTGGCCGAGCCCGGAGACCTGGTCTGCGTCGGCGCTCCGGTCGATCCCGAATACCTCGAGTTCCTCGCAGGCCTCGGCCTCGGGCCCCGGCCCGAGGATGTGATCGTGGCCGAGGGCACCGGCCCGCTGGCCGAGCGCCTGCGCGCGGCGCCTCACCCGCTCGTCGAGCGGCTGCGCGACGTGGGCGGCCAGGGCGTCTGGATCGAGCCCTACGCCGGCAGCGACGCGGCGTTCGCCCTGGCGGCGGCGCTGCGCTGCGAGCTCGGCGCACTGATCCGGGTGCGCACCGGCCTGCCCGAGATCACCACCCATGCCGATCAGAAGCATCTCATGCGGGAGCGAGCCCAGGCGCTGGGAATTCCGGTCGCCGAGGGGGAGGTGGCGATGCTGGCCCATGCCGGCGGCCGCCGCCGCGGCGACCTCGGCCCGATACGGGACGCGATCGAGCGCCGGCTCGGTGTCACCGGCCGGGTGATCGTTCGCGGCAGTTCGGGCGCGTCGGGGTCGTCCACCTTCGTCGTGGGCCGCGGCGGCGACGATACCGATGGCGTGCTCCGCCGGATCGCGCTCCGGACCGACAACCGCTGGTACCTGGTCGAGGCGATGGTGGAGGCCACCGCCTCGCCCAACCTGATGCTCGACATCCCCGCCGACGGCGGTCCCATCGGCCCGGCGGAGGTGAGCGATCAGCGCTGGGGCCGGACCCTGGTCCACGACGGCAACCAGAGCCCCAGCTGCGCTCGACTCGCGGCCCCCATGGAGGGGTGGGCCCGCATGCTGGCGTCGTGGCTCCGGCGCGAGGGCTACGTGGGCCCGGTGGGCTTCGACTTCGTGGAGTATCGCGACCGGCGCACCGCCGGGCCCTCGGCGTTCCTGGCCGAGGTGAACCCGCGGGTGAACGGCGCCAGCTATCCGCTCGGGGTACGCCGCCGGCTCGCGCCGCGGGCGGCCTTCGTGTCCGGCACCGTCCAAACCGGAGCGCCGCGCTTCGCCGACGTGCGGGCAACGCTCGGCACTCTGCTGTTCGATCCCGAACGAGGCAGCGGCGTCGTGCCGTACGCTACCGGGGGTCTGGGGCAGGGGCGCTGCGCCGTGGTGGCCCTGGCGGGGTCGCGACTCCGCGCGGCCGAGCTGTACGGGGCGGCGCGCACCCGCCTGGAGGCGACATGGGCAGCGGCCTGATCACGCGGGGACGCACCGCGGTCTCCACCGCGCTGCTCGACGCCTGGTACGTCCGGGCCAAGCGGCATCGCCGCACGAGCTGGCAGACGCTTTTCATCGGCGTCACCGGCAGCGCGGGGAAGACCACCACCAAGGACCTCATCTGGGCGGCGCTCTCCTCCCGCTCCCTGGGACTCAAGAGCCCGGGCACCCACAACGCCGCGCACTGGGTCCCTCGTGTGGTGCTGGAGGTCCGGCCCGACCACGATTTCTGCGTGATGGAGCTGGGCGCCACCGGCCCGCGCAGCCTCGACCGGCCGATCGCGCTGGTGCGGCCCAAGGTGGCGGTGGTGACCAACGTCGGCGGCGATCACCGCTCCAGCTTCCGCACCCTCGAGGCCACCGCGGCGGAGAAGGGGAAGCTGGTCGCGGCGGTGCCGCCCAACGGCCTCGCCGTGCTCAATGCGGACGATCCGCTGGTGCTCGACATGGGCCGCCGCTCGCGGGCCCGGGTGATCACGTTCGGCCTGGGGGACAAGGCCGACGTCCGCGCCGAGGCGGTCTCCAGCGTCTGGCCCGACCGGCTCAGCTTCGTGGCGAGCTATCGCGGCGAGCAGGCCCGCATCCAGACCCGCTTCTGCGGTGAGCACTGGGTGCATGCCGTCCTGGCCGCGCTGGCGACGGCGGTGGGACTCGATCTGCCGCTGCAGGCCGCGGCCGACGCGGTGAGCCGGGTCGAGCCGTGGTCCGGCCGTCTGAGCCCGCTGGCGGTCGGGAGCGTCACCTTCATTCGCGACGAGTGCAAGGCGTCGCTCTGGTCGGTCGGCCCGGCGCTCCGGTTTCTGCGCGACGCGCGAGCGCCGCGCAAGATCGCCGTGATCGGCACCCTCAGTGACTACGCCGGGCGCGCCTCCTCGGTCTACGCCGGCGTGGCCCGCGAAGCGCTCGAGTCCGCCGACGAGGTGCTCTTCGTCGGCCCGCAGGCTCGCCGCTCTGCGGGGGCCCGCACCCACCGCCGCGCCGCCGCGCTCCACGCGTTCGAGTCGCTGCGCGACGCCAATGCCTGGCTGGAGGCCAACCTCCGCCCCGACGATCTGGTGCTGCTCAAGGGGTCGCAGCGGGCCGATCACCTGCTTCGGCTGCTGCTCGCCCGTCAGGGCTCCGTCGCCTGCTGGCGGCAGCAGTGCCGGCGGCTCAAGTTCTGCGACCAGTGCCTTCTGCTCCGGGTTCCGGAGCTCCCCCTGCCGCGGCTGGGGTTGCTCGCCGGCCCACCGCAGCCGGCGGGCGGCTAGCGTGGCGGACGGCGAGCGATGACCGTGGTCGCGTCAGCCGGCACGATCGACGAGGCCGAGTGGAACCGCCTCGCTCGGCGGGGATTTCATCTGCACCGTTGGCACCGGATCGCGGAGGCTTGCGGCTGGGTGCCCCGACACCTGGTGGTCCGCGACGACGGCGCCGGCGTCACGGTGGTTCCCTCCTGGCTCGCCCGACAGCCCGCCCTGCACGACCTTCACGACCGCTGGATGGGGCCGCTCCGCCCACTCGAGCGGGTGGGTCTCGCGCTCCGTCCGGTGCTCACGGTGCAGTCCCCCTTCGCCCAGGTGAGCGACCTGCTCGGCGCGATGCCGAGCCCCGGCGGACTGACGGACCTGTTCGACCGGCTGGAGGAGACGGCCGACCGCGAAGGGGCCCGGGCCGTCGTCTGGCCCTGGGTTGACGCCGGCGCGGAGGCCCTGATCGCCTGTGCCCGCCAGCGGGGATACGCCGTGCTCTACGCCGGGGCCACCGCCCGTCTGCCGGTCCGATGGGGAGCGTTCGACGACTATGTCGCGAGCCGAAGCAAGGCGGTACGCCGCACCGTCCGCGCCGACCTCTCCGCCTTCCACGACGCCGGGCTCCACGCCGTCGCGGCCGAAGACTTCCGCGCCGCCGCGCCCGCCATGGAGGCGCTCTATCGCGAGGCCTACCGCCGCCGCAACGAACGGGATCCGTGGATTCCCGCCGGCTGCTTCGAGCGGCTGGCGGAGATGCCGACCCCGGGCCTGTTCGCTCAGCTCACCTGGAGCGGCGAGCGCCTGGTGGGGTGCAGCATCAACCTGGCGGCCGCCGGGGTACTGGAAGGGACCTTCGCGGCATTCGCCGCGGGGCACGAGGGCGGGCCGGCCTTTCTCAACGATCTGGTCTATCACCCGCTCCGGGTGGCCATCCGCGAGCGGATCGGAGCCATCGACCTGGGCAGCTCGGCGCTCTATTCCAAGGTCCTGCGGGGCGCCCGTCTGCGCCGGCGCATGGTGCTGGTGCGCGGGAACGGGAGGCTGATGCACCGGGTGCTGCGCCGGCTGGGGCGGACGATGGCGCGGCGGCAGGAGGAGAAGGAGCGGCACATGCTGGGCGCGCTCTGGTCGCCCTCGTGCTACGACGACGGCGAGGACGAGGCGTGAGCCGGCTCGCCCGCTACGTCCGCGACTGCCGCACCTTTCCGGCCGACGCCCGGATCGCCTGGAGCAACGAGGGCTGGCGCGGCGTGTACGAGGCGATCGCCACGCGCACACTGCGGAAGGTGCTCCGCGGCGACCGCATGATCCTCTTCGCCCAGGGGCTCGAGGACCTGCCCGAGGTTTGCTCGCCGGATGGGGTCACCGTGACGCGGCTGCAGCCACGGGAGCTGCCCATGCTGGCCTACCTGGCGAGCCGGCGCGACCTCGACGCCTTCGGCGCGCTGCTGGCCGCCGGGCGCATCGGGGTCGTCGCCTGGCGGGGCGGCCGCGCAGTGGGCTACGCCTGGATGGCCGAGCGGCTGGCGGCGGACGTGACCCGCTGTCCCATCCCGCTCCCCGAGG
>Ga0207652_10005726_pt1 | contig 10086 bp, 9 predicted proteins | sample KBSC63BmetaG_FD_184334 | JGI IMG/M metagenome (GOLD analysis project Ga0207652, IMG submission 184334) | Corn rhizosphere microbial communities from Kellogg Biological Station, Michigan, USA - KBS C6-3B metaG (SPAdes) (version 2) | ecosystem: Host-associated > Plants > Roots > Rhizosphere ...
CGCCCCGCAGCGCGTCCGGCGCCCTGCCGCTGTGGACGTCGTGGGAGATGACCTTCGCCCCCTTGGGCAGCGGGTACTTGCTGGATTTGCCCCGGTTGACCAGGTGCAGCTCGTGCCCGTGCTCGACGAGCTGCCGGCTGAGCGTCGAGCTGATGTTCCCGGTGCCGCCGATAAATAAGATCTTCATGGGCGCAGTATATAGTTCTCTCTCCATGCCGTACGACCACAGCACCGTCGAGCCCAAGTGGCAGTCCCGCTGGCGGGAAGCCGGGCTGCACAAGACCCCGACCGAGACGTCCAAGCCCAAGTTCTACGCGCTCGACATGTTCCCCTATCCCTCCGGCGCCGGCCTGCATGTCGGCCACTGTGAGGGCTACACGGCGACCGACGTCATCACGCGCTGGAAGCGGATGCAGGGGTTCCGGGTGCTGCACCCGATGGGCTGGGACGCATTCGGCCTGCCCGCCGAGAACTACGCCATCAAGCACGGCGTCCACCCGCGCGTCACCACGCAGCAGGCCATCGCCAACTTCAAGCGGCAGATCGACTCGGTCGGGTTCGCCTACGACTGGACCCGCGAGATCGACACCACCGATCCCGCGTACATGAAGTGGACGCAGTGGATCTTCTTGAAGCTGTACGAGCGCGGCCTGGCCTACGAGGGGGTCGTCCCCATCAACTGGTGTCCGGTCGACAAGACCGGCCTGGCCAACGAAGAGGTCACCCAGGGGCGCTGCGAGCGCTGCGGGACGCCCGTCGTGCGCAAGGATCTGCGCCAGTGGCTGCTGCGCATCACGCGCTACGCCGACCGCCTGCTGGCGGACCTGGACACGGTCGACTGGCCTGCTTCGACGGTGGCCATGCAGCGCAACTGGATCGGCCGCAGCGAGGGGGCCGAGGTGGTGTTCAAGAGCGCGGCGCCCGTGGCCGGGCGCGAGATTCGCGTCTTCACCACGCGCCCCGACACCCTGTACGGCGCCACCTACATGGTGCTGTCCCCCGAGCACCCGCTGGTCCAGGAGCTGACCGCCGACGCCCAGCGCGACGCCGTGCGCGCCTACCAGGAAGACGCGCGCCGCAAGAGCGATCTCGAGCGGACCGACCTGGCCAAGGACAAGACCGGCGTCTTCACCGGCGCGACGGCCGTCAACCCGGTCAACGGCAAGGCGGTGCCGATCTGGATCGCCGACTACGTGCTGGCCAGCTACGGCACCGGCGCCATCATGGCCGTCCCGGCGCACGACGAGCGCGACTTCGCGTTCGCCAAGAAGTTCGACCTGCCTATTATCCAGGTCGTGGAACCCTCAAAGGGTTCCACACCTCCCGCGACGGGCTCGGGCGAGCAAAGCTCGCCCTCCCCCACGCGATACGGTGGGGATCTCCCGTTCAGCGGCGACGGCGTGGCGGTCAACTCGGGGCCGCTGGACGGCCTGCCCACGCCGGAAGCCAAGCGCGCCGTCATCGCCGACCTGGAGGCGCGCGGCGCCGGCAAGGGGGCGGTCAGCTACCGCCTGCGCGACTGGGTGTTCTCGCGCCAGCGCTACTGGGGCGAGCCGATCCCGCTGGTCCACTGCGACAAGGACGGCGTGGTTCCCATCCCCGAGGCCCAGCTGCCGGTGCGCCTGCCCGACGTCGAGAGCTACGCGCCCACCGGCACCGGCGAGTCGCCGCTGGCCGGCATCGACAGCTTTGTGAACACCACCTGCCCGACCTGCGGCGGCCCGGCCAGGCGCGAGACCAACACCATGCCGCAATGGGCGGGGTCGTGCTGGTACTACCTGCGCTATCTGTCGCCCAAGGACGACGCGCGCCCGTTCGAGCCGTCGGCCGAGAAAGAATGGATGGCCGTCGACCTGTACGTGGGGGGCGGCGAGCACTCCGTGCTGCACCTGCTGTACGCGCGGTTCTGGCACAAGGTGCTGTTCGACATGGGCCTGGTGCACACCATCGAGCCGTTCCAGAAGCTGCGCCACCAGGGGACCGTGCTGGGCGCGTCGTACCAAGACAGCCTGGGGCGCTACCACGAGCTGAGCGAGGTCGAGCTGCGCGGCGACACGGCGATCCTGAAGGCCACCGGTGAGACGCTGAAGAGCAGCGTCGAGAAGATGGCCAAGTCCAAGTTGAACGGCGTCAACCCCGACGACGTCATCCGCGAGTACGGCGCCGACGTCATGCGCCTGTACGAGATGTTCATGGGCGAATTCGAGCTGCCCAAGCCCTGGGACCCGCGCGCCATCGAGGGGGTGAACCGGTTCCTCAAGCGGGTCTGGCGGCTGTGCGAAGAGTGGGACGTCGCCAAGGCCCCCGTCGGCGACCCGCACGAGCGGCTCCGCCACAAGACCATCAAGCGCGTGACCGCCGACCTCGAGCGGATGGCGTTCAACACCGCCATCGCCGGTCTGATGGAGTACCTGAACGAGCTGATCAGCGGCGGTGCCACCCACGAGGACCTGGTGACCCTGATCAAGCTGGTGGGCCCCTTCGCGCCCCACCTGGGCGACGAGGCCTGGGAGCGGCTGGGGGGCACGGGCTTCCTGCTGCAGGCCGCCTGGCCGACCCACCAGGAGGCGCTGACCATCGACGACACCGTCACGGTGGGCGTCCAGGTCGACGGCAAGCTGCGCGGCGAGGTCCAGATCGCCCGCGACGCCAGCGAAGAGGACGCGCGCACCGCGGCACTGGCCATCTCGAATGTGGCCAAGCACCTGGAGGGGCGCAGCATCAAGAAGTTCATCTACAAGCCGGGCCGAATCATCGGGATCGTCTCTGGCCCGTGAAGGGCTAGAATCGGCGAATGGTCTCGCGCGCCGCGCTGTGCCTGTTGCTGTTGGCCGGCGCGGCCTGTTCGACCAAGACCCTCATCGCCGTCGACCCCTTTCCGTGCAGCGACGCCGGCATCACCGGCTGCCGCCCCGGCTTGCTGGACGACCTGATCGGCTACTGGAAGCTGAACGAGGCGGCCGGCAGCGCGATCGCGCACGATTCGTCGAGCCGGGGAAACGACGGCACGCTGGTGGGGCTGGACGCGGCCAGCGTCTGGGTGACCGACACCTCGGCCCCCGAGGGCGTGGCCCTGGCCGTCGAAGGGATTGGCCACGTCACCGTTCCCCCGTCGAGCTCGATCGACAGCATCACCACCCAGGTGACCATCGCCGCCTGGATGTATCTGGACGCGCCCATCGTCGACTACGCGACCGCCATCTCACGGCAGATCGGGACCGGGACCGGCTTCGGGCAGCTTTACCACCTGGGCGTGAACAGCAACATGCAGCCCGTCACGTTCATCACCCCCGGCCCCGAGAGCAATCAGCTCACACGGTTCGCCGGCGCCACCGTCCCCCAGAAGAAGTGGTTCCACATCGCCACCACCTACGACGGCTCGAACGTGTACGTGTACTTCAACGGCATGCAGGTCGACACGGGCGCCGTGACCGGCATGTTCAGCGCCCAGACCACCCCCGTGATCCTCGCCGGCAACGCCAACGGCAACAACGTCACCGAGTCCGTCCCCGGCCGCCTGGCCGAAGTGATGCTTTACCGCCGCGCGTTGTCCGGCGCCGACATCAAGCGCCTTTACCAGGGCGCCCTGACCACCAAGACCCGCCACACCGACGCCTCCGCCGGCAAGTGACCCCGCGGCGGGCAATTTGCGATAGGCTAGTCCCATGAGGCGAGCCGGGCCCCTGGCGTTGTTGGTCGGCCTGCTGGCCTGTTCGTCCGAGAATCTGGGCGGGAGCACCGGGGCCACGGGCGGGGGATCGGGCACGGGGACGGGCAGCGGCGGCAGCGCGACCGAGATGACCGGCGTGGGCGGCGGCCATGCCGGCGGAACGGGCGGTACCGGCCGTACCGGCAGAGTTGGCGGTGCGGGGGGTAGCAGCACCGGCGGATCTGGCACCGGCGGTGTCTTCGGCCAGGGCGGGCGCCCCATCACCGGCGGCGGCGGAGCCGGTGGTCTCTTCGGCCAGGGCGGCCGCCTCTTCACCGGCGGCGGCGGAGCCGGTGGCTTTCCCATCCGAGGCGGCGGCGGCCGCCGCGGCAGCATGGGCGGCGAGGCCGGCTGGAGCGTCCCCCCCGGCGGCTTCGCCACCCCAGACGCCGGCCCCCCCGACGCCGCCCCCTGCCCCAACGACAGCGGCACCTGCTTCGTCCTGCTCTGACCGGCCCGCCCGCCTGACCGGCGGGTCCCAGGCTGCGATACGCTGCGCGGGCGCGCATGGACGTCATCCAGGTCGAGGGGCTCACGCGGCACTTCTCGTACTTCGAGAAGCAGCAGGGCTTGCGAGGATCGCTGCGCGCGCTGTTTGCGCGGAAACATCAAACCCGGCGGGCGGTCGACGGCGTCACGTTCACGGTGCGCGAAGGCGAGATCGTCGGCTTCCTGGGTCCCAACGGCGCCGGCAAGACGACGACCCTGAGGATGCTCGCCGGGATCATGCATCCCACCGCCGGCGACGCGCGCGTCCTGGGCCACGTGCCCTGGGCCCGCAAGAAGGACTTTCGCATGCGCATCGGGGTGGTCATGGGACAGCGGAGCCAGCTGTGGCCCGACCTGCCGGCGCTGGACACGTTCGAGCTCAATCGCGCCATCTACGAGATCGACCGCCGGAGCTTCGCGCGAACGGTGGACGAGCTGGTCGCGCTGTTCGGCGTCGGGCGCCTGCTGTCGATTCCGGTCCGCCGTCTCTCGCTGGGGGAACGGATGAAGCTGGAGCTCACGGCGGCCCTGTTGCACGACCCCGCCGTTCTGTTCCTGGACGAGCCGACCATCGGGCTCGACCTGCTGTCCCAGCGCGCGATTCGCCAGCTCATCAAGGCCCTCAACGAACGCCGCCGCACGACGGTGATGCTCACCAGCCATCACGTCTCGGACATCGAGACGCTCTGCGGCCGGGTCATCCTCATCAACAATGGCTTGCTGGCCTATGACGGGCCCCTCGCGCGCGTCAACGACACGCTGGGCGCGCGCAAGATCGTCACGCTGATCTTCTCGGAGCCGGTCGCGCGGAGCGCGCTGGAGCGCTACGGCACCCTGCGCGGCGAGGCCGCGCCGGGCGGCGACGGCGAGGCGCGGCTTCTGAGCGCGACCTTCGACGTGGACCGGGCGGCGGTCCGCGACGTGTCACGCCACGCGCTCGCCGAGCTTCCGGTCGCCGACCTCACCATCCAAGAGGTCCCGCTGGAAGACGGGATTGCCCGCCTCTACGAGCGCGCCCGTGGCTGACCGCGCCGGCAAGTATCTGCGCTGCTTCTGGCTGGGCCTGCAGGCCGCGCTGGCACATCGGGCCAGCGCGCTTCTGAGCCCCCTCGGCGCCGTCGCGCCGGTGATCATCCAGGTCGTGCTCTGGAATCGCGTCTACGCCGCAGAGCCCGCCGGCGGCACGCTGTTCGGGTTCACGCGCGACCAGATGCTGGCCTACGCCGTCATCGCCAATCTGGTCGCGCAGCTGGTGCGCACTGGTTTCGAGTACGAGCTTCACGAGGACATCAAGTCCGGTGGGCTCGATCGCCTGCTGGTGCAACCCATCGGGTATTTCGGGCTTCGCCTGGCGCGCTTCGCCGGCACCAAAGTCGCCGCCACGGCCGTCACCGGCCTTTGCCTGGCGGTGAGCTTCCTCGTCCTGGTCTCGAGGACGACCATCCCGGTGAGCGCGGCCGCCCTGTCCGGCTTCGCGCTGGCGCTGATCCTCGCCTTCTGCTTGAACTTCCTGATCTTCTGGTGCGTCGGTCTGCTGGGCTTCTGGCTGACCGAAACGGGCTTCCTGTTCGAGGCCGTCCGCGTCGTCATCGTGACCGCCAGTGGTGGCATCTTCCCCCTGTCGGTGCTCGGCCGCCGCACGGAACTGGTGTCCAGCCTGCTTCCGTTCCGCTTCACCATCCAGTTTCCGGCGGAGCTCCTGTGCGGACGACTCTCCCCCGGCGCCGCGACGGGAGGCCTGGCGTTGGCCGCCGCCTGGACGTTGGTCCTGTCGGTGGTGGCGGGCCGCCTCTGGCGGTCGGGCCTGCGGCGCTTCGCCGCGTTTGGGAGCTGACCCATGGGCGGCGTCTGGCGGGAGCTCGTCAAGCACCTGCGCGTCTATCTGCTCCTCGCGCGCATGAACGCCATGAGTCAGCTCGCGTACCGCACGAACTTCGTCACAGGCATCCTGATGGAGCTCGTCTTCCTGCTGACCAAGCTGCTGTACGCGCTGGTCGCCTTTCGCGCCGGCCGCACCGTCGCGGGCCTGGCGCCGAACGAGCTGCTGGTGTTCGTCGGGACGTTCATCACGGCCACCGGTTTTTACGCGGGGCTGTTCATGATGAACATCTTCCAGCTCTCGGGGCGACTCAACGACGGATCGCTGGACACGCTGTTGACCAAGCCGGTGTCGGTGCAGTTTCTCGCCACCCTCTGGCGCAGCGACGCCGGCATCTTCCTGGTCGACGTGGTGGGCGGCCTCGTCGTCACGCTGATCGGACTGGCCGGGCTGCCTGGTCCCTTCGAGCTGTGGCGAATCCTGGGCTACGTCTTCCTTCTCGCGTGCGGGACGGGGGTCGGCTACGCCGTCTGCGTGTTGCCCCAGGCTCTGATGTTCTTCGTCGGCAAGGGTGGCGGTCTGTCCAGCCTGGCGGCCTCGTTCTGGGAGGTCAACAACCTGCCCATGACCGCCTACGGCCGGCTGGGCCGCGCGATGGGGACCTACCTGCTGCCCATCTTCCTCGTCACCAGCTTTCCGTCGCTGTTCGTGCTGGGCCGCATCACCGGCGCGCAGATCGTCTGGGGCGCCGTGGCCCCGGTGGTCTTCCTGGGGGCGTCACGGCTGGCCTGGCAGGCCGGCCTCAAGAGGTACACCGGCGGCGCCGTCGTGTGACGACCGCCCGGAACGGCGCCCACTGCGCGGCCCAGAGCGTCCGGGGCGGAGGATCGTCGGGCAGCCCCGTCGGCGGAAACTCGCCGACGCGCGGGGCGCGATAGGTCCCGAACAACAGGTCGAAGATCGGCAGCACGTCGGCGAAGTTGGTGTCGTGGTGCGCCGGATCGGCCGAATGATGCAGGCGATGGACCTGCGGCGTGACCAGAACCCGGTCCAGGCCGGGAAGGCAGACACGGATCGCCGAGTGGCAGAACATCGTCCAGGGGATGAAGAACATGTTCGAATAGAGGGCGGCCTGCCCCGCCTGCCGCAGGTCGAGATCGATGAGCAGGCCCAGCGTCAGGATGGGAAAGAACGCGGTCCAGATCGCCTGCCCGAACTGGTCGCGCGCGAACGTCGAGCAGTTCATGCGCCGGTCGCTGTGGTGAAGCTTGTGCATCTCCCACAGGAACGGCACGCGGTGCGCGATCCGATGCGCCCAATAGAACCAGAGGTCGTGCAAGAACAGCGGAACGCAGACCATCGCCACCAGCCGGAGCGCCGGGCCCGCCACCGCAACCCGGCCGATCGTGTCGAAGCTGAACGCCAGCGGCGTCCAGGGCAGATGGGTGCGCAGCTGCTGGCCGAGCCATCCTGCCGCCACCCCGAACGGAATCACCAGGACCGACGTGGAGAGGCTGATGGCCACATTCGCCAGGTAGTCTCGCCAGCCGGGGCGCGCACCGGCTGGCCGAAGCTGCTCGGCGACGACGAAGGGGATCAGAGGCAGCACGGTCCAGGCCAGGGCGCCCCAGGACATCCCCACGATCTTGCGCAGCAGCGGCTCGGCGGCGCTCATCCGCTCGAGCCTACCAGCGAAGCAGCTCGAATTTCAGGGGCTCGAACGTCTCGGCGTAGCTCTTGCCGATGGCGAACCCGGCCGACCGATCGCGATCGATGAACGAGGCGATCCACGCCGGGCTTCGGTTCGCGATCTCGGTCTCGTAGCAGGCCAAGCTGCGTCGCTTGGTGTCGATCACCTCGGACGTGTCGACCGCGAAGACCCCGTTGAAGGGCGGGCCCGACTGGTACCAGTTGCTCCGATACATGAGCACGCACGGGACGTGCCGCGCGGCCACGGCGGTGATCTTGGCGGCCGCTTCGTGATCCGTGTTCAGGTCGGACCGCCAGTGCGAAAACACCAGCTCGACGTCGTGCGCGACCATGAGCTCCTCCAGCCGGCGCATCAACGTCACGTCGTACACCAGCGTTCCGTTGTCGCGCCCTGCCCCGTCCAGCTCCAGCAACTCGAGCCCCAGCACCGCCGCCGCGCGCCGCGCTTCGGACAGCGCCTGCAGCCGCGTGCGATGAATGCCGCGCACGTCATAGTGCGTCTCCGAGTTGGTCAGCGTGACGGCAAACGTGCGGTGCCCGGCCGCGGCCAGGCGGGCCAGGGTGCCGCCGCACCCGAGCTCGACGTCGTCGTGATGCGCGCCGACGGCCAGGACGTTCATCTCGCGTCGCCCAGGTAGCGGACCGGATCGGCGGCGTCGCCGTCGACGTACACCCGCCGCATCCAGGCGATGGTCCGCCCCAGCCCGTCCTCCAGCGACACGCGCGGGCGGTGACCCAGCACGCGAGCGGCCTTGGCGGTGTCGAGCCGCTTGTCGCGCGTCGTGAACGGCTCGGACTCGGCGTACGTCACGCGCGCGTCGGTCTTGCCCAGGTGGCGCAGCACCAGGTCCGACACCGTCTTCATGTCGTGGCTCTCCGCCCCACCGATGTTGTAGACCTCGCCCGGCACGAAGCTGGTCACCAGAGCAGCCAGGGTCCGCACGGTGTCACTCACGAAGATCGAGGTCCGTCGGTGCTTCAGGAACACCGTGTACGGACGGTCGGTCAAGGCCGCGTGGATGAAGCGGCAGATCGCGCTGCGATAAGGCGTGTAAAGCTCGCCGGGCCCATAGGTGTTGAAGATGCGCGTGCGCACCGTCTGCGTGCCGAACATGGCCGCCGAGTTCAGGATCTGCTGCTCGTTCACCCACTTGCTGATGGCGTAGTCGTTGAGCTGGCGGACCTCCCGCCGGTCCATCAGCTCCTCGGACATCGGCTCGGCGACGTCGCCGTAGACCTCGGACGTGCTGGTGAAGACCAGCTTGAACCCGAGGCGCTCCTGGAGGCGCAGGATGTGTTTGGTCCCGATGACGTTCGTTCGCCAGAGCTCTTCGTAGTGGTCCTCGCCGTTCCAGCGGCCGTACTCGGCGGCCAGGTGATACACCAGCTCGAACGCGTGCCCGTCGAACAGACGCGCCAGCTGGCGAAACTCGGCCACGTCGCACCGAACGTGCTGCGGGTCGTGGTGATGGGCCAGGTCACAGGTCCAGACGTCGTGGCCGTCGCCGCGCAACCGGTGCAGCAGGATCTGGCCGATGGTGCCGCGGCCGCCGGTGATCAGGATCCGCATGCCGCCGTGCCTCCCCGGATGTTCGTTTCACTCAGCTCGGTCATGACTTCCTGGCTGTCGTGCGCTTGCAGCGCCGTGAACCAGCCGGTGCTGGTCCAGTAGTGTCGAAACACGGCGCCGTCCGGGAAGACGCCCGACGACTGGTACTCCCGCTGGTCGAAGAAACGGACAGGCCGGCTGCGCGTGCCGGCCTGGCGGTGGAACAGCAACGGATAGACGTTCTGGGCGGTGAACCAGTCTGGCGCCGACCGGCCGAGCACCTCCTCGACGAAGGCCAGGTCCTGGACGTCCCGGTACAGGCAGCTCAGGGCCGTCGTCACGTGAGGCGGAAACGGACAGCCGTGCGCCCGCAGGAAATCCTGCTGCTGAGCGGGCGTCTCCTCGTACACACCGGAGATCGACCCGTCATCCTGTTCGAGCCACGAGATGAGCGCGCCCGGCTCGCGCAAGAACAGCACGTCGGAGTTCATGTTCACGACCCGCTCGGTGCGCGCCAGCAGGATGTTGTCGAACAGCTCCAGGGCGTTGACGACCCGCGCCCGCAGCGCGCGCGCCCGTGGGTACGCCGCCAGGATCTCGTCCATCTGGGCGTCGGCCGCGGCGCGCTGGATGATCCGGATCCCTTCGACGTGTTCGCGCAGGTGGTCTTGGTCCTGCGCGTCCAGGCTGCCATCGTCGTGAACCACCACCGCCACGTTCGCGTGGTAGCGAAGCAGCGACTTGATCGCGGTCAGGTACATGGTCAGGTGGTGGTGCGCCGTCAGCGTGTGCACCTCGACCGGTGCGGCC
>Ga0207652_10005727_pt1 | contig 10084 bp, 8 predicted proteins | sample KBSC63BmetaG_FD_184334 | JGI IMG/M metagenome (GOLD analysis project Ga0207652, IMG submission 184334) | Corn rhizosphere microbial communities from Kellogg Biological Station, Michigan, USA - KBS C6-3B metaG (SPAdes) (version 2) | ecosystem: Host-associated > Plants > Roots > Rhizosphere ...
GGCGTCGCCGCGGCATCGATCTCGTGAAGGCACGCGACTCCCGATCGAGCGTCATCGAGCTGCTGCGGCGCAATGTTGATGCCGACGCCGATGACGGCGACGCGACCGGCGCCGAGCGGCGCGGTCTCGACGAGGATGCCCGCGAGCTTGCGGCCGCGGCGCTGCGCGAGATCGCCGTCGCCGTCGAGCAGCCAGAGGTCGTTCGGCCACTTGAGGCCGATGCGTTGCGACGGGCCGCCCGCCGGCGGCTCGAGCGCGTCGGCGATCGCGATGCCGGCAGCGAGCGAGAGGCCGGCGAGATCGGCGCGCGGCGGCGGCCAGGCAAGCGAAAAGGTGAGCGAACGCCCGGCCGACGCGTGCCAGCTTCGCCCGTGGCGGCCGCGGCCGCTGGTCTGTCGCTCGGCGACGAGCAGCGTTGGTGCGAAGTCGCTCGCGCCGGCGGCAGCTGCGGCGCGGATGCGCGCGAGCAGGTCGTCGTTGGTCGAGCCGGTCGCGGCGACGTGCTCGATCGTCGCCGTGCGCGCCAAGCTCAGCGCTTCTTGCCGAGCATCGTTCCCCGGCATTCGGGCGCGCCGCAGCGACACGCGTACTCCTGCTTCAGCTTGGCCGTGTGGCGGCCGTCGACGATCAGCCCGTAGTCGTAGTTGAGCTCCTCGCCGGGCGCGATGTCGCGCAGCGCCTTGATGAAGACGCGCCCGTCGTCGGTCTCGTCCGCCTCGCAGTTGGGTGCGCACGCGTGGTTGATCCACTTCGCCGCGTTGCCGCCGTCACCGCCGTCGATGACGTGCTTGTCGTCGATGTGGAAGAAGAACGTGTGGTTCGGCTCGTCGGGGTTGTGCGGATGGCGCCGCTGCGCCTGCTTCCACGTGACCACCTTGCCGGTGTATTCGAGAATGGTCTCGCCGGCCGCGATCGGCGCCAGTGCGAACACGCCCTTGCCGTGGATGCCGGACCTGCGCACCTGGATGCGTCGGCCGCGGCTGGAACCGCGGGTCGGAGACGGGGTCTTGGCGAGGGCTGCGAGTGGGCTCAATTTCTTTGGGTACATTGAATTCATGGGTGCGCGCGCGTGCACGCGTGCGCGAGAGGACCGGATTGTAGGGACGATGCGCCTGTCTTCCCGATCACGACGACGAGACGAATGAGCAAATCACTGATCATTGCCGAGAAGCCTTCGGTCGCGCAGGACATCGTGCGCGCGCTGACGCCCGTCGCCGGCAAGTTCGACAAGCACGACGAGTACTTCGAGTCCGACAAGTACATCGTCACGTCGGCCGTCGGCCACCTGCTCGAGATCAAGGCACCCGAGGAATACGACGTCAAGCGCGGCAAGTGGAGCTTCGCGCACCTGCCGGTGATCCCGCCGCACTTCGAGCTGGCGCCGCTCGACAAGACGAAGACGCGGCTGAACGCGATCGTCAAGCTCGCCAGGCGAAAGGACGTGGGCGAGCTGATCAACGCCTGCGACGCCGGCCGCGAGGGCGAGCTGATCTTTCGCCTGATCCAGCAGCACGCGAAGAGCAGGCTGCCGGTCAAGCGCCTGTGGCTGCAGAGCATGACGCCGCAGGCGATCCGCGAGGGCTTCGAGCACCTGCGCACCGACGACGAGCTGCGCGGCCTCGCCGAGGCGGCGCGCAGCCGCTCGGAGGCCGACTGGCTGGTCGGCATCAACGGCACGCGGGCGATGACGGCGTTCAACTCGCGCGACGGCGGGTTCTTCCTCACCACCGTCGGCCGCGTGCAGACGCCGACGCTCTCGATCATGGTCGAGCGCGAGGAGCAGATCCGAAAGCACGTCGCGCGCGACTACTGGGAGGTGCGCGCCACGTTCGCCGTCGATGCCGGCGAGTACGAGGGCAAGTGGTTCGACCCGGCGTGGAAGAAGAACCCCGACGACGCCGAGCAGCGCTCCGACCGGCTCTGGCGCGAGGCCGACGCGCTGGCGATCGCCGAGGCGGTGCAGGGCGAGCCGGCGACGGTGAGCGAAGAGGCCAAGCCGAGCACGCAGGCGTCGCCGCTCCTCTACGACCTGACGACCTTGCAGCGCGAGGCCAACTCGCGCTTCGGCTTCTCGGCGCGAACGACGCTCTCGATCGCGCAGGCGCTCTACGAGAAGCACAAGGTGCTCACGTATCCCCGCACGGACAGCCGCGCGCTGCCCGAGGACTACGTCGCGGTCGCGCGGCAGACGATCGAGATGATCTCCAAGGAGAGCCTGCCGGGGCCGCTCAGGCCGCTCGCGGTGCACGCGCAGACGGCGCTGAAGGAAGGCTTCGTCAAGCCCGCGAAACGCATCTTCGACAACGCCAAGGTCTCGGACCACTTCGCGATCATCCCGACGCTGCTCGCGCCCAAGAGCCTGTCGGAGATCGAGGCCAAGCTCTACGACATGGTCGCCAAGCGCTTCCTCGCCGTCTTCTTCCCGTCGGCCGAGTTCATGGTGACGACGCGGATCTCGACCGTCGCCAAGGCCGGCAAGGACTACCGCTTCCAGACCAACGGCAAGGTCATGGTGCGCCCGGGCTGGCTCGCGGTCTACGGACGCGAAGCGCAGGAGGACGACGCGAACCTGGTCGCGGTCGGCAAGGGCGAGCTGGCACGCACCGAGAGCATCGACGTCAAGGCGCTGCGCACGCGGCCGCCGGCGCGCTACACGGAGGCGACGCTGCTCTCGGCGATGGAAGGCGCGGGCAAGCTGATCGACGACGACGAGCTGCGCGAGGCGATGCAGGAAAAGGGCCTCGGCACGCCGGCGACGCGCGCGGCGATCATCGAGGGGCTCATCTACGAGAAGTACATCCACCGCGAAGGCCGCGAGCTGGTCCCGGGCGCGAAGGCGTTCCAGCTGATGACGCTGCTGCGCGGCCTCGGCGTCGAGGACCTCACCAAGCCGGAGCTGACCGGCAACTGGGAGTACCAGCTCGCCGAGATGGAAAAGGGCCACCTCGGGCGCGACACGTTCATGCGCTCGATCGCCGAGATGGCCGAGCGGATCGTCAAGAAGGCGAAGGAGTACGACCGCGACACGATTCCCGGCGACTACGCGACGCTCGCGACGCCGTGCCCGAACTGCGGCGGCGTCGTCAAGGAGAACTACCGGCGCTATGCGTGCATCGGCGTTGCCGCCGGCCCGAATGCGCGGGAAGCGTGCGGCTTTTCGATCAGCAAGATCCCGGGCGGGCGCGCGTTCGAGCTCGCCGAGGTCGAGACCTTCCTGCGCGACAAGCGGATCGGGCCGCTCGAGGGCTTCCGCTCGAAGGCCGGCTGGCCGTTCACCGCCGAGATCAAGCTCGTGCGCGACGACGAGACCGACAACTGGAAGCTCGAATTCGACTTCGGCGAGGACGCGCGGCGCGAGGGCGAATCGGGCGAGCCGGTCGACTTCGGCGAGCAGGAGCCGCTCGGCAAGTGCCCGAAGACGCAGGGCAACGTGTACGAGTTCGGCTCCAACTACGTCTGCGAGCACTCGGTCGGGCCACAGCCCTCGTGCGACTTCAAGAGCGGCAAGGTGATCCTGCAGCAGCCGGTCGCGCGCGAGCAGATGACGAAGCTGCTCACGAGCGGCGCGACCGACCTGCTCGACGGCTTCGTGTCGAACAAGACGCGGCGCAAGTTCAAGGCGCGCCTCCAGTGGGACGCCAAGGAAGGCAAGGTCGTGTTCGCGTTCGAGCCGCGGCCCGAGCGCAGGCCTGCGGCGAAGAAGGCGGCGCCTTCGACCGCGGCGAAGCAGGCGAGCGCGAACGAGTCGAGCGCGAACGCCGCGAGCGCAACGAAGAGTCCGCCGGCGAAGGCGCCGACGACCAAGGCGACCGCGGTCAAACGGGTCGTCGCCAAGAAGGCTGCCAGGAGCACGGCGCGCAAGGCCGTGTGAGAGAGCACACTCGTGCACCGCTGCCAGGAGCTGATCGTGATCCGACCTTTCGTTGCCTTCGCTGCCACGCTCGCCGCCGCGCTGCTGGCGCTCGCGCCCGCTGTCGCACAGGCGCAGGGCGCGGCGACCAAGCCGCCGCCGCCGGTGACCAAGGCGCCACCGCGCTTGCCGCCCAACGCATCCGACACTGCGCGCATCCCCGCGGGCGTCGACACCGGCTCGCCGGGGACGAGCCAGAGCGTGCCGCTCGGCACGCCCGTGCCTCCGGTGCCGGGCGCCGACCGCAACGAGCTGAAGACGCGCTCGGCCGCGGCACGCGCCGCTGCCCGGCCCAAGCTCGCCGCCAGCAGTGCCGACTGCGCACGGCCTGGCGCCGCCGCGCTGGCGGGTGCTGCGGCGTCTTCGACAGCGCCGGCGGCAGCGGGCAAGTCGACGCCGCCGGCAGCGCGCTCGACGCCCTCCGGCTCGCCCAGCCCCGCCGACCGCGTCGGCCCCTGCTGAGCGCACCTGCCGTCGTGCCGCCGCGGCGGCCGGGTTCGTAGCGTCGATGGCCGAGTCGAAGGGCGCCGTCTTCGGCGCGATCGCCGCCAACGTCGCGATCGCGGCGATGAAGTTCGCCGGCGCTGCCACGACCGGCAGCTCGGCGATGCTCTCCGAAGGCATCCACTCGCTGGTCGACAGCGGCGACGGCGTGCTGCTGCTCATCGGCATGCGCCTCGCCGACCGCCCCGCCGACGAACGCCATCCGTTCGGCTACGGCAAGGAGCTCTACTTCTGGAGCCTGATCGTCGCCGTGCTGATCTTCGGCGTCGGCGGTGGCGTCTCGATCTACGAAGGCATCCTGCGCCTGCTCGATCCGCGGCCGGTCGAAGACGCCGGCTGGAGCTACGCGATCCTCGGCGCGGCGGCGGTGTTCGAGGGCGCGAGCCTGGCGTTCGCGGTGCGCCAGTTCCGAAAGAGCACCGACGGCGCGCCGTTCTGGAGGTCGCTGCGCACGAGCAAGGACCCGACGCTCTACACCGTGATGGCCGAAGACAGCGCGGCACTCGCCGGGCTCGCCGCGGCGGCGATCGGCGTCTGGGGCAGCCATGCGCTGGGGATGCCCGCCTTCGACGCCGGCGCTTCGATCGTCATCGGCCTGCTGCTCTGCTCGGTCTCGACGCTGCTGATCGTGCAGGCGCGCGCGCTCCTGGTCGGCGAGGCGGTCACGAGCGACACCGCCGAGGCGATCCGCGCGATCGCTCAGGCCGAGCCGAGCGTGCACCGCGCCGGCTGGCCGCTGACCATGTATCTGGGTCCCGACGACGTGCTGCTCGCGCTCGACGCCGAGTTCATCGCCGGCGTCCCGGCCGAGGAAGTCTCGCGGGCGATCAACCGCATCGAAGCCGGGGTGCGCGAGCGCTTCCCGAAGATCGGCCGCATCTACATCGAATCGCGCCGCGTCACGGCACCGCAGGCCGAGGCGGCCGCAGCGATCGCCCAGTGAAGCGACGCCGCGCTCAGTGCTGGGCGCCGATCGACGCCGTTTCGGCGAGCTCCTGCAGGAGCGCGAGCGACGCACTCCCCGGAACGCCATACGGATCGACCAGCGCGCTCTCGGAGTACTTGAGCACCAGCGCCGGGTTGAGCCGGCTCATGTGCACCTGGCCCATCGACCAGCTGGCGAAGCTGCGCTCGCCGATCTCCTCGTAGCTGAGCAGCGTCACCTGCTCGTGGCGGGCGTCCTGAGCGATGCGGTTGTAGAGCGCGTTGACGCCGGCGCGGCCGCCCTCGAGCACCTGCATGAAGACGTTCGAGGCGGCGCAAAAGCAGAGCACTCCGGTCACGCCGATGCGCGCGTTGTGTTCCTTCGATCGCTTGACGATGGCCGCGACGGCGTCGGCGTCGACCGACGCCGCGGCGCGGCTGGCATAGAGCAGGCGGACCAGCATCGGGGTGTTTCCTGGTGAGGGCCTGTTGACAGGCCCTAGGCTTTCTTCGACAGCAGCGAGAGGAACTCGCGGCGCAGGCTCGGGTTCTTCAGGAACGCGCCGCGCATGACGCTGTTGGTCATCATCGATTCGTCGTCCTTGACGCCGCGCCAGTGCATGCAGAAGTGGTCGGCCTCCATGACGATCGCCAGCCCGTCGGGCTTGACGCGCTCCTGCAGCTCCTCGGCGAGCATCGTCACCGCCTCTTCCTGGATCTGCGGCCGGCTCATGATCCAGTCGCACATCCGCACGTACTTCGACAGGCCGATCAGGTTGGAGTGCTCGTTGGGCAGCAGGCCGATCCAGACCTTGCCGAGGATCGGGCAGAGGTGGTGCGAGCAGGCGCTGCGCACCTTGATCGGGCCGACGATCATCAGCTCGTTGAGCCGGGTGACGTTCGGGAACTCGGTGACCGTCGGCGCGGGCGTGTAGCGGCCCTTGAACACCTCGGTCAGGAACATCTTGGCGACCCGCTTGGCGGTGTCGTTGGTGTTGTGGTCGCTCTCGGTGTCGATCACGAGCGCGCGCAGCACGCCCTGCATCTGCTGCTCGACCTCGGCGCGCAGCTCGTCGAGCTCGCCTTCCTCGATGAACTCGGCGATGTTGTCGTTCGCGTGATAGCGGCAGCTCGCGCCGACCAGCCGATAGCGGATGCGATCCGAGGCCGGCATGCGCGCGAGGTCCGTCTCGTTGCGAAAGATCGGGGTGGGCTTCTCGCCGGCCATGGGGATGCGTCGCTGGGTGGGTTGGCGAGGGTACCGCAGTCGCCCCGGCCCTTGGCGCCGAAGGGCGCCGCCGACGGCCAATGCGTCACGTCGGTCCTAGACTCGATCGGTGTCTTCCCCAGCGATCGCCGCGCTCCCGCTCGCGCGCCTGCTCGGCCACGCGGCCGATGCCGTCCACGCGGTGCAGAGCGGCCGCTCGTTGAACGACGCGCTCGCGCGCTGCCCGCCCGAGGCACGCCCCGGCACCCAGGCGCTCGCCTTTCACACGCTGCGCTGGCTCGGCGCCGCCGGAGTCGTGCGGCGCATGCTGGCGCCGAGGGCGCCGCCCGCCGAAGTCGACGCGCTGCTGCTGACAGCGCTCGCGCTGCTCTGGCCGCCAGGGACGCCGCCGTACGCCGAGCACGTGCTGGTCGACCAGGCCGTCGCCGCGACCCGGCAACGCGCGCCGCGCAGCGCCGGCTTCGTCAATGCCGTGCTGCGCAGGTTCGGGCGCGAGCGCGACGCGCTCGTCGCCCGCGCGCTCGCCGATCCGGTCGCGCGCTACAACCATCCGGCATGGTGGCTCGATCGCCTGCGTGCCGACTGGCCCGAGCGCTGGCAGGCGATCGCCGACGCCGACAACGAGCATCCGCCGCTCACCCTGCGCGTCAACGTGCGGCGGGCGACGCCGGCCGCGATGCTCGCCGCCTTCGCCGCCGAAGGAATCGACGCGCGCGCCGGCGCCGGTGCGGCGATCACGCTCGCGCGGCCGCTGCCCGTGGCGCAGATTCCCGGATTCGGCGAAGGCCTCGTCTCGGTGCAGGACGCCGCCGCGCAGCGGGCTGCGCCGCTGCTTCTCGCCAAGGCGCTGCCGCGCGGCGCGCGCGTGCTCGATGCGTGCGCCGCACCGGGCGGCAAGACGGCGCACCTGCTCGAGCTCGCCGAGCTCGATCTGCTCGCGCTCGACCGCGACGCAGAACGCCTGGCCCGCGTCGGCGAGACGCTGGCGCGGCTCGGCCTGCGCGCCGAGACGGTCGCCGGCGACGCCGCCGACCCGCCCGCGTGGTGGGACGGCCGTCCGTTCGCGGCGATCCTGCTCGACGCGCCGTGCAGCGCATCGGGCATCGTCCGCCGCCATCCGGACGTCCGCTGGCTGCGGCGGCCGGCCGACATGGCGGCGCTGGCGGCCACGCAGGCGCGCCTGCTCGACGCGCTCTGGCCGCTGCTCGTTCCCGGCGGCCGGCTGCTCTACTGCACGTGCTCGGTGTTCCGGAGCGAGGGCTCGGCGCAGATCGACGCTTTTTTGCAACGACAACGCGACGCAGCGCTCGCTGCCGGCCCGCCTTCACCGGGCCACCTCCTGCCGCTGCCCGACAATGATGCAACAGCGCCGTCCGCAGGCTTCTCGCAAGCAGCCGACGGCTTCTACCTCGCCCTGCTCGAGAAGCTTCCCGCCACGCCCTGACCCGCCCGCCGATGACCTCGCTGCCGCCGCACGGCCCGATCCGCCGCCGCAGCGTGCTTCGCGCGCTCGGCCTGGCGGCGTCGCGCGTGCTGCTTCCGGGCCTCGGGGCGGCCGCGGCAGCGCTGCCGTCGCTGGCGCGCGCCGCCGACGCCGAGCTGACCTTCTTCGACGTCATCCACGACGAGGAGGGCGTCTTCCTGAGCTACGCCGTCGAGTTCGACCTCGGCCGCGGGCCGGAGGACGCGCTCGTTCGCTCGGTGCCGCTCTTCTTCGTCGCCGAGGCCGAGGTCTTTCGCGACCGCTGGTACTGGCGCGACGCCCGGGTCGCCCGCACGACGCGGGTCTGGAAGATCGTCTACCAGCCGCTCACGTCGACCTACCGCGTCACCTCGGTCGGCGGCCTGAGCCAGAACTATCCGACGCGTGAGGAAGCGCTCTTCGCGATCAGCCGCAGCAACCGCTGGAAGGTCGCCGACGCGAGCGTGATCGACGACGGGCGCCACTACGTCGAGTTCAACTACCGCCTCGACGTCACACTGCTGCCACGGCCGATGCAGATCGGCATCGGCGGCCATCCCGACTGGCAGCTCTCGGTGAAGCGCACGCAGCGTTTCCATTGAACACGGACTCTCGATTCGAAGCGGGCGACGCGCAGCCTGCGCCGGCAACCCGGCGCGGCCGCTGGGCGTGGATCGTCTCGATCGTCGCCGCGCTCGGCGCCGGCCTCGTGCTCGTGTTCCTGCTCGGCGTCGCGACCAACAACCCGGCGCTCTACGAGCGGCACTACCTGTGGCTCTTCTGGGTCAACGTCGCCTTCGCCGGAACGCTGGTGATGGTGATCGTGGTCGCTGCCGTGCGCATGCTCTGGCGCGTCGCGCGCGGCCGCTTCGGCAGCCGGCTGCTGCTCAAGCTGGCGGCGATCTTCGCCCTGGTCGGCATCGTTCCGGGCGTCCTGATCTACGCGGTGAGCTATCAGTTCGTCTCGCGCTCGATCGAGAGCTGGTTCGACGTCAAGGTCGAAGGCGCGCTCGCCGCCGGCCTCAATCTCGGCCGCGGCACGATCGACGCGATCGTCAGCGATCTCGGCACCAAGACGCGCCTGGCCGCCGAGCGGCTCGGCGAAAGCGCGCTCTCGGCCGAGCCGCTCTCGCTCGAGCGGCTGCGCGAGCAGCTCTCGGCCAAGGAGGTCTCGATCGTCGGCAGCTCGGGGCAGACGCTGCTCGCGACCGCGAGTGCCAGCTCGGGGCTGATGCCCGAGCGCATCTCGCCGCAGACGCTGCGCCAGGCGCGCGTGCAGCGCGTCCTCAGCCAGGCAGAAGGGCTCGACGAGGACGCCTCCGCGAACGGCACGAGCGCGCGCGTGCGGGCGGTCGCGCTCATTCCGAGCACCAACTTCGCGCTCGCCGAGCAGGAGCGGTTCCTGGTCGTCACGCAGGCGATCGCGCCGAGCCTGGCGGCCAACGCGCTCGCCGTGACCAACGCGTATCGCGAATACCAGCAGCGCGCGCTCGCCCGCTCCGGGCTTCGCAAGATGTACATCGGCACGCTGACGCTCGCGCTGGTGCTCGCCGTGTTCGGCGCGCTGCTGCTGGCGATCGCGCTCAGCAACCAGCTCGCGCAGCCCTTGCTGCTGCTCGCCGAAGGCGTGGCGCAGGTCGCGCGCGGCGACTTCAGCTCGAAGGCGGTGTTTCGCTCGCGCGACGAGCTGGGCGGGCTGACGCGCTCGTTCGCCGAGATGACCGCGCAGCTCTCGGACGCGCGCGAGCTCGTGCACAAGAGCGTCGCCCAGGTCGAGGGCGCGCGCGCCAACCTGCAGACGATCCTCGACAACCTGACCGCGGGCGTGATCGTGTTCGACAGGAACGGCGCGATCGACACCGTCAATCCCGGCGCGACGCGCATCCTGAAGCTGCCGCTGTCGGCGTATCGCGGCCGGCGGCTCGACGAGGTCGTCGGCCTCGGCGGCTTCGCGCAGGCGGTCTGGCAGCGTTTCGAGCTGCACGCGGCGAGCCCCGAGGCCGGCGAGCGCGACCATTGGCAGGACTCGTTCGAGCTGCAGATCGGCGGCGCCGGC
>Ga0207652_10005729_pt1 | contig 10083 bp, 8 predicted proteins | sample KBSC63BmetaG_FD_184334 | JGI IMG/M metagenome (GOLD analysis project Ga0207652, IMG submission 184334) | Corn rhizosphere microbial communities from Kellogg Biological Station, Michigan, USA - KBS C6-3B metaG (SPAdes) (version 2) | ecosystem: Host-associated > Plants > Roots > Rhizosphere ...
GGGCCGCGCCCTGTACATGGACTACCACCGTCGCCGCCGCCAGGGCCGCGCCCACCATCGCTGTCTTGCGCATGATCATGACTACTTGCCCACTAGCACAGTGACGTCGGCCGACAACCCCGCGCGCATCGCCTCGCTGGGCGGCGACTTCCAGGCGATCCGCACCGGCACGCGCTGCACGACCTTCACGAAGTTGCCGGTGGCGTTGTCCGCCGGCAGCAGCGAGAAGCTGGCCCCGGTGCCGCCCGACAGGCTGGACACCGTGCCCTCGAACTTCTGTCCCGGGAAGGCGTCGATCTCGATCTCGGCGCGCTGGCCTACCCGCATCTCGCCCACCTGCGTCTCCTTGAAGTTGGCGATCACGTAGGTGGCCGACGGGACCAGGGCGATGATCGGCTGTCCGATCGTGACCAGCTGGCCGTCGTGCACCATCAGCTTCGAGGCCACGCCGTCGGTGGGGGCCACGATGCGCGTGTACCCGAGCTGCAACTTCGCCAGCGCCAGCGCCGCCTGCGCGCTTTGCACGCGCGCGTGCGCCAGATCGACGCCCGCCTTGGCGGCCGCGATCTGCGGCTGGATGGGGGCGCTCTGCGACAGGCGCCCCCGCGCCTCGCCCACGTGACTCTGGGCGGCGTTCTTCGCGTCCATCGCCACGGCCAGCTGCGCCTTGGCCTGCGCCAGACCGGCGCGCGAGGAATCGAAGGCGATCTGCGCCGCATCCAGGCGCTCGGCCGGGATGGCGTTCGCCGCTTTCAGCTGCCGGGCGCGGTTCAGATCGATCTCGGCCTTGTGCGCGTCCACCTCGGCGCGGGACAGGGCGGCGCGGGCCGCGACCACCTCGGACTCGGCGCTGCTGACACCCACGCTCGAGCCGCGCAGGGCGGCGCGGGCGACGTCCAGGCCGCCCTTCGAGGTCGCCTCGACGATCTGGCTCTGCGCCTCGGCGCTGGCGGACTGGGCCTGCGCGATGGCCAGATCCGCCTCGGCTTGCTGCACGCGCGCCGTGTAGTCGGCGTCGTCGATCTGCGCGATCAGATCGCCCTTCTTCACCAGCTGGTCTTCCTTGACGGTGACGCGCGCCACGCCCGCCACCCGGGTGGCAACGGGGACGGTGTCGGCGGCGATCTGCGCGTCGTCGGTCGACTCTTGTCCCGCGGTCAGGTGACGGTAGACGCCCACCCCGATCAGGGCCAGCACCAGCACCACGCCCAGGATGGCGAACGGCCGGCGCGAGCGGGCCGGCTTCACCGGCGTAGGCGCGGGCGCAGTGGCGACGGGGGCGGGCGCGGTGGTGGCGCCGTCGGCGTTGCCCGAAACGGACTTCTGATTTCGTGCGGTCTCCATGTCTCTTCTCTCCTTCGGACCCTCTAGTGCAGATCGACCTTGGGACCCTTCGTCATGCCCTTGGGGGGCTTCAGGAAGATCCCCAGCGGCAGAACGAACATGAACGCGATCCCGGCCAGTAAGAACAAACGCTCGAACGCCAGCACTGTCGCCTGGCGCTCCACCAGGCCGCCCAGCAGTCGGCCGGCGGCGCCCTTGGCGTCCCCGGGATCGATGCCGCGGCCGATCAGGCCTTGCTGGATGCGGGCCAGCCGGTCGGTGACGGCGGGGCTGCCCGCCACCAGGTGCGACACCAGGCCGGTGCGCGCCGATGCGATGAAGCGGGGCAGGAACGTCGCGAACGCCGCCAGCCCCAGCGAACCGCCGATCTGACGCACCAGCGAGTTCAACCCGGCCGCGTCGGCCAGCCGGTAGCGCGGGATCCCCATCATCGCCACGGTCGTCAGGGGGACGAACAGCGCCGCGAAGCCGAAGCCCTGGATCATGATGGCGCCCACGACGGTGCGGGCGCTGGTGTCCAGCGTGTAGTGGGCCATCAGGTAGGTACTGAGCGCCACCATCACCACGCCAAAGGACACCAGGATGCGCGGCTGAACCACGTTGTAGAGCCGCCCCACCAGCGGGATCCCGACCATCATGGCCAGCGCGCGCGGCATCAACGCCTCGCCGGATTGCGTGGCGGTGAAGCCCAGCAGCTCCTGCATGAACACCGGCAGCAGGAACGTGATCGACATCAGGATGGCGAACATGATCCCGCCGATCAACGTGCCAGTCATGAACACCGTGTCCTTGAACAGCGACAGGTCGACGGCCGGATGTGGCGCGGTCAGCTCGCGGACGATGAACGCCGCCAGGATGAACACCGCCGCGAAGGCGCAGACGGAGATGGCCGTCGACTGGAACCAGTCGTTGCGGCTCCCCTCTTCCAGGACGTACTGCAGGCAGGCCAGACCGGCCGTCATCAGGCCGATGCCCAGCCAGTCGATGCTGCTGCGCTCGCTGCGGGCGCGCTCGAGGTTGGCGCGGCGGATGTCATCGGGCTCGTGCACGAAGCGGCTGACCATGAACAGCCCCAGCAGGCCGATGGGCAGGTTGATGTAGAAGATCCAGGGCCAGCTGTAGTTGTCGATGATCACGCCGCCCAGGGCCGGCCCCGCGGCCGGACCGACGACCACGGCCAAACCGAACAGGGCCATGGCCATGCCCTGCTCTTCCGGCGGGAAGGTCTGGCGCAGGATGGCCTGCTCGGTGGGCTGCAGCGCGCCGGCGCCCATCCCCTGCAGCGCGCGGAACGCCACCATCATGGGCAGGGAGCGGGCCAGACCACACAGCGCCGAGCCGAGGACGAACAGCGCCAGCGAGAACATGTAGACGCGCTTCTGGCCGAACGTGCGGCCCAGGAACGCGGTCAGCGGCATGACGATGACCGTCGCGATCACGAACCCGGTCGTCACCCAGGTCATCTCCTCGACGGTGGAGCCGAGCGCGCCGCGCAGGTGCGGCGTGGCCACGGCGACGATCGACGTGTCCAGCGCGCCCATCAGGGTGCCGAACGTGACGGACAGGGTCACCAGCCACTTGTTGACGGGCTTGCGGGTCGCCACAGCGACGGGCGCGAAGGGGACGACGGCTGCGCTCACGCGCGGGCTCCTTTCAAGAACAGATCGAACAATTCGGCGGCGTCGGCCAGCGGGTCGCCTTGCTCCTCGCGCATGGCATCGCGGATCGCCAGCGAACGCACCATGCCCATCAGGAACATGGGCGCCGTCGCTTCGATACCGGCGCGAAGCGATCCGTCCTTCACCGCCTGGCGCACCACCTTCTCGAAACGGCCGTGAATCTCATGCAGCGTGGCGCCCGGCATGCGGCAAGCCGAGGGGAAGGTGTTCTCGTAACGGCCTATCTCGCCCTGCAGCAGGATCTGCAAGAACTTCCGGTGCCTGCTCTTGTGCAGCAGCATCGTCTCGACCATCACCCGCAGCCGTTCGACGGGGGGACGGTCGGCTGCGGAGCGCATGGCCTCGTCCAGCTGCGCGATCATCTCGGCGCGCCGCGCCTCGAGCAGCCCGGCCAGCAGCGCCTCGCGGTCCTTGAAGTGGTTGTAGAGCGTGCCCACCGACACCCCCGCCCGGGAAGCGATCTCTCCCATGTGGGCGGCGTGGAGCCCCTGATCGGCGAACACCTGCTCCGCAGCGGCTAGCACCGTCTCAATCGTCGTCGATCGGTGGCGCTCGCGCAGCGTCTGGGGTGCCAGTTCAGAAACTGAACGGCGATTCATAATTTGGAATAGTTGGTCTTTTTGACCTCGCCGTCAACGACTTTTTCGCGGGGACAAGCGGCGAAACGGGAAATCAGGGCCAGCCCCGATGCCTGGTCGTACGAATGCCTCGATCAAACCGATGCGCCGAGGCCGGAGCTACCTGGCCGGCCATCAGGCGTTTGCGACGAAACGGGGAAGTCCTAGGGGGGAGTCGGGATCTCCCGCGCGCCCCTCCGTCGAGGGGCGCGCGAGAGAGCCCGCGAACGCCGTTTTTCAGGCGGCGCTCGCGGTCCTCACGCTACAGCGTGCCGCAGCGCGCGTCGGAGACGTTGCCGCCCACCGGCTGCAGACACTGCAGGCTGCCGGTGCAGGTCCGCGTGTTGCCGCTGCCACAGCAGGGCTGCGACATGCCGCCGCAGGCCATGCACATGTCAGGCGCGTTGCCCGCGCCCGCCTGGCAAGCCAGGTTGGTGCCGCAGCCGTTGTTCGTGCCGGTCGGGCAGCAGCGCTGATTCGCGCCGCCGCAGGCCTCGCAGACCATCGCCGTCCCGCCAGCGCCGCCCGCCCCGCCCGCGCCACCAGCGCCGCCGGCGCCCGTGGTCTGGCGCACGCAAGCGCCGCCGCTCTGGCAGATGTCGCCGGGGCAGCAGGCGGCGTTCAGCCCGCCGCAGGTCGAGCAGGTCCGGGGGGCGTTGCCCGGCGGATTCTGGCAGGCCAGGCCCGTGCCGCAGGTGTTGTTCGCGCAGCACATCTGCGTGTCGGCGCCGCACTGAGTACAGGTGCCCGCGCCGCCGCCGCTGGTGTCGCACAGCAGGTTGGCGCCGCACTCGGTCTGTCCCGACGTGGTCGGGCAGCAGGGCTGACCCGCAGCACCACAGGCGGTGCACATCGCCGAGACGCATCGGCCGCCGGGCTGGCAGCGATCACCGCCGCAGCACGCGGCGTCGAGCGCACCGCAGTTCATGCAGATGTTCTGGGCGTTCGCGCCCGAGGTGCGCGCGCAGCCCAGGCCGGTGTCACAGGTCTGATCGCTGCAGCACATCTGGCCGTCGGCGCCGCAGTTCGAGCCGCCCGCGCCGCCGCGTGCGCCGCTGCCGCCGAAGCCGCCGCGGCCGCCAGTCTCGCCACCGCCGGCGCCGCCCGTCGACGTGCCGCCCGCGCCGCCCGTCGCAGGACGTCCGCCCGCGCCGCCCGTGGCGGGACGTCCGCCCGCGCCGCCCGTGGACGTCGTCGAGCCGCCGCGGCCGCCGGCCGCGCCACCGGTCGAGGTCGTGTTACCGCCGGCGCCGCCCGTCGAGGTGATGATGCCGCCCCCCACGCCGCCGGACCCGATGTGTCCACCGGCGCCGCCGGTGCCGGTGCCCGCGTGGCCGCCGGTCGTGCCGGTGGTTCCGGCATGGCCGCCCGTGCCGCCGGTGCTGGCGTGGCCGGCGCCGCCGCCGACGCCGCCGTCATTGCCGCCACCGCTGGAGCCGCAGGCGGTGAAGGCCGCCATGACCCCCACGCACGTCGCGAAAAGAAGGCCTCTGTAAACCGATACACCAGGGAGCACGGACGAGCCGACACTAGGACAACGACGTTTGGTCATTTGCTTCTCCTCATCATTTCAGGACGGGGAACTTGGGGCGGGGCCAATTTGCGCCGTTAACGCCTTTGGGAAAGAGCGTCTCGGCGCGTTCCAGCGCAAGGGAGCTTCGGGGAGCCGATCGTCGACCAAGGCCTCGCGCTCAGTGGAGATCGGGGGGACAGATGTAATGCAGGTTCCTGTTTTTGAAAATGGAAAGACGGTCGAGTGCACGGAGCAGTGACGGACCGTTGGTGCAGACTGGTAGGTATATCCGTCAAGGAAAGATCTTTTTCCGCTTCATGGCGCCCAGGTGAGTGCTTCCGCGTCCAGTGCCACCTCGTAATAGCCATTCGCCTGCCGCCCCAGGGTCGCCCCGCGCTGGCTCAGGGTGCCGCCCCCGCTGGCCACGCGCACGAAGTGCCCGGGGGGAAAATGCGCCGGCAAGTTCCACGTCCAGGTCGTCGCTTCTTGCGCCGGCGTCCCCGTGGCCGCCGAGACCAGCTGCTGGCCGCGCCAGTACGCGCCCACGTTGACCAGGCTATCGATCCACAGCGTGGGGATCGACGCCGCGTGCATGACGCTGGTCAGGAAGTCGTTCAGCGCCACGGGTCGATAGGCGCCGTCGCCGCCACCGGTGAATCCATGCACCAGCACGATCCGCCAGCCATGCCGCGCCACCGCCTGATCGATCTGGGCGTCGAACACCTTCGCCACCGCGCCGGCCGGGGGAATGAAGCACGGCAAGTCGAACGGGTCGGTGACATCGTTGGGAAGCACCAGCCCGTTGACCACGCCTCGGTTCAACAGGAAGCGCGATCTTGCCAGCGGAACGTAGCTGCCGTCGCCGAAGGCGCCGCCATCGTCCAGGCCGTCACCCCGAACCGGTCGTGCAGGAACGTCGAGGCGGCATCGAGATCCTCGCCCGAGCCCCGGTGTGCGTGGTGACGCGAGTGATTGCCCAGCTCGTGACCGTCACGAACGGCGCGCCCCCACGTCGCGTCCCCCGCCTCTGGCTTGCCCGTGATCAAGAAGAAGGTCAGCGGGACGCCCAGCGCGTCGAGGGCGTCGTAGTGCTGCAGTTGCGAGGCGTTCGCGTCGTCGAACGTGTACGAGACGGCGGCGTCGAAGCCCGCCCAGTCGAGCACCGTGATCGTCCCTGGCACCGCGGCCGGTGGGGGCGTGGTCCCCGGCGGGATGGGCAATCCCGACAGCGGTGAACGGGCGAGCGCGCGGTGCGGGACGACCCCCGGCGGCGCGGGGGCCGGCTTCGCGGGCAAGATGCACCCCGCGGCCGTACATATATAGATGAATGCGACCAGCGCGGGGCGAGCTGTGATTGAACGTGGGGGCAACGGCACCTGGCCGCGCCAGGTTCTCCCGTTTCGGTTCCCGAAGCCAGCGGGCATTTCGGGCGTGGTGTCGCGGCGCTTTCCGAGCTAGGACCTTGCCCGTGACGCTCGACATCCAGCCGATCCCCTGCCTGAAGGACAACTACGCGTACCTGATCCACGCGCACGGCCAGACTGATGCCGTGGTCGTCGATCCGTCGGAGGAAGCGCCCGTGACGGCAGCCTTGAAGGAACGCGGCCTGTCGCTGGTGGGGATCCTGGCGACCCATCATCACCACGACCACGTGGGCGGCATCGCCGCGCTGGTGGCCGCCGCGCGGGGCCCCGTCTGGGTGGCGGCGCACGCGCAGGACAAAGGTCGCGTCCCCGAACAGACGGCGTTCGTCGAGGCGCCGGAGGATCAGCTGGCGCCGACCGCCCTGGCCATCGCGGGCGTGCCGTTGCTGGCGATGCACATCCCGGGGCACACGCGCGCCGCGATCGCCTGGGCGCTGGTCAGCCCCGACGGAACGCCGACGGACATCTTCACGGGCGACACGCTGTTCGGCGCCGGGTGCGGGCGGCTGTTCGAGGGGACGCCCGCGCAGATGTACCGCAGCCTGCAGGCGCTGACCGCGGGCCCCGCCGGCGTGCGGCTGTGGTTCGGACACGAATACACGGCGTCGAACCTGCGCTTCGCGGCCAGCGTCGAACCGGACAACGCCGCCGTGAGCGCGCGCGCCGCCGCCCTGGCCGCACGCACCACGCCGACGACCGTGGGACTGGAGCGCGACACCAACCCGTTCCTGCGCGCCGGCTCCGTGGAAGAGCTGGCGGCGCGCCGCGCGGCCAAGGACAAGTTCTGATTGGCGTGGCGCGCCCGCGCGCGTCGCGCAGATGCCCAGCCGGCGCGGGCACGGACCAGGAGATCGAGGCCCCCTTCGGCCTGTCACACCAGGTACAGACCGTAGATCAGGTAGGCGATCCCGATGCCGCCCAGCGCACCGGACGCCGCCCATAGCGCCTTGCGCTTCGTCAGCAGGCAGACCGACGCCAGCGCGATCGAGATTTGCAGGCTGGCGATGGCGAAACCCAGCGGCGGGCCATGCCTGGCCATCTTGTCGCGCGCCGCCTCCAGCGCCTGGGCCTTCGTCTGCAGATCTTTCTGGTCCGTCCGGTAGCGCTGCACGTCGGCCGCTGCCCTGGCCGCCACCTCGGCGGCGGGACTGTACGTCTCCGACTCGGCCAGACGTTGCTTGATGCTCTTCGCCTGGTAGAACGCCCAGGTGTCCGAGGCCTGCGACTGCAGCAGCATCACCTTGCTGCCGAAGCCGCCCGCCTTCAGCGAGCCGATGCCCGTCGCCACCGCCAGCGCCACCACCATCAACGACACGTAGCGGGTCCAGCTCTCCCGGGCTTCCTTTTGCTTCGCGGCCGCGCGGTCCTCGTGGATCGCTCTGACCAGGGCGCGAAGCTCGTCCTGCTCGTCCGTCGACATCGCGCCTCTATTATCATGGAATCGTCCAGCGTAACGGACGCTTCGGAAAGCGCCTTTCCAGCTCGTGTCTCGCGATGTAGAAATTTGTCAACCGAACCGGTGGCTGGAGTCACTGTGTAGGGCCGGGCTTCACCGGTCGCGCACTTTGCCCCTAGCAGCCGTGCGCGGTAGAAACGTCAACCGCCGATTCTCCCCAATCGCCGACGATGAAACTGACACACCTGCATCGCCTCGAAGCCGAGAGCATTCACATCATGCGGGAGGTGATCGCCGAGACTGAACACCCGGTCATGCTGTACTCGATCGGGAAGGACAGCTCGGTGATGCTGCACCTCGCGAAGAAGGCCTTCTACCCGGCCCCTCCGCCCTTCCCGCTGCTACACGTGGATACCACCTGGAAGTTCAGGGACATGTACGCCATGCGCGACAGGGTCGCGCAGGAGTCGGGCATGGATCTGATCGTCCATGTGAACCCCGAGGCCAAGGCCCAGAACGTCAACCCCTTCACGCACGGTTCGGCGGTCCACACCGACATGTGGAAGACGCAAGGGTTGAAGCAGGCCCTGGACAAGTACAAGTTCGACGCCGCGTTCGGCGGCGGGCGCCGCGATGAGGAGAAGTCCCGCGCCAAGGAGCGGGTGCTGTCCTTCCGCAGCGCCGCTCACCGCTGGGATCCCAAGAATCAGCGGCCCGAGCTGTGGCGCCTGTACAACGCCCGCAAGCACAAGGGCGAGTCGATCCGCGTGTTCCCGCTGTCCAACTGGACCGAGCAGGACGTCTGGCAATACATCTACCTCGAGAACATCCCCATCGTGCCGCTGTACTACAGCAAGCTGCGCCCCGTCGTGGAGCGGGAGGGCACGCTGATCATGGTGGACGACGATCGGATGCCGCTGCGGCCCGGCGAGAAGCCGATGATGAAGAAGGTCCGTTTCCGGACGCTCGGCTGCTACCCGCTGTCCGGGGCGGTGGAGTCGCAGGCAGAGACGCTGCCCGAGATCATCGAGGAGATGTTGAAGGCGCGCACCTCGGAGCGCGAGGGGCGCATGATCGACCATGATTCGGCTGCTTCGATGGAGAAGAAGAAGCAGGAGGGGTACTTCTAATGACCGCCGAAGCAACCCCAGCACTGACCGCCGAGCAGCAGGGCGACAAGAACATCCGCCTGCGCGTGACCAGGAGCCTGCTGCGCTTCAACACCTGCGGCAGCGTCGACGACGGCAAGAGCACGCTGATCGGCCGCCTGCTGTACGAGTCGAAGGCCCTCTTCGACGATCAGCTGGCCGCCCTGGCGGCCGATTCCAAGAAGGTCGGCACCCGCCCGGGCGAGCTGGACTACGCCTTGCTGCTCGACGGCCTGTCGGCCGAGCGCGAGCAGGGCATCACCATCGACGTCGCATACCGTTTCTTCTCGACGGACAAGCGCAACTTCATCGTCGCGGACACCCCCGGCCACGAGCAGTACACGCGCAACATGGTCACCGGCGCGTCCACCGCCGACCTGAGCATCATCCTGGTCGACGCGCGCAAGGGCATGCTGGTGCAGACCCGGCGCCACAGCTTCCTGGTGTCGCTGCTGGGCATCCGCAATGTCGTGGTGGTGGTGAACAAGATGGACCTGGTCGATTACTCGGAGAAGACCTTCCGGGACATCGAGACCGAGTACCTGAAGTTCGCCGCCGAGCTGGGCCTCCCCTCCGTCACGGTGATCCCGGTGTCGGCGGTGAACGGCGACAACATCATGGCCCCGTCGACGAACACGTCCTGGTATCAGGGGCCGACGCTGATGGGGCTGCTGGACAGCGTCGAGGTCGACGACTTCCGGCTGGTGGATCAGCCGCTGCGCCTGCCGGTGCAATGGGTGAACCGCATCAACCAGGACAGCAAGAACTTGGACTTCCGCGGCTTCGCCGGGACCATCGTCTCGGGCCGCGTGCACAAGGGCGACACCATCCGCGCCCAGCCGTCGGGCCGCACCAGCAAGGTGGCCCGCATCGTCACCTACGACGGCGATCTGGAACAGGCGGTGGTGGGCCAGTCCATCACGCTGACGCTCGAGGACGAGATCGACATCTCGCGCGGCGAC